>Ga0082335_1002091_pt1 | contig 38647 bp, 42 predicted proteins | sample Subgrocontami58m_FD_72375 | JGI IMG/M metagenome (GOLD analysis project Ga0082335, IMG submission 72375) | Subsurface groundwater microbial communities from S. Glens Falls, New York, USA - GMW37 contaminated, 5.8 m (SPADES assembly) (version 2) ...
TCAGGCCAGTAACTTTTGCGCGGTTTTTCTTCTGGCCCATCCTTGCCCTCTTTTTCAGGCCAGTAACTTTTGCGCGGTTTTTCTTCTGGCCCATCCTTGCCCTCTTTTTCAGGCCAGTAACTTTTGCGCGGTTTTTCTTCTGGCCCATCCTTGCCCTCTTTTTCAGGCCAGTAACCTTTGCGCGGCTTGTCTACCTGCACCTGGAATAGCATATTGGTATCAGAGAGCTTTAATTAAAAAGAGTAACGATTTGATGCCAATGGCGAACAACAGATTCTCCGGGAGGAAGTTTGTTTCTTCGGAGCCATGTTTCCAAACCTTCTTAAATCCTTTTGGCTAAACGCTCACTTGCGACCAATAGTTCAGGTGGAAAGATGGCAACGGATACTGACAAGATATTCTCCGAGTTCAAGGAGCACTCTGTGGCGGAATTTTTCAAGAAGAACAGGCAGATGCTCGGATTTTCAGGCAAGACAAGGAGCCTAACCACAATCGTGCACGAATACATCACTAATTCACTTGATGCGGCGGAAGAGGCGGGCATATTGCCGGAAATCACGGTAAAAATAGATGAAATTGACAAGGAGAAATACAGGGTGAGCTGCCAGGACAACGGGCCGGGAATTCCGAAAAAGCACATTGGCAAGGCATTGGGGCAGATGCTTGCGGGCACGAAATTCCATCGCTTTGCCCAGCAGAGGGGCCAGCAGGGAATTGGCGCATCAGGCTGCACGATGTACGCGCAGATTACTACCGGAAAGCCGGTCAAATTTGTTTCTGAATGGGACAGCAAGAGAATCAAGGGGGAAATTTCTGTTGATGTGAAGACAAATTCGCCTCTGCTTAATGTGGCGACAGAAGAGGAAAACCCTGAGAAAAAGCACGGCTTGTATGTGGAGGGGGAATTTGCGGAGTGCAAATACGACAGAAGTTCATTTGGAGTGTATGAATATGTGAAGAGGACGGCATTGGCAAATCCGCATGCCACAATTACGCTTATCGAGCCGACGGGGGAGAGAGTGAGCTATCCAAGGAGCCACGAGCAGGTGCCAAAAAAGCCCATGTCTGTGGAGCCGCATCCCCTTGGCATCACAATTAATGACTTGATTGAAATGGCGCACCATGAGCCTGAATTCACGCAATTGTCATCTTTCATGCAGAATCGGTTTGCGCGCGTGTCGGCTGCAAAGGTGCAGGAATTGGCGGCGCTGGTGCCGGATGTTGACTTTAGGAGAAAGCCCAAGGATTTGGCATGGGCGGATGCCGAGAAAATAATCAAGGCATTGCCTTTGGTGAAATGGATGGCGCCTGCCACGGATTGCGTGAGGCCGATTGGAAGGGAGCAGATTGAGAAGTCGCTTCGCAACATACTGGCGCCGACGTTCATAGCCGTGACAGAGAGGCCGCCCAAAATATACAGGGGGGGCATTGCATTCATGGCAGAAGCCGCGCTTGCATATGGCGGGCAGGCTGGAAAGAAGATAGGCGATACTACTGGCGGGGATATCATTCGCTATGCAAACGGCGCACCTCTTCTGTTTGACACGGCAGGCTGTGCGATAACCGAAGCCATAAAGGACATTGACTGGAAGCGCTACCATATCCGCAATTTTGAGGAGGAGCCCATTTCCGTGCTTGTGAACGTGGCTTCGGTTTATGTGCCATACACATCGGCTGGCAAGCAGGCGATTTCGCAGGAGGAGGAAGTGTACCAGGAAATAAAGAATGCCGTGATGGATGCGGCGCGAGAATTGCAGCGGCATCTTTCCGGGCTGCACCGTGAGAAGGACAGGGCCAACCGCAGGGCTGCGGTGATGAGGTATGTGAAGCAGCTGTCAAAGGACATGACCGAGCTCGCTGACAAGGGAAAGGCGGATGTGCTGCACAAGAAGCTTGTGCATTTGATTGAAACCAAGTACATGGGGCAGATTGAGGACGGCGAGGATGACGAGGGCAAGGGTGAGGGAAAGAACGGGAAAAACGGCGATGATGTGGAGGATGAGAAGGAAGAGTAAGCTCTAACAAAGTGATTTTTATGGCAACATCGGCAAAAGACAAGGAAATCCTGGGAAAGCTTGAGGGCTTGGGAAAGGACATGCTCACGCAGATTGACGGGGAGGAAAGCCCGTCTTTCACCGCCCCGCTTCGCAGCAAGGGGAACGTGTTCTATGACAAGGGCGTGGGATTCATCAGGCTTGGGGATAAGGAGGAGACGCGAAGGTTTGTAAATGTGGGGCAGGCGCGCAAATTCATGCAGACCGTGGCTATTGCCAACAAATGCAAGAAATTCCTTCTTGAGAATGCGCACACCTCAATCAGGGGCTTGTTTTACCAGCTGAAATTCTCGCTTGGCGAAGACCTTGACGAGGAATTGTTTTCAGAACAGTCCGAATCAAACCCGCTTGTCGAGGACCTTGAGGTGGCGCTGGACCTCAAAAGGGAGGATTTGAATTTGAATACGGACAGGAAGGGAGTGGTGGCGGGCAACATGCTGCTGCGCGACAAGTTCGGGGGCGCGGAAACCGTGATTAACACAGCTAATCAGGGCAGGAGCGGGTGGATGATACCCTCCGACGTGGACAACGGCATGACAATAGAGGAATTGGAAGCGGATTACGTTCTTGTAGTTGAGAAAGATGCCATGTGGCAGAGGCTCAATGAGGACCAGTTCTGGAGAAAAGAGAACTGCATACTTATCACGCCAAAGGGGCAGGCGTCGAGGGGGTGCAGGCGCCTGATAAACAAATTGGCGCAGAAGAAATTGCCGGTTTATGTGTTTACGGACTGCGACGCGTGGGGATGGTACATCTACTGGGCAATCAAAACAGGCTCCATGAATTTGGCATACCTTGGGGGGACGATTGCAACCCCGAGCGCGAGGTTCCTTGGCGTGACAATGCAGGACATACAGGACTATGACTTTTTGGGGCAGCTTACCATAAAGGCAAAAGAAGTCGACTTGAAAAGGGCGGAAGAGATGCTGGGCTACGAGTGGATAAACAGGCATCCGGAATGGGTGAAGGAACTGAAGACTGTGCTTACCACCAAAAAGAAAATAGAGCAGGACGCATTGCAGGGGCCGAGGCTGTCGTTTGTGGGCGACTATGTGAGGGAGAAAATAAAGAAGAGGAAATTCCTGCCCTAAGAAAATATAGCTTATTAAGGTGCAAACGCAAGAAATAATACATGTCATCCTTGTCCCTTGCATTCGAAGCAAATGCTCTGCTTGACGATATAGACGAGAAGGGGCCGGATGAGTTTTCACTTTCGCGCCTTGAGGAATTGAGGGCGCAGATGCTTATTGCTGGATTGAACGCCCCTTTTTCATCCGTGCTTGCCGCAACAAAATCCGAAGCTGACGATTGGAGCCCGCAGGAGGCGGAAGATGCGAGGAAGCAGGTTGGCAACATGCGCTACATCGCCTCGATGAAAAAATTCACATTGAACCGGGTGAGGGTGGCGATTGCGGCAAGCAAAATTGCAAAAACGCTTGGGAAAATAAATGACGGGAAATTGGCGGGGCACCTGCCCCTTGGCGGCTCGTATAGGAAAGCGCTTGTGTCGCACGGGTATGCCGGTGCGGATAGCTATCACAAATTGATGTCAAGTTTTTCGATTCATTCTTTTGACGTGCAGGGCGCATCCGCAGTGATATCCCTTGACGACGGGGCGGGAGAGCGGGTGCAGAGGACAGTGGAACTGTCTGGCGCCGAGGGGGCGGACGAGAAAATAAGGGGGATATTCGGGCCGGATGCGAAATTGGAGAAGGTGCAGAAGAAAACAAAGAAAGCGGGCCTGATACGGAATTATTCAGCCAAGGTGGCGCTATTTGTGGCTGCTGCGGTTTTTGGGGCAACGGAAGCAAAGGAGGCGATGGAAAAGTCCAAGGCGGATGAAAAGGTTGCCGCGTACAATTTGTTCCTAAACAGGCATGGGCTTTCAGCAGATGCGGATTTGTCCGAAGCGGAGGGGCTTGAGAGGGTGAAGGAGCATGCCGTGAAGGAGGGGCACCTGAAGCTGGTGAAGGGGGAACTGATGATTGACGAGGAATTTGCAGCCAAATTGGCGAAAAGAAGGAGGGAAAGGAAGAAAATGGCGGAAAAGGAGGCTTGCGATGCCGTGCTTTCCGTGCTGCTTAGGCAGTATGTTGCCATGAACGAGGCCGGAAGGCTGGCGGATGGCATGCCGTCCATGATGATTTCACCCGATGAGAGGCAGTTGGCGGTGCTTGCGCACATAGCCCCTGCAAATTACCCTGTTGCGCATTTGCCAAAGGTAATTGCCGAAAAAGTCGGGTTTGAAAAAAGGGCGCCCCCGCTTGCCCCTGCAGTGTGGGGTGCGGCATTTGTGTGCGCAAGGGCGAATGTCGATGCCAAATGGGCCGCCCAAGAATTCGGACTAAATGAAATGGAAATTGGGGGCGCGGTTTCAATTATGCGGGATTTGATGTCCCGGCCATCCGGCAGGGGCGCCAAGTTCCTTGAAGGGGCAAGGAAAAAATAAGCCATAACAGCCATTGGTAATCCTTATGTGGGAACTTTCAGGAACAAGGCATGAGATGGAGAATGCGATTGCCTTGCACAAGGATGAGAAAAGCGTGCGGATAATGGCAAAGCCCTCGAAGAAAATCTTCTTCTTGCTTTTGCAGAATACATCCGTGAAAAAAATAGTGCTTGCGCGCGGGGTGGCGAAAACCGTGCCGCACAACATGTTTGCGGGGCTTGCGCAGGCAGGGGTGGACGTGGAAATCATCCAGAAAAGGCGGGGAAGGAAGGAGAAATACGGCGAGAGGGTGAGGAAGGAAGCCCTTTTGGCTGTGGAAAACGGCATGCCGGTCGCGGATGCGATGAAAAAATTCAAAATGAGTAGAAGGAGCTACTATTACTGGAAGAAGGAAAAATGACTATTATTTTGCCGTGAGCACTGTTGCCCCGTCATGCTCCACAAGTATTGTATGCTCGAACTGCGACACTAAACCCTTGCCCGCCTCTTTTAGCACCGGATATGGATGCAGGCAGCCGGAATTGAGCAGCTCCTTTAGCGTGGCAGAGAGCATGAGGCGGGAATTGAAGTCGCCCACCAGCCACCTTTCCGCAAACGGCAGGGTGAAGTAGCGCTGCACGAGCTTGTTGAGCAAATCGCGGCTTGAGCGCATGCGAAGCTTTCCTTCGGCTTGCACTGAAAAAATCTCGACTTGGGAGGAATCCGCGACATGCCCCGCGCCGTTCGTGGCAAAAGGCTCTATTGCAAACACGTCGCCCTCCTGCAGGAGATAGGAGTCGCCGCTCTTGATGTTCGGGATGGAAACTCCGGCATGGAGGGTGAATGGCTCGATTTTGTGGCCGGTCAAATTTTCAATTGGCTTGAAGCCGCGCGATCGGATTTCATGTTCGATTGCCCCGCCAACGTCGGATACGGATACGCCCGGCTTTATTGCTGCTATTGCCGCCTTGAGAGCCTCTTCTGATGCTTCCAGCAATTTGGGCTGCTCGCCGGACAAATCAATTGTGTATGCCGTGTCGCCAATGCAGCCGTCCACAGATACGCCAAGGTCGATTTTCACTATGTCTTTTTCGCCTATGATGCCTTCCGCCCCTATTTCAGGGGTGTAATGCGCTGCCGTGTCATTGATGGAAATGTTGCAGGGAAAGCCCGGCACCGCCCCTGCGTCGAATATCATTTTCTCGACCGTTTCCGCAACATCGGTGTAGGATTCGCCCGGATTGACAAGCATTTTGGAATCCTCGCGCACTTTGGCTGAGATTTTGCCCGCCTTTTTGAACGCTTCAATCATCTTGGCAAAGCCTTCTTCGGCATTTTCATCGTCTCCGTGCACATGCCCTTCGTGCCCTTCTTCTCCGCCTTTCGCATCTTCCTCATGTTTGCCGTGGACGTGCCCGGGCATGCCGTGCGGAATGTATTCTCCTGTTGGATTGGAATCATCTGCCATGAAAATCACCTTAGGCCAATTTGGGAAGCATGGAGAGAAGCTCGGACAGCTTCCGTATTTTGTAATCCTGCTTGCCGGCCAATTTTGTCCATCGCCCCACCATAACTCGGCAGGTTTGCATTCCTGCTGCCTTTGCGGGCGCGATGTCCTTGTATGGGTTGTTGCCAACCATGAGTATTTCATGCGGCTTGCATTTAAGCCTGCCTGCAATGGATTTGTAGAAGGCCGGAGTTTTGCCCTTGCCCTTGTCATTGGTCACAAAGACATCGTGGAAAAGGTGGTCGATGCCAAGGCGGATTAATTTGTCCCATTGCTTCACGCCAACCCCCTCGGATGCAACTCCAAGGTAGTAGCCCCGCTCGCGAAGCTCCAAAAGCGTGTTGACGGCCTCAGGGAAAGGCTGGATTGACGCCTTGGTGTTATGGTATGCCACGATGCCGGAGGCGATGATTTTGTCTTTCTCTTTGCAGCCGAACACTGTGCATAAATCGTCGAAGTGGTTTCCGTAATTCGAGCCTTTCTTGGCAACTATTTGCTTTAATTTTGCAAGCACTTTTTCAGTGTCCGACTTCAGTCCTGCCGCAACCATCGCATTGGCGGCATTCTGCCTTGCCATTTCAGCAAATTCGGTAGATGGGAAAAGGGTGTCGTCTATGTCAAAGAGCGCTGCTTTAATCTTCGGGGAGGAAGGCATGGGAAAAATGGGGATTGCAAGGTTAATAAAACAGCCTTTCCCCTTCGGGGCAGGAAGCCCATAGGGGCAGGCAGCAGTTGCACCCAATGCCCGCTTCCGCTATGTTTTGTAAAATGAAGGGAAGCAGTACACCCGAAGGCTCTGCTCCACCAACAATAAATTGCAGGCATTTTCAGTATATTTCATAAGTGGTGGGATGATGAACATTGATTCCGGCTTTTATGGCGGCGTTGGTAAGTTTTACAACGGCAAGCTCCCTAGATTTCATGCTGAAAAGCTTTTTTGCAAATCCCATGCCAAATCTCCCATCAAGTGCATTGTAAACCCCGGACCAATTACCGAAGAAATACCCCTGGCGCAGGGCTTCTGCTCCGGCCAATTTCTCAAGCAGGACGGCAGCCGAAGTTTCGATAGGATAAACTGGAGAAACAAAGCTGTATTTGGAGGAGTTATACAGTCTTAGTGTGTAGAGCTGGGTGATGCCCTCGCTCAGCCACTTCAGATAGCCTTTGGGAAAAATCTCAGGCTGGGCAACATGCGATCTTCCGCCTCCGCCAATGTCCGACAAATAATGATGAAGCTCATGGGCCATGGTGCTAATCGTAGGATTGAAGATGTTGGTGCCCCGCACTATGTTAAGCAGGTTTGTTTTTGTCCAATAAAGACCATACCAGGGATATGCATACGAAGCTGACATTAAAGGCGGGCTTAGCTGCATCCGCTTCTGCAGTTCATACCCCAAGTACTCCGGGGTGAACAGGCTAAGCGCAGATTGGAACATTGAGAATTCCCTGTCGTTGAGTGGGCGGGGCTTTGCCAGCTTGCCATATTGGCGTAGCATTAGGCTGGATTTATCCGCTATCTTCCCGTAAACCCGCTTGACGATTGGTTTCGTCTGCACCGCATTATTTTTTGATTTCCCATAAAACTGCTCTACAAAAACCCTTGCACCCTGCAAATTGAAATTATCCTGCGAATTATTTGGCCCAAGCGGCACTATCTCATGGGTCGGTCCCTCGGGAGCGGGCCCCATGCCGAAACGGCGCCGCATCTCCATGAGTTCAAAAACTGGCATTCTTGGCGGTTTTGGGACGGGTTGCCGGACTATTTTTCCAAACAGCCTGTTTACGCCTATTTTTTTTGAGATTGGCATTGCCAAAAAGCCCACGTTTTGGCCCAATTGTGCGATTTCCCGCTCGCCCATGCCGTATTTTGCCCCGTCTATCACAAGAGGGATTGTGGACAGCCCTATTTGAATCTGGAAAACAGTTCCTGCGGCATGGCTTGCCCCTGACCCAAATGCGCCAATTTGGTCAGCTATCCCCCCCATGCCCCGCATGAAGCGGAATAGCGGCGCGGACAAAGTCAGCGTAATTAGGGAGCCTTCGAGATTTCGGCCTTCCTTGAATGCGTTTTTTGCATCATTGGCAAAATAAGCATAGCCTGCAGGCGCGGTTAATGGGTCCATCATGGAAACTGCCATGAAGACCGGTATTGCGGCCTCGGCATATGGCTGGGAGGCAAGATAGAGCTTTTCATGCCAGGATGCTGCAACTGCAATCCGCTGCCTGCGGGCAAAGCTTGAAAATGCTGCATTGGAATATTTTTCATAAGCCTCGTTTAATTTGCCTATTTTCTCTGAGTAATCAGAAACTAGTTGCGGATAGTTCTGGCTTGCAAAGTCGATGCCAAGGGATGATGGAAGAATGGCATAATATGCCGAATTTAATGAGCTATTAGGCTCAGCGGCAAGTTCGATCTTTCCTCCGACATTGCCCCCGGCTGAGTAAAGGTTGGAAATATTTGTGTGGGCAAGATAGGTGTTTGCGTCAACCAATTCAAAGAAAGTTTCCATGTGGCTGTCTTTTCTTAATGCCCAGTCGTTTGCAGCCCATGATATGTATTTGGAATTTACCGCTAGGAAAATAGACGCCGTGGAATTGGCAGCGGTAGCGAGGTCTTTTCTTAGCGCCTCGTTCTGCGTGGAGTCGTAAATGCGTTTCAGTGCATCCACTGCCGCCCTTCCCTTGTCAAGATTTCCCTCGAATATGGACAATTCAAATGACCTGAATGCCTGCTTAGCATCTTCGTACCCCATGTCTTCGAGCACTTTCAAGCAGTCGTTGCTCCAATATTTTTCCCCGGCTTCCCTTTCCTTTTTGCTGATTCCGCTCACGTAATCCAATAGCCCGTAAATAGATTCCTGCACGCGCTGTGCTGTCCCAAGCTTGTGGTATGCCGTTTCAAAAGAAGTTGGGTAAACGTGCTCTTCTGACAGCGTCCGGCTTAGGGCGCTTGAACGCTTCCGTTCAGTGGTTTCGATGGCACGCTCATTCTGAATTTGCTGGAAAACGAACATTTGATGCAGCCTATAATGATAGTTTGCTAGGATTATAAAAAACAATCGACAGAGCTTCCGTTATGTTTTGTAAAATGAAGGGAAGCAGTACACCCGAAGGCTCTGCTCCACCTCCCACAACCCCAATTGCTTGGGGCTTTTGGATGCTGTAGAAAAAATATTTAAAGGGGGAAGTATTCTGTGGGAAAAGCGCAAATTTTGGGAAGAAAAATTAATTCGCTCATTTTCCCTGTCTCTCGTGCAAATCCCTAAAAAAATCATATGCGTTATTGATTTTCTTCATTTGGGCTGGATCCCCGTGCGCAAGGTCAGGATGGTAAAGTTTTGACAATCTCCGATAAGCCTGCTTTATCATGGACCAAGGAGCGCCCAAAGGGACACCGAGAACCGAATAAGGATTAGCTTCGGTTGGATTAATGCGGTAGGGGGAAATCATCAGTCCATCAATAGGGCCGCTCCCCAGTCTTCTTGCCCCAATTGGCGAGATTGCCCTGAAAGCGGTGGAGAATGCGAGGCTGGTGACGAAGGATTCCACAAACAGCACTGCGATTTTCTTGAACTCCAAATCGGTGGTCGGATTCTTCAGCATTTCCTCTGCAAGCGCAAGGTTGTCCTGGGCTTTCTGGACCGAGAGCTTATAGGCGGCTGTTTCCGAGCCCTGCATTTTCTTTTCAAGCTCGGCAAGCTGCTCCCTTAGAATCCTCAGACTGTTCAGGGGGGCGCTTGCAAATTCCCGTGCCGCCTTCTTGGATATTTCGTCCTCTCCTACTTCCAGGCCGGTCATGACGCCTGAAAAGAACACGCTTGCAACTGCTGCCTTCGCAACCATCCCCAGCGTGATGGCCTCAACTCCCCGCTTCAGCCCTTCTTTCCCCAAAGTCACTATTGCGCCGCTCATTGTTATGAGTGAGATTGGCAGTGCGGCATCAAAGCACCTTCCCATCACGTCGGTCGGCTTGACGTCGTATTCGCGCATTCTTGTCTCAAGGTCAATCTGCGCCTCGATATACCTGCCATATGAATAGGCGGCGTTCTGGACCGCGTTTGCAAAATTGAACACCGTGCCCTCTTGCGCTGACTGGGAAAGCTCCCTGCAGCTTTTTTTGAATGATTCCAGCCTTTCTTCGGCAACGCTTAGCTGTTCGGCAAGGGCATTGTATTCGGGCTGCCCGAATACCCCGAAAAAGGCTTCATTCCATTTGATTTGCGACTTGGTTATGGAGGAAAATTCGCTTTGGAGCGCCTGATGGACCTTAATCGTCTTGTCCCGCAGCTCAAGAATCGGTTTGGCAATTTTTTTTCTTTCCTCTGATTCAATTTTCCTGCCCTGCTCGGCTTTTGCCAGGTTTGACGGCATTATCTTTTGCGTGCTGTCAATTTGGCTTTGGCTCGCTGGCTTTGATTTTTCAGGTGCGGTAAAGGGGTTGTGCCTCAGATTCTTTAGTTCATCAAGCTTCATCCCATACCATTCAAGCCGATATTGGATATATTGCGGAGGATGCGGGAATTTTGATTTTATGGAGTCAATCCAGGCTTCCAATGCCCTTGCCCGCTCTTTTGGGGAAAACTTTTGCTCAATGTTTTCCGCATAAATTTGCTTGGCTGCTTCCTGCTGTTTTTCACGTTCTGACTCGCCTGTTTTCGTGATTGGCTGGAAAAGCGTGGGCATAGTGGCGTTAATCCTTTTCATAGTTTAAAAAGTTAGCTTCGACGGCAGAACAAAACTAAATATGATAAGTTTTGCGCGGATTATTCCGGCTTGAGATTCAATATCGCAGCTGCAATGTCGCCGTTGGAAGAAATTAGGGCGGATTTTGCCTCATCGGCTGATTTGCCGGTTGCTTCAGCAACCATTTTGATGTCTTCATCGGACGGCCCGCCCCCCTCTTCGGAAATTGTGCCCGAAATCTGAAAAGACTCCTGCCCCTGCATGGAAATTTTCGTGACTGATGCAGGTGAGATGACAAGCCTGCTGCCGTCGCTCTTCTCTATTATCACCCTCTTGGCATCCACATCCTCGTTCTTTATGCCAAGCTGGTCCATCATGCGCCCCATTTTGCGCGGATCCATGCCGCCTAATCCTGGAATCATGGGGTTAGATTGGAGGGGATAGAATAAAATGCTTGCCAGGCACAATTTTCCCATGCAGGGCATGATGCACAAGAAGGACACGAGCCACATAACAGTGTGCCCCCGCTGCGGCACCGAAAACCTCACGCGGCAGAGCCATTGCGGCAAATGTGGGTATATTTTCCCCAAAAACGAGGGGGATGCAAGGAAGGCATCAGGAGGGCAGTCTTCGATTCCCGGAGCCCCGAGGACAGGGGGGGCAGCTTCGGTAATGGGAGGCGCGGCTAATCCCGGAAGAGGCGGGGGGGGAAGCGGCGCAATGGCAATAGGCGGAAGGGGCGCGACATCTTCTCAGGGAGCTGGCGCAGGCGGCCCCGCAATGCCTTCAAACTCATCCATTCCAGGTGCGCCGAAAAGCGTGCCTGTCGCCCCCGGAGCTGCCGTGCAGGCGCAGGAGGGTGCGGACGCCCCGAAAATAAAATCGGCGCATGAGAAATTGGAGGCGCACGCAGAAGGATTGATTAGGAACAGGGGGGAATGGGCGAAATGCCCCAGGTGCGAGGGGGACGTTAAGGCCGATTCGGTGCGGTGCGCGCACTGCGGATGGAAGATGGGGAAGAAATGAACTAATCTTTCGGAAAGTGCGGAAAGCTACCCTCTCCTGTCATTTATAAACGCTCAGGAAGCCTTTTATTTGCTGGAAGGCAGAGGATAAGCATATGGCAAGACCAATTGAACCGACGCCGGAATTGAAAGGCGAGGACGCCCGGAGATTCATACGGGACATGCAGTGGGCTGAGACACATCCAGACCCGAAAAGGGCGAAATTCCTGAAGGAATGCTATGAGCTATACCTCAGGCACAAGTTTTAACCAGCGGCAGGAATAGCGTGGATAGGCTTGAAATTGGCGAGTTGACAGTTGTTCCGCTGAATTCGGATTTTCGGCTTGAGAATTTCGACTGTGGGGACAGGGACTTGAATGAATTCCTTAGGCATGATGCGCTTGCCTATGATGAAAAAATGCTCGCCAAGACATATGTTGCGGTTTTTAGAGGCGAGGTTGCGGGTTTTTTCTCCATCTGCGCCGATGCTATTCGCCTTTCGAAGGCTGAAAGGCTTGAGGAATTCGGAATAGCCAAGCCGCATCCGGATTATCCCGCCTTAAAAATTGCAAGGCTGGCAGTGTCAATTCATAAGAGAGGGCAGGGCATTGGAAGGTTCATGGCCACATATGCCATAGGAAAGGCGATTGAAATATCAAGGCAAGCCGGATGCAGGTATGTGACTGTGGACGCCTACCCCGAACAAGCAACTTTTTACGGGCAGAAATGCGGTTTCATAAGCAATCAGGGCGACCTGGGCGGAAAAAACATCAGCATGCGCTATGACCTCATTGACGCATTCAGGAAATGAAAGGAAAAATTGGAAAAAGAAAAAACCCTACATAACTTCGCTCTTTCTTATCTCGAAGCGGCGCATCGAGGTGATTTTCTTCAGCTTGCCGTAAACGCGCGAGCCCAGTTTGCCGAAAACGGTCTCCTGCACAAGCTGCGGAAAGTCCATTTCCTTGGAAAGCGCAAGCAGGCCAACAGAAACTTCCTTTCGGATTGCCATGCGCACGCTCTCCGACACGCGGAAGGATGTGACGGACACGCTCTTTAAGCGGAATTTCTTCCCGTCCTTGGAAAGCACGTCATCCACCTGGTAGATGATGGAGCGCCTGCGGCGAAGCATGGTCTTGATGTAGCCTGCCGCAAGCTCGTGGGAAACAAACTCGGCATATGCCGTTTTCCCCTTCACTTCGGTTATGCGGAATTTTACCGAAGTGAATGCGTTGGACTGCGAGAAGCTGCCCGTGAGGTCGCCCAAGCCGGTGCGCAAGAGCCTTCCTTTGAGGGTTTTCTCGTCCGTTGCAACAACCTGCCCGATTTCCTTTGACTCGAAATTCTCGGGAGCGTGCACCGCGTACCAGGTCTTGGTCTTCCACTTGTCCACTACTTTTGTTTTTTTGACTTCAGCCATAGCATCAACCCGTTTACTTCACCAATAATGCCGCCTGCTCGCGGGAGTATTCCCACAAGGGGGGCAGCCTGCCGCTTCGGCGGTAGTATTTCACAAGCCTCTTGATTTTTGACTCGATGTGAATCAGCTTTGTTGTGTTGTGCGCGTCGCCCTTGTTCGCCTTGAGGTGGTTTGCCACGCGCACCGCCTTTCTGATGAGCGAAATCAAATCGTCCGGGTAGCCGATTTTCTGGCCGCCGTCGACAATTATTTGCGAAATGGTCTTGCCGGTCATGTTCTTGACAAGGGGCACGCCGTACTGGTCGCGCAACGTGTGCCCGATTGTGGTAGGGTTGTGGCCCTCCTTGTGCATTTTCAGCACAAGCTCCTCCACCTCGTGCGAGGCGTAATCAACCCATTCCGGGGCGGATTTTATCGTCGGGCGCTTTGAGCCGGACTTGCCGTGTTTTTTGCTGTGAAGCTTTGCCATTTTCAATTCCTCCTATTCAAGAAAGCCGCCAGTTTGCGCAGGGCGATTGCACGGTGCGAAATGCGCATCTTCACATCCGATATCAAGGAGAAGGGCTTGTTTTGCCCATCAGCAATGAAGATGGGGTCAAAACCAAAGCCTTTCCCCCCTGCTTTACGGGTGGAGATGCGCCCGCGCACGGTGCCGGAAAAAATCCGGGTGCCGCGCGCATCGCAATACGCAATTGCGCATACGAATTTGGCGCCTCTTTGACGCTTTTGGCCGAGCAAGCGAAGGATTCCTTCGTCGTTCAGTTTATCATAAACATAGGCTGAAAATGCGCCTGGAAAACCATCCAAAGCATCGATGTAAAGACCGGAGTCCTCGACAAAGAGCGGTTTTTTGATTTTCCTGTATGCATTTTCCGCTGCCTTCTTCGCCACTTCAACGACGCTATCGCTTTGGATTTCGTCGCCCTTGGCAGAAGACGCAACGATATTTATGCCCCAGGACTTTAAAATGGTTTTGGCTTCGCTGATTTTGTGCTTATTGGAAGTGAGGAAGAGGATTCTTTGGGATTTTGCCATGGAAATGGTAGGTGAAGTGAGGATTATTAAGGTGAAAGTTCAGGAATGTGAATGGTAAATATGCCGACTGTGGATGCAGTTGCATTGAAGAGCGGCGGGAGCACCGGCACACCTTTGGCTGTCAGGCCCACCATTGAAAAGAAGGACCCTCTTGGCACACCTGAAAGAATTGCGGAAAAAGCAACGCCCCCTATTTTTGCCATTTTCAAGGACAAATTAATGGCCATAAGCCCTAAATTGATGGATGAAAAAGATTTTTCCCGGATTGGGGAATGGTTGAAAAAGCCGGAAAATGCCAAAACGCTTGAATTGTTTGTCTTTAAGGTATTGGAGCCGCTGGAACCGGGAGTGGCAACCATGAACGGGAGCGTGATAAACTTCAACTCGGACCAGCTCAATAATGAGTTTCTTATCCGCCCATTTCTTGAAATGGCAATGCAGCAGCCGGAAGAATTCAAAGCCCTGGTTGGAAGGATAAACAAATACGAGCCAGGCGCCGATGTGGTATCTTTCATGGACACGATACACAACCAAATACTCGCATACGTTGATGAAATTAGAGGCTTGCCAACGCGCGAGAAGTACGGGATACTCGCCGACATCATTTACGACCCCAGATTGCTTGTGGGATATGCCAAGGAGGCGCATGTGAAAAACTACCAAATAGGCGGTGACGGGGTTGACATGATTAGGGACTTGTTCCTCGGTCATGCCAAGCGTGAGGAAATCCGGTACTGGAAGCTGGAAAAGCCCGAAAAACATGAGGAACCGGAGATTGCCTGAAGGGATGGATATGATTGTGCTGCAAATCCGCGAGGAGCTGCTTGACCCGTTAAGCACCGTAGGCGAGCATGCCAAAAAATCCGCCATGGGGGCGGAGCTGAAAAAATACTCCGGCAGGCTGAATGCGCTTTGCAATGAGATAGACAGGGCGATGGACAGATTCCTGGACAAGAAATACATGGGCGGGAAACCCGAGGTGTTTGGGGTAGAGCTGAAGCTGAGAAAATTGCTTGCCATGCTTCCAAAAGCAGAAAATTTTAAGGAAGGCGCGGCATTGCATGAGGGGCTGAATGAGCTTGCGGATGATTTGAGGGGGAAAAGCTCGGTCAGGCTTGTGCAGGTTAGCGATTGGAAGAAACTGCTTGACAAGGCAAGGGAAGCCTCCTCGAAGCTCTGAGGATGCGGATATTTTTGGCAGGCGGAAAGAGCGCCTACCATTGCGCCTCAAAATTCGGGGCGCCTTTTTTCAGGGTTAATTTTTCTATTCGCCCCACTGCTTTTATCTCTTCTTCTATTTGCGACAAATCTGCCTCGATGGAAATTTCCATTGACGGGATTGCCGCATTCAGGGGCAGCTTCCTCTTCCCCTTCTCAATGCGTATCCAGTCGATTATTTCCTTCAGTTTGAAGCCGGAGGCGGCGGTGTCAGGGAAGGAAAAAGAGGAATTGGAGGATGGATATTTTTGCAGGTGCGCGGAGTCTGAAACGTTTTTGGCGAATATTTGGTATAATTCTTCGGACAAATGCGGGGTGAACGGGGCAAGCATGAGAAGCGTGTCGCGGTAGATGGTGTGCAAAACAAATTGCGCCGCATTTTTCGACTCTGCATCGTCTCCATAAATCCTGTATTTCACGTATTCAAGGTAATAGTCGCAGAATTCGTGCCAGAAGAAATCCTGCACTAATTTGAGGATGTGGTGGTATTGGTAGTCTTTCCATTCATCCTTCACCTGCTTCACTATTTCGTTGTGGCGGTGGAGGAAGAATTTGTCGATTGTGCGCAAGGAAGCGGGAGGAGAGGCAGGGTGCGAATAGCCTTCTAGGGATTTTTGCACCAATTTGCCTGCATTGAGCAGTTTTGTCATGAATGATTTTGCGTATTCCATATCTTGGTAGGAAAACGGCCTGTCTTTTGCCATTGCGCCGGAGAGGGCGGCCCATTGGCGGACCGAATCCGCCCCGTATTTTGCAATGAGCGCATCCGGCGCGATGATGTTGCCTAGGGATTTGGACATTTTCTTGCCGTCAGGCGCAAGCACATTGCCGTTAAGAAGAAGCTCTTTGAATGGGGCTTTGCCTGTCAACTCAAGGCACCTGTATATCGTATAATACGCCCATGTGCGCACGATTTCCACGCCTTGCGGGCGCAAGGAAGAGGGATAGACTTTTGCGGTGAAAGCCGGATTTTCAGGCCATTGCGCGATGGCAAGGGGGGAAATTGACGAATCAATCCAGCAATCGCAAGTTGAGGTTTCTGGCGTGAGGGGCGATTTGCAGGATGGGCAGTCCTTTTTCATTGTTGGAGGATTGACAGGCAATTCTTTTTCATCCGCCGGGATTATTTTGCCGCATTTTTCACAATGCCAAAATGGTAGGGGCGTGCCGAATACGCGCTGGCGGGAAATCACCCAGTCCCATTCCACGAATTTCGCCCAGTCAATGAGGTAGGAAATTGAGAATTCTGGCACCCAGCGCATGGATTTGGCTGCATCAATTATCCTGTCCGAATTTTCCTTCACTTTTGCAAACCACTGCCATGAAAGCAATAACTCGATTGGCTTTTTGCAGCGGTCATGCACTTTGACGGCTTGTTTTAGGGGCTTGGTTTCCAGGAGTTTGCCATCAGTTGCAAACTGCTGAAGCAGTTTTTCCCTTGCGGCTTTTGAAGTCATTCCGTCCAATTCGCCGGCATTAATCAGCTTGCCATATGCATCCATTGCTTTTACAATCGGCAATTTGTGGCGGTACATCCAGATGACATCCTGCTTGTCGCCGAATGTGCACACCATTACGACACCGGTGCCGAAATCCTTGTCAACGTCAGAGTCGGGAAGGAAAGGGACGCTTTTCCCAAGTGGGGTTGTTGCAGTTGCATTTGTGTTTTTGTTTTTTGCCGCATTATATCTTTCGTCTGTCGGATGGTAAAGAACAGCAACGCATGCGTGCAACAGTTCCGGGCGGGTGGTTGCCACAATGAGAGGTGCCCCATCCAATTCGAATTTGATGTGGTGGATTTGCGTCTGGCGCTCTATGTCATCCGTGTCGGTTTTGGCAAGGGCGGAGACGCAATTGGGGCACCAGAAAACAGGATGCTCGGCGCGGTAAATCTGGTTTGCGGAAAACTGCTTGAGAAGGGAATACTGCACGCGCCGATGGTAGTCGGGCGACATTGTCTTGTATTCGTAGCGCCAGTCCGGCGAGAAGCCCATCTGCGCCATTTGAGACTTCATGCGCACAATGCACTCATCGGTCCATTCTATGCACAATTTGCGGAATTCCTCGGGCGGCTTTCTTCCATGCTTTGCCTCCACCTTTGTTTCGGTGGGGAAGCCCTGGCAGTCCCAGCCTTGGGGGTAGTATACGTTGAAGCCGTTCATTCGCATGTAGCGGGCCGCAAAATCGAAAAATGCATAGGAAAGCACATGCCCCATGTGCAAATCCCCTGATGTGAAAGGAGGGGGCGTGTCAATCGAATAAACCGGGCGCGAATTGTCATTTTCATCGAAATTGTAAATTGCGGAGGCTGACCATTTTTCCTGCCACTTTTTCTCGACATCGGGCGAATAGCGGTCGCATATGGGGGGCATTAAAATCACTGACGATAATAGGGGTGCATTGAATTTTTATTTGCAGGGGATGGATTTAAAAACATTAAAAATCATAAAATATAACATAAAATCGATAGGGGCAACTTATATGCAAGCCATTAACACCGGATACGCGCTGCCGCCCAAGGTAAGCAGGACAAGGATATGGCTTGGCAAGAGAAAGGTGAGCCTTCCGAAAGACAGGCTAACCTTTTTCAGAAAGCAGAATGGGGAAAACCGCAGGATGGTTGAGGGCGAATTCGAGGCTTGGGGAAATAAGGAATGGGATGGGTTGCGCAAGCGCTATGTGGAGTTGGAGGCATACAGGCAGCATCTGGAAGGGAGGAAAAAAGAATACGTGGAGGCGGCTGATGCTGCAAAGGCCAAGTACAAAAACGCAAGCAACGCATACGACGCAAGAAAAGCTGCGCATGCGGTGCAGTTCGGGGAGATAGAAATGGCGTTAAATGCGCTGGCTGCTGACTGGGCAAACTTTGACTCTGCGCAGATGGGCATAAACAGCGCGTTAGGGTCGGTTTCCGGCACCATAGAGAAATACCGCTTGGTCAGAGAAAATGCAAGCCTGATCATCGGAAATCTGCAAGAGCAACGTGAAAACGCCAAAGATGCGGGCAAAGGGTCGTTGTTCGTTCTGGAGCTTGCCGGAGCGGGGGCGGACCGGAACGCAAAAAAAATCGGGGCTGTGCAGGCCAAGCTGGTCAGGACGGTTGACGTGGATGGGGAAATACTTGTTGGGTTTGTGAACGAAAAAATTGAAAAAATACAGGGGGACATGAAACTGTTTGGAACAGTTGTGGAAAATGTGTCGAACAACGTATTATGGCATGCAGAAAGGCTGACAAGGCTGGATAAATGGGTTGGGGAAAAGATTGGAGATGCAGAGGATGGACAGGCCGAAAGTAGCCAAAAAGAAGGGGAGGCGGAATTGTTAAAACTCGGGAACATCGCGTGTCTGGTGGGGAAGCCGATGCTGGAAAAGGCTGCGTGGATGATAGATGCGAGAATCGCCCTGGCTGGCGGATTTGAGAGAAGGCAGGCTGAGGCAAAACTGGCGGAAATGGAAGGAGAACTTGGGCGTGCCATGGCTGATTTTAGGAATTTTGTTAAAAATGTGGAAAGGCACGAATACGCCTATCAGGCAGTGCCAAAAAACATAATGAAAGCTACAAAGGGTGTGCATGGGGCATGGGATAGCACATACAAAAAAGAAATTGCGCTCCAAAGCATGAGGCTGAACATCGAGCTTGCCGTGGCAGTGAAAAAACTGCTGGCGGCAGAGAAAGAGATATACGCCATGGCGCGGGATGCGATAAACGACTATTGGGATCTCCCTATAATGCAGGAAGAAGAGGTGCGCCTTAAAAAAATAGCAGAGGATGCCCGGCCTGAAGTTGAGAGGGCGGGGGAAAAATACGGCTTGGCCATCCGGGATTTGGGGCGGGTGGCCGGCAACGGTAAGCCTATCGCCAGGGGGCTTGAAGAAGTTGGGGCGGAACTTGAAAAAGTGCTGGAGGCTGCAAAAAACAGGCGCAATAAGGATATACAGGCGCCAATGGATGCCAGCCGGAAAGAGGATGAACTGCTTATGCGCCTGATCGAAGAGGAAGAGAAAGGGGAAAGAAGGGAAGCTTATGAGGCAGCTTTGAAAACCGGGGGCACGCCAAAAGCCGGGGAAGCGGCGGCTCAGGCCAGGGAAACGTTCATGCCCATAGTTGCGAAAAAAGCGTATGAGTTCGTATCTAAAACAGACATACCTGAATTTGAAGCCAGCTTCCAGAACATGCGCAAGGACAGGCTGGAGATGAAGATAAAAAGGAAGGAGATTTGCGCTTTTGTCCACTATGTCCCGGGCCATAGGGATTGGAGGGTGATTTACGCGGTAAAGGGAGACTACGCGGCAATCTGGAAATGCTTTACGGATCACGACAAGGATTACAAGCCTTGGATAACGGATAGGAACCATGGAAGCATTGGCGGATTCTATGGGGTGGAAATATATGGGCCGTTGGACCAGCCTGCTGCAAAGTTCGTCTATTTCAAAAAGGAGACAGAATATTTGAAATGGAAAAAAACGCATGGAAACGGCAGTTGAATTCAGAGGCTGGATTGCGTTCCTTGTGTTTTTCCCTTCTCCGCCTTTGTTGCCCTGAACCAGCCGCACCTGTCGGTGCAGAAATAGAAGCCGTCGCGGGCGGCGTAGGTTGGCACGCCGGATGCCTTTTGGATTTTTTGCGCCTCTGCCTCCGCCCCCGACAAAATAAGCCTCATGCCAAGGTGCGTGATGATGCCGAATTTCGGCTTTGCCTCGGAAAATAATCGCGCGGTTGTGGCGCTGTTGAGGTGCCCCAGGTAAGCGTCATCAGCGCCTTTTATGTTGTTTGCAATCAGCGCGTCGCAGCCTGCGAAATGGGGTGGAAGCGCATCGAAAAATTCGGTGTCGGACGTGTACCCTATTTTCGCCCCGTCCATTTCAAGCACAAAGCCAAAGCCGGTCTTGTCCTCGTGCACAACCGGCGTGCCGGTGATGGAAAAGGAAAACTTTTTTCCGCCCTTCTCGAATTCACATGTTTCCTTCATTCCTGCGGAAAGCACGGTTTTTTTGGCGAGCATGGACTGATGGTAGTGCGTGATTGCCTTATCGCCTTGGGAATCGCCGACAAGCACGCTTTTGCTTGCGATGACAGTCCCCCCCTTTTTCAGCATGTGGCCTGTCATTGCCTCGATGATAAGGGCTATGTCGTGGGTGTGGTCGATGTGGTCGTGCGTTAGAATTGCCGCGTCAATTGTTAGGGGGTCTATGCCGCATTCCAGGAGGGCGGCCAGCGCCCCGGGCCCCGGGTCGACGTGAATGTTGAGGCCGCTTCCCTGGATAAGGAAGCCGCCCGTGCCGCGCAGCTGGCGCAAAAGGTTGACTCGCCCTCCGCCGGTGCCAAGGAATAGCAGGTCTGCCATGGTTTCATAACTTCAAATAAGGTAAAAAAAGCAGCGTGTTGGGATGCGGGTGGAAAAGCCCGCCATGGCAGGGGCAAAAAATGCACCGTGTCGGGATGCGAGAGGAAAAGCCCGCCCTGGCAGGGGCAAAAAATGCACCGTGTCGGGATGCGGGTGGAAAAGCCCGCCCTGGCAGGGGCAAAAAATGCACCGTGTCGGGATGCGAGAGGAAAAGCCCGCCCTGGCAGGGGCAAAAACTGCAGCGTGTTAGGATGCGGGTAGAAGGATGCGCAAAAATTTGCCTAGAGCCCTTTTTTGCGCCGCGTGAATGCGAATGCCAACGGAATGATTATTAGGATGATTGCAACCGGGCACATCAGATAAAGCGGAATTGCAAGGTCGATGGGGGCGCTTCCCTGCGCAGGCGTGCCCGTGCTTTGGGACATGGGATTTTGCGGAAGCGAAGGCAGCGGGAGGAAGGATTGCCCCTCCTGCTCTGCAAGCTCGAATGAAAATGGCCTGGAATGCTCCCTTCCGCCCTCCTGCCAAGTCAGGGAAGCGGAGTAATTTCCAGGGGCAAGGACAATTACCGCCTGGCCGTTTTTGAATGGCACCTCGAGTTCACCCACTTTCAAGGTGAGCGATGAGAGCGATGATGCACTGTCCACAAGGAATGTGGCCTTCAGCTTGCCCGCCTGCTTTTGCACGCGGTAAAGCTTTGCGCCAGGCGACGGGAAAACAGACAACACCGACGAAGTGGAGGCAAGCTGGTAGCCGTCATTGTAGAGGTGCGCCACAAGAATGCCCTCCCCGCTTGACGATGGGGTGAATGGGATTGAGATGTTTGTGGCGGAAGTGAGGTTGAATTTTTCAGAGGCCAGCCTCTGCCCGCCAAGCTCGATGTCAAGCACGGATTCGCCCCCGGCCATAGCCTCTGAGGGGAAAATCTGGAAATTCAGCTGGTTCTTGTCGCCCTCGTATGCCTGCCCCTCAAAGCCAAGGAAATCTATTTTTGCCCCGGTATCCCTCTCAACCGTATAATCAAGAGTTATCGGGTCGCCAAAGGGGCCGAAAACAAACACCCGGTGGCGCCCTGCAAAGCCGGCGGGGAAGACAAATGACACTCCGCCCTCCTTCATTGCGGATGAGATCTTAACGCCGTTTGAAAGCAATGTGATTTTTTGGCCGGCAAACTGCTTCAGGTATGGCACGGCGACGCCCTGCATGCTGCCTGCGGAGGGGTGCGGATCCTCGATAAAAGCAATCAGGGCAGGCCATTCTATTTTATCTGCGGTGGTGATGTTGATTGAAATGGCGGAGTTTTCAAGATATGGGGAATTCAGGGTGGCGGGGCAGGTGAACCGATAGCTGTCCGGAAGGGAGTCCGAAACCTCGCCCTCCCAAATGACATAGGAGGTGGCGCCCGGCATTGTGATTGCGTATTTTTCTTCGCTTCCAATAGATGCCAGGCTATAGTCCCCTTTGCATGATAGAAGCGACATGGGCACTACGCGGTATTCGCTTGATGGAAGCTCCACCCATGCCACGAATTTTCCGCCCTGGGGCAGCTTGCCGGAGGAGAGCGATATTGAATAGCCGCCCTCGGGCGCATCCGAAGATGAGTCGACCAGGCGTATGTTGTCCGCTTTCAGGCCCCCGGATCCAGATTGCTGGTCGAATGTTAGGCGCGCGCTTGGAGGATAGACAAGAGCCGTGACCGAAGAGGTGGAAAAGCCAAGGCCGGGCTTGCGGACGGATGATATGTGCGTCGCGTCGATATCCCCCACCTGGAGCCAGGTAGGGTCCACGCCCACCCATTGCCCCAGGTAAACTTCCGCCCAAGAGTGGCCAAGCCAGGAATCATACTTGTCCGAGTACGCATATCCGTTCACGTAGCGGGAGGGGATGCCGATGCTGCGGGCAAGCGAGATGAAGAGGGTGGTGTATTCCGTGCACACCCCCCGCGGGCTTTTGAGGATATCGGAGGCGGACAATTCCCTGCCCACCAGGCTGGCATCGTATTCTATCTTGTTGTTCACATAAATTGCAAGGAGGGCGACCTGCTCGAACTGCGAGGTGGAATTCTCCGCGATGGAAAGGGCGAGGCCCCGGATTTGGGGCGAGGCGGCGTCCACAAGCCTGTCGGAGGAAAGATATTCCCCGTTGTGGTCGGGGGGCCCGTAAGCCGAAGGAAGGGATGATATGTGGCTCCTGGTCGACATCGCGGTTGTTTGGACGACATACTGGTAGGAAGAGCGGGTTTTTTGCTCCCGTATATGCAGATAGTAGTTCCCGTATTCGTCCTGGACAACCTCGGAATTTGGCGGGTAGCTATGCCCAGTAATGCCGGATGGCAGGCTGTGGTTGATGTCAAGGGACGACATCGTGCCGCCCAGGGATGCGACAGTCTGGGTGTCGGTAATGGAATATGTGGCGGATGACACAAGCTGGGGGATGAAATCTGCGGATTGGACGGCGGGCAGAAGAAGGCAGAACAGCATGGCTAATGCGAGCTTAGGCTGCATGTTTACCCTTCAATTGGGGTGGGAGGCGACATTTATAAGTGTGCCAGTGGACAAGCACAAAGTTTGCGAACAAACTTTGTGCGCCTTGGAACAGCCAACCGAAGGTTGGCGTAAGACTGATGCAGTGGCATCAGGCGCACAGCCAACCGCGAAGCGGTTGGCGAAACAACCAAGCCCGAATGGCTTGGTGTAAGGGAGGCAGCAGCCTCCCGCAGCCCGGCAGTTACCGGGCGCATTATAGAAATTCCAAGCAAAAAACAAATGGTGCGAAAATGAAGGCTCGGATAATTTTGGATGGGAAAAAAATGGCAATAAAGGCGGTGCCAAAGACATCGGGGGAGCTGCTTAAGCAGCTTGGAATTTCCTGCGAGGAAGCGGTTGTGAAGCTTGACGGGAGCGTGTGCCCGGAGGGCGCTTCGCTTGCAAAAGTGAAAAAAATCGAAGTGATACGCGTTGTTTACGGCGGATAGGGGAAACGCGGTAACGGCTATGGCAGATGAAAAAAACTCGCGGTTTACGGCGGATAGGGGAAACGCAGGGGCAGGCGATGACGGGTTCCGCAATTGCGGATTATCCTATATTTTTTTGGCGGTTTGATGGAAAACAGAACAGGCGGTTTGCAAGACAAAACGATTTGCTCCAAGTGCGGCAGGCCTGCCGTGGTTTTCCAGGCATATTCCCGCCTTGCATTTTGCAAGGCTCATTTCGAACGGCAGCTGCAGGGGAAATTCATGCGCACGGTGCGCGAGTTTTCCATGATAAGGCCCAACGAGCATATTGCCGTGGCGCTTTCCGGGGGAAAGGACAGCGTGGTGCTTCTTCATCTTCTGCATGCGCTGAAAAAAAGGCTGCCCATGGAATTGTCCGCCATACTTGTGGACGAGGGCATAGCGGGATACAGGCCGCATTCGGTGAAGACGGCGCAGGCTGAGTGCAAAAAACTCGGCGTAAAACTGCACATTACTTCATTCAAAAAAGAGTTCGGAAAAAGCCTTGATTCGATTCTGAAAGCGAGGGATGGCAAAGCGGCGGGGGAAGGGCAGGCTGGCGGGCAATCGGGCGGGAGCGGGCCTGATGGGAAGGCCATCGGAATAGCAGGCGGGAGCGGGCAGGGCGGGAAAAATAATCGTGCAGTTGGGGCGTGCAGCTTTTGCGGCGTGTTCAGAAGGACGCTGCTGAACAGGAAGGCATTGGAGATAGGGGCGCACAAGCTTGCGGTCGGGCACAACCTTGACGATACTGCGCAGACGGTGATGATGAACATCATGCGAAATGAGCCGATGAGGCTTGCAAGGTTCGGAATATCCGGGGGGGTTGCGGAGTCGGAAGGGCTTGTTCCGAGGATTAAGCCGCTGGTGCGGATTCCGGAAAAGGAAATTGCGGTATGGGCGATCCTGCATGGCATCCGAATTCATTTCATGCAGTGCCCTTACGCCGAGGAGGCGCTTAGGCAGGAAGTGAGGCGCACCCTCAATTCCCTTGAGGAAAAGTATCCGGGCACGAAATTCAGGATGCTCGGAAGCTTCCTTTCCATGAGGCCGGCGCTTATGGACATGGCAAGGAATAATCCAGGGGGAGGCATTGTAGAATGCTCCATGTGTGGAGAACCGACGTCAGGGGGGCGACGGGCGACGGCGGAGCCGTCGAACGGACAAAGGCCTGCAGGCCTTTGCCGAGGCGGGGCAACGCGCAAAGGCGGAGCCTTTGGCGCACCAAATGCCTCGGGGCATTTGCGTGGTGCCAGGGGGGATGTGCCCCCCGGGGCTTGCTGTGGGGCGTGTAGATTGCTGATAAGTGCGGGATTGATGGCCAAGTAGGATTTTGCCATGCCAGATGCGATTTATTTTTTTCCGGATTTTTTCGAATCCTTGGCATCGGCATCCAATTTTGAAATCGGGTCGCCGCCCTCGAATGAGTAAACGTCGTATCCCTTGAGCTTGGTCCTCCTTGCCATCGCCCGGGCTTCGGCCGCGCGCTCATCGGCCTCGGCCTTCAGGTGCTCCAGGGATTCCTTGTGGTGCTTGGCCCAGTTGATGAGCCACATGGCAGCCACATCCATGAACAATAAGGCATCCAGGGCCAGGATTATTGCCACAGCAATTTGGCCCCAGTCATAGGTGCGGGATTTTACCGTCACGCTTTTTCGCTCAAGCGCCTGCTGGATGGCGTCAAACTCCATGCCGCCGGGCACAATCCGCCCTGCTGAAATATTGTAAATGTCCCCGGGCATCATGATTTTGTATTGGTAGCGCAAGCCCGCCGCTTTCATGGCTGCGACGGTTTGCACCGAGCCGTTGCCTACGAAGGTGCCGCTGAGGTTTGGAAGGAACGGATTGTTTGCCACGATTGCCGCCGGAAAAGGCGGGGGGCGCAGTATGTTAAGCTCGTATTTGGTATATGGGAATTCAGAGTATGTGTTGAAAATGTAGTCAATGTCGGACACCCGGTCCGAGTCTATCAGCAGCCAATCCCCGTTGCGGTGGCATGATGCGCTTGAATCAAAGCGCTTGGCAGCGTCGCATGAGTAATTTGCAAGGTCGTCCCATACGGCGTAGCCTGACTGGTTGTTCCATGCCAGGTCTGATGTGTTGAGGACGTCAAGGAGCCCGGCGATGTTGATTTGCTGCACGGCGTGGGAGCGGCCGTTGGGGAAGAACTGCTGGGTGACGCGTATTTCCACGCAGCCGAAAAAAAGGAGGAAAACAAGGGAAATTACGAACATTGCCGATTTGCCAATGCGCATGCCTTGCACCACAAGGGCGAACGCAAGCATTAAATATAAAGGGATTTCCCATACTTGGCGATGGCTGAACAAAGGTTTGCGCAAATAAAACAGGAGGACACGCTTGCAAGGCAGCTGCCGCTCTTAAAGGCGGCCGGAGTGAGGGTTGTGGATAGCTTTTCGCTTGTTCTTGCCCCTAAGGGCTCGGAGAAAAACAGCATCTTCATCCAATATGGAAAAGGGATTGCGGGCCCTGTGAACCTTTCAAATGCGGATAAAATCAGGGTGAAGGGATAATCATGGCAAAAAGCGACACCGGCGATTTTACCCTGATTATAGACCAGGACGGAAGGAAGATGGCATTCTCAAGCCGCGAGATAAAAACCATAAAATTCGACGGCAAAAAACTGAACATCCAGCTGAAAGAGCCGAAATACCAGATTGATTACATGAAATATTTGTCGCTCCTCCGCCAGGGGGTGGATGCCGGGATAAAGAAATTGATTATGGACGGAGTGAGAAGCGGCAGGATATCCATAGTATAGTTTTTTAAACTCATTTTGGCATAGAAAAGAACAAGTGGCAAATTTTCCCGCCATAATAGCAAACCTGCGAGGGCAGGTTTGGTATTTTGCAGCCGAGCATTAAGCGAGGCTGCATAACTGCAATAGTGCAGGAGGGATATCATGATTGGAAAAACTGACGTGTTGAAGGCTATAGAGGAGGCTCTCTTAGCCAAGGGCAAGCGCAAATTCACGCAGACAGCCGAGGCGGTGTTCAACTTCAAGAACTTCGACGTAAGCAAGCCTGAGAACCGCATCAACCTTGACATTATTCTCCCTAAAGGAAAAGGAAGGAAGCAGGAAGTGTGTGTGTTTGCGGATGCGCAAATCGCACTCGATGCCAAGAATGCCGGGATTACTGAAATTTACGACAATGCCGGAATTGTGAAACTTGCAGCTGACAAGAAGAAACTGAAGGACATGGCTGAAACTTACGAATTCCTGGCTTCCCCGAACCTCATGATGATTGTGGGTAAGAATATGGGGCAAATCCTTGGCGGAAAGGGCAAATTGCCAAAGCCCATTGCAGGAAACACCGCCGAGGCGATTCGGATGGCGCAGAACAGGGTGCGCGTGGTGTCAAAGGGGAAATACCTGCCCACGGTGCAGTGCACAATAGGCACCGAGGAAATGAGCGCAAATGATTTGGCGGAAAATTTTGACGCGGTGTATGAGAAAGTGAAGGGCAAGGTGAGCGAGCCTTGCGTATCAAGCGCATATGTCAAGCTTACAATGGGGCCGGCAGTCAAGGTCGGCGCAAAGAAAGAGGGTTGATGCTCATGACACGCAAAAAAGCCGGAAAGAAGCAGAAGGCGCATTTGCGCCCGATGCTCGAGCAGAAGAAAACGCAGGTGCAGGAAATAGCCAGGAAGATAAAGGGCGCCAAGCTTGTCGCAATCGTGGACGTGAGGGGCCTGCCGGACAGGCTGCTTCAGGCCGCAAGGAAGGGGCTGCGCGGGAAGGCAGAATTCATAGTCGCAAAATCCTCGGTGCTCAAAAGGGCGCTTGAGGCTGCTGGAAAGGCAAAAGAATTGGCGCCAAAGACGAATGTGCCCACAGCGCTTGTGGTCGGGGATTTGAGCGCATATTCGCTTTTCAAGTTTTTCAAGGACAGCAGGGCGAATGTGGCGGCAAAGCCGGGGCAGATTGCCCCATTTGACATCATTGTGCACGAGGGAGAGACAGACCTTCCGCCCGGCCCGGCGCTTTCTGAATTGAAGGGCGCGGGAATAAACGCGCAAATCAGGGGCGGCAAGATAGTGGTTGCAAAGGATTCCGTTGTTGCAAAGAACGGTGTGAAAATCACGGACGCGATGTGCAAGGCATTGCAGAAACTGAACGTGCTGCCCTTCAAGGCCGGATTGACAATGGTGGGCGGAGTGGAAGGGGGAAAGCTTTACGAGCCCGCAGTGCTTGACATTGACGAGGCGGGGCTGTTCCTTGGCCTGTGCGCATCAATGAACGACGCGTACAGCATGTCGGTCAACGTATCATACTTCACAGAGGACAACCGCAGGCAGCTGCTCACAGGGGCAGTGATGCAGGCGCGTTCGCTTGGCATGGAGGCCGGAGTGTACTCCGAAGGAAATATGGAGATGCTTCTCGCTTCAGCCCTTCGCATGCAGGCGGCCCTGGAAGGGAAAGTGCCGAAGCAGGAGACTGCTTCAGGCTGATAAAACGGAGGGATTTGGATGAAAGTGGACCCATATTTGCACGCGGCGCTGCTTCTGCACGGCGCAGGCAAGGAAATAACCGAAGCGAGCCTTGAGACAATCGTCAAGGCCGCAGGCATGAGCGTTGACGCTGCTAGGGCGAAAGTGCTCGCTGAAGCGTTGAAGGGCGTGAACTTCGAGGATGTGCTGAAAGCTGCTGCCGCACCAGTTGCAGTCGCTGCAGCGCCGGCCCAGGCTGGTGGAGAAGCCAAGAAGGAAGAGAAGAAGGAGGACCCCGCGGCAAAGGAAGCGCAGGCGGCTGAAGGCCTCGCATCCCTCTTTGGATAAACAGCTCTGAAATTTTTTCTTTTTAAATTTCTTATTTTTCAGTTTTCTTGTTTTTTATTTTCCCCTAATTTTATTGCTTGTCAAATGCCAAGAAGCATCACAATGAATAGTGCGAACAATGCACCTAATGAAATCGGGGGCATTGCGGGCAGGGCGACGCGCTTGTGGATGACGATGTCGAGTAGGAGATAGAGCGAAATTGTTGCTCCGGCTGCGACTGCGAGGCTTCCGATTATTCCGGCGACTGGATATGCTGCGACAGCCAGCATTGCGGGCATTGCCAAATCCCCCGAGCCCAAATCCAATCGTTCCATGCCGGAATAATCATCGGAGTGGGTGGACGGGTTGGCGGAGGAAGGGATAGGATGCGGATGGGAAGATAATGGCTTTGCCTGTGATGATTTTGGAAGCGTTGAATGCGCCCCACTTGCCGATTGTTGCATGAATGCCATCTGTTGCGGCAGTGGTTTTTGCTTTTGCGGCGAACTGGAAGCAGTTACTGTGAAGGACAAATCGGATGTACCGAGTGCTGTGCTTAATTTGAGCATGTGCCTTGTGAAGAATACGGCAACATAGTCGTAAACGGATATTCCGATGATGAACAGGAGTGCGGGAATGAAGCCGACTGAAAAGCCGAATAGTGCCCCGACTCCTGCGGACGACATCACTGCGGCGATGTTTTTCAATTTGGGCTGGAAGAGTTTTGCGCACGCAAACAGGAAGCCGAAGAGGGCGGAATAGATTATTTCGTCATCCAGGGTGAAAAAGCCGGATGCGTGAAGCAAGCCCAATGCAAGAATCCAGACCGAGCCCGACAGCACCATGAATTCAAGGGCGAAAAACAATAATCTGGTTTTTGTGAAGCGGATGACAAGAAGCACACCGGCTGCGCCTGCAAGCACGTAACCGAGGAAAAACACCGCATTTAGAGGGTCTTCCGGATTGTCGATTGGTGAAACCGAAATCTCTTTTATTTCCGGGACTATTTTTGCGGATTCGATTAATGTGACGCCTGCAAGAATTGCCAAGAGCTGGCAGGCTATGAACATCATTACTATTTTTTGCGCTGGATTCATGCAAGTACCTCGAACATCGCTTTTTTCGCGGGATTCAAACAAAACATTTTGCCAATGCATTAACGCTTTTGCCCTTTTTTCAATGTGCGCAATGCCTTTTCAAAAGATTCCAAGTCCGTGAATGAGCGGTAGACTGATGCGAAGCGGATGTATGCCACGCCGTCGACTTTTTGCAGGCGTTCCATCACCAATTCGCCCACTTTTGCCGCAGGCACTTCGGGCTTGGACATCTTGCGAAGCTTCGCTTCCACCCAATCAACTATTTGCGCGATTTTTTCCTGCGGCACCGGGCGCTTGATGCACGCGCGGGAAATCCCGGTGAGAAGCTTGTTCTTGTCGAACGGCTCCCGCCGGCCGTCCTTTTTTATCACCACAAGCTCCTCAAGCTGCACGTCCTCGTATGTGGTGAAGCGCTTCTTGCATTTTTCGCACTGGCGCCTGCGCCTGATGCGGAAGTCGGAAGTGTCGCGCGAATCCACCACCTGGGAATCCGGGCTTGAGCAGAAAGGGCATTTCATGGTGGAGTAAGAAAGGGGAAAATTAATATAGAAAGCGAAGGAAAGCAAGCCATGCCGATATACACCAAAACAGGCGACAGGGGCACTAGCCAGCTTGGGCATAGCTTGCGGGTGCGCAAGGACGACGTGAGGCTTGAAGCGATTGGCGCCCTTGACGAGCTTAATTCCGCGCTTGGGATGGCGAATTATACCCTGAAAAAGCCGGATGATGTAATAGGGCAGGTACAGTCGGATTTGCTGCTTGCCGGCGCCGCGCTGTCCGGCACGCTGAACGGGGAGGACATTGCGGAAAAATTCGAGCGGAAAACCGCCGAGCTGGAAGGAAAAATTGATGAGATAGAGGCGGCGCTGCCGCCCCTGAAAAATTTCATACTGCCGGGCGGGTGCAAGTCCGCTGCTGCGCTGCATTGGGCGCGCACTGTTGCGCGAAGGGCGGAAAGAAGGGTGATAGCGGGCAATTTCGGGGTAATTGGGGACAGGCTGCTGCCCTATTTCAACAGGATGTCAAGCTACCTTTTTGTGAGGGCAAGGAAGGAGAATGCGGATGCGAAAATAGAGGAAAGGATTTGGAAAAGGGAATGAGAAAAGGATTTTTGGAAAAAATATGCCCATCAGGCAGTTTTCGGTTTAGATTTTTTTGAACGTCGGAAAACGCGAGCGAGTGGTTTGAAAACTCTTTCAATAAAAAACTCACGGTTTGTCGCAAATCCAATCATCGCAACAAAAAAGGCCTGACCAATAATGGCAGCTGTTTCAGATTCACCCCATCCTGGCATCTTTCCGATGGCGCTTTTTCCCTGCTTAAATACCGTGGTGGGCTGCGAAGCGAGTGTGCCCGGGTAAATGTCGAGTGTGTCAACTCTGGTGGTGTCTGGAGCAACGTGGATATAGAATAATCCGACTCGCTTGCCTTCCCCGAACTTTGTAGTTCCAACTAAGAACCTTTCAGTCTGATTCGGGCTGCCCGATAGCGGGCCAAAGATGTGCGTTTTGCTCGTGGGCCGGTTGCAGGCAAGAAGCAATGATAGTGATGAAATGGCAAAAAACGTTGCGGCGTTTTTTCTGAATGTTGTAATAGGATTTTGGAATTTTTGCATAAACTTCACCACATAATATTGGAATTGAACACATTAATAAAACTGCGTGTGGAAGGAAAATCAGCCTTTTGCCGCCTTCCTCAGGCGTTCCATAATCGCCCTGCCAATCCCTTTTGCCCCGACTTTTTGCGCGTAAATGGCTTTCACGCCAAGGGAATCGCATTTGCGGAAAAACGAGAAGAGGTTTTTTGCGTAATCGGAATCGTCTTTCGGGCGAAAGTGCGCGACTTCGCCTATTGTCCTGCCGCTCCCGATGTATGCGAAGCTCCTTGCGTTTTTCGGAATGGAGAGCGCGGATGCGACGATTATGACTTTTGCCTTTGGCGCGTAGTGCCGGTATTTCATGCCCGGGGAGAGGGCGATTTTCGCACCCCTGGCAACTTCGACATGGCCGACAATTGACTCTATTTTTTCAAGGGGGAGCGAACCTGCACGAAGCAGCACCGGGATTTTTTTCGTGCAGTCGATTACCGTGGATTCAAGCCCGTGCTTGGCAGGGGGGCCTTTTAGGATGACTGGTATTTTCCCGCCCAAATCGTGCAAAACATGCCTCCACGTGGTCGGGCTTGGGCTGCCGGACAGGTTTGCAGATGGAGCGGCAACAGGCACTTTGCATGCGCGAAGGAATGATTGCGCTATTTTCAATGAGGGCATGCGAATACAGACTGTGGAAAGGTTGGCAGTGACGCTGCTTGGGATTAGTTTGGTTTTTGGAAGCACGATGGAAATGGGCCCGGGGAAAAACTTGGAGATGATTTTTTTTGCTGCAGGCGTGATTTTGCTTGCGATTTTTTTTATCTGGATTTTGGAATGGATGTGCACAATCAATGGATTGCCTTTTGGCCTGCCCTTTGCCTTGAAAATTTTCTTGACTGCCGCATCATCAAATGCGTTTGCGCCAAGGCCGTACACTGTTTCGGTCGGGAAAGCCGCAAGGCTGCCGGAAAGGATGAATGATGCCGCGACTTGGGGCGATGAAGTGGTTTTTGTTTCCATTTTGCATTCACTTCGGCATCCGTATTCGGGGCGGCGGGGGTGTTCCTGTTTCCATTTTGCATTCACTCCAGAAGCTTATACCAGTTTTCAGGGAGCAACGCACTTGGGATCAGCATCGGGCGCTCGTCCGTGCCGCTGAAAAGGTAGGCGCAGGCGTGGATGAGGAATTTCCAATAGGAAAAAAGGAATCCGTGCAGGCCCTCGCGGCGCCTGCCGAACATCAGCATGTGGACAAACTGCATGAAAAGCGCAAGCGAGGCGGGAAAAGAGAAAATTAGGGTGTTGAAGGCGAGCATCAAGGCAAGGATTGGGCGGAAGAAAATCTCAAACCCACTTGCAACGGGCACATACGACATCCTTACGGTTGCGGTGTCAGGCGGCCACCTGTCAGAGAGCAGGAGGGAGAGGGCGCCCCAGTTGCCGATTTGGTGCAAGGTGAGGCAAGGAAGCGAAAAGAGCGCCTGCGTGCGGCGGTGCTGCAGGAAAAATGCGATGGCAAAAAACGGGGCTGCCACGACATTTGCAGCCACGTTGAGCACTATGAAAAGCAGGATAAGGGGGAAAAGAACCAGCCTGGCTATTAGCAAGGGCCGGCTTGCAAGCTCCTCAAAATGGACGGTGGCAACAACAGATTCCACAGTTAGGCAATATCGGGCAGAGTATAAAAAACGAACTGGATTTAGAACAGCTGCTCTGCCCCATCTTAGGCTTTAGAAAAGTTGCTGCGCCCCTTCTTGCGGCAATGTTGCGAACCTTCCGATTTGCTGCCTCATGTTTATTGCATAGTGCTGCCCTGAGGCGCCCTCAAAGAACAGCCAGTCGGATTTTGCCCCCATTATTTCTCCCCCGATGAAATCCACTATTTCCGGATTTTCAACATTCGGGTAGTGGGAGGACAGGTCGTGGATGGATATGGACTCGTAGAGGTGGCTGCTGAAGGCGGGGTTGGATTTCACCCTCTCCACTATTTTCGCCAATTTTGCCTCTGCCTTTGACTTGTCGAACTTGAGCCGTGAGATTTTCTGGCGCATCATTACCGCATTTGCCAAATCGAACGTGTGCTGAAGCAATTGCTCTGCCTTGTATGCGTCATCAGGCCCCTGGAAAGAAAGGAGGGGGGCGGCAAAATCCGCGCCCTGCTCCTTCCAGCGCGTGTGCATCCTCATCTGGCGGGTGAGCCCGAGCTTGGTCAAATCCGCCCCGAATTGCGCCACATACAAAACATAGGTTTCCTTTTGGCATTCGTCATAGAGGTTCGGGTAGCAGGTGAAGTCGCCCACGGTATAGACTCGCGCCACATCCTGGAACTGGCAGGTGGGGCATTGCTTGGCATTCAATGCGCGGTTTGGGCATGCATGGTGCGCAACATCGGATTTGTAGCCAATGCATGCAAGCGAAGGTGTGAAGCCGAGCCTTGTTTCGCCCTCGAATGTTTGCTCCCCGACTTTGCCGTCCTCCCTGAAAATGAGCTTGGGATGCTCGGCTGATGAAAATCCGAGGATGTGCTTCATGGGAAAAATATGCATGCGGCAGTTCATAAACTATTTGCTGCCGGCTTTCCGAAAGAAATGCGGAAAAACAAAACAGATTACGCCGATGACGGATAAATCATGCTGTTGGAAGCGTGACAAGGTCGAAATTTGACAGGAGGTTTGGCGAAAGCAGCCTTCTTGCCCGAGCCACCCTGTCCACGCTTAATGCAAAAACAGAATGGCTGCCCAAATTCGCTATTTCCTTAAGTTCGGTAAGTTTTACGCGGCTTGAGGCAAGCTGCGCAAGCGCGTTTGCCTTGTTATCCATGCTGTTGGCATTTGCCTTGTCTCCGATGCTGTTGATGAATGTGGCAATGACCGTGTCTTCGGAATTTATCACGTTGTATCCGTTGTTCTCAAGGAGCATTTTCGCCTTCTGCGGGTCGCTCACGGACAATGACACCACGGCATCATCGCCCCTCACAAGCCCGGACACCTGCTCCACATGGATTTTGGCATGCGAGAGGATGAACAGCAGGTCGGATGAGAGGCCGTGCGTGTTTTTTGCCACTATGACTAGGTTTCCATTCATGACATCGCCTCTTATTGGGATGATTTTCAGCGCGTTATTCGCGCGTGTCCGGCTCGCCCACTAAATCCTTCATGCTGGTGCAGGAGATGTGCTGCCACACTAGCTCGAACCTTTCTTCGAATTCCATCTTCCACACCTCCAATTGCGGTTGGGATTTTGATTTATATATAATTTCCAGCGTATTTTTTTTGGAAAAATAAGGAAGCTATATATATTTTCATGGCAAACCAATAAAATATGGCAGAAGGATTGGATTCCATCGACATGAGGATACTTTACGAGCTGGACCAGAACTGCAGGATACCGGAATCTAAATTGGGGAAAATCGTGAGGAAATCCCCGGAAGTGGTCCGGTACAGGATAAAAAACATGAGGAAAAACGGCGTCATACATGGATACACCTGCTTCTTCAACGCCACGAAGATAGGGTTTGAAGCGCACAAGATATACCTCAAGACAAAGGAGAAGCCGAGGCTCATCCAGTCGTTCCTGTCGGAAATGCGGCAACGGCCGGACGTTTTCTGGATTGGGAAGGGGGACGGGGCATGGAACATCGGGCTCACGTTTTTCTCCAAGAACAGCTCGGATTTTTTTGACAAAAAAAACGAGATTTTCTCAAAATTCAAGGAAGTGGTGATTGAGCAGATTGTGGGAAGCGTGGTCGAAGTTGAAACGTTTGGGAAAAAAATACTGTCCCCCCAAGCAAAGGCATATACGCCCGCAAAGGTATTCGGAATAAAGGAGCACGGGAAGATAGACGCCGTCGATGTGAAAATAGTGAATGCGATCCTCAACGACAATTCTGAAACATACGTTGAGATGGGAAACGCAGCCGGAATTTCCCCGGAGCTTGCCAGGCTGAGGCTGAAAAGGCTAGAGAAGGGAGGCTTGGTCTCCCGGCACACCATTGCAATCGACATCAAGAAACTGGGTTATGACTCCTACAAGACGTTCCTGTATTTCGAGGGGCTTGACCGGAAGGAAACCGCCAGGCTTTTTGAAATTGCAAGGAAGCACCCGAATGTGGTCAACTTTTTGAAAGTCATCGCACCCTGGGACATAGAGCTTGAGATTATCGCTGAAAATTACCGCCAATACAACGAGATAATAGGCTATTTCAGGGAGCAGTTCTCCGACTCGCTGGTAAACGTGGAAACGACGGCCCAGAGCATGGACGAGGTTTACCCCTCCCGTAAAATCCCGGCGCTGCCGTGAAAGACCTCGGCCTAAAGGCCGAGGCTTCGGATGCTGCCCTTTAGGGGAAGCCTCAGCCTCGGTGCTCCTCCGCATGCTGAAGCATGAGGCTTCCGCACCGAGGTCTTTTGGTGAACCGGGCGCCGTGTGGAAGGGCGGATCAGGCTTTGCCGCCTTGAACCGCGTGCCCGTTGGATTCGGAGGTCAGGTCGTCCGGGTCGTAAAGCCTGCCCCTGAACGCATGCGTGCATTCCCGGCCGCTGGTCTCCACAATCCCCCGGCTCCGGTTTATTTTCGCGGAAAAAACCCGAATTGGAACGCCCAAAAGTTTTTTTGCGACGAAAAAGCCGGCTTCCGCAACAGGGACTTCATCGGAATGAGACGCATAAATTAGGTGGGTTATGTCATATTCCGCTTGCATTTTCATAAGGAGTGCCGTGGCTATAAGCGCGCATTTTGGGGAGCCGGGGGAAGGCGACTCTTTGCCCGGCACCGTTACGCCGATTGGGATTGCCAATGACTGCTTGCTTTGGCGGGTAAAATCCAGGTAATATACGCCATGCCTCAAATCCCATGCCCATTTGTCGCCTTTGTCGTTTTTTTTCCTCCTCCATTCGTCAATCCCGGAGGGGTTGTATTTATCCACTGTTGCTTCGATGCCCCGTTTCACTATTGACTCAAGCAGTATTGACGCAGACTGGCGGGATTCCGATTCCAAGGCGAACAAAATTGACCTTCCGTGAAGGAAATCCTCCTTCTTGGCAGGGTCGGAATCAGCCTCTTGGAAGGTTATGGCCGGTTTGGCAGGCACCCCCAGTTCTTCCATTATTTTCGCCATCATCGGATGCGGGACCTTGGTTGCCCGCAACGCATCCCTGATTTTTCCGAAATCTTTTATTGCGCCCGAATTTTCACTCAAAAGTTTGTCCGCAGCTTGCTTGGAAACCATGCCCAGTTTAACCAAGGAATCAAGAACTGAAATGAGGCTCCCGATTCTCCCGGATGCAAGGTCGCTTGGAAGGTAAAGCTGCGCAGATGGCATGTTGTTTTTGGAGCAAATGCGCTGGATTTCATTTACCATCGCCCATGACACAAGTTCTGAAAGCTCGGGATTTGCTATGTCGGAGATATTTTTGCGCTTCAATTCGTAAGAGATGATGCTGCTTCCGGGAGCGGACAGGTCGTCTTGCTTTGGGGTGGCGAAAAAGCCGTAATTGCTGCCAATTAGAAGGGTGTTTCTGATTTCTATTCTCGTGTCCTCATTCTTGTCATAAAGGCGGCCTTCGCAGCGCGTTATCGTTTCCGTACTGTTGTCGTATTGGGATTGCACAGGGCTTTCGGTGGCCATGCCCTTCCAGCCCTTGCGGAAAAGATGCGTAAGCACAAGGTTTGCGGCCTCCAAAGAAGCGCTTTGCACATCCCTGGGCTGGGGGTTGTGGAAAGGCCACAACATGTCTTTGCGGTGAATGAATTGTTTCAAATGCCCACCTGATTATATGAGAGAGCCGCTCTTCGTTCCAGCTGTTATATATTATGGGTGGGAGAGGTATAATAACGTAACTATTACCGCTTTTTATGCCAAAAAGACACTTGGATTGCTGAATTTCCCTATGCTTCAACCACAGGCGAGAGCACCACCGCAGTTTCCGCGGCATGGAAGCCGAACCTGAGGCAACCGTTTCTATGCCAAATTAACACTCGCAGAGGAATATTTATAAACATGAAGATATATCAAATATAACATGATGAAGAACAACAACCGGGCGCAATTTGCACTCAAACTTCCGGCAGTGCAGTTGAAGTTTGACTTGTTAGGCGGGAGGAAAGAGGGAAGCAAGCCGATTCATACCAGCTTGGCTGATATGAGAATCTGCCAAATGCAACAGCAGGGATTACACACATTGGCACTTGCACTGAAAATATCCATTAGGAGCTATTGCCGCAGCTTGCCGGAATTCAGGAATTATTTCCATTCAAAGCATAAGGGCAAATGGGAAGACCTGCTTGCTGAAAACGACCCAGGCCGCCCGGGCAAAATAGCCCCAAGATACGCGCTTGAAATACTGCATGCGCGCTTGGGAGAATACACGGACTATGAAAAAAATGAAAGGAACGGCATTGCCGCATTAGCCGAAATCAGGAAAACCCGCGGGCAGCCCCGCATTATGCAGGATAAAGAGCTTAAGGGGAAAAATTCCGACATTGCCGCTGCAGAAACCGCCCTAAGCGACATAGAAGGGCTTTATGGCCTTCACCTCCTGCTCGAATGCCTGCAGGCATGCGACATTTCTGGGTACGTGCGTGAAGTGAAGATAATACTTGGGGGGAAAAGCGCCGTGATTAAGGAGAATGCACATTTCCTTACAAACCATATCCCATGCTAATAGCAGATTTTCCCCAATTTCCCGGTCTTTGCCGCGGCCTTTATTTCGCGGGCAATTCTTCTTCCTGTGGACATCTGCTCGTCAAACGAATAAACTGAATAGGGCGAGCCTTCGGGGTATAGGTTGGTGCCCGCCACTATGCGCGCGGAAATTTCGAACGTGAAGAACTGGAGGTTTTCATCGATGATTGTTTCGATGCAAAAAGGGCCCGGGATGCCGCCGAACAGCTTGTCCGCGGCTTCAGCGACATTTTTGCCCATTTCCATCACATCGCCAAGAAGTGATTCGCGCACAACCAGGGATTCGTTCCCCACAACGGTAAAGGATGGCTTGATAGGTATGCCGGCAAGCTGCGTGCGGTATGATTCGTCGATGTTGGATTCGAAGCGCCGGTCGATTGACATAAGCTCGATGTGCCCCTCGGACGCCCGGTAGCCGTCCTTTGAAAGCGGGGAATAGAAATAGTGCGGATAGGCGCGTACGCCGATAAGGTATTCCTGCACAGTTACATTCATGCCCTCGAAGTGCTCGTAGAACTCATCCGGCGAATTGACCACGCGGTAGCCCCTGCCGCCTTTTGCACCGGCGAGCTTGACCACGCACGGGCGGTCTATCTTGTCAGGGTCTATTGTCGCAGGCACCTGGAGACCGGCGGCTTTCATCCACTCGAACATTTTCACGCGGTCCCTTTCCCACTCCAATGATTCGCGGTTGCCAAGCATAGGCACCGGAAGAGTGGAGAGACTGTCGCCCGAGTACTCGACAACCGAGCCGTGCGGCACAAGAATCGCATTGTCGCTGGCAAGCTCGTCAGCTGGGATGTTCCGCAGGTCGT
>Ga0082335_1002092_pt1 | contig 38646 bp, 62 predicted proteins | sample Subgrocontami58m_FD_72375 | JGI IMG/M metagenome (GOLD analysis project Ga0082335, IMG submission 72375) | Subsurface groundwater microbial communities from S. Glens Falls, New York, USA - GMW37 contaminated, 5.8 m (SPADES assembly) (version 2) ...
GGCGGCGGTACAGGCGGCGGTACAGGCGGCGGTACAGGCGGCGGTACAGGCGGCGGTACAGGCGGCGGTACAGGCGGCGGTACAGGCGGCGGTACAGGCGGCGGTACAGGCGGCGGTACAGTTGGTAAAATAATTGAAGCCTCGAAATCGCTACTCCCCGATGTCAATGACATAGACGAAACCGAGTTTGCGTCGCTCATCACGGAGGCTATAAAGGGCAGCAAGGGCACGTTCAACCTCGCCTCCCTTGCTAAGTGGGTGCTCCCAGGGCGCTTTGAGTTCCTGAAAGACCCGAATACGGGTGCTATCGTCTATGAGAAAGACCAGGACGGCTTTGATACCACCACGCCCAAGTACATCTGGCGGCAGGGTGGCCCTAGCTCACGGGCGCAATTTCTCATAGATATTTTCAAAGACTCCCTAGACATTGAACGTGAGGAGGGAATCCGTCAAGAGCAGGCGTCATCCGCTAGTCTTACTCAGCAACGGAACCTTCAGGCTCAGCTTCTTCAGTCGGCCATCAGCAATCCTGCGTCCTTTGCCGCTCTGAATTACCTGAGGCAGGGCAATCTCGCGCCCCTTCTTGGTGGACTGCCCAATATGGGGTTCCAACTGCCAGCATCCCCAAACGGCCAGCAGCTATTCCCAGGCGGGACTCCCACGCTGGGGCAACTACAGAGCGCAGGCCCAGAAGGGCAGGCTTTCCTTACATCCTTGCTCAATTATGGGGGAATGCCCACAAGCGAAATTATGCGTTCCTCTGGGGCTGTGACGCCAGGAGCTTTTGGCGGGATAGGAGCACCCATTGGCGGGGGGATAGAACGGCCAACAGCGCCCTTCACGTTGCCGCCGTCACAATGGGCTGGATCGGCGGCCCCGTCATTGGAAGAGCAGTTGGCGTTGCTGGAAGACTCCTATGCAGTAAGAGGTGGCGTGTAAATGGTTCAGGAGCAACAGCAGCCCACCTACGCAGACCTGATTCTGGCCCGCATTGAGGCCAGGAGACAGGCCAGGCGGCAGCGTGGCGCTGGGGAGGCTCCTCTCCTTATGCAGGGATCACCGATGCTCTCTCGCCCGACACGGGACATAATCCGTCAGGCGGCGCAAGAAATTACCAGCCCCCCTGAGTCGCAACGCACCCCTGCGAACACTATTCCTTTGTCCGTTCCACAGCAAGTTACGCCCCCTCCGCCATCTACCCTGGAAAAGGTAGGGGCGGCTGTTGGTGGTGCTCTTGCCCCTGCGCTGAACTTCCCGCTAACTAACATAGGTGGGCAGGACGTGACGCTTGGGAAGGGGCTTGCTAACATCGGGAAACTAGGCGTGAGCGGCGCACGTCATATAGGCGGCGGGCTTATGGGCGCTGATTTACCCATTCCAGAGGAACGAAACCCAGGTAAGCAGTTTGAGGCAGGCCGTCTTCCCTCTCCTTATCAGGGACTAGGCGAGTTTGTCTTTGACCCGATCAACGCTCTCCCCGGTGGGGCCGCGAAGAAGGTAGCCAATCTATCTCCTGCTGCAACAAAAGCGGCCCCTGCGGTGCAAGCGGCGATAGCCAAGAACGTTACCGCTCAGACGCCACTTGGCATCAAAAAGGCGGCGGTCAAGGCAACGGAGATGGTGGCGCAAGACAAGCCTGGGGTCATCTCGCTCATGATAGACCGTATCCCTGTTATTAGGCAGTTGCGCCGTATCACACGTCCTGGCCTAGATATGCCCGATAGCGTTCTTGTCGCCAAGAACGCAGAATATGGCGTCGGGGCAGAGTTGCGCACAACTAACTTCGCAATAGCACATGGAGTGGTGCAATCCCTGGAACAAACCTTTGGGCGTGGCAGCTCAAAGGGTGAAGCTGTCGTATCGGCCCGTTTCTTGGGCGGTGTAGACGACCAGTGGCCTGCCGTTGGGACTCTCTACGACATTGCACAGCGCCCGCACCTGTATGACTTGACGCCTGAACAAAAACTGCTCCTAAAAGACCTTGACGATAGCTATGCCATGTACTTGGACGACCACAATGCGTCATTTGGCGACGATATTGGGCGGTTCCCGTCGGCTCCTGGGGGATGGTTTCTTCCCAACGTGGACAAATCCGACTTTGCCCTGGAAATCTTCGGCGGCGACATCGTAGCGGCGGCCCGCTCAGGTGGAGCGGCAGCCCGTGTCTTTGGCACGGGGTTTGACCGCTGGAAGCTAAATAAGCTGTTTGTTCCTGTCACTGACATTAACCTGCTTATTATGCGCATGGACGAAACACGGGTGTCCCATGCCATGCGCAACACCTTCCGAGAAATCTCAGGCGGCAAGACAAAGGTGCAACTTATGGACGAATTGCACCCAGTCCTTGTTGCGACCAAAGAAGCTCTCAGAAAAGAGATGATTAGCCTGCGTGGGAAGATAGAGACGGCCATTCGCTTGCAGTCAACGCTCAAAGCTGGCGCACGTTCTGAGTTGACAGCGGCAAAGGCGGCTGCGCGGCGGGCAGAGCCGATGCTTGCCAGGATACAGGCGCTTGGGACCGACTATGGCCCTGAATTGTCTTATCTATCGGGACAGGTTAGGGAACTTCATATCGCTGCCACGAAACTCACTAAAGAGGGCATGGACTTGTACAACAAGTCCGTTGGGCAGGGCGTCAAACGGCAGACGCTTACCACACGGCTCCATGCTATTGCGCCCGTGCTGGACTCCCTGCGCAGAAGCTATGAGGCGGCAGACATACGGCCCTATCAGTTGGTGGAAGACGGCTTGTTCCGCTACTACCCATTTGCAGAAGCACAGGCTATTCAGAACGTGCGCAAGGTCTCCAGGAACGCCGCTGTTGACTTTATGCAGAATGTGACGGCCACGAAACTGAGTGCAGACCTCTCTCCCCTTTTGGGTATTCAAACGCCGATAGGCTTTTTGGCCGATCCAGTGGGTGTTTCTAGGGTATGGATGAAGCAGAACCCGCTTGCTCAATTATCGGTAGAGAAACTTGCCGAACTCATTACCCAAGACCCTAGAAGCTGGAAAGACTATGCCTTCTATGTGCAACGGCCAGTGACGCTTTCCGCAACACCGCAAGAGTTTGCAGGAGGCTTCCTAAGCAAATTGCCTGTGGTGGGCAAGAAGTATGATGAACTTAATAAGCGGCTTTACCTCCTTGTGGAGATACAGTCAAAGGGCCTCTGGGACTCGTATGTGGCTGATAACATCGCTCGCGGTATGACTGATACGGCTGCGAAGGTGGCAGCGGCGGATACTGTGCAGAAGGTCTATCCCCATTTATCGCCTGCCCGCTACGGCCAAAGCCCAGCACGGGCAGCGACGTTAAGGGCGATGACCACGTCCATATCCTTTGCGGTGAAGCCAGCGGAGATGATGCTGGACGCTATGCGGGGCTTTGTGAAACTCGGTGCTCTTCAACGGCCAACAGCCCGTGAGTTGGCCGGTGTTCGTGTCATGACGACAATGGCGTCTACCACGCTCTTTGCCTCGGTTACATCAAGTCTTTTGTCGGCACGTGTACGCGGTATAGATGAAGAGGAGGCGTTGGCCCAGGCGCTAAACCCTGGAAGTCGTCATTTCATGGCGCTAACGTTAGGAGACCGAACTATCCCGCTAGGAGGCCCGTTTAGAAGTGCGTTGAAGGCCATCTGGCCGCAAGAGGTGGAGGGATCGCCTGTACCTATTCCATTCTGGGGCGTGGCTCAGTGGGCGAAGTCCCGTGGACAGCCTCTAGGCGTAGCGGGCATTGACCTGCTGCGCAACAAAGACTTCTACGGCAACGAGATTTACGGTAGCGTGTTCCCGTGGAACATTGCCGCTGCTGTTGCATACGTTGGCGAGTCAGTGCTACCCATCAGCGTTGGGTCGGTAGCCACAGGGGTAAGAACGGGGCAAGGGACGGGCCGCATAGCTGAGCAACTAGGCGGTCAAGTCTTGGGCGTCAACATTCAAGAGAACACGGCCTATCAGGAGCGAGACCTGGCCGTGCAACGATGGGCAAGGGCAAAGGGGCTTACAGCTAAGTCGTGGGCTGACGTAACTCCCTCAGAGCAACTGGCCTTTGGTGCTGAAAATCCTGGCGTGGCGGCTGACCTGCGGCGCTACCAGGAACGGCAGGCCGCAAATGGCGTGGACTGGGCGGTGCGCAAGAAGGCGTTGCTTGACCTGGAAGACACCCGAATGAAAAGGGAGACCGCCCTTGAAGAAGAGTTCAAACGGCGTGAGATAAGCGGCGATACCTTCAGGGATGCCTATGGGGAAATCCAATTGGGGATCGTGTCCTCTAAAAAACAGGTGGATGCCGACTACCAACTGTACACGCAGACAAATGAAAGACCTACCGATCCCAACAAGGCTGCGCTATTTGACTACTACCGTCTTTTTGATGAGGCCAAGACGCCTTCTGGCCGTATGAATTGGGAGTTGTTTGACGAACGCATCACGGCGTTGGAACTGGCGTGGACTTCCTCCCAGCAAAGTTATGTTGACCAGAATACGGGACTTGCTGGACATCCTCCTCTTATTAAGGAGTGGCGTGACGGCAAGCGGCGCTTTACTGCCTACTGGTCAGCAGGCGATATGGTGCTTCAGGCCATTGGACAGGGCGATATGAAGAGCATCTATCAGCAGTATAAGTCCGCGCCTGGCCCTGTCCAGCGGGAGATAAATCGCACCAACAGGGCGTTGTTTGCCCAAGTGCAACGGGCAGAGGATAGTGCAAGGTCGCTGGCAAGGAGGCAGAGTCCTGAGTTAGACGCCTTCCTGATGCGCTTCGGCTATGTAACCGTGCCTGGGAATGCTGCTAACAGGTCACGGGCAACCTTGATAAACAACCTAAATGTGCCGCTACAAGAGGTTATGGCTACCACGGGTTGACAACTTACGTTAGGTGTGAGTATTCTTGACACGAATCATATCAACTCGTCCGAAAGGATAGGAGACGATGGGTACACAGCCTCAAAATGAACAAAATGAAGTCACGCAAGATCAATCGGCAATAGATGCCCAGCAGGACACCCTGGGGCAGCAACCGCCGCAATACGTGACAATGGAACAGATGCATCAACTCTTGGGCCAGCAGGCGTCAGGCTATGAACGTCAGATTGCTGGTTTGCAGAGCAAGATGGACACGGGACTTAACGCAATCCGAAGGGATACAAAATCCTGGGCTGAGTCCAAAATAGCCGACTTGCAGACCAATTGGGGTAGGGAGCAATGGTTGGCTGGGCTAAACGAGGAAGAACAGCGGATTGCCAAGCCCCTCTTAGATGAGATACGGCGGAGCCAACAACCCAAAGAGGCACAGGTAGAAGCCCCACCACAGCCAGCGCCACAATCGGCAGACGCTCAGGGCCAGTGGCAGCAAATCTACCAGATGGTGCGAAACATGGGTGTAGACCCGCAAACCCCTGGCATAGATTACCAAATACTCACGAATGGGACTCTTCAGCCAAATGATCGTGAGCAGAAGTTCTATGCTAGCGTATTTGCTGCAAAGGCTAAGGTGGCAGGTGTCCCACCTGCGCCACAAGCTCAGCAGAATCAACAACCGCCACGTCCCCAGACAGCCAACCCCCCTGTACAACAAGGGGCGGCAGGACGGGGCGCTGGCTACCGTAACGCAGACGACGTTCGTGACGCGTACATTCAAGGGCGCATTTCAACCGAGGACATGCGGAAGCAGATGCAGCCCTTCGGCGGCACTTAGGAGGTAATCAATGGCTACTGGTATCACCATATCATCCACAAGCAATATGAGTTCTGGGTCAAAGATTCTCGTGGCAAGCGCACGGGAGGCTTTTGAGCCTGCCGCTCCTGACCCTGACCTGATTGCAAGCAAGTCTATCCCCACGGGAACCAAGCAATATGACCAGCTTGTCTACGCCCGCCTGGGCCAAGCCACAGCATTGACGGAAGGCGTAGACTTGGCTCAATCCGAGCAATTGGTGACGAACGTCATTTCCATCACTCCGACTGAGCACGGTATCATCGCCACGCTGTCCAAGCGGCTCATCCGCCGCCAGGGAGACAGCGATGTGGTGGGAACTACAGGGCGCATGATTGGGGCATCGTTGAAGCGGCGTATGGCAAACGACGTGATTGCCCTGTACGACACGTTCACCAAGAGCATTGTTGGCGCGTCCGTTGGTCTAGACATCACCTATTTCCGTGGCGGTGTTGCCTATCTTATGACGGACAACAACACCGCCTATGGCCCAGCGCCGATGCCTGTCCACGCATCCCTGCACATTGAGCAAATCAGCGACATTGTGCTGGACCTTTCCGATCCTGGGACATCTGTGGGGAGGGCGGGCGCTGGATTCCCAGCCGAACTGCTGGAACGTTGGTGGAGAGGGAAGGACCGTCTCTACGGCGTAAGCATCTTCAACAGCGGCCTGATTTCCCGTGATGCTTCGGGTGACTCAAAGGGGGCCATGTTCCACCCAGAGTCCATGTACATTGTCATCGCCAACGAAGCCGACGCCGTGGAGGAGAAGGACAATTCTCTTCGGGCGACAGAGTACGGCATTTTCCAGGAGTGGGGCGAAGCACTGGCAGTTGACCCGCATGGCCTGGAAGTCTACAGCGATACAGCCGCAACGGTGTAAAGCATGACCACGCAGCGTACCGAGGAGGTCATTGGCCGTGACCAGGTGGCGACCTACACGGCCATAACGGAAGGGTTGAAGCCACTACGTCTCTGGGACTGTATAGAGAAACAGTGGATGCAACGGCCCATCCCAGATTATCTAGCCTACCAAGTTACGCTGCGCCAGGTAGTAATTCGGTGTTCCGCGTGTACCTTCACCACATCCTTTGAGGGCGGTGTGGGGGTACACGTGGAGCGGCTACGAAAGTCCGCTCAGGAGCATCAGGGGGCTTCAGTCGTATCATTGCCGCCACAACCAGGGCAAGGGATCGGTGCAACGCAATGCACTGGCTGTGGGGCAGTGTTCGCGGCACGTAAGAATCAGGGGCAGCGCCATTTGGACGCTGTCCTTACAGAGCCATCCACGCATCAATACGTGGAGGAGCTAAGGATCCTACGGTATAGCCTGGGGCCAGTAGAGCCAGCCATCTTGAAGCGCGCGGTCATTCTAGGGGCCAAACCGCCAGAGGCAATGGCTGGGCCTGTCGCTAGCCAGGTGGAACGGAGCCAGGTGGCGCAAAAGCGCAAGCGCCACCGCCGGCACAATCGGAGCAAGAAGCATGGCGACGCTGCTAACTGAACAGAGTGTGCAACTGCCCTGGGATGCGTTCCTTCCCAAAGGGACGTCGCCCAATGTGCGCCAGCATATAGAGCGGTTCCGTGAATCGGAATGGCCGAATATCAAGCGCCAGCTAGGTCAGGACTTCCATCGGGTTATTCCTGACGGCTTGGAGCCACATTGGGTAGAACCTGGGCGGGCGATCCTGTGGCAACAGGACATCGTGCGCCAACGGAAAGCAGTGACCGACGCTGACGGGCGGCAAACGTTCGTTACGGAGGAGGTCAAAAGCCCGTGGAGGCCCATAGGCATGGGCGTTGCGTGTAATACGGCCTCTGCCATTGCATCCTATCTGAGCAAGGGGTTCCGCCTGCGTCCTCCTGTTGAGGGAGTTGATGCGGCAGCGTTGCAATCCGCCGTTCCCTCTACTGCGCCCCTGGCAACACCCATACCGACGCGAACCTTTAAGTGTAGTAGGCATCCCGAAACGCACGAATATGGGACATGGAAGGCATATACAAGGCACTGTGTTTCTTCTAGGGAAACCCTAGAGGAGAAGCCGCCCGAAGAAGTCCTACGGCTAATGGCGCAGTCCAAGTATTTCTGCGCATTGCACATGCAGGGCTTCCAGACTGAGAAAGCGGCACGACAGCATATCACATGGGAACTGAAGAGGTCAGGCCGTAGCCTGCACCCAGTTCTCAAAGACATGGAGGTCAAGCGATGAGTTTCCCATATGCAAACGAAGAATCTATCAGCGTCACGCACTTCGGGATCACTGGCGCGAGCCTGACTGTTACCGAAACCATCGGGACGCTTCCTCTTCCCGGCTTCATGGTTGGCAGGCCAGTGGACGTAAGCGGCATGGAAGTAGCCATTGCCATTGCCCTGAACGGGGCTACGACCCATGTAGGGCAGTCCATCGCAAGCGGCACGACCACAACGGTCTTCAAGCCCTACGACGGCGGTACGTCGGCGTCGGCGGCGTCGGACAACAACGAACTGTTCGCCGTCACCGACTTCTCCAACTCCCTCGCTGGCGGTTGGACGGCGCACCAGGCACGGAAGGCCGTTGGCACGAGCACCACTGACCTTGACGCTGACGACTGGGTAAACCTGGACGTGGCTGCAAATGCTGCTGCCGGTGCGGGCGCAGCCGAGATTGTCATGAACGCGTTCTTCGTGTACGGCGTCCCAGGCGCACCCGCATAAGGAGCACAATGGAAAAGGACGAAAAGGCACTAGACCATATCCCGCCAGAAGCCATGACCTACCGTTACTATGTAGAGGCAAGGAACGGCAACAAGAGGGATTACGTCTATGATTTCTCTGTGGCACGGAAATGCCCGCATCCCAACTTGGTGGCTACGGCGATAGGCGGCAACACGTATCGGTGTACGGAGTGCAACTACTTCTACACCATCGTGACCGCCTACGCCGAGCCGATGCACCTTGCCACGGTGAAGGCGGCGTATCAATTGCTTCACTTTGGCAAGGAGTTTGGAGTCCATGCCCTACAGGAAGTCTTACGGCAACCACACGGGCAAACGGATGGGACGCCACAAAAGGGGGTTATCCCCGACGGCATGACGCTTTCCGATGCTCTGCTTGCCCTGGAATCGGTCAACGTGAATACGCCAGACCGAGGGGTGGCAGAACTCTCTGCATTGGTGGCGTCTGTTTGGCCGTCAGAAACAGAGTTGAAACGGCGTATTGTGGCGCTCAGGGGTAGTGACGCTCCTGGGAAGAAAGAATACGCTGATAAGCTAGAAGGCATATTGGAGGCAAGGAATGCTCTCACAGGGGCGGGCGAAATGCCCTCTCTGCCAGAAGGTGCAGAGCCGAATCTACCGCAAGGGGATTCGTGAAGACCCTGAACGGCTAGTCTACGAATGTGGATTCTGTGGACTGGTCTACCTGGAAAACAGAATAGCCGACCTGAAGGAATACTATCGTTCCGTCTATCGCAAGACGCACGATAGCATTCCTGGTCAGCAACTTACAGCGGAGCAACGGTTTCACATTCAGTACGATCTAGCGCGGCCTTCGGTGAGAAAGTTCACCAGTGAAGTGCCGCCTGGTTCGTCTGTATTAGAAATCGGCTGCTCCGCTGGTGGTTTTCTTGGGCATTTGGTGCAGAAGGGCTACGATTGTTTTGGCAGCGAGTGGAACCCAGAAGACGCCGCCTTTGTGCGTGAGGTTGGCGAGATTCCCTGTGAAGAAGGCGATCTTGGCGACATCTACCCTGGCAAGAAGTTCACAGCTATTGTCGCTATAGCGACAATAGAGCACATCGCTGACCCAATGGCCTTCCTGCGGGCTTGTCGTGAGCGGCTTATAGGTGGTGGCTGGCTTTACCTTGAAACGCCTAATCTGCAAGACGCACTGCTTTCCATGTATGGGTGCAAAGCGTATGCAGACTTCTGGTTCAGGGAGCCGCATATCACCTATTGGAAGGCGGAGACGCTGGGTGCGGTGGTAGCCGCCACGGGCTTTGAGGCTCGTGTGTTCTGGTATCCACGGTACGGGCTGCACAATCATGTGAACTGGCTGCTGAACGGCAAGCCAATGCAGGACGTGAAACAGGCACGGGGCAGGCTTTCACCAGTGCCAAAGACAAATCCAGGGGCGGGCGCATTGAATCGCATCTGGGATCAACTGGACGAAGAATACCGAGTCCAGATGGAAACCCTTGCGGTTGCGGATACCCTGACGTGTATGGCAAGAAGGCGTGAGATATGAGCGATGTGCCTTCACTGCGTCACCTGATAACCGAGGAAGACTTGAACAAAGAGTTGTTCGGGATACGGGCCTTCCCGATGCGTGAACAGTACCGTGACCCTACCAATAACTGGGGCATGGACTTTGGCATGGAACTGCCCCCTACGTGGTTGCAACAAGTGCATAACGCCTACGCTGGGAAGCGGTGCTTTATGCTTGGCACTGGGCCTTCGTTGAAGGCGCAACTCGCGCTCTTACCCAAGTTAGCAGGCGAATACACGTTCACTTGCAACCGCATGAAACTCTGGGGTGAATTACCCTTTACGCCTTTTGTTCATTGCGTGACTGAGCCTAACCCCGTCATCAACTTCGGCCAGCGTATCAAGTCGCTTTATGACTTCCCTGGGGCCAAGAACAAGGTGGCTTGTATCTGGTGGCCTGTGACAGCGAAGGGTTGGCTATGGATGCCCAAGGCCAGTGACGATATACAGGTGCGTTGGAACGGGACGTGGGGGCTAGGCGACCATCTCCCGCCTGTACCGACGGCCTGGGCGTCGCCGTTGACCATCACGCAGCTTGCTCTATGGATGGGCTTCTCTGAGGTCTACTTGCTGGGTGTGGACACGACGCAGCAAGGGCAAGCATGGGACGTTGACCAGGGGCGCACGGCCAAGCCACGGAGCATACGGAGCATCCTGGAATGTGCAGAGCGAATGAGCCGCGACATCAAGCGTAGTGGGCGGCAGTTCTGGGACTGCACTCCTGGGGGACGGCTGAACAGAGAGGGAGCCATAGCGTACAGGTCGCTAGAGGAGGTGCTTGGATGACTGAGGTGTTCTTGTGGGGTTTCATATTCTGGGACAGGAGACGATAGATGGAGCATCCCAACCCTATCAATGCAACGGCGTGGCACAACATCGGCTCAGGCCGCATCTTCATCTTTGGGACAGGGCCTTCGTTGCTGCAACAGAAGGGCTTGCTTGGCAAGATGCGTGGTGAGGCCACCTTTGCCTGCAATAGCCTGCCTCGCTGGAAGGACTGTCCGTTTACCCCAACGTACTACGCCGTCACGGACATCTATGGGGAAGAACTGTTGCGCAAGTATTCCTGGCCTGAGTTAGCCTGCCCTAAGTTTCATATCGGGTGGGACAAAGAGGTGAGCATCCCTGAGTTTTTGTGGGTGGAAAAGGCGACAGATAATGTTCAGGTACAGAGCCATGGCTTTGTGGGTTTTGGGAGTGAATTGCCGCCAATCCCTACAGGCCGCACGTCGCCCCTAACCATGTGCCAGCTAGCAGCGTGGATAGGCTATCGGGAGTTCTACTTTCTTGGCATAGAGCAGAGCGATCACGGGTATGTCTACGATCCCGCATCTGAACTAGGGCATTCAGGGCGTGGGGCTAACTACAATCATCGTTACCTCCTGGCGGTGCAGAGATGCTTCGCACGGGCAAGAGCCGATATAGAAGCGGCAGGGGCTTTGGTGTACGACTGTACCCCAGGCGGATGGCTCAACCGCACGGGGGAAGCCAAGCGGGGCGTTGGGCATAAGGCCGTGTTGGAATACAAAAGGCTTGAAGAGGTGCTGCAATGACGTTCTGGGCGAATCAGAAGGTGGTGGTCACTGGATGTTCTGGCCTTATGGGCGGCCATCTCTGCAAATTACTTCTTGAAGAGGGAGCCTACCTTACTGGCTATGACTTGACTGGTGAAGGGACGCTCTCCTCGCACGGTCTAGCAGGGCAGTTCCCTGTAATTCAGGAGGACATCCGCAATCGGGAAACGTTGTACAGGGCTATACGCAGGCATGGTGTCGTGTTCCATTTGGCCGCCGTCAGCGGGGTTGAGGCGTCCAAACAAAACCCCAAGCGGGCGTGGACAGTGAACGTGTCTGGTACTGGGGTGGTGCTGGACACGTGCAAGGCGGCAGGTATTGACGGCGCGGTGGTAGTGGCGTCAAGCAATCACATCTATGGCTTTCAAGAAGCGTTGCCCGTACCTGAGACGGCGCAACTGAACCAACTGGACACCTATTCTGCCACTAAGATAGCTGTAGACTACATGGCCCGCTCTTACGCCCATAACTACCGAGTGCCCACAGTCATCATGCGGAACACGAACTGTTTTGGTCCTCACGATCCGCACCGTGACCACATTGTAGGTGGGACGCTCTACGCTCTTGTTCAGGGGCAACGGCCAGTGATTCGTGGCACGGGTAAGACGAGTAAGTCCTACTTACACGTGGCCGATGTTGCCCGTGCGTACATGGCGGCGGCGGAATGGGAGGCAGAGACAGGGCGGTGTGGGGAGGTCTTTAATGTTTCTGACAAGCCGATAAGTGTACGAGATTTCGTTGACCTGATGTGCCAAGCTACGGGCCATGCAGACTTACTGCCAATCGTGCTTGGGCAGGGCAATGACCAGAACAACGAATGGATGGACGATACCAAGCTAAGGACGTTGACCACATGGAGACCGCGATACAGCCTAGAATCCGCAATCCAGGAGACGTACCGATGGGTGGTGCTCTCACAAGAGATGCTTACCAGGGAGAGCGCCTCTTTGTTCTCGGCACAGGGCCTTCGCTCAAAGATTGCAAGCTAGAGGGGCTGAAGAGCGAGTACACCTTTGGCGTCAACGGCTTATGCGCATGGAAGAACGCGCCAAAGCTGACGTTCTATGGCCTGAGCGAGCACGGGTCATGGGAGCGATGGGCGACACTAGCACGGGATACCTTTGGCGGGGCTACGTTCATTGGGGCGAATCAGGGACGCGCTCAGGTGAATGGGTGGTACATCGTGGACAGGCGGTTCAGTTGGCCGTTGCATGGTGGGCATTTTGGTGGGCGGGATGCTGAGTTTACGTGGGTAGCGATGTCGTACTCAGTGGTCTACGAGCTTTGCCTACAAGCAGCCTTCTGGCTTGGCTTCCAGGAAGTCTATCTGCTAGGCTGCGACCATAAAGGCACGGAGCATGTGTACCAGGGTCACAACAAGTACCAGCCTGCACATCTGAGCACCCTTATCCCAGGGGTGCAGACGTGCCTGGACGTTTACAGCCAAGCAGGTCGTAAACTCATAGACTGCACCCCTGAGTCGGGCATAGGAATCATCCCCCATAAAGCGTTGGAGGAAGTGCTGTGAAGATAGAAATAGAAATAGAACGTGACCACGCCTGTAGGTCTTGGGTTATAACGTCACTAGACGATCACTATGTTGCACGGGTAGGCTGCGTAAGCGACAAGGGGCAAGAACTAGACAGTGTGCATTTACCAGACAGGGTGGTAAAAAAACTCATGGAAGAGGTACAAGCCGATGAACACCGTCGCAATCATCCCAGCTAGGGGAGGAAGCAAGGGCATCCCTCACAAGAATATCGTGCCCTGCGCTGGCAAGCCCTTGTTGGCATGGACGATAGAAGCGGCGTTAGCAGCTAACAGCGTCAGTCAAGTGATCGTTTCCAGCGACGACCAGGCAATCCTTGACTGCGCTGTGGCGGCAGGAGCATTGGCCTTCCGCCGCTCTGACCGCTTGGCGCAGGATGATACCCCGACTGAGCCAGTGATACAGGAGGTGCTGCAAAGCCTAACTGAAGAGCCTGCTGCGGTGGTGCTCTTACAGGCAACGTCCCCTGTGCGCACAGGGCAGCAGATTGATGAAGCCGTGGCGATGATAGAGCGGGGGTGGGATTCCGTCCTGTCTGTTGTGCCAAGCCACGCCTTTCTGTGGTGGCAAACAGCAGGTAGGGGCCATCCGAATTACGACCCTGACAGGCGGCCACGCCGCCAGGACATGCAGCAGTTCCAAGAGAACGGTAGCATCTATGTAACAACGCTGCGCCAATGGCAGCGCAGCAAAAACAGAATTGGTGGGCGCATTGGGCTGTATGTTATGCCCGAAGAGTCCGCGCTCCAAATTGACACCCCGCTTGATCTCTACTTGGTAGAGAAGATATTGGAGCGTCTGTATGGTTTACCTTGGACAACGGGAAGTAGCACCACATCAACCACCTTATTTGTGCGCTGAAATTGGCATCAACCATGATGGGAGCCTTGAGCGTGCGCTCTGGCTCATAGACCAGGCGCAGCTTGCGGGCGCACACGCAGTCAAGTTTCAGAAGCGTACCCCTGAACTGGCAGTCCCGCGTTCTGAATGGGACAAGCCTAAAGAAACGCCCTGGGGCGAGACCATGCCGTACATTGAGTATAAGCGGCACATGGAGTTCGGGAGGGCCGAATACGACGCCATCGCCCAGCGATGCAAGTCCGTGGGCATTGACTGGTTCGCTTCTGCGTGGGATGAGCCGTCTGTTGATTTCTTGGAACAATACGTGCCGATTGCCTATAAGATAGGTTCTCCCTCCGTGACGGACAAGCCACTGATAGACCGTATTATCAAAACTGGCCGTCCAGTCGTGGTCTCTACTGGAATGTCCACTATCTATGAAGTGGAACAGATTGTGTGGTGGCTCCACGACATTCTTGATAGGGTGGTGCTGCTTCACTGCACGTCCATTTACCCGTGCCCTCCTGACAAGATGAACTTGTCAATGATTCGCACGCTCAGGGAGACATACCCGCGCCTTCCTATTGGTTACTCAGGGCATGAACGAGGGACTGACCATGTGGCGGCGGAGGTGGCGCTAGGGGCCTGTTTCCTGGAGCGGCATTTCACCAAAGACAGGTTTGCTAAAGGGTCTGACCACGCCGCGAGCTTGGAGCCGTGGCAGTTCCAGGACTTGTCGGTGAAGGCCAATCGCACGTGGTTGGCTCTTGGCAACGGGGAAAAACAGGTCTACGATGAAGAACGGACGAATGCCGCCAAACTCAGGCGAACGCTGTTCCAGGAGGTGCATTGATGCCTCTGTCACGTTGGACTAATGTGGAATACGAACCTGCACCCGCTGCGTTGGGGCAGACCCACATACATTTGCTTGTGGTGGGCGACGGTAGCCACGTCGTCGCCGATATGTCCATAGAGAGCATTGCCGAAGAGTTGGCTGAGGTTGTTGCTCGTTGTAACGAGGACAAGATGAATGGGCATGGATTCACCCACTCAGATGCGGAGGCAGAGGAAGCCTATCGTACCGCGATTCTCCAATTGCTTACCCGCGACTTTGACAAGGAGCACGAGGAGTTAGAGCGCGGTATCCGCCGTCATGCAAAGTGGGGTGGACCAGTTCCAGAGGCCGTGCTTTTGCCCGATGCTGCCAACCCGAAGCAGTGGAACATCATGGTCACTGACAAAGAGGGCAACCCTAGAGTCTACCCTGTGCGGAAAGAAGCCCAGGCGTTCTTGCACGAAGCGATCCCGAATCCTGACCAAGTGCCAGGAGCGCGGGCCGATAAGAGCGGCGTCAGTTGGCGCATTGACAGGCGGTATCGCCCTCGCTATGATGGGCGTGGCTGAACCAATCGGTCTAAGATAAAAGGACGTGCATCTTCGCACGTCCTTTTCTTGCCTCCAATGATGATGATGAATAAGGAGGTAAGCAATGCCTAATATAACTGGCCTTGCTGCCATTTCCCTCTCCGATGACGCCGCTGCTGGTTTCTCCTCTGTACCCACGGGAACGACCCAGGCTTTCTTGAAGTGCGAGTCCAATAACGTGCGTCTCGGTGATGCTAGTTCTGTGCCAACTGCGTCCACGGGGTATCTTTGGAGCGTTGGTGAAACACTCGCCTTTGTAGGCAATGACTATGGCGACTTCCTTCGCAACCTCAGAATTATCAACGCTACCGCTGGAAGCAACGGAGCAATCAAAGGCGTGTTTGAAAACGGCTTTGATAGATCGTAGGAGAGCACCATGAACACATCTGGTGGTTCCGCTGTTGATGCACTAGGCCGCCCTACGGTAGTTGGCCCAGTCGCTGAGAACGCTGCTGCTGCTGGGAACCCTGTCCTGGTAGGGGGGCGGTACGATGCGGCGGCGCGTACACTTGGTGACGGCGATGTAGGCGCTGTCGCCGTGAATGCGTCGGGTCAACTCATTCTGTCGGCCACGGTCACTGGTTCTAACACTGTACAAGATGACGCGGGGGTAACATCCACGCAGGCAAAGGGCGACACGCAGGGCGTCCAGTACGTGCGGGCCATTGGGCAGTTCCCTACGAAGGGCAGGCCGCTCTATCTGCCGATTGCGGTCACGGGTACATTCACCACCGCGATCCAAGCCACGGCAAAAGACTACCTGTGTGAGGAAGTTGCCGTTGTGTTCCGCAACAGGAACACGGATGCCGAGGGGTTGGTGGGCGACTCGGTGGCCCAGACATCCGAAATCAAGAAGGGGGAATCCCTGCGCCTGGGCGCGATTGACCCACGCAACCTCTACCTGAAAGCGCATACGACGGCTGCTGACGACGCCGACGTACACCTGACGCTGGTGGACAGGCCCGACTTCGCTCGGCTCGTCCTGGAGGCCATCTACGCCGTTGGCAGCACCTACGACAAGGGCTTCTACCTGCCCATGCGGGAGAGGTCTGGCACGGCCATTTTGGACTCTGGGGACAGGTCTGCCGACTTCACCCTGAGCGGAGCGATGGTGGCTGATGCGGGGGTGTTTGGGTTTGGGCAGGACTTTGACGGCACAAACGATTTCCTTGTCCAGAAGTCCGAGGCAGTCCAAGTCGGCACGGTGACTGTTACTGAGACCAACGGGTCTGCGGGGGTGATTGACACAGGCGTAACCATGACCACCTACAAGGATGGTGGGCATTGGATACAGGTGGCAGATGTCGGAGGGAATTACCTGCACGGCTTCATTGGGACTGGCGTAGCGGACGTGAACACCATTGCCATTTTCAGCGAGACAGCCCGTACTACCCAAAACTGGGTAGAGGGTGGGGCCACTGCCTTTACACCTGCTGGAACCAATACCTACAAAATCTTCAAGGAAGCCAAACCGTCAACAGCCTTCACGATTGGCTGTTGGATAGTTGCTGATACTGTGACTGGCTCTCAGTACCTCATTTCCAACCACGAGGATACGGTTGCCAGCCAGAGCCAGGTACGGTTGTTCCTAAGTGGTGGTCAGGTTGACTTTCTCGTCCACAACACGTCAGGCACGAGCTTTGAAGCCGTAACGCCTGCCACGAAGCCCATAAAGATAGGGCAGCGGTACTTCATCGTCGTGACCTACGAGGCCAGCACTGCCATTCGCGTATACATCAATGGTGTGCAAGAGGCAGTCAACACCACCACCATCCCGTCCACCTTGAACACCGTGAGGACGCCCTGGCATATTGGGTGCAGGCCGAACACGCCGTCCACGCAGACTGGCTTCTTCAATGGGCGCATCTCGCATCCGTTCTACATCAAGGCGTTGAAGACTGCCAACTGGATTCGCACCGCCTACGAACTGTCCAGGAGGGACGAATAATGAGTACCAGAGCATATTACAAAGTGACTCGCCCACTCCTTACCCTTGCTAGGAAAGCACGTGATGCTGAGGCGCTGGTCCAGGGCATACAGGCAAGCATCGTAGCCAGCGAACTCCCGCAATACAAGGTCTCCCCGAATGGCTCCTACGGCGTTCTGCGCGTGTGCTGGGCTGATGATGTTGCCAGAGCCGCTTTTGAGGCCAATGCCTACGTCATACCTATGACCGACCTAGAGGCGCAGATTTTGGTAGCGTCTTGGGGCACGGAGTAGCAGATGCCTAACCAAAAAGAGCACATGATGCCCGATAGGAAGATGATGCCGGGGATGCCCAAGAACGAGGGCAATGGCAAGCCCTACACCAAGAAGCGGGCAGCGAAGACGGCCAAGAAGAAGGGCTAATAGATGGCTACCACGACTCTACAGGTGGCCCGTCGTGAGCTTGCCAGGCGTCTTGGCTATGGCGAGATTGTAGGCAAGGACGGGTTAGCCTGGGCTACCACCACGAACCTTGCCACAACAGCCGTAGTTATCTCTACAGAGTTACGGGACTACGGGTTTGACGATTTGCTGGCTGCTGGCAGTGGCGATGACTCATTGCAAGCCCTGTGGACTATCATCCTCGGAACGAACAACGCCGCCGCTGTGCGGCGCATCAAGTCCTACGATGCGTCTGCGTCGCAAATTACCGTGTCAGGGACGGTGCTGGCCGCCGAGTCGGGCAGCATGAACTTTGAGGTGCATCGCTACTCGCCCACCTTACTCCGTGAGATACTGAACACGGCGGCGAGGAGGGCCTTCCCCTTGTTGCACCTTCCAGTAACCCGCACTTTGTACACGGCGGGGAACCAGGTACGCTACGAAGTTCCCTCAGCACTGATTGGCCGTCCCGTTGGCATCTATCTTGACAACAGCATCCTGTACACCTTTGCCAACAACATCCTTGCCAACGCTGGCTTTGAGACGTATTCGGCGGGTTTCACCTCCTGGTCTGCCGATGCGAACATTACCGTTGCTCAGGAAACGTCGACCACCACACCCGTCAACTACGCTGTTTTCCGAGACCAGTCGGCAGCCAAGCTCAGTAACGGCACGACTGGCACGAAGCGCGACTTTGAGCAAACTATAACTAGCCCAGGGACACACACGGGGCTGCGTGTTGCTCTCTCGGTCTGGGTGTATTGCCTGGAATCGGGCAGCATCACCACACAGATAAGCAACGATTCGGGCGATACCATAGGAACATCTGCCGGCGGTGGCGTACACGGTGGCACGGGATGGGAACTCCTCACGCAGACGATGGATTACATCACCAGCAGCACAACGTTAAAGTTGGGCGTGTCTTTTGTTTCTGGGGCCAGTACGGGGCTTGCGGTGTACGTGGACGATGCTATCTGCACGGTAGGGCCTACACAGGAGCCTGAGCTTCCTGGGGAGCCTCTACTGAACTGGGAATACGTGCCACAGGTACAGGGTACGACGTTGCGCCCAGAGGTCGTGTTCCCGTATACGCTGCCCGACAAACGCCGCCTTCGTTTTGAGGGCAGAGGGTTTTTGTCATCGCTTTCTGCGGAGACGGATACCATTGAGATTGCCACGCCACAAACGGACTTGTTGTACGCCTTCGCCAAGCAAGAACTCTACGAACGCCTGCTACAAAACGCCGTGGATGGCGACTCCAAGCACTACGAGTACCTCCGTAAGCTCGCAGAGGGGCAGGTAGGCGACCTCTCCCGCATCTTCGCCATGCCCTACCCACGGCCACGGCTCCAAGTGCCAGATTGGAGCTACTAAATGCCTGGCGCTGGACAGAGCCACCACGTCGTCTTTCAGGATTCAAGCGGAGGCAACAAAACGGGCCTCCGCTTGCTTGAAGACCCAGAGGGCAAGTTGCTCTACGGCTGGGCGTTGGCCCCTGCGCTTGCTCCTGATGTTGACCAGAAAGATGTGCAGTACGGGCAATACGACCCCGTTCAGGAGCTTACGTGGTCGCAAGACGACTGGCAAAATGGGGCGCTGCGCTTCTACTACAACCCCCGTGATTCTGCGAAGTACGGCTTCACCAAGCGGGTATGGGCGCTAACGCCCAACGAACTATCCGTGATGCCGCAGTTCCAGGACTTGACACTGGGAGTGGCAAATGGCGGATTCCAATTAGGGACTACGGGAGCGTTTGTAGGAAATGGTTGTGTCCTGACGGGGGTGGCAGCTTACTACAGTGCTATTGTTCCGTTCGCTGGCCTCTACATGCTAGAGGTTGGCAGCTTTAGTATAGGCAACACAGTAGGCCATTCGCCTACATCCAACGGAGAAACGGTCAGTCGTTACCAGGGGAAGACACTAACAGTTAGTTGCAAAGTGTGCGCACCTTCCTCTACTGCGAACGTGCGGCTCAACATTGTTGAAGCAGGTGGAGCCAGCACACCTACAACGAGTGGTTCTGCTGTTGCGCTCTCTACCTCATGGAAAGCTATTACTGTGAGTGTTGTTCTTCAGGCAGATACTACAACTATCACTCTGCAAATAGAGAAGACATCTGAGGCTGATGATGTCGTCGTTCTGATAGACCAACTTCAATGTGAGGCGTCCGCCGCCTCTGGTAGCGCCACAGGGTCGAATGCTAATGGTGTACGGATGTTGGCGATGGGCGGCGCTTTGTATATGGCTACACAACAAGCCATCTACAAGTTGGACGAAACGAACGATTATTGGTCGCTGCAACGGGTGTTTGCGGCGACCATTACAGGGATGGAACTGTTCAACAACCGCATTTATGTGGCGCAGGGCGCTTCTACGGCCTATGAGTATAGCGACGCTAACGACGCAACGGCGTGGACGGTCTCTACGCTCGCCAGCACGGGTAAGAACGCCAACTACTTCGGGAAAACGCTGAACGCCAACGGGAACTGGGCGCTTGCCAAAACGCTGAACAGCGACGACTTGCATCTAGCGACAGACCCCACCAATTCGGGGTCATGGGGATCGGCATTAGACATTGGACTGAACGATGCTGGTATTACCAACGTACATCCAATGGGCAACTCTATCGCTGTGGGCAAGCAAGACGGGTTGTATCTCCACCTAACGCTAGACGGGAACAGACTCGCCAACATTTATCCTGGGGCTAGCCAACTTGTAGACGCAAATAACTTCAGCAGGGGCATTACCTATCACGGGTGGTTCTATACAGTATCAACAGAGTTAGGGATAGTGCGAACGGACGGTATTCACTGGCAAACGCTCAACGATATTATCCAAGCGCCAGGATTCAGTGATTTCGGAAGCAGAGTACGTGGGTTTGGCACGGATGGGCGGCTGCTCTTCCTATTAGTGGAAGACCTAGCAGCGGCAAGCATTTCTAAGACCTGTTGGTTGCTGGCCGTGGAAGAACGTAAGGAGGGTTGGCGTACTCACACACTGGGCCAGGTGCAGTTGACTGATGCAACGGATATGTTCGTTTTCAAGCCGACAGGTGGTTCTTATCGCTCCCTGTTCATCGTTGGTAGCACGACGACTGGTTACACGGCAGCGTACAGGCTGGCGTTCCCAGTACGTACCACTACGCCACGTTTGCTTTCAGGCGTGTCAGATGCAGAGTTCAACCTTACCAGTACGGGCAGCGGCGGCGTCTACGAAAACTATTTCGTCACGTCCTACTGGGATGGGAATCGTCCGTCTGTGCAGAAGGTTGCCCACTCGCTTGACCTTATCTCAGAAGGACTCGCTGCTGGATCTACGGTTGAAGTCTTTTACATGAAGGACAATGAGACCTCATGGACGGCAATCAACTCATCGGACTCAATATTTGAAACAAGCCCGTACCAAAGCATCACGTTCAACTCCAACATTTCTTTTAGGCGTATACGCCTGCGTTTCTCTTTTACAGGGACAACATCTGCCATCCCTGTCATCAAGGGCTTCGTAGTTCATTTCCACTGGCGTCCCCCTCGTCTACAGGTGTGGGGTCTGACGGGGGCCGTAGAGGACGACTTGCGGGGCTTGCAGGGCGCTGGACCTTCCCTGCCAGCCAAACAGATGCTCACGCAGTTGGCAACCCTGCGCGATGAGACGAATGACATAACCTTTGTAGACATAGACCAGGTGAGCCACACGGGGCATATCGTTGACATGAAAGAGACACAGGTAAAAGGGCGCATCACGTCGGGCGGCGGCATACGGTACAATCGTGCCGTAGAAATCCTCTTCTTGGAGGGCTAGGTGCAGCAACCTGATACGAACCACTGGAAGTACGATGGAACTAGCTACAGTACAAAACTAGCGCAGCCCATTGCATCGGCAACGCTGACTGCACCCACGATAGCAGACCTGACCAATGCCACGCACACGCATCTTGCGGCGGCATCTGGCGGGGCGCTGGTCAACACAGGGTCATACACGGGGAACAACACCACGCAGCGGGCCATAGCGCACGGGCTGAGCGTAGCGCCGAAAATCGTGATAATCCATGACTTGCTCAACAATACGATTGAGACCATCATCAGCACGTCCATAGTTACGGCGTCCGGGGTCTATGCCGACGAAACCGCAACCACGGCAGACGCCACGAACTTCTATGTGGGCGGCAACGGCGGGGTGAACTACCCAGGGAACTTGAATCCGCAATCCTACATCTGGTGCGCAATCGCGTGAGTAGTGGTATGCTAGGCGCAGAGAGGCAAGCATGACATCGCCAGACGAGAATCCCCCTATAGCGGAACCGACACGCCCCAAGAGGCCGAGCAGGTCTCCACGCAAGCGGGAGGACGCTCCTCTAACCCAAGAGGATTTCTCCGCGCAGATGCAGCAGCTTACCGCAAAGGCCAAAGCCGCTGGGTTGAGTCCGATACAGACCATGCTTCAATCCTACGCCAAGCAGGGTATGCGGATGGTTGAGGGTATGATGGGGGCGCTGGAAAACGATAACAAGCCACAGGGGAAGAAGAGGAAATAACGTGAGCGACAAGTCTCCCACGATGGATGATATTAGGAGAGCAGTCAAGGAGATAGAAGCCACGATGCCTAGAACGCCTGACTTCTACATTATCCTGCCTTACGAAGCTATGCCAGATGTAAAGAAGGCGCAGCTACAGCGGGCACAAGAACACATCTATCTCAGCGAGAATATAGAAACTGAGAAGAAGAAATAACTTGGGATGGCTGGTCAGTGCCACACTAGCAAGCATGGTAGCCGCATTCGTGGTAGTCAAAATCTTTGACTACATTTTTGCGGGTGTGACCAGCGGCTTGGGCAGCGTCGTAAGGTACGGGTTGTTCGCCCTCACATGGACGGCGGTCACGGTTCAAGCAGGGCGGCACGGCTTTAATAAGCGGGTGCGCCAGCTAAGACAAAGCCTCACAAAGGTGAGGCTATAACGAAAGGGGATTTATGAACGAGTGGGTGTTGGCTGGAATCGCTATCGTTGGTACGGTTGTCCTCGTGGGCGGGGGCGCTTGGCTGAAGAGTGTCATGTCTTCAAAGAGGCCAAGCTAAGGTCTGACCATTAGACAGCCTCAGAGCGCAATCCAGCGGTTTGGGCGGAGAGTACGATTCAGGCTGCTCTGGGTATTTGTCGCTTTCGGAATGGGGGCCAGTTCCACCTGGTACTTCCGTGAGGCGGTCTTTGCATTTCTGTTTGCCCCTGCGAAGGGGAACCTCTCACCCTACGGGGGTCTTCCCGTTTTCACAGGCCCAGGCGAGATGATGGGTGCTGCCATTCATCTTGCTATGACGGGCGGCGTGGTCGCTGCGTTCCCCGTTGCAACGGTTGGCGTTTACACGTTGGTGAGACCGTTGCTGAGTCGCCGGATACGGCGGATTGTCGTCCTCTTCCTGCCCGCCATCCTTGCGTGCTACCTCACAGGGGTGGCGTTTGCCTATTTCGTGATGCTGCCGACGGGGTTGAGGTTCCTCCTCCATTTTGGAGAGGGCATCGCTGTCCCGCTAATAAGTATCACGGAATACATGAGCATGGTCACGGCAATCCTTTTCTGGCTTGGCGTGATCTTTGAGTTACCGCTTGTGATGCTCCTGCTTACGAAGCTGAGGCTTGTTCGGTACGAGCGATTCAAGGGGATTCGCAGGTACGTCCCCGCAGCGGCGTTTGTCCTGAGTGCGGTCATCACGCCGACCTTTGATGTCGTCAATTCTGTGATGGTGGCCGTACCAATCTTCTTGCTATATGAGGTCGGGCTGTTCCTGTCATGGCTCGTCAGGCCAAAGGAAGTAGGCCGCAAGACTATCTGGCGGAAGGGGCTAGACCGCTTGGCGTGGCGGTGGTTCTCATTCTGGCAATAATCTCTCTGTCGCCTGCGCAGCCCTCACCCACTTCATCGCCCCGCATCGGCATAGTGTCCCGTCACGCGGCTCCTGGGGAACGACCTCTCTTGTGGCGTTTGCTGGGAACCAACTCGCCCAGACGTGCCTTGTCTGTGTGCAAGAGTCAGCGAAATCCTCGTTGGTCATCTAGTGCCTCCCGTCGTCGCCCGAAATACCCATGTCCCCCTGGCTATGCTTGGGCAGCCGCCCGCCCATGCCTACCCGTAGGCCAGACACCTGCGGGTCACTGGTCAGGTGTCTAAAGTCGTGCCAACCCCCGGCCTGGTGCGCATCCCACACCGCGTAGGTGGTAAGTGCGTGTCCCCTGAGTACGCAGATGGGGATTGGCTCGCACGGCCTGCTGTTCATCATGCTGCACGAGAGGCAGAGCACCGTGTCAGGGGGGAAGGCGGCGGACTCCTGCTTCTCGCCCCACGCATCCTTCACCCTGGGTTTCTCAGGCCGCCCTGCCCTGTTCATGGCCGCTGCTGTTCGGCGTGGGTTGGACGGGCACTGTGTCTCGTGGGTGAACCGCGCCAACTGTTTGTGGAACCCGTTGTCGGTAAGCCCGATGGGGATGGCCGCTCCGCAGTGGCGGCACGGGACGCTAGTGAGGCTGGTGGTCATGTTAGCTCCTCTGTTTTACTGACGCAGACCTTTGGAATCCACTGGACGCCTCGCCAATGACCCTCGCCGCATTGTGTGGCCGCAAGGCAGTACAGTTCTTCGTTCTCAAAGACAAGATGCCCAACAACCATCATGTCTTTCAAACCCTCATCACTCGCCTCAGCGGTAGAATAATCTGACGTTGAGGCTGCAATGCCCGAATCATGCCAGCAGATGCGCAGAACCCTTGGTGTCATGTTGCCTCCATCTTGGCTTGGGCAGGACGGGTGTAGGAAGCATCGCTGGCCTTGCCGCCACTGGCATACAGTTTGTACCTAACTGGCTTACCCATCGGCAAGGGGCTTCACGGCAAGGTCGTCGGCGTGGTACGTGGTCACGCCGTTGCCCCTTGCAAGAGCAACTTGAGCGCATACGCCGCCTGTGCCGGCACTATGCCGTTCCCAAGGGCTTTAAGTCTGTGTGTCCTATGGGCAACCCCATCAACCACTCCACGAAGAGAGGATTGAGTTTCTTGTTGACTTGCATCCCCAGGGTCAAGCCGAAGCCGTTGCCATTCCGATGCTTCGCCTTCTCCCTCTCCCTGCGCTCCTGCCACTTCGTATCCCCTTCGTTCATAACTGAGGCGTCGGGTGTCGCCCAAAGCTGGGGCGAGTTCTGGGTGCTCGGTAAGGACTCTTGCCCATCCGTCCCTATCTCTTGGCTTTGGGGGCCACTGGGGAATACCGCTGCCCAGTCCTCTAGGTTCAGCTTCCATAGTCGTTGCTGGGCGTAGTCCTGTGAGACGGACGTTACCCTGTTCGCCCTGGGAGTCGGCCTGGCCGACTCCCAGGCTATTTCGGCAGTGCGGGCCAAGCCCGCACTGCCTTCTACCCCCGTGTTCGCTATCTTGCGTAGCCAACCGCTCTCTGTTTGATAGAAGTTCATTGACTTGGGGTGGACTGCTCCCTGTCCCCCATCGCTGCTCTGCGGCGTAGGCCAGGCAGAACCAGCGATCCCGCCTGTGGGGTGCGCCAACGTCTCTAGCTCCCACAACACACCATCTTGCATCGTACCCCAATCCGGCAAGGTCTCCAAGAACGGTGACAACGTAAGGCTCTCCATTGTTGGGCTGTAGGAGACCTGGGACGTTTTCAAGTGCAACGTAGCGGGGTCGTACTGCATCAATTGCCGCACACGTCTGGGGCCAGAGGTTCCGTTCGTCGGACTCTCCCTTGCGGCGTCCAGCAACGGAGTGTGGCTGGCATGGGAATCCCGCCGTAACGATGTCAGCCATGCCTCGTAGTCCTGAGAAGTCGGCGGTACGTATATCGGGCCAGATTGGGGCGTCGTCAAGGTAGCCGTCCCTGAACCTCGCCTTGAGGATTTCTTGGCAATAGGGTTCAATCTCGCACCATCCTACCGTCCTGACATTCTCCCGGCCCAAGAGCAACTGTAGCCCTAGGCTGAATCCGCCATAGCCGCTGAACAGCGAGAGTTCGTTCACGCCGTTGCCCCTACTTCCGTGCTGCAATAGCAAATCCCGTCCTTGACGTAGGTGTGCTCGTGGTTACAGCCCTGCCTATGGCAGATGATGCGACGCCCAGGGGAAGCGACGGTTGTGGTGTTGTCCAGGACGGCTGGGGTCGCCGTAGACACGTTGCCCACGCGGAGATTCGCCAGGCGGCGCTCCTCAGCGCGCTGAAACACCGCATCTACCGCCTCCTCCTTGCTGATAGGCGGCGTGGTAGGGGCAGGGAGACCACCAGCAGAGCATTTAGGGCAGAGCATGTCCCCCATATAGTCAGATGCGCCCATAGCACCGCACCGGTCACAGACGGACCCAGGTTCATAGGGTACGTCTCGGTTACTACCATCCTCGCTGGCCCATTGCGCCCGTACCTTTGCCTCATACGCGGCGTTGTTAGCGTCCGCGTCAGGCAGTCCCAACTCAGGCTGCTTCCCGGCAAAATGAATTATCCCATCGTAGTGCGGCTGATTATGGCCCAGAGGCAGCACGCAGGCGCTGGCATAGCAGCAGATAGGCAACTCAGGCGGATGCTTCCTGTCGTAGGCGTTGAGGATGCGTTCCCAGTACGCTAAATCGGCATCTACGGCACAGAGTTGGGCGGTAAGAGCCTCTCGGCGGCTCTCGGCGGCGGCTAGGCTGCGCTGTGCGGCGGCCTGTGCGCGTTCAGGCGTGGGCAGGGGTTGTTTTCTAGGCATCGGGTGTCTCCCTTTCTATAGCGCCGCTTGCCTCTAGCAAGGGCAGTAGGGCGTCGGTGAGTTGGTCTGCATATTCGCCCAACGTCTTCTCTGCTGGGTTCCCAGCAAGGAAAACCACAAGGGCTAGTTTCTCTTTCACCTGCTCCCGTGTCAGCTTCGGTGCGGCGCGGTAGACAGCGAGGGCTGACTCTATGTCAGGGATAGGGCATTCGGCGTCAAGATCGTGGCCCTGCCCGCTGGCCCAAAGGCAAAATGGGCAATTCTCGGCGCGATTCAGCGCAGCCACCATCATAGACACCGTTGCCGCCAGCGCAGCCATAGCCCGTGTCACAGTTCTTGTGGTCATGGGATGCTCCTTCTTAGGATTACCCGCCGTTGCTGATTGGTGGTCTCGGAACCTGGCGGTTCAGTTCCACTTACCAGCTTCTCCAGCCTCTCACCTCATCAGACCTTACGGTATCTGAACGGCGGGCCGGCTCAGGGGCCGTGGCAGGCCCACGCTCAACCTATGGGAACAGCGAGGAATCCCCACCTTAGCCATAGTGCTCCCCGTGCCACGGCCCGACCAGAACCGCCTATCCGTGCCACCTTGCCAGGGGCTACAGGGCTGCGACCCTTGCGGAAGCACCTGCCCATGGCTGGGCTGCTAGTGCGTGTCGGCGAGTACGATGCTGGCCCCCACGTCTGGGGCTTGCGGCTAGAGGCGCTTGACCTTGCGGCCCGCTCTACTAGCACCAGCATCGCCGCTGAGCTGCCCGTATGCGAAACGGGCAGCTTGAACGGTGAACCTCGTAGTGCCCGCTACAGGAGATGGGATGCGCCCATTCTCCCCCCTCCCCCTCTTTCCCAGGGGCTTCTTTGCGGGTGACGGAGATGGTCTGCCCACGTCGCGCACTCACGGGCGGTTCGTCCCAAGACGGTGAGTTGGCTGTGCCTTGTGGCCTGCTGTTCAGCCTTAGCCAGTGGGCTAACTCCATTACAGCACCCCCATTACTAGGGGAAGATGGCCTGACCCAGTTTTGCCCCGAGACTCGGTCAAGACGCTCGGTACGGGGCAAAACCAAAGCCCCGTTCCTGGAGGGTAAGCCCAGTGTTCGTAGCAAAGGGCTTACCCGCCTACGAAACGGGGCTGACTGAAAGAACTTTAGCATGCCACGCTCCTTTTGTCAAGAGGGTAGCAGCGTCTTGTACGCCTCTTCCAGGTTGGCGGGCCTCCAAAGGTGGACTTCCACTCCAGGGACTTGGGCCAGGGTGTCCAACCAAAGCTGCTGCGCTTCCGTGGGCGTCCCCTTGTCGCTCTTTAGCTCGGCGATTATCAGACGTGGCGGGCGGCAAAGCACAAGGTCTGGCATCCCCGCTGCGCTATACAACGCTACGGTCTGATGATGCACCAACCAGCCACAGCCACGGGCCGCCGTCATGATGCTCTGTTGCAGTTCTTTCTCGGTCATGGCAGGGACTGGGCGACGCTTATCAAGGTGCGCCTTCACCTCTTCCAGCGTTAACACGTCGCCTTTCCGTGTCACTGCGAAGCCCTGGGACAGATCTTTGCCCGTGGTCATGGTGTCCTCCAAACGTCGTCATGGGCATTCTGCGCAAAAAATTCCTGATGATATTTGATGGTTACTCCCCTGGGCACAAGCAGCCGTGCGGCTTGCGGCAGGCTTATGCCAGTGTCTCTGTCAAAAAAGAGGATCATTCGCCGTTCAGTGGCACTTCAACACCTTCAAAGCGAAGGGCATGTATCACGTCCTCGCCTGAAAGGTTGAAATCGCTAGTGATGTCCCCCAGCGTTTCCCCGGCTTCTACCCTTCCTTTTAGTACCCAAGTGGGAATCCCTTTGACTTGTGGCGAACCTGCTGCAATTCTTGGGTCAATAACAACAGGCGAGCTTCTGCCAGCTAGATGCCAAATCAAGGCAACATCATGTTCATAGTCAAACTCTTGGAATCTATCAGCAATAAGGCTCTTCCATCCCGTCTGACCATGCTCATCTGCGAGAATTACTTCGTTGACGTGGAACCCCTCATTCTTCCCAAGTTCAAGAAGTAAGTGATGGCCCTCAGTCTGAAACTGTAGCTGTGCGAAAGGGTATTCTGCCTTGAAGGTTTGTTGGGCGTATTCTCTGGTTTTCCTGAGCCTTTGTAGAGAAAGTCCCAGCCGCCGAAAGACTGCTACTATAGCCACCTCTACCAGTTCAAGATAGGACAGGGGTTGCCCCTTTTCTTTCCCGGGTAAGATTGGACCTAGCCCTCCTCTGTTGAAATGCCAATAGGCAACAGTCTGGGGGTTAGTACGTGCATATCTCGCCGCCTCTCCTACTTCGTAAGCAGGAAGAAACAGCCTTCTCCGCCAAGGCTCATCTTTGCGCAATGAAATCAGGGCAACCATGACAACACCTCTCCCTCTGTGAGCAATGTGCAAAAAATGCACATTGCTCATTCCGCCAAGCCTGTGACCACGTATACGGTGGATGTAATAGTCTCCGTTGGCTATCGGGTCAAGAATTCGGTGACTGCCACTAAGTTGAGAGTGTGGGCAACACAAAAGCTAATCCCTTGCGTCAAGCGTTACATCGCCTTTTGAGTTGGTGCATTTTTTGCAACAACTGAATCCACCTCCCACGGTACGGGAGACCCCGCCGTTGCCGCCAGCACCACAAGGGCGAAGGCGACTAGCAGCAGGCGGGTCACGGCGTTGCCCCCAGCACTTCCATCATGGCTTGCCCGGCGGCAAGGTCGCAATCGTCATAGTACCGTGGCATTAGCATCCTGTCTCGGAAAGGGTCTAGAGGCCCGACGCCCGAAGCTCCCTGCAATGCCCCGTAGAGCGCGCCGTATGGCAGGGATGTCCAGATGCGGGTAGCTCTTACTACCTCACCCAACGGTCTTCGTAGGGCAATCTCCACCACGTCCATGAGGGCGGCGTACTGCGGGTCGGGCTCGTTTCCTGTGCCACTACATCGTAGACATCCCAGAGGAGAATGTCCCATCAGGCAGACCGAGCAAATGCCGACGATGGTTGTCCCGTCAGGTTGTGGGACTTCAGTTCGCATCTGGCATTGGCATGGCACGACCTTGCCAGCCAGCGCCACACGCACCTTCGCGGCGGCATCCTGGGCGGCTTGGGATACGTTACGCATTGGCTTGCTCCTCCTTCCTAAAGCGGTTTCGTAAAACTTATTGAAACTATTGCTATTAGACTAAGCGCCGCAGAGATTGCAATAGGTAGCCAACCTGCTGGCCCTCCCAGTGAGATAGCTAATATGTACACGCTTACAAAAAGGATGCCGAACATCAACAAAGCGAAGTAGAATCTCAAATTGCACCCTACCCTTCTAGCTTCTGCGCCTCTAGCGCCAGCGAGGTAAGCTCCTTGGCGGGCGGGTAGCGGCGGGAGTCCTGCCCAGCTTCATAGGCCATCAGGTCGCGCAACGTGGGCGAGTTTGCCTGCACGAGCGCCGCTTCAAGCTCTTTGATACGAGCCTGTAAGCTCTCTACCTCGGCAAGAAGACTCTCTAGGATGTTGTGCGTCTTTTTAAATGGGAACGTACCGTATTGGTCGTTCCACTCGCGCACCTCTAGTATCTGTTCAGGTGTCCAGGTCATGGCGTTGCTCCTTCAACCTTTCCTCAAGCTCCTTGATGCGAGCTTGTAATTGCTCCACCTCTTCCAGCAGGGGCCGTACAAAGGCGGCGACGGCAGCCAGCCTGTAGGTGGAACCCTCTGCTGTGAGGTGGTCTTGGGCCGCATGGACTTTATCGGTCTGTTCAGGTGTCCAGGTCATGGCGCTACCCCTTTGGCTTTCGTCACTGTTGATGTGAGATGGACTACGTCGCACATCCTTCCGCAATCAAAGCCAGGTGAATCGCAGCGCAGATACGAGCTTCGTCACTTGCCCCGACGCCGACGAGCATATAGTTAGCGTTATCTCTCGGCCAGAGATTTACGACAAAATGTCCGTTGTAGTCGCTTTCCACCTCCACCTGCAACGTTAGTGCAGGCCACCTTCTCCTCGCCGCTTCCAGCACGTCGCCGAGGTTCTGCGTTGGAACCCAGCCACGGCCAGCGCAGGCTTGGAATTGGCAGTCCAACCGCAGCCTATCCGTCCCTTCAGGCCCCGGCAGCGTCAGCGCCCAAGCGCCGTCGGGGTTTCTCAACAACAGCAGGTCTAGGGTTTGGGTGTTCATGCTCTCCTCAGTCGGTTTTCTTAGCTTGCTGAAATCGCCCCCAGGGGGCCTCTGCCCTGTTTTGCGTGTACGGGGGCGTCTGGACGTTGCAGCCGCCATATCTCCTGCTGTTGCGCATTGACCAGACGAATGAGGTACTGCACATCTTGGGGCGCATGGGCGATGAACTCGGCGTCAGGCCGCGCCCCGCCGCTGACCATTTCCGAGCCGTGGATATGGTCGGTGGTGATGTAGTAGTCCTTGCCATCCCGTGAGTCGTTCCCAACCGCCATGATGGGCCAGTTCCCCTGGAAAGTCTGCTTTGACGCGACCTTCCAGGGGAAAGGGCTTGCCTCTTTCAGCCGGGCGGCGATGTCGGCGATGCGTTCTATGTCGTAGGTAGTCACGCCGTCAACCAGAGCGTTCTGGCGATTACTCGCGGCGCTGGTACGTCCCAATAGTTCTGTGAACGCCTGTTGTCGTGTCATCGTCCTACTCCCTCTTGTGCCTGATACCAGTGAATTCCATCATCCCGCCGACACGGGCGAACCCTCGCGCTGGCGGGGAAGCGTCAGGCGGGCAGACGCACATCCCCTGCGATTCCAGCAAGCCCATGTCTTTCAGGAGCGCCGCCGCCTTTGGGTACGTGGGCAGGATGCGCCCGCACACCCAGCACTGTGCCTCGTCGGGCATGTACACACCGTTCATGTTTCGTCTTCCGTCGTAGGAGCGAGATGTCCGTAACGACGGGCGAACTCTTGGCGGTCTACGTCGCCACTCTTGTTGCCAGAGATAGCCGACTTCCCATTGACGGCTCCTTTGCCTTTATCTTCTCTACACCAATACTGCCAGGTGGAGTAAGCGTCGCCCCGTTGTCTGGCGGCAGGCTGGCGCGGCCACCAATCCCTCAGAGCGTAGGTTTTCGCAAGGGCAAGGTCGTCCGAAATCCCGTTGGCCTCTTTCCACTTGGAGGCGGCTGCAAACGTTGCCTTCATCATCGGCAATCCCCAAAGAAGGGAATACCACTCAGGCCAAAGACTTTGATCCTCTTCCTGTTCAGGGAGAGTTTTTGTTTGCGAAGCAACGTCCCGAATGGATTCGGATTCTCGCTTCTCGCTTAAGGATTCGGATAAGGATTCGGATTCCGAATGGATTCGGATTACGGGAACATCTGTAATCATCTGCTGGCTATTGCTATCAACTGAAATCATCTGCTGGCAATTGATTTCACATGAAATCACCTGCGGGAACTTACGGCGCTTTGCTCTCACCTGCTGGTGCTTTTCCCATGTCGGGAAATGCCCATACCGTTTCCCGTCCGCCGTGAACAGATGGAGCAGGTCTGCCTTCACTAGGGCTAGGGTGTACGCCTCTGACTGTTTGGGGCTGATAGCATCCAGCATCATCGCGTACCCTTTGGCCCTGAGAACCTCTGGGCGGGCGTCCAGGTAGCCGTAGTCGTCAGCCTGAACAATCAACCGCCAGAAGTGCCGCTCTTCATTGCCTGAAAGCAGGGCCAGCGTTTCGGACGTGGTGATACTTTCCTTGATGATTCTGCTGGGCATTACCCGCCTGCCTTTGGTTGATCCCACTTACGGGACTTGCAGGCAGGGCAAGCCTTCGGTGGCTCAGGTATCCGCCGTATCCATTCGTACCCGCATTGGAGACATTTCAGCGTCGCTAATGTAACCATGCGGTTATAATAACCTTACCTGCTTCTCTGTGTCAACTGCTTTTGGCGGGTGTTGGTGCTGGTTTGCCCGTTGCCAGCGCGGGTCGGCAGGGAAGGAGAAAACAGAGTACCTGCCTAGCCCGTCTACCACGCCAAGATGGGCCAAATGGCTTGCGCTTGGGGCCTGGTTAGCTGGCCCCGTTTGGTGGCTCGGTTGCCGGAGCGGTCTGGGTGTGTGCCAATTCTACCGCCTTGCGGTAGGGGCAGGCCGTGGTGTGTGTGTTGGGGGCATTATCAAACCAGCCCGTTTGGTACATCATGCAATAGCGGCATATCAGCCGTTCAGTGAGCTTGCCATCCCTGTACCAGTCCTCCTCGTCCCACGGACGCACGGACACCAAAGCCCACCTGAGCGCGGCCTGGGTCTGGGAGAGTTGGCCCTCTAGGGCCGCGATGCGGGCCCGCATCGCGGCCTCGGTTTCGGTGATGGTGCTCAGTTTGGTCATGGCATACTGCAACTCGGCGGCCCACTCTACCAGGTCTTCCGTCCCCGTGATGGTTCCGTCTGGGCAGATAGCAAAACTCAGTGCAGCTATCTGCCCTAGTAGGTCTACGATGTGGGCCAGCATCCAATCGTAGTCTGCTAGAGAGTCCCGTATGGTCGGGCCGTTATTGCTGCCATAGAGTGCGGCCATAACTTCCCGCCGATGTAGGATGTCCTCCATGTTCACCGTCATGCGAGCACCCCCGCGTCCTGTTTGCGGTGCGGGTAGAATAACCAGGACTCATACCCGTCCTTAGCGTTGGTGAGTGGCAGCGGCGCTAGTCGCCTGCTGGGGCGGCCGCGCTGCCTACAGTGTGGCCCCAGGTCGTGCGCGTCGTCGGTGCGGAAGTGGCCTGCCCCGCAATTGGGGCAGGTCTTGGGGATAATGTCCAGCATGTGATACTCCTGTTTCACTTGGCTTGGCGTTTGATAGTTTCAGGGCCGAAAGTATCAATTGGCCCCTAATGGCAATTATGCCCGCAAGCCTTTTTCGCAGGCAGACCGTTGGATTTCTGGGTATTGCATCGCCGTGGCCCTGGCCGATGCAAACATACCTTACACCGCATCCGATGCACATTCGGTTTAGCCATTGTTCACATCCTTCTTTGTGATTGGCCCCTGCCGCCGTTTGCTCCCCTTCCCGGCGAAGGGCTTGGCGGCAGGGGCTGATCTACGCTGCCATCCCAGACAGGACAGTTGCGACCCCGCTGGAATTCGGGTTAGCATCGCACCCCCTATGGCAGCGTCCTTGCAAGGCGGCTTAGGGTTTCTCCAACGGGTAACGAGCGTTCAGCGCCTCTTTCAGGGCGTCGGACTCCGCGAGAACGTTTGCCCTGAGTGGCAAAAGGTCTATGCCTGGTTCAACGGCCCAGACCATCTCCACGGTGCAATCCCAGGAGTACGCGCCCTTCGTGGTGCGCGAAACGTTCACACGATACCTGATCTGTGGTTGGTTAGCTTCCATCGCTGTCCTCCGTCCAGATTTCGCCAAGAAACCCGGCGAACTCGTGGGCCATGATCCGTACCTGTGCGATTGCCGCCGCCGTAGGGTCTACCCCCTCTGCGAGGGGTATGGGCTGGAACTCCAATAGGGCGGCGAAAACCTCTACAGCGGCCTTAAGTGCCACGTTCCGCCCTATGGCGGCTCCCCTGGGGTCAGGATGCCCCTGCGTGGTGTAGCCCGCCTGTTTTGGGGTGGTGGATGTGGTGTGGGGTTTCTCTGTTTCAGGGAACAGGTCGTCCCCCTTGGCTTCTGCATCAACATCAACGGCAACACCAACCCAGTTCCAGTAGAACTGCCAGGGGAGCGTCCCAAGGAAGGGCAGGCCGTCCTTGCCCTTTTTGACGTTGCCCTGTTGCAGCCTGAGATTGTAGGCTCCCTTGAGCTTGAGCTTTGCCGCATCTGCCGGCGGGACTCTGTAGACCATCACTGGGTAGTCCGACTTGAAGGCGTCGCCCGGCAGGGAGAGCTTCACCCCGTCCTCTAGCTCCTCCTTACCCTCTATGATGGTGGAAAACACTCTTGTTGGCCGCTCCTTAGTAGTCATGCTAGCTCCTTCTCGTTGATTTTACGTACCCAGCGGTTTGCTGGGTCGTAGTCCATTAGGACTGCTAGGGATTCCATCTCGCGCATTTGCTGCGTGTCTGTTGGAGTCCATGTATAGCCTAGTTCTGTCGCCCATGTTTCAGGTGGCCCTTCTGCTACCTCTGGTCGGTAGTCCATAGGGTAGACCAAGTACTTCACTTCGTCAGCCCTCGTTCCCGAAGGTGTGCCATCACGTATGTCCGGCGGGCGTGGCCCCAGCATGGCCTTATGGATTAAATCCATCGCGGAGGCTAGGTGGTGCAGTTGGGCCTGCTCAAAGTTGGTCATGGTGTGTCTCCTTTGCGACTATTAGTGGGCCACGTATTGCCGCCTCCACGCTATAGGCGTGGACGGTGTAGACGTGGCGTACTAGGTTCCCCAGGTCTAGGCTACGGTACGCGCAACGGGCGCACCCGAACCGTAGGCATTGCGGCGGCGTGGGCTGTGTCATGGCCGCACCTCCAACGTGACCGAGTTGGCGGCCGCTGGCAGGATAACCAGGCCGCCTGCCAACGAGGTCACACACAGGTGGTCTTCGTTGTCAAGCCATATCCCTATCATCCCGCCGTTGGGCAAGGTGAAGCGAATCTCGGAGTGGTCGCGCAGGGGTCGTGGGGCCTCGTCGCTGTATTGCATAGAGATGCGGGTAGGCCCGCTGGCAACCACAGCGTCCTCCAATTGCCGTATAGAGGCGTTGGCCTCCGCCAGGCGCATACCCAGCACACGTAGTTCGGTCTGCGCCCAACGGGGGAGGGCGGCGTGTTGGCTGGTGCTCATTCCAGTATCCCTTCCCTGAGGAGGTAGGCGATGAGGGCATTTGTTATGATCTCGCTGCGCCCTTCGGAGTTTAGGTTGGGGTCGTTGACCGCCATACCGTATGCCCTGTCTATGATGATGCCAATCTCCCAGACGCGCTTCGCCTTGATCTCGGAGCGATTCTCGGCCTTGCTAAGTGGCATTGGTGACCTCCCCCTTCGCCAGCGCGAGGTCGGCGTAGGCGTTGTCGAGGGCTGCGTCGTAGGCGGCGGCGATGGCGGCGGCGTAGACGGCGCGGGCGATGTCGAGGGCGTCGTAGGCGGCGGCGCGGGCGATGTCGAGGGCGTCGTAGGCGGCGGCGAGGTCGGCGTAGGCGTTGTCGAGGGCGGCGGTCTCGGCCTTGCTAACTGCCATTGGTGGCCTCCCCCTTCGCCAGCGCGAGGGCGTCGCGGGCGGCTTTGTAGGCGGCTTCGGCGGCGTAGGCGTCGTCGAGGGCTGCTTTGTAGGCGTCGTCGAGGGCTGCGTCGTAGGCGGCGTAGGCTGCGGCGTAGGCTGCGACGTAGGCGGCGTAGGCGGCGGCGTAGGCGGCGTAGGCGTCGTCGAGGGCGGCGGTCTCGGCCTTGCTAACTGCCATTGGTGACCTCCTTGACTGCGGCGTAGGCGTCGATGGCGGCGGCGTAGACGTCGGCGTAGACGGCGCGGGCGATGTCGTAGGCGGCGTAGGTGGCGGCGTAGGTGGCGCGGGCGGCGGCGTAGACGGCGCGGGCGGCGTCGAGGGCGGCGTAGGCGTCGTCGAGGGCGGCGTAGGCGTCGTCGAGGGCTGCGTAGGCGTCGTCGAGGGCTGCGTCGTCGCGGGCGGCGGCGTAGACGGCGTAGGCGGCGGCGATGGCGTCGTCGAGGGCGGCGTAGGCGTCGTCGAGGGCTGCGTCGTAGGCGGCGTAGGCGTCGGCGATGTCGGCGATGGCGGCGTCGATGGCGGCGTCGTAGGCGGCGGCGGCGTCGTCGAGGGCTGCGTAGGCGTTGTCGAGGGCTGCGTCGTCGCGGGCGGCGGCCCAGACGGCGCGGGCGGCGGCGAGGTCGGCGGCGTAGACGGCGCGGGCGATGTCGTAGGCGTCGTAGGCGTCGTCGAGGGCTGCGTAGGCGTTGTCGAGGGCGGCGGTCTCGGTCTTGCTAACTGCCATTGGTGGCCTCCCCCTTCGCCAGCGCGAGGGCGGCGCGGGCGTGTAGGATATCAATGACCCTGATGGAGCAGGGTATGTATGTTTCACCCCGCATTGCGGTGGCGGCAAGGCCGACACTTACCCTGGCAAAAGGCGTTAGCGCCGTGACCAGGGCGTCAATGATGGGCTGCTGGTCATCAAGGGCCTTGGGTTGCGTGGTCCTCTCCTTCTGCGCCAGCGCGAGTGCGGCGCGGGCTGTTTTGAACTCCATGAGCATAAACGGGTAGCTCCTCTCTACCACGTTGTACCATTCGTCGATGCCGACCAGCGCCGTGACCAGGGCGTCAATGATGGGCTGCTGGTCGGCGATGGCGCGGAGATAAGCAATCCGCCTTGTGCGCTGGACCATTTCATCGGATGGTGTCTTGATCTGGGTTGCCACTGTCTTCTCCTCCTAACGGGCTTGGCGCTCTAGCGCCTGGAGCATAACCTGGTAGACGACCAGGGGCGTCTCGTTAGCCCCCGACTCCCATTTTGCTACGGCGGATGCTGAGCAATTTAGGTGCTGCGCTAGCTCCGCCTGTGTCCAGCCGTGGGCCTCACGGATGGCCCGGCAGCGGTCAGGCCATGTGGTCATAGTCACCTCCTTGTCACCTCCTTGTCACCTCCCTGTCACCTAGATACTAGCATAGGTGCTATGGTGTTGTCAAGGGGTTAGGGTCTGGCTGACCTCGGTTATGTCGTCCCGAACCGTTGTAGCGCGAACTAGACCGTGCCATAGTGATCATGATGTTTCCTCCTCCTAGCCCGCACTTGGCGGCGGCGGGCAGGCCGTGTCATCAAGGTCTACTTGCCCGCTTGGGCCTTCAAAGCACCTTCTAGCGCTGCCCAGGCCGTGTTATACGGTCCTTGGGGTGTGGTAGGTATCCCATTCCTGGTGACGGTGGCATAGTAGCCCTTCCCGCTACGGTGCTCCACCACCACGCCAAAGGTACTGTATTGGTAGGTTCGCACGTGCGTTCCCCTTTCTCCTCTTGTTGCCCGCACTTGCGGCGGCGGGCAGGGCCGATTAGCTGTTAGCTGACCTCGGTTATGTCGTCCTGACCGAGGCTAGCGATTGCGTCGTCTAGCCACTTCCTCTCGGCGGCGCGCGCCGCCTCCTCCGCCTCCTCAGCCTCTATGACGCTCTTAAGAATCTCTAGGGCGATCTTCCGCCTTACTACCTCTGTGCGATACCTGTCGTGAGACAGGCACCCACAGTTTCCTGAACTGCAGTTCAGTTCTTCCACCTTCCACTCCCCGTCGCGGAAGAACAGCGTTGGCGACATCCCCTCATCGCCGTACACTGTCAGCCGCTCGATGTGTTCCCCAAACGGGACTCCGTGCCCTTCGCGGAGCACTATGAGCTTTTCTTTTAGGGTGGGCACGTGCGTTCCCCTTTCTCCTCTGATGTTGCCCGCACTTGGCGGCGGCGGGCGGGGCCGTGGGCGGTTGCCCCGTGTCGTGGGGCCAACGCCTCAGTTACCGTCTGAGGGGGCCGCCCGCTTACCCGGTGTGGGCGGAGACCAGAGGGCGTCTGCTCTATCGTTGCGCCCCAGCCACGCTGGGATTGTTGCTCCCAGTGCCTAGTCAGGTTGGCCTGACACCATTGACTGTAGCATACATGCTAGGATGTGTCTATAAGTAGTTTTACGTGTCTTTTACTACGTACAGATACGTGGATTGACGACAATGCACCTGCTGCCCTAGGCTAGTGGTAGCTCAGCGGTAGCGTGGGAGTAGCATGCAGGGAGGCCAGGTACACCAGTGCATACACGACGGCCAGGTGCGGCAACTGCACCGCCTCTATATCAGGGTCGGCCGTGCCGCGTGGCGCAGCGTTGGCTGGATGTGCAACGTGTGTGGCGTCACCATGGATATGGCGTACCGTTCTGAGGCCGACCGTCTACGCCACACGGTAGATGAGGCCAGCTTCCCGCCACCTAGGTAGTCCCCTTAAGAGGTAGTGGCCCCTGGTATGACCAACGGTGCTACCGTTGGTATGGCCCCCTGGTACGGCCCCTGGTACGGCCCCTGGTATGAGGCCGCAGAAGGATACCAGACCCCAGGGAGGGGAGTCGGTTGACGTTGACGGCGGGGGTGTCTGGAATACTGGGTTCCGCGCGTTATAATGCGCGTGTGGCGCTGGGTGCTGGGAGCTGGGTTGCTGGTAGGGCCCCTTCCGTAGGTTTCCCCTGGGGCATCGTAAAAAAGAGGTGACTATATATATAGTCCAACCTAAAAAGGTGGTACACTGCGTCCAACCTAAGTGGTGATTTAA
>Ga0082335_1002093_pt1 | contig 38641 bp, 43 predicted proteins | sample Subgrocontami58m_FD_72375 | JGI IMG/M metagenome (GOLD analysis project Ga0082335, IMG submission 72375) | Subsurface groundwater microbial communities from S. Glens Falls, New York, USA - GMW37 contaminated, 5.8 m (SPADES assembly) (version 2) ...
AGATCGGCAGCTCTTCTTCACCCCCTTCTGATCGTGATTTTGGGTTATCGAGAAGTTATCCACAGCCTACTGCAAAAACAGGACCACCCTGTCAGGGTTGTCGTTCTTGCAAAAAATCCTCAACTGGTAGAAATGCTTGGAGATAGAAAAAAATAATTCTCTTTAAAACCAGATAGTTAGATGATTTTTCCCAAATTATAGAAATTATAGCAATTGACAAAAAAGAGTCATTTTCAACTACTTAACAAAACGCTTCAAGGGAAGCTGTGGCAAAAGTTGCCACTTTCCCCGGCGGCGACTTCAGTACGGTTCTTCATCAAACAGCGCGCAAAAGCGGTCACCTCTCCGGATGGGAATCGTTAAACCCCACATCTGGAAAAAGAGGATGTGAGATGCTAGACTCCTGTGCGTGACAACCGGTTGCTTTACTGCTCATCTAGAGACCCTCGTTTTACCATTCTAATTATCCCCTGCGAGGGATGACCCTATGAAATACCTGGCGATCTGTGAAGATGACCTGCTTTTTCAATTCATGCGCAAGCTGGCGACCAGGCGGGGAGAGGTCCTTTTTTTGGTCGAGGAGGAAAGCGTGGCCAGGCGGATCAGGCGGCAGGGAGGAAGCAGTCAGTGGGGCAATTTGAAAAACCAATCCACCTACAAGAAAAACCACCTGGAGCATATCAGCCAGGCAATTCTCTTTATCAGAGATGCCGACCTGCGCGAGCGGGTCTATCAAAATCTAAGACGCCTGAATAGCAAGCTGCCGATCCTCTCCCTCTCGTCTGAACAGGATGCAACTGGGAATCACAAAGATCCGCATCTGCGCCAGCTTCCACTGGAGGATATGTTCCATGAGTTTTGCGCGCCGCAGCTCCTGGATACGTTCAACCGTCAGAAGGTGGATCGGGTCCGCTCCCTTTTTAGGGAAAAGGACAAGATCCATATTTTATTGCAGCACGATCCCGATCCGGATGCCATCGGCAGCGCCCTGGCTTTACGCGAGCTGTTGGGACGCAATCGGGCCACTACTCCAATTGTCACGTTCGGCGGCGTGACCCGGCCGGAAAATCTCGCCATGCTTCGCCTCCTGGAAATTCAAATCGATAGGATCACATACGAAGATCTCCACCAGGATGGGGCCAGGCTAGCCTTGGTGGACGTACAACCCCCTTATTTCGGTGTGTCATTGGGCAAGGTGGATCTGGTGGTGGATCACCACCCAAAGCGGATACCTTTCACTGCCCGTTTCACCGATCTGAGACCTCATTATGGGGCCACCTCAACGATCTTCACCGAATACTTGAGGGCGGGGGGCATGGAGCCATCACAAAGGTTAGCCACCGCCCTGCTCTATGGGATCAAAACCGATACACTTTTCCTCGAACGGGGAAGCCACATTGCCGATCTCGAGGCCTTCACCTTTCTTTATCCTTTTGCCAGCCGGGCCATGATCACCCGCATGGAGCGGCCGGAGCTCCCGCGCGAGGACCTCGAGGCCCTGGGCCGAGCTCTAAGCCGACTTCAGCTGGATGACGGTGTGGCGGTCATCCACATGGGCGAGGTGAAGAGGGAAGATGTCATCCCGCAGATGGCAGAGTTTTGCCTGCAGATCGAGGGGGTGGAATGGGGAGTAGTCTCAGGGCTGTGCGGAGACAAGGTGGTCATCTCGGTGCGCAATGTGGGGTATGTGAAGAGCGCAGGGGATATTATGAAGCGGCTCTTCGACGAGATCGGCAGCGCCGGCGGCCATCGTGCCATGGCTAAGGCGGTCATTCCCCTGGAGCGCTTTAAAGAACGATTCGGCGAGGTGAGCGAAAAGGTTATTCGCGAGGCAATGGTTCCGCTGATCACGCAACGAGAAGATGAGTGGAATGACTGACAAAAAAATAGCCTTCCGGGAGATCGAGCACACGGCGGATCTCGGGCTGGAAATCGAGGCTGCCGATTTGCCCGGCCTCTTTGCCTCAGCTGGAGAGGCGTTTTACGGACTTATCGCTGATCCTACGGAAATTCAGCCCAAAGAAGAGATCTCGGTCTCAGCCACGGGCGAGTGCCGGGAGGAGCTTTTCCACGCCTGGCTCTGCGAACTCCTGGCCCAGTTTAACCTCAAAGGTTTTATCGGCAAGCAATGTCGCGTCCATAGAGTCGAGCCCGGCCGCGTGGAGGCCCGGATCAAGGGGGAAATTTTGGATCTCAAGCGCCACCGTTTTTATACCGAAATCAAAGGCGTGACCTATCACGAATTCAAAGTGTGGCATGAAGACGGCAAGTGGCGCGCTCGGGTAATATTCGATGTCTAAGTCGAGTGAAGCGCTCGCCGGAGAGATCAAACTCCATCGCGTTGAGGAATTTCTTTGGGAGATCCCGCGTCAAGGCGGCATGAGAGTTCCCGGGCGAATCTTCGCCACGGAAAAACTATTGGCCGACCTGAAAGAAGACAACAGTCTGAGGCAGGTGATGAACGTGGCCCACCTCCCCGGCATTGTCGGTTACTCTCTCGCGATGCCGGACATTCACTGGGGCTACGGTTTTCCCATTGGCGGCGTGGCGGCCATGGAGCTGACCGAGGGGGTGATCTCTCCGGGAGGCGTCGGTTACGACATCAATTGTGGGGTCCGCCTGGTGACGACCCACCTCACCTACAGCACAATCCGGCAAAAGATGGCCAGGCTGGTAGAGACGTTGTTCTCTCTCATCCCCTCCGGTGTGGGCTCGGAGGGAGCTATTCCAGGGCTCTCCAAAACCGAAGAGAAGCGCTTGCTGAGAGATGGCGCCCGTTGGGCAGTCGCCCAGGGCTACGGCCACCAGCAGGATCTAGACCACATGGAAGAGGGAGGCGCGCTGTCGAACGCTAACCCGGAGCTCTTAAGCGACCGGGCGCTGGCACGGGGACTCAAGCAGGTCGGCACTCTGGGCTCTGGAAACCATTTTCTCGAGATCGGCAGAGTCGAGGAGATCTATCTCTCCGATGTGGCTCAGGCCTTGAACCTATTTCCGGATCAGGTGGTCGTTCTTATCCATACGGGCTCGCGCGGGCTGGGCTACCAAACCTGCGAGGACTTTCTTAAAGTGATGAACCAAGCGATGGCGAAATACGGGATCCAACTACCGGACCGCCAGTTGGCCTGCACACCGATCAAGTCTCCGGAGGGACAGGACTATCTCGCCGCTATGGCTTCAGCCGCAAACTACGCCTGGGCCAACCGGCAAGTGATCATGAGTCAGGCGGAAAAGGGGTTTTTAAAGGTTCTGGATATCAGCCCGGCCGAGTTGGGTTTTTCTCTCATCTATGACGTCTGCCACAACATCGCGAAGATCGAAGAGCATGTGGTGGATGGCCAACGGCGGCGGCTCTGCGTGCACCGCAAAGGGGCAACCCGCGCCTTTCCGCCCGGTCATCCCCAAGTTCCAAAGGCCTATCAAGGGGTTGGTCAGCCGGTTCTGGTACCCGGTGATATGGGCCGTTATTCCTATCTCCTGGTCGGATGCCAAGCGGCCATGGAGAAAAGCTTTGGCAGCACATGCCATGGGGCCGGTCGAGTCATGAGCCGGACGCAGTCGAAGAAGGAAAGTCGCGGCATCAATATCGATCAGGAGATGGCGCGCCGGGGCGTGGTCGCCCGTTACCAGGGCAGGGGGACGATGGCCGAGGAGATGCCCCATGCCTATAAAGACGTGGCCGAGGTGGTTGAAACGATGGACCTGGCAGGAATTTCGAAGAAGGTGGCTCGCTTCCGCCCCGTAGGGGTCATTAAGGGATAGAGGGATAATTGACTTAGGCTGTTCGATTTGCTAGTAAATCCGAATTGTCTTTAAGAGGAGGAGAGTAGATGACCTACATAATTGTTGAGCCTTGCATAGACGTCAAAGATACGGCTTGTGTTGATGTTTGTCCGGTGGATTGCATTCATCCCACAAAAACGGAGCCTGACTTCGAGAAAGAAAACAAGCTTTATATCGATCCCGAGGAGTGTATCGATTGCGGGGCCTGTGAGCCGGTTTGCCCTGTGGAGGCAATCTTCGAAGAAGCTGCAGCGCCGGATAAATGGAAGCATTTTACTCGGATCGACGCCGACTGGTACAAAAATAGAAAAGGGTAAGCGCCCAACTCCTTGCCCGGAGAAATCCGGGGAATGAATTGCCCGAATCTGGCGAATTCATCCCTCTCATCTCATCTTCTTACCCCCAGCCCGCGCTAGCGGGGCGGCCCAGGGCCGCTGTGTTTTCATCAGCGGAGGATCGCCTTCCCGCGAACAGCGAATCGAAGAATCCTTTCCTTGACAGTGCGGCGCAACGGAGTTTATAAGCCTCACTGTCAGTTACCTTCCAAGCAGGACGCAAGCAAGGGCATTCATTGCCAAAATGTTTTCCACTGGAATAGATCAATAGACGCAGCTTCTCTCGAAAGGAGAAACGATATGGTCCTAGTCCTGAAAAATGAGCAGATCGAAGGCCTGGTCCCGATGGCGGAGGAGATCGAGGTGATCGAACAGGCCTTCCGGGAGCTGGGAGAGGGCACAGCGATGAACTCGCCCAGAGCAAGACTAAGAGTCCCCTGGAAAGAGGAGGGAGGTCAATATTACTTCAACAACATCATGGGCTTGGTGCCCGGGATGAAGTCCATGGCACTGCGCATCGATTCGAGCTTCTCAAAGGAAGTCCAGGTCGCCGGCGCTAAAAGGAGGATCTATCCCGGAGATTTCATCGGACTGGTATTTTTGTTCGACATGGACACATGCGAGCTGCTGGCGATTATGGACGACCATGTCATTTCGACGATGCGCGTGGGGGCCACCAGCGGCGTGGCCACGAAATATCTCGCCCGCAAGGACGCCGGCGTCATGGGGCTTCTCGGCTCCGGCGAACAGGCGCGTACCCAACTCACGGCAGCGCTGGCGGTGCGGCCGCTAAAAAAAATCAAAGTCTACAGCCCGACGCGGGAAAACCGCGAGAGTTTCGCCCGTCAAATGAGCACGCAGTACGCTGTGGAAATAGTACCCGTCGCCTCCGCTGAGGAGGCGATACGCGGCAGCGATATCGTGACCGCGGCGACCAACACCGTGGAGCCTGTGGTGATGGGGCGCTGGCTCGAAGAGGGCGCTCACGTCAACAGTATCGTCGGCGGCGACGGTTATCTGCCGCGGCGCGAGCTGGATGATGAGACCATTAAGAGAGCAGGGCTGATCGTCGTGGGCTACAAAGCGCAGATTTTCCTTGACCGCCAGGCGGAGTTTGCCGAGCGACTCGAGCGCGGGATGGTCAAGCCGGACGATCTCCACGAGCTGGCAGAGCTCCTGACCGGAAAGTGCCGAGGGAGAAAAAGCGAGAAGGAGATAACCCTCTTTAAAAACAATACCGGCATGGGAATCCAATTTGCGGCGACGGCAAGAAAAATCTATGAGAAGGCGCGCCAAAAAGGGATCGGCACGGAACTCCCGCTGGAGCTCTTCATGACCCGGCGCGGCAACAGAACTTACTCACCTTGAGAAACGGAGAAGATCCGCCCTTCGGCGGGAGCCGATGCACGCCACCCTCAGGGCTTCGGGGCTCCCTTCGCTCCACGGCCTCCCGCAGCGACCCTTCCGGGACTTGCTTGGACAAGCTCCCTCGGGGAACGCGCTTTCGGCTGCGGCCGATGGGCCAGTGGCTTAACCGAACCTTCTCTTTCCTACGTCCGCAGCCTCACTCGCGCTCCCCTCGATCGCTCCGTGCTGCTCCGTCCATGTTCCGCTCAGGGAGCCCGCTCAGCCCTCCTCCCCAACCAGGGGACCTTCCGCCCCTGGAGCGAAGATCGACTCCGAGCCGTCGGAGATCTCTGCGAAGCCGAGGACAAGCAGCAGCGATGTTTGAGCCCGCTTTGGTTTTATGGGCGAGTTTCGCTGCTGCCCGAGGCAAGCAGCTAGAGCTCCAGGCGAGGAGGCGCTGGAGCGAAGGGGCAGAGGTCCCCAAACACAGACTCCATCGGCTGCGCTCGGAAGAGTCGCCCCCGAGGAGACTCCGAGGCAAAGGAAGCCCTGAAGCGTTGACAACGGCCATGGATCGACTCTACGATGAGAAACTCTTTGAAAAAATCGTCAGGAGGCACATATGAAAGAATGGCAAACATTTTTCCCGGAAGAAGAACGGAAAATCTACGAGAAGGCCGGCTATATCGGGCGGCAACCCTTCGGGCGCAATCCGGCATTGCTCATCATCGATGTCATCCTGGGCTTTACCGGCACCAAGCCGATGGAGATCATGGAGGCGATCGAGGAGTTTCCCACAAGTTGCGGCAAAGTGGCCTGGGAGGCCCTGCCCAAGATCCGCGAGCTCCTGCACGCCTGCCGCGAGGCGGAGATCCCCGTCGTCTATTCCACCGGCGACTCCGAGTTCAAGGCCGCAATCGGAAACGCTACGAAGCGCGCCGTGGATTCATCCGACTACAAGAGTCTCGCCACCGAGTTTCCGGAAATGATCAAGCCCATCGACGGCGAGTTCATCGTGCGCAAGGCCAGGGCCAGCGCCTTCTTCGGGACGCACCTGATCACCTATCTGCTGCGCAAGGGAGTCGACTGCCTTCTCGTCACCGGCACCAGCACCTGCGGTTGCGTGCGCGGCACCGTCCTGGACGGTTACTCCTACGGTTTTCCGGTCTTCCTGGTCGAGGAGTGCGTCTTTGACCGCTCGCGAACTTCCCATCTGGTCAATCTCTTTGAGATGAACAGCAAATACGCTACGGTCATCTCGTTGGCGGAGGCGATGAACTGTGTTCAGGGATCGGGGAGAAAAACAAAGATGAGCGCCGCCGCCCGCTAGAGATCGCCAACCCTGGAATGGCATGGAAGCCCCTTTTCCCGAAAGCGAATATCGAGATCGCTATGCGCGCGCAAGCCGCTTGATGGAGCGCGATGGGCTGGACGCCCTCGTGATCTCTGGACGCGACAACTATTGGTATTGCACCGGCCTGATCAGCTACCAGTTCGATCATCTGATGCGTCCGCAAATCTGCTTTCTTCCCAAAGGGGAACAACCCCTCGTCCTGGTTTACGGAAATGAGAAAGCGAAGGCTCAGGCGCTGCCGTGGATCGGCAAGGTGAAGAGCTATGTCGATGTCCCCTTTCCGCAGGAGACGATCGCGGACTCCCTGAAAGAGATGGGCATGGAAGAGGCACGGCTCGGTTTTGAGCTTGGCGAGGACCAGCGGCTGGGCCTCCCGGTAAATTATCTTTCAAGACTGAGCGAGGCCCTGCCGAAGGCGAAAATCCGCGACGGCTCCCCTGCCCTCTGTGAGCTGAGAATCATCAAAAGCGCTCTTGAGATCGACGCTATGCGGCGCGCCTGCGAGATATCGATGAAGGGCTACGATCGCTGCCTGCCGCAGCTCCATCCGGGAATAAGCCGGCGTGAGGTCGCCGGGCGGCTGTTTATAGCGATGATCGAGGAGGGAGCGAATCCGCGCACCCCGGGTTTCCTCATGTTGAATGGCTCGACGGCTTACGACGAGCGCTGCTACCAGCGGGGGGAGCGCATGGTCGCGGATTTCGGCGCCTGCTACAGCGGCTATTTCGGCGATATTACCAGGATGGCGATTTTCGGTAGTCCCAGCGCGGAGCAGAAAAAGGAACACCAGGCGGCCTGGGATCTTATCCGACGCTGCTTCGATGCCATGAAGCCGGGGACCCAGATCGCCGAGTTGTCCCGCATCGCCAACCGCGAGCTGGAACAGAGGGGCTATCCTAAGGTCGAAAGTCCCAAAAGGATCGGCCATGGAATCGGGCTCGCGCGGGCCGAGCCGCCTTCGCTAAATGAAGTCGAGCAAGCGGTGCATAGACCCGGAATGATCCTCGCCCTTGAGCCCAAAGTGCGAACCGAGAAAGGTTCCGTCCACCTCGAAGAGGATGTCCTTATCACTGAAGGCGGCGCGGAGTTTCTCACCTCCGGGGCCGGCGAGTTGCGCGTCATAGAGTAAGTGGCTATGAAGCAAAGCGGTATTATCTACCTGTCCAACGAGGAGGTGAAGAAGCTCCTCGACCTCGGTCAAGCCATAGAGATTACCGAGCAGGCGCTCCGCGACCACAGCGAAGGGCGCGTCATCTGGTCGAAGCCGGAAGACCTTGCCATTAAACCGGATCACGGCTGGCAGTCCTGGGTGACAGGCTGCGCGTTAGCCAACCGCCCGGTAGCAGGGTTTCGCATCCGGGCAATCAAGGCCGCCGGGGGAAGCCGCGACCCTTCGCGTCCTCCCCGCGGGCCGCGCCGGATACTTATTTTAAGCGACCGCGAAGGCGGTGAAATCCTCGCCATCATGGATGAAGACTGGTGTCACGCGGTGCGCACTGGAGCCGCAGCGACAGTCGCCTGCCGCGTGCTGGCCCGCAAAGGATCTTCCACGCTTGCCATGTTGGGGGCCGGCGACACGGCCCGGGCTACCCTTCCGATCATGGCCAAGGCCTTCCGTCTAAAAGAGGTGCGCGTCACCTCGCGCAGCCCGGAGTCGCGCCGGGCCTATGCCAAAGATCTAGAATCAAAACTGGCCATCCGCGTTCGAGCTGTCGATTCAACCGAAGAGGCGCTGCGGGGAGCCGACATGGTCATCTCCGCCACCACCACCTCGCAGCCTTTTGTCCGTGAAGAATGGCTGGAGGAGGGTGTTTTTGTTTATTCGATCGGAAAGCATCAGGAGATGGAAGACGCGGTTTATAAGAAGGCGGATAAGTTTGTCGTCGATAGCTGGGAGCACTGCAAGAAAAAATCCGATCTGGAGCGGATGTTAAAAGAGGGCTTCCTCACCAGGAGTGATATCTACGCCGAGCTGCCTGATCTGATTGCAGGGCTTAAACCGGGGCGAGAATCGGATCGGGAGCGCATCTTCATGCGCGCCATCGGTCTCGTCAACCAGGACATCGCCATCGCTGATTGGGTTTACCGGTGCGCACTGGAGACAGGAGCGGGGACAGTTTTGCCTTTTTGATCCGGGATCTTTATAAGCTGCGGTACGGGAAAAAATTTCAAGGGGGACTAAATCGATCATGAGCTTGAGAAACGAACCGGTAAAGTGGCCCAAGGGGGCAAGAGTCGCGGTTACGATCAACGTCACGCACGAATGGTGGTCGCGTCAGACAAGGCGGATGTGGGGCAGAGATCCCCAACCGCGCGATTCCGTGTCCAAGACCGACTATATGGTCTTGACCAGCACGGAGTACGCTTTCAAATCGGGGGTTTGGCGCATCATGGATATCCTCGACAGGAACCAGGTTAAGGGCACATGCTTTATCAGCGGCCTGGCGGCGGAAAAAGAGCCGACAATCCTGAAAGAGCTTAGCCAACGCGGGCACGAGATTGCGGCCCACTCGTACGATCAATCCGCGCAGCTATTTATGATGACGCGCGACCAGGAGAGAGAGGCGATCCAGAAATCGGTCACCGCTCTGGAGAAGGCCTCGGGCCAAAGACCCGTCGGCTGGATCTCGCCGGGCACACGGCCTACGGAAAATACCCTTGAGCTTTTGCTGGAGGAGGGCTTTGTCTGGCATGGTGATTTCTTCGACTCCGACTTTCCCTACAAGATACCGGTGAAAGACAAAGTGCTGGTCGAGGTCCCCTACAAGGTCCCGGGCCATACGGACTACGACATCTTCGGCATCTATGGCGCCATGAAAACCCCGACGGACGCCTTTCAGTTTCTCAAAGACGAATTTGACGCCGTATATGCTGAATCCAAGAAACATCCCATGCGAATGGCCTATTGCGTCCATCCCTATGTATCCGGGACGCCGGGCCGGGCAGCGGCGCTGGAGAAGTTCATCAGGTACGCCAAACGTCACCCGAAGGTCTGGTTTGCGCGCTGCATCGACATCGCAAACTGCGTGTTGGGAAAGTAATAGCCTACTTGACGCCAATAACCTTGCCGTACTCTCTGGTAAGTCTGTCCACCATCTCGGCTTGGTCCTGAGTCATGTAGAGCACCTTCTTGCCCTGGGCGTACTTGTAAGCAGTCGTCCCAGGGACAAAAGCTGAAGTCTGCCCACCGTACTTCTCCCATATCTCCTGAGCCTCAGGTGTCGTGAGAAAAACAGCAAACAGATACCCCACGTTGGGATGCCGAGCCCCCTTCAGCACACCGGCATTGTAAGCAGGCGAAACCACCGGCTCGATCCCTTCAGCGTGAACAATGGGGGCTCCCGCTACCTTTGCCCTGTAGATAAAGCTATCCGTCAACGTAACAGCAATAAGGATCTCACCCAACTGAAGGCGGCTGTACAGAGTTCCCAACTCCCCAAGGAAGGGCTGCTGCTTGGCCAGAGCCTTGATAAACTCTGTGGTCTTAGCCTCACCCCACGCAGTCGCTAGTCGGGCCAGGTGGTGGATTCCCGTACCCACGCCAAGCTTTCCCCCCTTCCACTTAGGGTCTAGGAGATCTTCCCATCTCTTCGGCACGTCCTGTGAAGGCAGAATTTTCTTATTGTAGGCGGGAAGAACAAACTGGTTGGCTAGGATGACGGTGCCGCCATCGTATTGGATTAACTGGGGATCAACGCCCAGTTTCCTGTAATCAGAAATTGCGTGGAGCTTCCTCAGCCACAACATAGCGTGATGACCATCCGTGACCACCATTACATCCCACTCCGGAGCCACACCCGCGGCTGCAAGGCCTACCACCTTGCCGACGTCCCTGGTCATCTGCCCTGCAGGGCTGTAATTGAGCGTGATGTTGAGACCATACTTCTTGTTGAATGCCGTACCCAATGTTTGAGCACCTTGGGGAGTCAAAGTGGAAGGGGCATAGAGCTCCAAGGTCCCCTCTTTCTTAGCCGCAGCCAGAAGATCGTCCAATGAAGCACCCGCAGCCAAGTTAGATACGCTAACCAGAGAAAGCAGAACCATCAGATTGACCAGAAAGGACGATGCTCGCTTCATGGTTTAGCTCGCATCCATGGGCCAGCGAACGGAAGAAGCCTCTTTTTTTCGGCGGTAAGCAATTAGGATACGTAGGCGGGCCAATCCGTCTGCCAGACCCCTGGCCATTGGAGAAACCAGTTCAGATAACTTGGCTACGGCTTCTCTGTCCAAAGACGCATCCAGCCTCTGGGTATAAGTCGAAAAACCCGAGGTCTCCTGCAAATCGGCGAACCTCAACTCCCCACCACCCAGGAACGTCTGAGTCGCTTTCTGAGCATCGCCGGTAAAAAAGAAACCATCCCACACCCGAATGTCGTCCGGCCTGCCATGGGCAATTCGCCGGGCAGTGTGACAAGGGCGCATCAACGCGGTGTCGGTTTTCCACGTAGCTGCCGCCACCAGCGGACAGGTAACCGAAAGAGGAAGATCACTGCCCGCTTTGATAGAGGAGAGTTGAACAACCAGGGCAAGCTCCGTGGCGTTGATGGCCACGAGATCTTCTAAGATCTCTGCCTCCTTCTCGCTGTTGGCCCGTGACCAGTAGCCACGGAACCAGGAAAGGAGATCCAGGGCCTCCGGATCAAACCGGGCAATCCCTTTATCGGTCAGATAAACCTTCATCGGGAAGCCAGGGCTTCTGACTCAGCCCATCGTCCTACGGCACCGTCAAAGCCGCCGCAGTTGGCACAGTCGCGGTGTCCGGTGAGTATGACCTCAACGGCAAGCTTTGCCCCAGTGTAATAGACCGTGCCGCAGCTATCGTTGTCACTGGTGATGTGATAGTGGTCGCGCAAGATGTGACAGTTGGTATCGCCCATCGCGCGCTCGAATCGCTGGCAATATAGCTTCGTCAGCTCGCCGGCGCATACGTTGCTTTCCTCGGAGCGAACCCGGCCAAAAAGCAGGTTGATCGTCATCATGCCGCCGCTCATGGCACCACACTGTCCGAAATAGCCACTACCGCCCCCGCGAAACCCTGTGGTGATCATCAGCACTTCCCTAGGCAATTCCAGGCCGAGCACGTCGCCAACTGCTCGAACTACCGATTCGGAGCAGTGGAAACCGGTCTCCCGGAGCCGCCGGTCCGCCTGTTTACCCGCCTCATCGGCCAGCGCCCGGATCTGCTCCTCAGTCATCTCTCTTGCCACAATCCCTTGCCTCATCCGCATCGTTCGTCTCCTCCTTTTTGCTACTATACCAACCTCAAATCAACATCCAAACCCAGACCCTGCTTCAACGTGTTTCCGATGGTGCATTTATCCGCCACCCGCTGGAGCGTTTCCAGATGCTCTCTCGGAAGCTTTGATGATTGGATTTCGATTTTCATAGACACCTGGACATAGCGCCGCGGGTTGGCAGCTTCTCGGCTCTCAAGGGTCATGGCGCAGCTCTCAGGAGGAAATTCTCGAAGAAGACTATGATTGAGAAGCGTGGCCAATGTGCAACTACCCAGCGCCATCAGCAGAAGCTCCCCCGACAGAAAACCGCGCTCGGGGTGACCCTCCTGTCTCTCCCTAGAGTTGACGAGGACCTTGCCCCCTGCGGTAAATCGGATCTCTCGTCCGCCTGAGTAATCGGCCTTGACTAACGCCATGAGGTTCCCTATTAACGCGCAACGGTGCCCAGTTGCTCGAACTCCTGCCGTCGATCCGTAGCTGCCCGAATCAGTTCCGTGGAGATAACCTTGGGCTGGCCGATTAAGCTCGCTAGAATGGAGACTTCGGCATTTTCCTCCATCGCAAACACGATGTGAGTCGCCTGCTCTACGGCAACATCGAATGTTAGGATTCCGTGGTTTCCAAGGAGAAGGGCTTTACAGTCCGGATTAGCATGCAGCGTTTCCTCGATGGATCTCACGGCCAAGTCAGACCCGCGGGGGCCGAACTTGGTCACGGGAATAGGGTTTATAATCCCCAGCCGCGCCAGTGAAGATGAGAAGCACTCCATGGGCTTGGCGGCTATCGCATAGGCTGTAGCGTGGGGAGAATGGGTATGGACCACGCTTCCCACATCGGGCCGGCTTCTGTACACAGCTGTGTGCATCTCGATAATTTCGTTCGAGGCAGGATCAACACGCCCATCAAGCACCTCGCCCACCAAGTTGATTCGCGCAAGGTCCTCTGGGCTAAGACCTTGGAGCGAGGAGCCGGTCATAATGATTTCGTCTGTACCCGGAATACGGATAGACATATTGCCATGGTTGTTGCGCGAGAGCGCCCCGTTACAAATAAGCCGATTAGCGCTCTCAACAATCCGGTGCCTCAACTCAGCATGATCGTTACTTGACATAGCCACCTCCTGCCCATTAGTAGAGTCTATATAGTCTTGGCTCAAAAACCTGTCAAGCCACACTGCCCGAAGGCGGCCCGAAGGCTTTGAAGCAAAGGAGCGACAAATGAAAAGGATGATGTTCTGGTTTTGCTTTTCTCTGCTGTGGATTCTGTCGTTCGCCCATAGCGTCCATGGACAGGCCGAACCCTTCTTCAAGGGGAAGACGGTCAGAATCGTGGTAGGATTTTCCACCGGAGGTACCCGTGATCCATGGGCTCGCGCCATCGCTCAGCACATGGGGAAGTACATTTCCGGGAATCCCAACTTCATAGTCCAGAACATGCCCGGCGGAGGCTCAATCATTGCAGCCAACCACGTTTACAACCTTCCAAAGCCTGACGGTCTGACCCTGGGATTAATTGCCCCGGCTCTCTATTTCGATCAGCTTGCTGAAAGAAAAGAGGTTCAGTTTGACTGGGCTAAATTCTCCTGGATCGGTTCTCCGGAGAGGATTAACCGTTTACTTTACATTCGTTCCGACGCCCCGTATAGGACGCTGGAGGATATCGGCAAGGCTGGCGAGCCTCCGAGATGCGGCGCCACGGGTTTCGGGACCGCAGCCTATTACTTTCCTAAACTCCTCGAAAACGCTCTAGGAGCCAAGTTCAACATCGTCGCCGGATACCCGGGCGCGCAGGAGGTCAACCTGGCTCTGGAAAGAGGGGAGGTCCACTGCTGGGCTGGAACCATTGGCGGTTTTTTTGGAGGCGAACCCGGCCGAACTTGGTCCAAGACAGGCTTTGTTAGAGTGTTGGTTCAGGGCGGATCGAAACGAGACCCGAGGCTGCCTAACATCCCAACCATCTATGAGCTTATGGAAAAACACAGGACGGCAGAGCCAGTTCGGCGCCTGGTCACGGTCATGCTTTCCGCGGGTGATTTAGGCCTGCCCATTGTTGGCAGCCCCGGTATCCCTGTGGACCGATTCAAAATTTTACGCGATGCCTTTATGAAAACGCTCAGCGACCCTCAGTTGCTGGCTGAAGCAGAAAAAAGAGGCTGGGAAGCCAATCCGGTAAGCGGTGAAGAGCTTGAGTCGATAGCCAAGAGAGCCATAGCCCAACCGTCGGACGTCATTGAGCAGATGAAAAGGCTCTTGGGGAGATAGGGGTGGAAAGTAACGAATTCCCTAGACCCAGATTTTAGATTGGCGCTTCGTCCCATGCGGATGGCTTACTGCGTCCATCCGTACGTCTCGGGCACGCCCGGCCGCGCTGCCGCCCTGGAGAAATTCATCCGCTACGCGAGACGTCACCCAAGAGTCTGGTTCGCCCGCTGCATCGACATCGCCAACTGCGTGCTGGGAAAGTAAGACCTAAACATCACTTCAACGGAGCTGGAAGATCTCTTTCCAGAGCTTCTCATACTTAGGAAACTCCTTCACATCATCAACGCTCAGCAGGTAGATCTTTGCCGGCCGCGTCTTCTCGACCGGCTCTACTTTTGGATGGGCCGGAGTCTCGCCGGCTTGGGCATAGACTTTTTGCCCCTCTTCGCTGATGATCCAACGCGCCCAGAGCAGAGCGGTGTTCGGATGGGGCGCGTCCTTAAAGATCGTAACGGTGCCGCCGACCTCGCCGACGCCCTCGGTAAGCATCGACTGAATTGGCCCGCCCTTCTTTATCCGCGGGGGAAAGTGGTGCGAGTAGCAAGTGATGCAGACCTCGGCCTGACCCGCAACCAGAAGCTCGGCCAGTTGCGAGTGGCCTTTATGGAACTCGACGTTGTTGAGCGCAATTCTCTTCAACAGATCGATCGCCTTTTCATCGCTGTGGTACTTATATTTGGCGAGTCCCAACAGCAACTGGAAGTCCCGGGGCTCAGCAATGAGCTTCTTTTTCCACCTGGGATCAGCAAAATCTTCAAACTGTCTCGGATCCTCCCCCTTCTTGAGCAGATTTGTGTTCCAGCCGGCGACATAGAACTGGGTGTCCGTCGCTACCCAATACGAGCCCTTGAGGTTATTCGGATAAGCCGCCGCCTCGGGTAGCGCCATATCCACCAGGAGCTTCTGATCTCTCATCCGCGTTATGTACGCCAAAGTTGCGGCGAATATGTCGCCGAAGACCTTACCCCCGCGCGCTTCGGTCACTGCCCGGGTCACCAGCGCGTCAGAGGTGGCGTCGATGTGATCGATTTTGATGCCGGGAAAACGCTTCTCGAAGATCGGCAAGACGAATTCCTGAGTTCGGGTGGAGAGCGGCGCGTACAGGGTGAGCTTGCCGCCTTCTTTCTTTGCTTTTTCGTGTAGCGCGTCTATGGACTCTGCCGTCGCTCCGGCTATAGCGGAAACTCCCGCCGAAGCCGCGGCTCCAACCCGTGGATGCCCCACGGCCAAACCGATGCTCAGGACAAGAATATTCAAAATCCAGATGGATAGAGTGTTTCTTGGCTGCATGGTCACCTCCTTAGCCCCGACTTAGGGCGCTTCATTCAACGTTTCCATAAGCCTGCCCCACCCGCTCACCTTGACCTTTACCCGGATCATCTTAAGGCATTGCCAGATCATGGCCTGCGTCGAGCTGACCACCGGTTTACCTAATTCCTCTTCTAGGAGAGGAATCGTCCGGATGGTGGGCCAGCGAGGGCAATGGAGAAAGATCCCATCGGCATCCGGCGCTTCAGAGAAGAGTTTTCTTGCCAGCCTGTAGGAAACGTATTCGTGCTGGGCTCCTATTTCAGCATTTTTGAGAATTCCCAAGCCGCCGACCTTCTTCACCTCGAATCCGGCCTTGGTGAGAAACCCGGCGAGCCGCTCATTCATGTCGTCCCGGTGGGGAGTTACGACCACCGGCTTCTTAATTCCCAGCTTGCGCATCGACTCCATCTCCGCCGTGATCCCCAGGGTAAACGGTACTTTGAGCTTCGATTGAATATGTTGGGTCACCTCGACATCGCTTCCGTAACCCATCATGGTGAACATGGGCGAGCCGCCCGCAATCACCACATCGGCGCCGGCCTGCTCAAGATCCACGGCGGCATCCTCGATAAACTCAAGCTGCTTCTTGATATGATCATCCGCCAGTTGGCGGATTCTGCCGGTAGTGTTGAGCAACATGAACTCCTCGGGCATCATGCGATAGAACTCGTAAACAAAGGCATCGCCCCTGGAAGCGCTGACATGTCCGACTCGTGCCTTCCATCCGTACATTGTCCTCCTCCTTATCCCATATCCGGCTTAATGCCGCTCTTAGCGCACTCCTCCTCGTACAGCTTCCTCATAGAAAAATCCTCGTCTTCAAATTCGATCTGCTCGATCCCCTTCTCCTCCCGCTGCACCGCGGTGTTGGCGTGGAGGGCGACAAATTTGCACGGCTCTCGTCCGGTATTGTAGTGCTGATGCCAGGTCCCTGCCGGCGGACAGACTATGCTGCCCTCGTGCCAGTCATATCTTTTGGGCGCCTCCCCTTCATCCCACATGAGCGTGTAGCCAGTTGAATCCAGCAGGCAGACATGTGCCCCGGGGCCATGACGGTGGGCCTTCTTGTACCTCCCCACTGGAAACTGGGAGACATGGGCGAGCATGGCGCTGCCGGCCATGTGGATGTACATGTTCCGCGTTCCCTTGCCCCTCTTTTCCCGCGGCACCAGGTTGATTTTCCTGATATCGGCAATAAAGTTTGAGTGCAGGATGCCGCCGTAATATTCCGTGTAGTATTTCCCCTCCTTACTGAAAAAATCCTCTTCCTCCGGGTTAAAGCGGTCCCTGAACAGGTAGCTGGTGTTGAAGATGAACTGCGGGTCGCGGTAGAGTTCGAAGGCCACCGGCGCGCTGGTGAGCGCCATGTATCTGGCCGGCTCGCTCCCGCTGGCGTTAAAGTGCTGATGCCATGCGTTAAGAGGAATGGCGAAGAGGCTGCCTCTTTCCCACTCGAAAGTTCGCTTCGGAAAGCCGTCGTACCAAATAGTCGTTGCGCCCCTGCCGGCAGCGATGTGGATAATCTCCTCATAGAGCTGTCTGTGCGGTTTCAGGTTCCCGCCGGGGGGGATCTCGCAAACGTAGCCGTCAGCGACCATCTGGTCGGAAAAGCTCAAATAGGCGCCCTTCCCTCCCCTCCTCTTCCAGTCCCCCAGCTCCAGGGTGCGAACATCCGCGACATAGGAACCGCTCACGATAGGAATCCCTTCGGATTCAATCCACCTCCGATAGGGACTGTATTTGTCCATCATGAACTGCACGTAGGGATGAACTTCAAACTCCTTGACTGCTTTGGTGGCCATAGCGAATTCCTCCTTTGGACTATGTGACAACGGGCAAATTATCGCGTGAACACCACTCTGTCAACTACTCAGCGGCCCGTCACCCGTCTGATGTGTTGACTCGCCGTCTTGATCCGTTGTAGGGAGAACTAAGTGAGGACACGGACCCCAGGGCCCGAAAAGCTTGGATCTGAAGTGCAGCCATCGGATGGTTTGAAAAGGAGGCTAAGAGATGACTCTAAGGGAGAGAACTTCAGAGCTGGAAGAACGAACCGAGTTTAAAAAGCAACACACCTACCGCGGGCTCATTTTTCGAGACATGAAAAAGCATCCGGTCCATGTTCGCGCTTCACGAGGGAAGGGAATCGCCTACTTCGAGTTTGAGGATAATCGGTCCTTAGACGCGCACATCGATGAGATTCCTCCCAACGGGCGCAGCGGCAATCACCGCCATACCAATGAAGCCGTAATCTCATCGTTCAAGGGCAAGGTTATTCTCTCATCCAGAAAGAAGATAGCCCGCAAGTTCGGATCGATTGGAAAGAGGGGGATCTTTTTTCTCCGCCGCTCAATGCCTGGCATCAGCATTTCAACACCGACCCGCAGCGGCCAGCCAGGTTCCTCGCCGTGACCATGGTGCCGCTTCTGAATGCCATGGGGATCCTGAAAATAGAGAAAGCTGAGTCATAAAACCGGGTCGAGGCATTAGACAATGCATAGGCAATAGAATAACGTTGGCAAAGGAGGGGACGCAAATGAAGACGCGAACCGTTGTGCTGTTGGTGTCACTGTTTTTCTTGCTGCAACCCACTTTTTCGTGGTCCCAAACACGAACGGACCCAAAGATCATCGAGGCGGCGAAAAAGGAAGGGGAGGTCGTGTGGTACACCTCCATGGCCCTCGACCAAAGCAAAGTGGTCGTGGATCGATTCCAAAAGAATTATCCCTCTATTAAACCGACCTTATTCCGGTCCAGCGGAGGGCCCCTAATGAATAAGGTCCTCACTGAGGCCCGAGCCGGAAGGTACGCCTTTGATGTAGTCGGCGGGAGAGGAGAGATGATTGTGGCCTTTAAGGAGAAAGGTTTAGTGGCCGTCTATCGATCCCCAGAGACGAGTATGATCGATCCGGATCTCTACGATAAAGACGGTTACTGGTACGTCTACTACGTGGTCCCCAATGCCCTCGGCTACAACACAAAGCTGGTAAAGAAAGAAGAGCTCCCTAAGACCTACGAGGATCTTCTTCTGCCTAAGTGGAAGGGGAAAAAGATTTCCATCGATGAGTCGGCTTATCTCCTTCTTCAGGGGCTCATTTCCGCATGGGGCAGGGAAGCCGCTGTAGGCTATATGAAAAAGTTGGCCGCCCAAGACCCCGTTGTTAGCCGAGGAAACACAGAGCGGGTTACCTTTGTTGGCGCCGGTGAATACCCTCTGGTGATCGCTTACGCCCACACCGTCGAAAGGGAGAAGTTCAAGGGAGCGCCTGTGGATTGGGTGGCCCTCGAGCCCGCTATTGTGGAGATCGATCCGCTCATGATCGGCTCTAAAGCCCCCAACCCGAACGCGGCGAGGCTTTTCCTCGACTATCTCCTCTCCAAGGAGGGGCAAGAGATGCTGCTGGAGTTTCAACGCATCCCAGTCCGGAAAGACGTAGAACCAAAACCGGCCAGGCTCTTCAGGGGATATCAGCGCATCGTCGAGCGCCCGGACGATTACAAGTATTTTGCCGAGAACGTCAAGCTTTTTCAGGAGATCTTTAAAACACGCTGAGAGTGAGGAAAGCATTTCCGGGGGCCATCGCTGCTCCTCTAAGTTGTCATTGAGTCTGAAAATATGATAGGAAGTTTTTTTGTGGAATTTTCGGTCTGGCGATACGAAAGGAGAAGTTAGATGCCGACGAAGTTAAAGTTTGGATTGCTATTGCCGCATTTTTGCGAGTATGGCTCGGCCGAAAGATGTATCGAAGGATCGAAAAAGGCGGAGGCCTACGGTTTCGATTCCGTTTGGATCAGAGACCATTTGGTCTTCGAACCGCATGGAATGGAAGGCGAGGATAATACCCATATCGAGGGACTGTTGATACTCGCAGCCGTCGCGACGGTGTGTAAGAAACTTACCCTCGGCACCGGCACGATGATCTCGCACCGCCATCCAATTCATTTGGCCCAGTCCATGGCGGGCCTCAGCACGCTGTGCGACAGCAATATCATCATGGGTCTTGGTCTCGGCACCTTTCCCCATGAATTCGAAGCGGCGGGTTACAAGAAGACTACTCTACAGGATCGCGCCAACATAGCGAAAATCAACGCGCTGCTCTGCCGCCGATTTTGGGCCGGTGAAAAAATCAGCTACAAAGACGATTATTACGACTTCAAAGACGTCGAGCTCAAGCCGACGCCGAGCAAAAAGATTCCGATTTGGTACGGCGGCGGCACACCGGCTTCCTGCCGTCGCGCGGCGGATTATTGCGACGGCTGGATGCCCGGACGTATTCCCACGGCTACTTTTAATAAGATGGTCAAGTACCTCGAAGAGCAGTGCAAGCTGGCGGGACGGCCCATGATTACCACCGGCGCGATCCCCATCACCAGCATCGATAAGAAGAGAGACGTCGCGCTCAGCAAGGTTAACGTCAAGGGTCTGATCAACGAAGGCAACGCCCCCAGCAAGAAGACCTGGGTAAAGCCGGCATCCGGCACATTCTCCAAGGTAGAGGACATCGAAGGCCTGCTCATGGCCGGAACTCCGGCGGATATCGCTCGTGATACCAAACGATACGAAGAAGCCGGTCTCAATCATATCGTTTTTGACCTGCGTTTCCGCTACGCCGACTGGTATCAGCAGATTGACTTGTTGGGTCAAGAAGTTCTACCGGCTGTCCGGGCGTAACCAAAAGCGGGGAAAACATGCGAACCGAGAAGATCACTTTTTATAGCGAAGGCGATAAGCTCAGCGGAGACCTCTATCTACCGGATGGAGATCAGGGCAAGCCCTGGCCGGGAATCGTTCAAGGTCCGGGTTTTCTCGGCTTGAAGGACGCCAAGCACTACATCCTGATGTTCGAAAAGCTCTGCGCCGCGGGATACGCCTGTTTGTGCTTCGACTACCGGGGCTGGGGCGAGAGTGAAGGAAAACATCGCGGCTGGGTAATGCCACAATGGCAGGCGGAAGACATCCGCAATGGCATCACATACATGCAGACCCGGGCGGACATCGATCCCAACCGGATCGCGACCTACGGTTCGGGAGGGACCGGCGGCGGCAACGCGGTTTACGTCGCGGCCATCGATGCGCGCGTCAAATGCTGCGTTTGCTATCTCGGCGTGAGCAACGGCCGGGATTGGCTCCATTCAATGCGGCGGGAGTATGAGTGGATCGATTACCTGAAGAGCATCGAAGCAGACCGCAAACAACGGGCGCTCACCGGCGCCGGCGCCATTGTGAGCGCACGGGAAGGAATTATGGTCCAAACACCGGAGCGCCAGACGACCACAATTAAAAAAGAGGTGGAAGCAAAGATTCCCCAACAGATGCCGCTGCAGTGCGCCGAAGCGATTCTCGAATATAGTCCGGAGGACGTCGTGCATAAGATTTCCCCGCGTGGCGCGTTGTTCATCGCCGTCGAAAACGACGCGGTGACGCCGGAAGAACAGTCCTTCAGGCTCTATGAGAAGGCCGGTGAACCCAAGAAGCTGGTCCTTTACAAACAGACCACGCACTACGGCATCTATAATGACTACTTCAATGACGTCGCCGCCAACGTGGTCGATTGGTACAACCGCCACTTGAAGTACAACAAAATCGAAATCACTGAAGAACGCTAGGAGAGTACATGCATAAGATTCAGTTCGGTGTGCGGGTGCCCAACTCGGGCCCGCTTTCCAGTATTAAGAATATTGTCAGGGCAACGAAGCAAGCGGAGGAATTAGGCTTCGATTCGATCTGGGTCCACGATCACGTCGTCTGGAGTTCTGAGATGCACCGGCATCATATCTCCTCCGGCGCTACGGAAGCTATTACCGATACCCAGGATGCAAATTTCTACGAGGCGATGTCCGTATTGTCCTACTTGGCCGCGGAGACCAAAAAGATCACCCTCGGTGTGGCCTGCCTGGTGATGCCGTGCCGCAATCCGATTTACGCCGCAAAACAATGCGCGACATTGGATTGGCTCTGTAACGGCCGATTGATCGTCGGCGTGGGCCTGGGCTCCAAGGCAACGCGCGAATCGGACGAATTTGGAGTTTTCGGCGTTCCGTACGACAAGCGGGGCGACCGCACCGACGAATATATCGAGGCGATGAAAGCGATTTGGACCCAGCCGGTGGCCTCTTACCAGGGGAAGTTCATCGGCTTTAAAGACGCGGAGATTTTCCCCAAACCCGTTCAGAAGCCCCATCCGCCGGTCTGGGTGGGCGGCTGGATGAAGCTCGCGGCGAAACGCGCGGGAAAATACGGCGAAGGCTGGATTCCCGGCTGGCTGTCCCCGAAAGAAATGAAAGTAGGATGCGACATCCTGGCCGAAACAGCGAGAGAGAACGGGCGCGATCCGTCCAAGATCACCGTCGCAGTTGAGAAGCTGGCAACTATCGCGAAGACGCGCGACGAAGGCCTCAATCTCGCCATGCCGACGCTTAAAGCCAGCAGCGAAAGTTACGAACGCGACATCGACAGCATGCAATTCGCGCTGGATCGACATATTTTCGGCTCGGTGGACGATGTGCGCCGCAGAATCGACGAATTCATCGAAGCCGGCGTTCAACACTTCGAGTTGAAGATCATCTATCCCACCATGGATAGCTTGATTAAGCAGATGACAATCTGGTCTGAGGAGATTTTGCCGCACTATGACTGATGGCATGAGAATAGTTGCCCTGAAGTTCCAGCTGAACGGTAAGCCGGTCGAGGTGGAATGCGAGGCAGAGGAAACCCTCGCCGAGGTCCTTCGCAACCATCTCAATCTGAACGGCACCAAAGTTTCCTGCGAAGTGCAGGTCTGCGGCGCCTGCACGGTGTTGGTGGACGGGCTACCGGTAAGCTCCTGCACCTATCTGGCCTACGAGGCGCGGGGCAAGAACGTCACGACCATCGAAGGACTGGAAAAACCCGACGGCACTCTCCACCCGCTTCAACAGGCGTTCATCGACGACTTCGCCTTTCAATGCGGCTTTTGCACGCCGGGAATGATCATGTCGGCCAAAGCGCTGTTGGACGAAAATCCCCAACCGACGCGCGCTGAGATTATTCATCACATGGATGGCAATATTTGCCGTTGCACCGGCTATGTCCCCATCGTTGCCGCCGTTCAACGCGCCGCCGGGGTGATGGCTAAGGAGAGTAAGAAGTGAGCGCCGAAAAGAAAACTGATTTTCATGTCGTCAACCATTCGATACCGCGCCGCGACGGCCGGGTTAAAGTCACCGGCAAAGCCTCCTATGTCGCCGACCTTAAACTCATCGGCATGGCCTACGCCAAGGTCTTGCGCAGCCCGTACGCCCACGCGAAGATTGTTTCCATCGACACGTCGCGGGCCGCGTCGCGACCGGATGTCTATTGCGTGATTACGGGTAACGACCTGGAGGGGCTGAATCCCTATTACGGTCACGCGGTAAAAGACCATCCCCTACTCGCCATTGGGAAAGTCCGTTATGCCGGCGAACCGGTCGCCGCGGTGGTCGCCATCGACGAGCGTACCGCTTTTGAGGCGCTGGAATTCATCGACGTCAAGTATGAAGAGCTGAAGGCCGTTTTCACGCCGGAAGAAGCGTTGGCCAAAGACGCCCCTTTGCTGCACGAGAAAAAGTTCGAGGCCGGCGCGCTGCGCGGATTCGAAGGTGAAGTGACCGCCGGCAAAGGGACGAATATCTGCCAGCAGCATCGTATTCAATGGGGCGACGTTGAAGAGGCCTTCAAAAAGGCCGCGGCCATCGTGGAGGGCGAGTACTATTTTCCGATGGCCTACGCCTACGCGATGGAACCTTACGTGGCCGTCGCCGATGTCACGGATCAAGGCGTGACCGTCTATTCCTCGGCGCAGCATCCTTTCATGGTGCGCCACGATCTCAAGTCGATCTTCAATCTTCCCGTGAGCAAAGTGCGCCTGATCGTGCCCTTCGTCGGCGGCGGCTACGGTAGTAAATCGTACACTAAGATTGAACCCTTAGTGGCGGCTTGCTCTTGGAAAGCCAAACGGCCGGTCAAACTGCAACTGACCGTGGAAGAAGCGATGCTGACGACGCGCAGCGACGACGCCTACACCTGGATGCGTACGGCCGTTGACGCCAAGGGCAAGATTATCGCCCGCCAGGCAAAGATTTACATGAACACCGGCGCTTACGCCGAAAACAGCCCGCTGGTCGTCGAAAAGTCGACTAACCGTTGCGTCGGCCCCTATGCCATTCCGAACGTATTGATCGAAAATTGCTCCCTCTATACCAACACGGTCCCGGCAAGTTCTTACCGCGGCTTTGGCTGCGCGCAGGTGACATTGCCCGGCGAATCGCAGATCGATGAGCTGGCGGCGAAGATCGGCAAAGATCCCTACGAATTTCGTTTGGCGAACGTGGCGAAGCCGGGTGAAGAATTTTTTCCCAAGATGCGTCCGTTCGACGGCACCCTGAAAGAAGACTTGGAGATCGCCGCAAAGGCCATCGGCTGGAAGAATCCCCTGCCGGAAGGCCACGGTCGCAGTATTGCGTGTTCGGGCAGTGACGCCGGCGCCTATCCGCTCACTTCAACGGCAGTGCGTGTGCATGCCGACGGCTCCGTGACCATCATGACCGGCAGCACCGAGTTGGGTCAGGGAAGCCATACGGTCCTCCCACAAATCGCTGCCGAAGAGTTGGGCGTGCCTTTCGATAATGTCAACGTGGTCTCGTCGGATACCGCAATTACCCCTTATGACCGCTCGACCGGCGCCAGCCGAACCACGACTCTCATGGGCAGCGCCGTACTGGAAGCGAGCCGCGAAGCCATCCAGCAAATGGTCGTGATGGCAGCGGATGTGCTCAAGGTCAAAGTCGAAGAGATTCAAGTTGTTCGCGGCGGCGTGCGCTGCGGCGAGGCGCAACTCAACTGGTCTGAAGTCATCACTAAGTTTTACGCGCTGCCCGACGGCGAGGTCATCGGTCGCTCTTACATTCGCAAGTCCGGAAAATTTTCTCAGTTGCCGGTTTTTTGGGAAGCGGCCTGCACCGGCGTAGAGGTTTCCGTGGACCAAGAAACGGGAAAAATCACCATGGAAAAGCTCGTCACCGTCGGTGACGTCGGCCTGGCGATTAACCCGGCGCTCGCCGAAGGGCAGGACATCGGCGCCGCGACCATGGGCATGGGCATCGGCCTTTTCGAAGAATTGGTTTATGAAGGATCACAGTTAGTCAACGGATCGATTTTAGATTACCGCCTGCCGCGCTTTTCCGACTTGCCGAAAGAGGTTGAGCTCCACCTGGTGCAGAACCAGGATGGTGTTGGCCCCTATGGCGCCAAAGGCGGCGGCGAGGCTTCGCTCAACTCGATGGCGGCCAATATCGCCAATGCCGTCGACCGTGCGGTCGGCGTGCGGATCCGCCAAGCGCCGCTGACACCGGAAAGAGTTTGGCGCGCCCTGCGCGATAAATCGAAAGATCGAGGATAGAGGATCGATGATCGAGGGTCGCTATCTTCTATCCTCTATCTTCTATCCTCGGTTTTTACTGCCATGATGCCCTTAAGACGTTTTCAAATGCATCAACCTAAGAGCGCCGCCGAGGCGTCGCAGATGCTGGCGGAGTTCGGTGAAAAGGGCCGGCTCTATGCTGGTGGCACCGAACTGCTTTTGGCGATGAAACATGATCTGCTGCGCTACGAACACCTGGTTGACGTAAAGACCGTGCCGGGGCTGGATAAGATTGAAGCCAAGAACTCTTCTCTCCACATCGGCGGAACGGTAACTCACCGCGTCATTGAAAATTCCCCGCTGGTGCGGGAGCGGCTTCCGGTGATGGCCGAGATGGCAAGACAAATAGCCAATGTGCGCGTTCGTGCGACCGGAACATTGGGGGGAAATATCTGTTTTGCCGAGCCCCACTCCGATCCGGCAACGCTTCTCCTAGCCCTTGGCGCAAAGGCCCGGGTACAGGGAAGGAACGGAGAGAGAACCCTGGCGATGAATGAGATCTTAGTCGGCGCTTACGAGACCGCGCTTGCTGCGGATGAAATTTTGACCGCAATCGAGATCCCGCTTCTGGCAAAGTCCCAGCGCGCCGCCTACCTGAAGTTTCAAGTCCACGAGCGCCCCACGCTCAGTCTGGCGCTGGTACTGGACGTCGATGCAAGCGGCAACGCCATCACTAAGGCAAGAGCCGTTGTCGGCTCTGTGAGTCTGACCCCGTGCCGTTCCGATAAGGCCGACGCTCTCCTGGCCGGTCCGAGAGACAAGGTGGAGAAGCAATTGGCCGATGCGGCTCAAGTGTTAGCCGAAGCTGCTGATCCCGGGGATGATCTTGAAGGGAGTGCCGAGTATAAACGCCATCTGACCGGCGTCTTTCTCCGCCGCGCCTTTGCCCAGGCCTTATCGGGCGCGCCAAGGAGTTAATAGTTTTAGCGGGACTGATCAACTCAGTTCTGAAGGAGGGAAGTATGCGCAGACAATTTTTGTCTTTAGTAATAGCTTTCGCCGTAGGTTTTGTTTCGATCCCAGGGATTGCCCTTGGGAAGTTCAACTGACTTGGAACACTTCATACCTGCATTATCCGAAAACTTCCTGTACCGCGCACTTGCGGCACCGGCCTTGCACCAAGCGTTCCCGATGTCCCCCGCATATTCCCTGTCCTTGATCCCAAATTTTGCCCGCATATCCGTCGCTCGAATCAAGATAGAGCGCGTCCGTCCGTCACACCTGCCTTTTGTTAAAATATTATTCAACCCCTACTTGACTTGAAAGGGACTCCACATGTAAACAAACGGCTCTGGTTCCACTGTGACTAATGCCCTAGTTCCAGACCAGTAACCACCGGACACCCTTAGCTTGTATGAATTATTTCGCGGTACGTCAAAAACGATAACTCCGCTTTTGCTTACCCCAGGATTGATACTGTCTATAATACCGAGAGCGTTCTCTGCCATCCACGCTTTATTTGATGTTCCGTATTCTCTCCCTTCTTGGTCTATCAGTTTAAATGGAGGTATAGTTCGTTCTTGCCTGTCTATATTTTCTACGTGCAAGTTAACAGACAAAAACATAGCATCTGGAGGTATATTTCCGTACGAACTCCCCAATTTACTTAGAGTATTGGACCACCGAGCCCCCCGGACTTGGTACTCGAAGGACCCGACTTTTACAACATCCCATGCCCCATGCGTAGTTTCCTTTTGCGGCTGAGAAGGAATCTGTCCCAACTCAACCGCACCTCTTTGACCCTTTTTGAGCATGAGAGCTGTGGCGTCGCCGAAAATTCTTTCTATGGCGACGTGGGCATTCGGCTTTTTATTGCAAAGGCTATCCATCTCTACCATCATCATAGCGATATACTTCTGCTCCGCATTCACGTCTCCGTTGAAAGGATCCTTTCCTTGCAAAGCTGCTCGCACGGTAACGCTAGTTGCTGCTATCCACCATGCTTTGTATCTCCCTGATTCACGATTCCATGAAGTGCAGGTCGGCGGAGCTTGTTGAGCATCACTTACTTCGGGAAAGCACAACAATAGCCATGAAAACAGAATCGAAACCGTTGCAGCCCGAATGATCAGGTTCATAAATCCCTCCACACTCGAGTTTAAGCAAGAGGACACCATAGCCTAGTTAAACGGCTTATCTAAAAGCTCCACTGAGCGGTCGCAATTCATCCCTGCACTACCCCAAAGTTTCCCGTGTCCTTGATCCCAAATTTTCCCCGTATATCCGTCTTACCCGGGTCCAGTATCAGCGAGATTTCGGAGGCTTGGAGTTTCTCTAACACCATACTGTTCCAATCGAGTCTAACGTCGTGTTGTGCCGCGGGCCGGCACCGTAGTCAACAAGGCCCGAAGCTGGCAGCCCGTCGGCACCAACACAGGATTAGACCTCGTCCTTCGCAGAACCAAACTTCCTTACCACATCCCGCTTAATTGCACCAGACACCTTCTTCATCTTGGCGAGTGCATCGTAGTAGTAGTCCTGGTCCACAGGTAGCTTCTTCCCTAAGGCGCCCCGTGCTTTGGAGCCAGCCTTGTCCAAGTAGAGTTGGTTTGCAATACGGCTGTTGTGAACGATCAAATCACGAGTTGCCGCGATCTCGTAGTAATCGAGAAAGCTGGGGTCGTTGTTCGCACCCAGCAGCTTCGCGATGTATGTCATATAGACACTCGGTCGCTGCCGAAACACGTTGGAGAGATGTTCGCGGATGAGGCTTTTAAGCAACTGATCTTTGTTAGCTGCTTCCACTAAGTCCTTCGGCGATATGTCCGGACAAGCGGGCACTCCCTGCACTTTCTCGGTAAGCCGAAGCGGATAGTGGACGAAGAATTCAGCAAGCACATCTGCTAAGAACGACTCAAACCGCGAGAGAGAATTTACCAGGAAGGCCTCGAACAGACCTACGGTGATGTAGTGGTCATAAATGGCCTTCAGTTCGGCGTCAGTGCGTTTCGCGAATTTCGCACGCCCTATTGACGGAACGTAGTAGCGCCGATCGGCCTTTGACTTGCTTTCTTCGTACTTGGCTTTGGCGTCAACTAGAGGCGCCCGTGCTTGCTCTAAGAAAATGTGCGCGTTGTTCAATTCACGAACAATTCCGTTCTGCAGCGAGTACACACGCTTCGCTAGTGCGGGATTGGCCATTGGCGAGGTCTAATTCAATATTGATTTATACTGATCAACATATCCCGGTTCTGATATTTTCAACAACTGAAGCGATTCTTTTGCCTTTTTAAGGCGTTGTCAAGTTATTTTACTTGCAACCCTCGGTGACAAACACGGATCAGCAAAATCCCATTATGACTGCAGCGGACTGAGTGTCACCCTTCCGTTCAGAGTTCACAGAGGCCTTCACATTTGCCCTATAACGAACGATCTCAACCGGCACCTTACCTCAAGTACTCCCCTTCTCAGAAGAGAAAGGATTGGGGTAAATAACATCCTGCTTAGGTATCTCGGGGTACTCAAAGCCGGTGACGAAAAGGTGCTGCTCCCTAACATCTGACCACCAGTGAAAATGTAACCGAGTACCATCACACTCAGGGTAAGGACACCTAGGGTATACACCCTCAAACTTCTTCAAGGACTCTCCAGCCAAAACACCAGCGTCCTTAATGCACTCCTCTCCGCAAACTACAGTTCTGGCCTCCTCTGAGAGCTCCACCGCAAAATTTCGCTTGCACTTCGTACAATAGACCCACTCCGGTTTAATCTTGCCCATAAAACACTTCCCTTCTTTTTTCTCTCCATACTTATCTATAACGTCTTTCGCCTCATGAAAGGGCAAGGAAGCTTCTCCACTACAATCCCCGGTCCCCAGACACATGCCTACCGTCAAGCAAGGAAAATCCTACCAGTGTCAGAATAGCTCCGACAACCCAAACACCCGGCTCTATCTTGACCCCCTTTAGCCCGATACTGCGCTATCGAATGCACCCCGCCTCACGTTCAGACACCATCGGCTCAGGCATCAGAAGGCACACTTGCCGCGACCTCGTCGAATGCGCCGGCTGCCGCGTGCATTTCGTCCGCCGTCGTCAGGAGTCCCACACTCAGGCGCACCGTCCCCTGTGGAAACGTGCCGAGATGCTTGTGTGCGTAGGGAGCACAGTGCAGCCCGGCGCGCACGGCAATGTCAAACTGCCCGTCAAGAATCGCCGCCATTTCCGCCGGGGCGAATCCGGGCAGATTTATTCCGACAAGGCCGACCCGCCCTTCACCGCATTGCCCGGCGATCACATGGTCGGCGCCGTACCATGAGTACCGCGCCGGATCCTTGAGAGCGCGGTAAAACACGGCGAGCATTTCCCTCTCATGCGACAGGATCGATTCGACTCCTCGCTCCAGCAGGATTTTCGCTCCTTCGCGCAACCCCGCGATGCCGAAGACGTTGGGTGTTCCCCCCTCGAGGCGGTGCGGAAACTCAGACGGCTGCACCGGAGAAGAAGAGTCGCCGCCGGTTCCTCCTTCCCGCCATGGGGCAATGACGGCGCGCTCCCCCACGACCAGACCGCCGGTTCCGGTCGGCCCCAGAAGAGCCTTGTGACCGGTGAAGGCGAGGAGGTCGACGGCGTCCTTTTCCACGTCGATGGGTACGATACCGGCGCTTTGCGAGGCGTCGACCAGCAGGAGGGCGCCGCGCTCACGTGCGATCCTTCCGATGGCTGCCACCGGCTGGATGGTACCTGTAACATTGGACGCATGGGTCACCGCGACGAGCCGCGTCTTCGGAGTGAAGGCCCGCGCCACGTCATCGGGATCGATGAAGTGCCCGCCATTTACCGGCAGTCGAGTAAGCGTAATGGTTCCGTCCTTCTCCATCTGGTTCAGAGGGCGGGAGACGGAGTTGTGCTCCAGCACCGAAGTAATGGCATGGTCGCCCTGCCTCAACACACCCTTAATTGCCATGTTGAGGGCATCGGTCGCGTTCAAGGTGAAGACGACCCGCTCAGGACGCGGACAGCCAAAAAGACGCGCGAGCAAACGCCGCGTCGCGTCGATCATAGCTTCCGCTTCAATGGCGCGCCGGTGACCGCTGCGTCCGGGATTGGCGGCCGAGGAACGCACGAAGGCGTCCATGCCGCGAAAGACAGGCTCGGGTTTCGGAAACGATGTGGCCGCGTTGTCGAGATAGATCATGTCATTCTCTTCCGTGGGAATCAGGCGCCCACGTAGCGTGAGTAGAGCGACTTTGCGAGCGCGAGATCGTAGGTGCCGCTGATAATGGCGCGGCCGTTTGCGAAGACGGTGAGCTGATAATCGTCGATGACGGCCCGCAGAAGGAAGCGATTCTTCTCGAAGGATCCAAGTGGCGCCAGCCGTTGCGCCAGCTCGTCCAGATCCAAGCGGGCCCCGTTACGCCTCTGGATTTGTACCGAGTTGCGGCCGCACAGGGTGGTAGCATCGGCGCCAAGCGTGCCATCGAGGTACTCGAATTGACGCCGGCCGCAGCAGATGCATCCCGGATCCCGCGGCGGCAGGTCGAACCCATCACGCCGGTTGTCCCAGATGTCGAGCGCCGTGATCCGCCGGTTGATCCGGTCGCGCCGGCCGGCAAGGATCTTGAGGGCTTCCGCGGCCTGCAGGGAAGCGATGGCGCCAACGATCGGGCCGATCACCCCTGCGGTATCGCAGGAAGGAGAAAAACCCGGCGGTGGCGCGCTCTCGAACACGCACCGCAAGCACGCAGTCTCACCCGGGAGGATGGGAAAGGTTAACCCGTACGAACCGACGCAGGCTCCGTAAACCCAGGGAGTGCCGGTCTTGACGGCATAATCGTTGATCAGGTAGCGGACATCGAAGTTGTCGGTGCCATCGACGATCAGGTCGAAGCCGTCGAGCAACCTGCCGATGGTCGAAGCATTCACATCTTCGACCAGGCCTTCGACCTGAACCAGCGAGTTGACGGCGCCGAGCTTCTTCTCCGCTGCCACTGCCTTAGGCAGAAGATTGCGCACATCGTCCTCATCGAACAGAATCTGCCTCTGCAGGTTGCTCTCCTCAACGAAATCCCGGTCGATGATACGGAGAGTTCCAACCCCCGCGCGCGCCAGTAGCGATGCCTGAACCGTGCCCAGCGCCCCGCAGCCAACCAGAGCAACGCGCGCGGCGATGATGCGCGCTTGACCTTCCATACCAATACCGTCGAACAGGATTTGTCGGGAGTACCTGGCTGGAATCACTGCTTGTTCGGGGGTACTTTTCCTATTATCATCAATCATAATAGCCTCCTCCGGACGGTTCGCCTCCTGGAACAAAAAAACCTCTTCGAGACGCGTCGAAGAGGTCAAAGACTAACTCCTTCGCTTTCGTCTCATCTGTCGGGGTGACTTTCCCCGCAAGAGTTGGCACCATACATCCCTTTCGGGACCGGTTGCCGTGGGTTCACAGGGCTTGTCCCTCCCCCACTCTTGATAAGATAGAAGCGCTTATTACGGGAGGAAGTGCAGCGCACAGCCTCCACTTACGAACACCGAAAGAAATTATCACGCGCTCGCCGGACTGTCAAGCCGACGAGAGGTCTGCGGCCTCCGATTATCAGCCGTGCTTCCTTAGTTATCAGATAATACTCATCAGCCTGCCGTAACCAGGCCTTGCCTCTTTGACGGCGATCTTTTTTAACCCCCACCAGGCCGAGGCCTGAACAGTCGTCACCACGGGGATTTTCAAATCCTCCTCCAGCGGTTCGATGATCTCCATCGCCTGCCATTTCGGGTTGGGGATGTAGATGCCGTCGGCGCTCGGGGCCTGTTGAAACGCCTCCCTGGCAAGGCGATAGGGAATCTCAGGTGGAAGCTTGGCCATCTCCCTAGGACCCGGGCAAAGGGCGCTCTTAAGACAAAGAACCTGAAAGCCGCTTTTCTCTAGATGGTTCTTCATGCCCTGGTTTAGACTCTCCTTGTAGGGGGTTACGAGAAGAAGTTTTTTTACTCCTAAAGACCGCAGGGCCAGCACAGCGGCATCCTGGCCGGTTATCAGGGGAATGCCGGTCTCCTTCTCAAGCTCCCGCGCCAACCCTCCTATCCCTTCACCCTCGTCTAAAGTGACCAGGGGGGAACCGCCAAGGACGACCGCTCCGGCGCCCAACTTTATGAGCCCGCGCGCGGCCTGTTCCACAACCTCTTTGGCCTTCTCAAACTCTTTGGGTGTGTGCTCCTCCACTCCCAGCGTGGCGAAGACAACATTCACCCCCTCCGGCACTACCTTGAACCAATCTCCGGCAATATCGAGGTGTGTAGGAGTCACCGCCCCGATCTGACCTCTCCAACCCCTCATCTCTTATTCCCTCCTCACGTTTTTCTTAAAATCATACTCGGGGGAGAAATCGCTCTCAAAAGTCCAAAGAACCCGGCTTCTATCCCAACCATTGCCGAAGGTTTTCTTAAGAAATGAGAGGAGCAGCTTCCACGCATCTATGGCCTGCTCTTTGCGGTATCTTCCCGGCATGGTGTCGTTGAGCCAGCCATGCGGGGCATCGCGGTAGATCCGGACGTGGTAACTCTTTTTCTCCTTTTCAAGACAAGCGCGGAATCTAAGGACATCATCAACTGAGATGATATGGTCCGCCTCGCCGAAAACTCCCAGCAGGGGGCAGGAAAGCTTTGAGATGAGGCTTTCAATGGGCTCCGGCCTGAGCTCGTCCGTCGCCCACTCTTTTCCTCCTACGGCGCCAAAATAAACAATGCAAGAGGAGAGATCTTTTCTATGTGCCGTAAGCAGCAGAGAATGGCGCCCGGTTTGGCAAATACCGACAACCGCAATGCGGGAAGAATCCACGGCTTCCAACTTTCTCAAATAGTCGATCGCTTCGCCCAGATCCTGGATCACTTCATCGTCCTTCAGCTCTACTCTGACATCACCTTTCTGCAAGGCCTTTTTGTCGCCCTTAAAGCGGGAAAAGAGATCCGGCGCAAGGCCTACATAACCCGCCTGGGCAAGCTTCAGGGTAAGATCTTTGGTGTGCCGGACAATGCCATATCTCTCATGGAGAAGGATGACAGCCGGCCGACTCGTTTTGACTCCGGGCAGGGCGCGAAAGGCAGTGATGCCGCTGCCGAATCGGACCGATGAAGATCGGACCCCGGGTGATTTTTTTCCCGCCATAGACGCCTCCGGGTTGAGAACTCTTGGACTCCGATGTTGGTTTGTCCCTATCTGCGATGCGCCAAGCTTTATCTTGCCACCGAAAAAGTGTCAACCTTCTTATCCGAGCCCCATCAACCCTGGCTAAGAACAAAGATTCCACCAACGATAAAGCTCGCGGCTACCCCATCCCTCAGGGTGACCACCTCGACTCCTCTAAGGGTAAAACGGGCAAGGACAAACGTTACCAGGGGCGAGACGCGCCAGATCGGCGTGACCAAAACCGCCGGGGCATAAACCAGGGCAAAGAACGTAAACAAAGAGCCCAGGGCTTCCGTCACGCCGGAAAGAGAAAATAGAATGAGGCTTTGCGTTGGAATCCGCTCCCATTTTGGCTTGATCTTAAGGAAGCGACCGGCGGTGAGCATCACGATGAGGGCTGTGGATTGGGAGATCGTGGCGCCGAGCGCCGGCAGGCTGCTGGCGCTGATCCCTATCTTCTTAAAAATTGGATTGATCCCGAAGCAGAGCGCCGCCATAAGCGGGTAAAAGAAGTAACTAATCCTGCTTGGCCTCTCCCCGCCTTTGACCTCGACTCGAGAAAGCACCAGGATGCCGATAACGATCAAAATAGACCCGACAGCAGCGGCAAGGGTCAATTCCTCACCTAAGAGGATAACGGCCAAAAGCACCGTGAGAAGCGGAGAGCTGTTCTTGACCGAGGTGGACTTGGAAGCCCCGACTTTATCGATGCCTTTATAGTAGAAGATTTTGCCGAAGCTCGCTCCGACTGTGCCGGCGGCAACGAAAGCCCAAAAACCCCTGCCGGAGAAATCCAGAAGAAATAGCTCTCCCCGAAAAGCCGAGATGAGCAGCAAAACCATGACAGAAACGTACTGCTCGATGAGAGTGGCCGTGCTCACGTTCGACAGCATCATTCCCCTTTTGAGTAATAGCGGTCCGATTCCCCAGAGCGTGCCGGATACGAGGGCGTAGAATACACCTGTCTGCAGATCCCCAGTCATGACTTTTAATTAGCAGGAAAACGCTCCCGACCGCAATCGAATCTCCGATTTGATCCCCGGATGAACAAGGAGAGGCTTGCGAGTTAATATCATTAATGATACTGTTTTTTAATGGACGAACTCCTTGAGCGGGCGAGGAATAATCCTCAGTCTCTCAGTTTCAGGGAGCTCCAACAGTTAGTGGAAAAAGCGGGCTTTAGACTCAAGCGCGTTCGCGGCAGTCACCATGTGTATACACGGAAGGGGACCGTTGAAATAATAAATCTCCAACCAAAAGGCAGAATGGCCAAACCTTATCAGGTGCGGCAGGTTGTGGGTTTGATTAACAAGTACGGTTTGCTAAAGGAGAAATAAATCATGGCTGAGCCTTTTCCTTATCGAATTGTAATTCGCTGGAGCGACGAGGACTCTTCCTATATTGCCGAGGTCCCCGAGCTCCCCGGCTGCATGGCCGACGGCCCAACTCCCGAGGCCACCACCAAGGAGGCTAAAAAGGCGGCTACGTTATGGATAGAGGTCGCTAAAAAGGAAAAACGGGAAATCCCTCAACCAATTGATAATCGGCGCTATAGCGGGAAGTTCGTCGTCCGCGTCCCGCCCGACCTTCATCGGGAGTTGGACTTTGAGGCCAAATCCCAGAAGGTTTCTTTGAACCGTCTCGTCACCCTGAAGCTCGCCTCATGAGGAGGGTAGGTCAGAAGGCAGAATCTCAAAACAGGCAGTTCTCAAACTCGGCGCTGCGCTGGCTTTGTCGTCTGCTTTGGTAAGCCAGTTAGCTGATGCGCAATGCTCTGGCTCTTGTGCTGGCGGTGGAGGCGGAGGTAGCTGTGGGTGTGAGAGTAGTGGTAGTGGGTCAGGAAGTTCAGGAGGTTCTAGTGCAGGAGGTCGAAACTCAGTTACCTCAAGGCATTACGGATAAAACGCTATACGTTATGGCTTCTCCGGATTTACGGTTTTAAGCTTCTCATCCCGAGCGGTCTCCAATAACCGACCATCAGCAGCAACGAAGATTACCTCGTCACGCAAAATCCGCTCTAGCCAGAGGGCAGACGCCAGATGGATAGCGTCAGCCCCTCGCAATGGATGTTTCTCGGTCAGGCCACGAATGACCGGCAGAAGATCATCCTCCAACTCTACGATGTTGAGAAGCTTCCAGTCCTCTTGAAATCTTTGAAATCCTATAAGGTGAACTCTCCTATCCTTAGGATTTTCCCGCCCTTTGCGGCCAAAGGCCGCACATATCTCAGCATAGCCGATTTTAGAAATGCTACACCGATCGGCAGCCGATAGAATCTCACGGACCCGATGTGTCCCTGGTTCCTGACTGTAGTTTTTGATCAGTGCGCTGGAATCAAGGTAGATCAACGACGGTCTTTTATAATGATCCGCGAAAGCGGCTTTCCTTTAACTTTAATGGGCGGGGTTTTGACATCGAAGCGGCCTTTCTTTAAGGGTAATCGAATCTTCCCTTGTTTTGCCAGAACTGCCAGACGTTCTTCTACGGTAGCTTTGGCCTCGGTGCCATCCAGAGGGCGGATGAGGGCTATAGGCTTGCGCCTGTCAGTAACAACGAGCCGTCCACCCTCCTTAACAAGGCGCAGGTAGTGAGTTAAGCGACTCTTTAAGTCTCTAATGCCTACATTTTGCATAGGTCACCTGGAATGTAGTCATTGTAGTCACATTGCCAGATTTGTCAACGGCACGCCGGGACAGGAAATTACAAATCCCCCCCGTGGGAGAGCTTCTTTCCCGGACCGGCTAAGAGCAGCGCGAGCAGGCCGCCGAGCAGGGCGAGGTTGAGGTCATAGCCGCCGGCAAAGCCGGCCTTGAGCGTCACCGTGAGCATGGCCACGACCATAACGCCGGCGAGCAAAAGCGCCGCGGTGCGCGTCCCAAGCCCGAGGATCAGCGCCACTCCACCCAAAAACTCGACTCCGGCTACGAAGGGAGCCATCAGTTCCGGCGCCGGAACGCCGTGTTGCTGGAGAAATCCGGCAAAGCCTTGAAGGCCGCCGAAGAGCTTCAGCGCGCCGTAAGCGATAAAAACTCCGCCTACGAATAACCGCAGAACGAAAAGAGAATAGTCGCGACAGGGACCGAAGATTTTTTCCAGCATATGCCCTCCTTTTTCTTGGTTGCCGCTTCTTTTTCCGCGCGAACCGATCTGCTATATTTGCCATGTATAGCCCAATGACACGTCGACAATCAAGTTTTCTTTTTCCTCTCTTTCTCCTCGCCTTTCCCACCCCAGTCCCGGCCCAAGCCCCGGCACATCCCATCTACAAACTCCAAAACAGCCCCGGCCTAACGGTCACCGAGCAGGGCAGCTGGAAGGTGATCCACAAAGGGGCAGAGTTCCGCAAGGTGGCCCTCCAGCGCGCTGACCCCTTCCAAATGATCGATTTAAAGCTGGTCCGCTTCGATACCCGCTGGATTTTCCCGCACATCGTGCGCAGCGCTCAGCACAACTTGAAAGGGGCCAACGTGAAAACCATGGCAGAGAAAAGCGGGGCCATCGCCGCGATCAACGCCAACTACTTCGACGAAAAGGGGAAGCCGCTTGGATTTCTCAAGGTGGCAACAGATGAGGTGATCTCGCAAATCTCCAAGAGCTCTCTCTTCACCGGCATCTTCGCTATCAAGAACCACTTTCCTTTTATCATCCACCGGGACCAATTCTCCCCTGAACTCGCTGACGAGGGACTCCAGGCAGGACCATTGCTGCTAACCAAAGGAACGGCGTTACAAGTAATGCGTGGGGCGGGCAAACAGAGCCGGCGCTCCCTGATCGGCATCGACAAGGAGCAGAGGCTGATCATCGCAGTCACGGATAGCCTCCTGGGCGGATTGAGCTGGGTGGAAGTGCAGGAGATTTTCGGCTTCGGACAGTGGCAGGTGCAGACCGCCGATCTCCTCAACCTCGACGGCGGCGGATCAACCCAGCTCTATGTTAAGGGAGTTCAGCTCGAAGAGCACGTGCCCGGCACCACCGAGGTGCCCGTAGCGATCGGCTTTTTCCAAAAAGGACACTGAACAAGTTCACATTACTCCCGGTTCCCACAAGCCTCCAACACCGCCTGACAGGGCTTCCCAAGAGAACGAAAAAAAATTTCATCAGGAAGAAAAGAGCCCTCCCCATTTTTCATTAACTTCTTTTTTGAGTTTTTCATCTACATCCACCACATCCGGCACACCGGCTTTTTGCAGCTCCGCCTTGATCTGGCCGGCCCGGGCAAAGCAGGTAGCCATCGTGCCAACCGCATAAGGGGGACGGCCAGGAGGGTTGCCCAGGATGATTGGGTCATTGCGATGGTAGATGGCTTTCACCTGAAAGAGGTTCTCTCCCCGAACCGAGCTCGCGCAAATCACGGTAACTCATGGTCCACCTCTTTTCCTCAAGATTCTCCGCGTCTCCAAGTTGTCGTTAAGCGCCTTGGCTCCAGGGAGACTTCCTATCGTCGAAAAATCTCGTGGTATTCCTTTTGAACTTCTTCGTAGCGGTCGGAGATTTTCGTGTTGACAAAAAAGACCTTTATTTTTTTGAGATCCTGCTTGGGAGTAGGGGCAGGAATATCCAGGTGGGCGGTAACTCGATCGAAACTCCTCAGCAGGGATTGGGCCTCGTGTGAGAGAGCAAACTCGACAAAAAGTCGCGCTGCGTTGGGATGGGGGGCGTGAGCGGAGATCGTGATCACGCTGGGCGAAGCGACAACCGGATCGGTCGTGTTCGCCCAATCCACGGGCGCCCCTTTGGCTTTCATTTCCTCAATCCGATTGGCGTAGGCAATGGACAGCGGAAATTCCCCGGCTGCCGTCAGCTGCGCAATGAGGGTGTGCCCATTCCGAATCGATGGGCTTTGGGCCGCCAGCCCTTTCATCAATCTCTGCGCTTTCTCCCTTCCCCAGTAGAGCGAGAGGGCGCCGTACAGCTCGATCTCTTCATCCAGACCGATCTTTCCCTTCCACTTAGGGTCGAGAAGCTCCCACCAGTCCTTTGGCGCATCCCTCTCAGGGACGAGCTTGGTGTTGTAACTGAGCGCGTACTGGCGGACGTAAAGAGCTGTCCAGTACCCGTCGTCGTCTTTTAGTCCAGGCCAGATTCTGCCTCTCGTCTGAGCCTTATAGGGCGCGAGCAAGCCGCTGCGCATGAGCAGGCCGGTATTGGTAATGCTGGTCGAGTTGACATCGAAGGTGTGCCGTCCCGCCCTGGCCTCCGTCAGGATCTTCGCGCGCATCTTGTCTCCTTCGAGGCGGAACAGCTCAGTCTGGATAAAGGGATGCTTCTTCTCAAAGGCGGCGAGCAGCGTCCGGCTTTCAGGAACGGTCAGGACCGTGTAGTAGACAAGCTTCCCTTCTTTTTTCGCGCCCTCCATAAAGACTGGCAAGGACTGCGCGTGAAGGGTTGTCACAGAGAAGAGAAAAAGCGACGTAAAGATCCATTGGCTTGCATAAAAAGGGGTCCTGAAGGGAAC
>Ga0082335_1001764_pt1 | contig 38599 bp, 38 predicted proteins | sample Subgrocontami58m_FD_72375 | JGI IMG/M metagenome (GOLD analysis project Ga0082335, IMG submission 72375) | Subsurface groundwater microbial communities from S. Glens Falls, New York, USA - GMW37 contaminated, 5.8 m (SPADES assembly) (version 2) ...
ACCTAACTTTTAGTTAGGTCCAACTATTACATCAAAGTGACGTAAAGAAGGCAAGGCTTCCAGAGGAGAATAGCCAATTTGAACGGAATACTCAGTCAGGCATTCACGCAGGATTTAAGTAGCAACGTAACTCTGTCACGGGAACTAGGGTCAGCCTGTCTACGACTCAACAATCCTGGCTAGCCTGGTCCTTTCCTGTAGAAGCCGATCAGAGATAGTCGGGAAATAGAAGTCTGAGCTCATGTCCCACTATATGGCGCAGACTAGTCCTGGTCTCTTCGACGGCCTCAAGGAGACCGGCATCGCCCGAATAGATGCGGCCCAGCCGGTCCGCTGCCTGGAGCACCGTTCGGGATGGTAGAATGGTCACAGGTCCATTACCTTTCAATCGCCGAACGGGGCGGATGAGCCGTGCGGCATTTATTGCGGCGGCTCCACCCGTGTGTTCTCCGACCAAACCTCACACAGCCACTGGGGTCAGACTGAACACTCGGGATAAACGCGTGGCGCTTTCCAGATCTCCCCGACGTAGCGCAGCACGGACATCGTCCAACTTGTATGCATCCTCCAGCGACAAGTACGGCGACCAACCCTCATCTGTCTCGATGAGTTCAACCTCAACTTCAGCCACGTACTGTCCCTCGTGGACAAGTTTTGTGTGCCGCCTTTTTCTCATGTTTTTCTCCTCGTGAAATCTTCAGACCACAAACCGGGATCAGGTCTGTAAGCAGTGACAACAACCGCCGGTAACGCGAGACCTTTCGGTATTCCCCAAACGACGTGGATCGGCTGCCGGTTGAGATCCCTTTGCAGTACGAGAACACATGGTCCCTTGGTATACATAGGATAGTCTTCCACCACAACGCCGTCGAAAACCCCAGCCAAGACATCCCTGGCAAGGATATCTTCGTCAGACATTTCCTCGTAACCGTGGTCCGATACCCTTACCTCCCCGTGCTGAACCAGAGCACGAACCTTATCGAAGGTCATACTCATACCGGGAGTTTAACCTGTGTGCTATCGGCCTGGCAAGTGCAAAGGCGAGACGAGTAGCTTGGCGTTTTTCAGTCGGAGAACGTTGAAGCTCAGGCGTCGCTTCTGAGTGATCGTTCTGCAACTCCTTTGTCGGGCGGCCGGTCATTCCCATTCACCGGCTCGTCGCTCGATCAGAAACACGGGGTATTTCGCAGGGAACTAGGGTCAGCCTGTCTACGACTCAACAATCCTGGCTAGCCTGGTCATTTCCTGTAAAAGCCGCTCGGAGACAGTCGGGATATAGAAGTTTGACCCCATGTCTCCCTTTTATGGAAGAGGAGCGGTCACTTTGTACACGACGTCGTGCTCGCGCGCGTGGTCGGTTACTCCCAGGCCGAATTCCTGTCCCGCACTGACTTCAGACACGGGTTTGTGCTCGATCTGAATGGATTCGACCCGCTGGCGGAAGTCGCTCGTGTGGCCCCAGACATGAATCGTGTCGCCGATGCGCAGGCTGCCCGACTCCATCCGCACCGCTGCGACAAAAAGATGGCTGTAGTAGTGGGTCACGGTCCCGACGCGCTCCTCACCTGCCAGGGGAGCGGCCGCTTCGGCCGGCAGTGGGGGCTTCCGTATTGGCCGCGCCTTCGGGGCCGGCCGGGCAACCGCTCTTTTCTTTGGCGCTACGCGCCGCGCCGTTGGGGTCTTTCTTGCAGCCTTTTTTCTAACCTGAGTGGTCTTTTTGCGGGTTGCCGGTTTTTTTGCCGGTGTCTTCTTCCGCTTTACTTTGGGTTTCGTTTTCTTTCTGGTAGCCATGGGTACCCTCCTGTGTAAAGGGTTAGGTTGCCTAGGCGAACGGTCTAAGTTGATTGCCGTGCTCCAGCGGTTTCGGCAGGTCGGATTGGGCCATCAGCCACTGGTCTATGCCGTGCGCCGCGTGGCGCCCCTCGGCGATCGCCCACACGATCAGACTCTGGCCTCGCGTCATGTCGCCGGCGGTGAAGACCCCCTCCATGCTCGTCATTTTATTCTGATCCGCCTTCACGTTGCCCTGCGGGGTCATCTCCACGCCCAGTTGCTCCAACATGCCGCTCCTCTCCGGGCCGAGAAATCCCATTGCCAGGAGTACCAGGTCCGCTTCGATGATCTCTTCGGTGCCCGGGATCTCCGGGAAGAGGAGCCGCCCATTCTGAAACTCCATGTTGACGCGCACCGTTCGAAGCGCCCGAAGATTTCCGTTCTCATCGCCCAGGAACTCCTTGGTGTTGATCTGGTACTCCAGCTCCCCGCCTTCCTCATGGGCACTGGAGACACGGAAAATATTGGGCCACTGCGGCCATGGGTTGTCCGCCGCCCTCCGATCCGGCGGGCGAGGGACAATCTCAAGCTGAAGGACCGATTTGCAGCCTTGACGATGCACGGTGCCGAGACAGTCCGCTCCCGTATCGCCGCCGCCGATGATAATGACCCGCTTGCCCTTCGCGGAGATAAATGGAACGGGTTCATCGGTCCGGCCGTAGGGCGGGACGAGTGACACCAGGATTCGGCCATTTTCATTCTTCACGTCGCCGTGAGTGAAGCGGTTGCTCATCGGGAGAAACTGCATCGCCTGGTAGATGCCTTTGAGTTCGCGTCCCGGGATCTCGAGGTCGCGGGCTTGAGTCGCGCCGCCGGTAAGGAGGACCGCGTCGAACCCCTTGCGCAGCTCATCGACATCGACATTTACCCCGACATAGGCGTTGGTCTTAAAAATTACACCCTCGGCCTCCATCTGGGAGACCCGCCGGTCCAAGAAGCGCTTTTCCATTTTGAACTCCGGGATACCGAAGCGGAGCAGGCCGCCGATGCGGTCGGCCCGCTCGAACACGGTCACCTCGTGCCCGACGCGTCGCAACTGCTGCGCCGCTGCCAGACCGGCAGGTCCGGATCCGACGATGACAATCTTCTTCCCCGTCAACGTAGCGGGCGGCTCCGGTTTCACCCATCCTTCGTCCCACGCCCGATCAATGATGTTCTGCTCGATCAGCTTGATGGTGACAGGGTCCGCGTTGATCCCCAGCACGCACGATGTCTCGCACGGGGCCGGGCAGAGCCGGCCGGTAAATTCCGGGAAGTTGTTGGTGGCGTGCAGGCGATCCAGCGCCTCCCGCCAGTTGTTGCGGTAGACAAGGTCATTCCAATCGGGAATGAGATTTCCCAGCGGGCAGCCCTGATGGCAAAACGGGATGCCACAGTCCATACAGCGCGCCCCCTGCTTTTCAAGCTTGCTCAGAGGGAAGGGACGGTAAACTTCCTGCCAATCGCGGAGCCTCTCCTCGACGGGACGCCGGGTCGGCAGCTCGCGCGGAATCTCCATAAAGCCGGTCACCTTACCCATTCGAAACCTCCAATGCTGTCTCTGAAAGCGGCTGCGGCATGGATGAGGCTTCTAAAGCTGCGGCCTTCTTCTGCTCCTCCAGCACCCGGCGGTAATCGACGGGCATCACCTTGACAAACTTTTTTGTTATCTCTTCCCAATGATCCAGAACACGTTTGGCCAGGGTGCTGCCCGTAGCCTCGCGGTGCTCCTGGAGCAGGGACCTCACCAGTTGAAGGTCGTCGGGATTCTCAAGCGGCTCCAAATCCACCATCTCTTTGTTCACCCGCACTTCGAAGTCCCGGTCCTCATCGAGGACAAAGGCCCTGCCGCCGCTCATCCCCGCGCCAAAGTTGCGCCCGGTCCGTCCCAGCACGACGGTGACGCCTCCGGTCATATACTCGCAGCAGTGATCGCCGGTTCCTTCCACGACAGTGTGGGCGCCGCTATTGCGAACGCAAAACCGTTCTCCAGCCTTGCCCCGGAAGAATGCCTTCCCGCTCGTTGCCCCGTAGAGAGCCACGTTGCCGATAAGAATGTTCTCTTCAGGCACGAAGGTCGCCTTCTTGGGCGGGTAGACGACGATCTTGCCGCCGGAAAGGCCCTTGCCCATGTAGTCATTCGCGTCGCCTTCCAAGGTGAGGCTTATTCCGCGCGGCAAGAACGCGCCGAAGCTCTGGCCGGCCGATCCCGTGAACATGAGCCGGATCGTATCCTCCGGCAGGCCTTTGGCGCCGTACTTGCGGGTTAAGTGGCTACCCAGGATAGTTCCCACCGTCCGATTCACATTGCGGATCGGCATCTGGACGACGACGGGCTTAGCCTCCCCCAGCGCCGGGGCTACAAGGGGAAGCAGCTTCTGATCAAGCACATCCGCTATCCCGTGATCCTGTTCGGTAACACGGTGGATCGCCACTTCCGGCCCTACCTGCGGCCGGTAGAAAATTCGGCTGAAGTCGAGGCCCCTGGTCTTGTAGTGAGTTATGGCCTTTTTTATGTCGAGCATTTCACTGTGACCCACCATATCCTCGATCGTGCGGAATCCGAGCTGCGCCATCAGCTCGCGCACCTCCTGGGCGATGAACTTAAAGAAGTTGATCACGTGCTCAGCCCGGCCCTCGAACTTCTCCCTGAGCTTCGGGTTTTGCGTCGCAATGCCTACGGGACAGGTATCCTGGTGGCAGACGCGCATCATGATACATCCCATGACGACGAGGGCCACGGTCGCAAATCCATACTCCTCCGCCCCGAGCAGAGTAGCGATCACCACGTCACGCCCCGTCTTCAACTGGCCGTCCGTCTGCACGATGATCCGGTCGCGCAGCTTATTCAGCACGAGGGTCTGCTGGGTCTCCGCGAGACCGAGCTCCCATGGGGTGCCGGCGTGTTTGATAGAGGTGAGAGGGCTGGCGCCTGTTCCCCCGTCGTGGCCGCTGATCAGGACCACATCGGCGTGGGCCTTGGCGACCCCGGCCGCGATGACCCCCACACCCACCTCGGAGACAAGCTTTACCGCAATGCGAGCGAGCGGATTGGAGTTCTTCAAGTCGAAGATGAGCTGGGCCAGGTCCTCGATTGAATAGATGTCATGGTGGGGGGGCGGGCTGATAAGACCCACGCCCGGCGTCGTGTATCGCACCTTGGCGATCCAGGGATAAACCTTTTTGCCCGGGAGCTCGCCGCCCTCGCCCGGTTTGGCCCCCTGAGCCATCTTGATCTGGAGCTCGTCGGCGCTCACGCAGTACTCGCTGGTGACGCCGAAGCGGCCGGAGGCTACCTGCTTGATCCGGCTTCGCCGGCTGTCGCCGTTCGGATCCGGGACGTAGCGGCGCGGGTCTTCTCCGCCCTCGCCCGTGTTGCTCCAGCCGCCGAGGCGGTTCATGGCGATGGCCAGGGTTTCGTGCGCCTCCGCGCTTATCGAGCCGTACGACATGGCCCCGGTACAGAACCGTTTGACGATGGCCTCAACCGGCTCCACCTCTTCGAGCGGCACCGGCGGGCGCTGGCCGAATTTGAATTCGAAAAGAGCGCGCAACGTGCAGAGGCGCTCGCTCTGATCGTTCACCCGCTGGGTATAGGTCTTGAAGATATCGTAACGCCCCGAGCGGGTAGCGTGTTGCAGGCGGTAGACCGTCTCCGGATTGAAGAGGTGGTACTCGCCATCCCGGCGCCACTGGTACTGTCCGCCCACCGGCAGTTGCTTCGGCCCGGCAATACGAATGCCATAGGCGCAGTGATGGTTGAAGAGCGTATCCCGGGCGATCTCCTTCAACCCGATGCCGCTTATTTGAGAGGCGGTCTTTGAAAAATAGTTCCCGATGAACTCCTCGTTTAGGCCGATGGCCTCAAAAATCTGAGCGCCCCGGTAGCTCTGGATGGTGCTGATGCCCATCTTGGACATGGTCTTGACCACGCCTTTAATGATCGCCTTGACGTAATGGTGATGAGCCTTCTCGCGGGTAATTCCCTCGTTGAGCTGCCCTTGACGGAGCATATCGTCCAGGGTCTCAAAGGCGACATAGGGGTTGATGGCCCCGGCCCCGTACCCCAACAAAAGGCAGAAATGATGCACTTCGCGGGCGTCACCGGTTTCAACCACAAGGCCTACCTTTGTGCGGGATCCCTCCCGGACGAGGTGATGGTGAAGTCCGGCACAGGCGAGAAGCGACGGGATCGGCGCGTGCGTCCTATTCACCCCTCGATCCGAGAGAATCAGGATGCTTGCCCCCTCTGCAATCGCTTGGCTTGCTGCGGCAAAGATCTCCTCCAGAGCCCGCTCCATGCCCTCTGCACCCTCTGCGGCGGGAAAGACGATGGGGAGAGTCGCGGACTTAAAGCCGCGCCAGCCGCCCAGTTGCTTCAGCCGCGCCAGCTCATCGTTGTCGACGATAGGCGAAGGGAGGCGAATTCGCGCCGCCGCCTCCGGCCCGGGCTCAAGTAGATTGTCCTCTGCTCCCAGATTCGCCAAAACGGAGGTAACGAGCTCCTCGCGAATAGGATCAAGGGGTGGATTGCTCACCTGAGCGAAGAGCTGCTTGAAGTAGTTGTAGAGCGGCTGCGGCAAATCGGATAGAACCGCAAGGGGAGTATCCGTGCCCATAGAGCCGATAGCCCAGAGCCCGTCGTTCGCCATCGGTCCAAGAATGTACTTGTAGTCTTCGAGCGTGTAGCCGAAGGCAGTTTGGCGAGTCAGCAGGGTCGCGTGGTCCGGCTGCGGCACGTGAGGCGCGCTCGGAAGCTCCTCCAACTTTACCATGTGCCGGCGCAGCCACTCACCGTAGGGATGGGCGCTTGCCAGCGAGTGCTTTAGCTCCGCGTCCCCGACGATCCGGCCTTCCTCCATGTTGATCAAAAACATGCGTCCCGGCTCCAGGCGGCCCTTCATCACGATCTCTTCCGGCGGGATGTCGAGCACGCCGACTTCTGACGCCATGATGACCAGGTCGTCTTTTGTTACCCAGTAGCGCGAAGGGCGCAGACCATTTCGGTCCAATGTCGCGCCAATCGTTTTTCCGTCGGTAAAGGCGACGGAGGCCGGCCCGTCCCACGGCTCCATGAAACAGGCGTGGTAGGCGTAGAAGTCCTTCTTCTCCTGGGACATCGTCTCGTGGTTTTCCCAGGCCTCCGGGATGATCATCATCATTGCGTGCGCCGGACTGCGGCCCGCTTTGATGAGCAGCTCCAGGACATTGTCCAGGACCATCGTGTCGCTGCCGTCCTCATTCTGTATAATGGGGAGCAACTTCTCGATGTCTCCGGGTTCAAAGAGGCTTGACTTAAGCAGGGTCTCCCTGGCGCGCATCCAGTTGATGTTGCCGCGCTTGGTGTTGATCTCTCCGTTGTGAGAGATCACGCGATAGGGATGGGCAAGCTCCCAGCTCGGGAAGGTGTTCGTGCTGAAACGCGAGTGGAACATGCAGAAGGCGCTGGCAAGGCGTTTATCATGGAGGTCGTTGGCAAAGTACTCGTCAAGCTGCCCGGGGGTCAGCATGCCCTTATAAACCAGCGTGTAGCACGAGAGGCTGGGGAAGTAGAAGTAATGCTTGTCGTCCACGCGCGCGGCCTGAATCGCGGTCTCGAACCGCTTGCGGATGACGTAAAGTTTCCGCTCAAACTGGTCGGGATCGGTGATGTTCGGCCCCCAGCCTACAAAGGTCTGCTCCATATCCGGCTCAACCGCTAGAGAGCTGGCGCCCAGCGAGTGATTATCCGTCGGCAAGTGCCGCCATCCCAGCAACGTCTGGCCCTCCTCAGCGACAATATTTTCCAAGAGCCGTTTGCCGTGTGCCTGCGAGTTGGCATTGCGGGGAAGAAAGAGAGTGCCCACACCGTACTTCCCGCGCTCCGGCAGCTTAAAGCCGAGCGGCCGAACAATTTCGGAGAAAAATTCATGTGGGATCTGGATCAGAACACCTGCGCCGTCTCCGGTATTCACTTCACAGCCACAGGCGCCGCGATGCCTTAAATTATTCAACGCGGTGATGGCATCGCGCACGATCTTGTGTGAGCGGCGCCCTTTTAAGTGAACTAAAAAACCGACTCCGCAAGAATCATGCTCATATTGCGGGTCATATAAACCTTGTTTTGGGGGGAGACCGATATTCATCCGAAGCTACCTTTCTATTTCATTCAAAATGCTTGCTTCCTGTCATAAGAAAATTCTTTGCCATAAAAGAAACTATTTTACAAGTATAAAGGTTGAAATTTAAGAAAAAAAGTAATATAAACCTAAGAAACTTAGGAGAATAGAGGATAAACCTAAAAAATGCTCGACATCATAGACACAAGGATCCTATCCATATTGCAAAGGCATGGTCGTTGCCACCTGGCTGAAATTGCTAAGGAAGTGGAGCTTTCAGCGCCGGCCGTGATGGAGCGGGTGAGAAAACTAGAGTCACGGGGCATTATCAAGGGTTATCATGCTCTTGTTGACGCCAAGAAAGTGGGCAAGGATATCACCGCTTTTATCGGGGTTTCGATCAGCCACCAGAGTTATATTACCGGCTTCAGCTCTAGCGTAGTGAGCAATCCAGACGTGCTGGAGTGTCATCATGTGACGGGAGAAGAGAGTTTTCTCCTAAAGGTAAAGACGGCGAATACGACCTCTTTGGAGAAGCTTCTAGCGGATATCCGCTCGATGGAGGGGGTAACCAGCACGGTCACGAAGGTTGTTCTTTCCACCCCGAAGGAGGGGCATCTCCTGGGGTTGGAAGAGAAGCCCGGTGAAATGGCTCAAGGGGGAAGGGAAGTGACGGATGGTGGAGAGGAGGAGAAGCTCATAAAAAGTATTAAGAGGGGATAGATTCTTCGGTCTGAAGCGAAAAGTTAAGTTCCGACGATCTCGTTTAATCCCTCAATAACTTGAGCAAGTTCTTCCGGAGACGCCCTTCCAATCACCTTCCCAATCCGTTCAACCGCCAGCGTTCGAATCTGACTAATTTTCACCCACGATTTTTTCGGAAGCCTCTTGGAATGAAGTTCGAGGGTCAAAGGAAAGCCCGCACGTTGAGGCTGACTCGTTAGAGCAACAGCAATTACAGTCCCGGAGCGTTCATTGAAGACATCCTGGCTCAGAATCAAAACCGGACGCAGTCCCGCCTGTTCACGCCCCCGTACCGGATTTAAGTCGGCCCAGCGGATCTCGCCCCTCAGTATTCGGGCCATTCCGCTAGGTCCTCAGAAAGGCCCTCTTCCGCGAGCGCCTTCTCAAATGCCGGATCGAGTTTGGCGCACTCGCGGGCTAGACGACTTCTCTCAAGGCGGGCAAGTTTCTCTGCGACCGCTTCCTCAATAGCCTGACTGCGATTGGGAAACGCTTGCTTCTGAACCAGTTTGTCGAGACGATTAAGCGTGGACTCATCTAAAGAGATGGTGACCTTGGACCTTCCCATGGCTTACCTCCTGGTATGGCGATACTTCATACCAGTAAATGAGTCAAGGCAACGCTTGTTTGAGACCTAACGAGTCTGTAGAAATTTCACTCAAGCAGGGTTTTACTACAAACCGGCGTCGTCGGGAAGCTCGGAAGGGCGCGCTATCTCGGGCAGAAAAGGTTCGGGGGCAACCATAGCTCCTTCCGGCCAGCGCGAGCAGGTTACCTTTTCAAACCTGGAGTCGGCCTCAAGGCACCAGTTACATGCAGTACACCGGACGATATCGCTTTCTCTACCTTCTTTGGCCTTGACGGGCCAGTCGGGATCGCAGAGGAGGGCGCGGCACAGGCCGATTATATCAGCTTTTCCCTCCGTCAATATTTGCTCAGCCTGCTGCGCGGTTTTAATTTTGCCAACGGTTACTATGGGCGCGCCATAGCCGCCGGCACGCACGTACTTGCGAATTCCATCCGTCAAGTAAACGTGTGCCATGTCGGGAAACCACCACCAGGGACTCATCCGGTGGCCGCTGTAGCCGGACATAGGATCCGGCGGCATATTGGGAGCGGGCGTCGCCGCGTCTTCGAATCTGCTGCCCGCGGATACGCTGATAAAATCAGCTCCCAGCCTGGCAAACCTTCTGGCGATGCGCGTGCTTTGAAACAGCGTCGTCCCCTCGACGGTGAAATCCTCGCCGTTGATTCTGATCCCGACGGGAAAATTGTCACCTACGGCATCGCGCACAGCGCGATAAACCGCTATCGGCAACCTGAGCCTGTTTTCCAATCTGCCGCCGTAGCCGTCCGTTCTCTTATTTGTCTTTGATAGAAAAGAGGCGAGAGTATAGGCGTGCGCCATATGCAGCTCTATGAAATCGAAGCCGGCGGCGCGCGCGCGCCCGGCAGCTTTCGCGTGCTGTTCGACGATAACCGGCAGATCGTCGGGCTTGAAATCCTCCACCTTCTGTCGCCAGCCGCTCCTGGCGATTTTCAGGAAGTGCATGATCTGAAGCCCTATCTTGGGCTCCGGATTCGCCTCGCGGATCGCATCGACCAGAGCTTTCAATCCTTCGGTAAACGCGTCGTCGCTGATGCGCAGGTTATACGAGCTTCGCGAAGGCAGGATGACCGCGGCTTCAACGACTATGGAGCCCGCTCCCCCCTTTGCTTCTCTGCGATACCTTTCTTTGAGCAGATCCGTGACCAGGCCATCCTCTGTAGCCAGGCCGGAGACCATGGATGTGCGCATGATCCTGTTGGGGAAGGTTACCCCGCGGAGCGTTATGGGTGAAAATAGGTTGGGGTATGCCATTGTCATTTCCTCTTTTTATAAGACCTCACTACCTCAGGCCAAGATAAATGTCTATCTCTGTTTTTTCAATTCTTAGCCCTGGGACTGAATTTCAAGACTTTTCTTAGATTTGGAAAAATGCCGAACTCTCCTACTTGCCTGGTTTTTGCCCTTTTTCCATTTTTCCCGGTCCACTCTGACGCATCAGGGGGTAAAGCTGTTGATTTTATTAACAAATTTCCCGTGGTTTCTTCTCCCTGTTAGACCTTAGGCGCGGATAATAAATTGGTATTTTTTATCATCCAAACTGTGGCATAAAATTTGCCCCTCTCCATGCCGATTTCTCTCTCTTCACTTTAATGACTATGTCTTGGGCTTTATGACTTGCGAAGAAGAGGCCTTTACGATGTGCCGCGAAGGAGATCTCCATGTCTGACTATTATGCAGTCGGAAAATCTGTTCCACGTGTCGATGCCGTGGATAAAGTGACGGGTGAAGCCGTCTACACGGCGGACGTGAACTTGCCCGGAATCCTTTATGCCATGGCAAAGCGCTCTCCCCATCCGCACGCCCGGATCTTACGCATTGACACGCGCCGGGCGGAGGCATTACCTGGAGTCAAGGCCGTGATTACCGCTAAAGACGTTCCCGACATCTTGTTGGGGTTGAAACTGCGGGACGCGCCGATCCTGGCGCGGGACAGAGTGCGCTTTGCGGGGGAGAAGGTCGCGGCTGTGGCCGCGGTAGACGAAGATACGGCGTTAGAGGCTCTAGGCCTCATTGATGTGGAGTACGAAGAGCTGCCGGCCGTAACCGATGTAAAGGAGGCGATGAAAAAGGGTTCGCTCCTTGTCCACGAGAACCTTCACACCTATTCGGGACTTCCCGCCCCGGTAAAAAACACCAATACCTTTCTCCACGAGTCGTTCTCCAAGGGTGATACTGCCCTGGGTTTTGCCCAAGCCGAATTGGTTTTCGAGCATAACTTCACCACTCAAGCCGTGCACCAGGGCTACCTGGAGCCGCACGCGGCCGTTGCCGACATCGGCCCTGATGGCGGCGTGACCGTGTGGAGTTCCGACAAGGTGCCTTTTCGGGTGCGCAGCCTCATGGCAGAAATTATCGGACTGCCGATCACCCGCGTGCGGGTGATCCCCAGCTTGGTGGGAGGGGACTTTGGTGGTAAGGGCATGATCTTTGACGAGCCTCTGTGCTATTACCTGGCGCGCAAATCCGGGCGTCCGGTCAAGATGGTTATGTCCCGCCAGGAAGAGTTCCTGGCAGGCAGTCCGCGACACCCAAGCATCATCCGGCTCAAGGCAGGCGTTACCAAGTCAGGAGAACTGGTGGCATGGGAAGGGGATGCCATCTTCGACTCGGGGGCCTACGCCGCCTACAAGCCCCAGGTTGGCCTGGGAGGCACAAAGAAGCTGGCCGGCACATATCGAATTCCCCACGTGCGTATTGATGGTTCCTACGTGTATACCCACACGGTTCCGTGCGGCCACTGCCGCGCTCCAGGCGATCCTCAAGCCTCCTTTGCCGTGGAATCTTTCATGGACATGATTGCTTCCAATTTGCAGATGGATCCGTTCCGCATTCGCTGGATCAACGCACTTGAGGATGGAGACCTCTCACCCGTCGGGGAACCCTGGAAGGGAATTAACATCAAGGAAACCATGACCGCCGCCGTTAAGTCGAGTGGCTGGGGGAAGCCCAAGCCAAACCCACACTACGGCATTGGCATTGCCTGTGCGGAGCGACCCACGGGAACGGGGGAATCGAGTGCCGTGGTTATCGTGAATGGAGACGGTAGCGTGAATATCATTTCCGGCTCCTCGGATCCTGGAACAGGCGCGCGCACCATTCTGTGCCAGATCGTGGCCGAGGTACTCAAGGTCCCCATGGAGCGGATCTCGATCAATCTGGTGGATACGGATTCAGCCCCCTACGATCAGGGCGCGGGAGGAGGCAGAACCACCTTTGTCGCCGGGCAGTCGGCGTACCGGGCGGCCCTCGAAGTAAAAAAAGAGCTTGTCGCGAGCGCCGCAAAGCTCTTGAAGTGTCCTGGAGAACAGGCCCAGGATCTCATTGAAGTTAGCGACGGCTTTCTATTCATGAAGTCGGATCCTGCTAAAAAAATATCTTACAGTCAGGCCGTCAAGGCGGTCGGAAAATCTCAGCTCATGGCTGAGGAAACTTTTTCCTGCAACCAGCTGGATGACACCTGCTTTGCCACGCATATTGCGGAGGTGCAGGTGGACCCGGAAAGGGGATATGTGGAGGTCAAGCGGATCACGGCTGCCCACGACATCGGCTTTGCCATCAACCCGGCGGCCGCAGAGGGGCAGATCGAGGGGGGAATCGTTCAGGGGGTGGGCTTTGCCATCCTTGAGGAGATGCAGCGCGCCGAAGGTAAGGTGGCTAACCCGACCCTGAGTGATTACAAGCTGTGCACGTCCCTGGAAGCGCCTGAGATCGTCACTCTGCTGATCGAGGGGGCGCCCGGACCGGGTCCCTTCCAGGCAAAGTCCATCGGCGAGCTCCCCACCTGTCCGATTGCTCCGGCCATAGCCAACGCTGTCTTCGACGCTATTGGAGTGCGGATCACCGACCTGCCGATCACAGGGGAAAAGATTGTCAAGGCTTTGAAGGAATCAGGCGCGGCTCGCCCGGTATCCGCGGCCGTGAGAAAGGAGGGCTAAAGTGAAGTTTGAGCTCTTACAGCCCCGAAGCCTCCAGGAAGCCCTGGAGATGAAGAAAAACTATGGGGACAAAGCCAGAGTCCTTGCCGGTGGCACCGATTTGCTGGTCCTGTTGAAGGACCAGAAACTGACAGCAGCGGCGGTCATGAGCCTGGCCGGTGTTCGCGACCTGAATTTTATCCGCTACGAAGATGGACGGGGAGCTACGCTGGGCGCCCTTGCCACCCATGGCGGTGTCGCTGCCTCCCCAATCATCCAGCAGAAATTCCCGGACCTGGCCGAGGCCTGCTCGCAGGTGGGTGCCGTGCAGATTCAAAACCTCGGGACCGTGGGGGGGAATCTGTGTAATGCCTCTCCGGCGGCCGATGTCGCGCCGCCTTTGCTGCTCATGGATGCCGTCCTTACCTTTGCCAGTGCACGCGGGGAAAGACGTGTCTCCATCCACGATTTTTTCCAGGGTCCACGCCGCACCGTTCTTCAGGCCGATGAGATCCTCAAAGAAATCTTCATGCCGGAAGTGCCGGGCCGCCGGGGCGCGACCTATCTCAAGCTGGGGCGGCGCAAGGCCATGGAGATCGCCATTGTCGGAATCGGGGTGGCCATTCACCTAAACGGCTCGGATCAGGTTGTCTCCGAATGCCGGATCGCCATGGGCTCGGTTGCTCCCACCCCCATGCGGGCGCGGCGAGGGGAAGAGATCCTAAGAAATCAGGAGGTCAGAGACGAGCTGATCGAAGAGGTCGCCGTAGTGGCCGCTGAAGAGGCTTCGCCCATTTCAGACGTGCGCGCCAGCCGGGAGTACCGTCTGGATATGATCCGTGTTCTCTGCCGCCGGGCAGCCCGTGTGGCGCTTGCCAGAGCGCGGGGCAACAAAGAGGAGGGTTTGTGAAAAAAATACCGGTTACGCTCAGGGTTAATGGAGAAAGCTACGATCTCATGATCGCTCCCTACCGTACTCTCCTCGATGTCCTGCGGGAAGAGATTCAGCTAACAGGCACCAAGAAGGGATGCGACGTAGGGGACTGCGGCGCCTGCACAGTTTTGCTGAACGGCAAGCCGGTCAATTCCTGTCTCGTCCTGGCTGCGACGGCCCAGGATGCGGAGATCATGACGATCGAGGGGCTGGCTCAGAAAGGCAAACTCCATCCGCTGCAGGAGGCCTTCGTTAAGGAAGGTGCCGTCCAGTGCGGCTTTTGTACTCCCGGAATTCTCATCTCTTTGAAGGCCCTGCTGGACAAAAACCCGGCGCCAACCATGGAAGAGGTAAAAATAGCCATGGCCGGGAACCTCTGCCGCTGCACGGGCTACTCCAAGATGTTCAAGGCGGTCGAATCCGCCACCAGCGGCTTAGGTCGGTAAGGATAAGTGTCCAATGTTAGTTAGACACCGATCCGATAGACCTTACCTGGTTGAATCTCTCCAAGAACTGTCCGCAATTCAGGCGCCAGTGGGAGTAGAAATTCAATCTTATTTCTCGTCGCCACCAGCACCACAACCGCGATCGAGAAGCGTGTGACGTCTTGCTGATAGCTGAGCCGTTGGTCGACGGTTATGAAGGCGTCAAAGAGGAGATTGGAGGCAAGCTGAAGAAGCTCTCCATTTTCTTTTGCGGCCCACCCCATTTCTGGTACGGTCCGCACCTCATGATCAGAAAGTTCTTGGCGGAGGCGCCGTGGCACGCATTCATCAAGCAGCAACCGCACCGGACAGCACCGATTCCTTCATCAGCTCAAGGACGCCCACCGCGTGCTCACGGGAAACCGTGGGAAAATCATCAAGGAATTCGTCGAGCGAACTTCCTTCCTCAAGGTAGTCAACCAAAGTTTGCACTGGAACTCGCGTGCCAGCGAAAACAACAGCACCGCTCATGATTTTCTCTGACCGCGTGACTAAAGGTTTTGGAACAACCATAAACACCTCGTTGAAAATCTCTGTCAGTCAGTATATCGAAGCTGCAAGCAGGTGTCTAACGGTGGCGCTAAGCTGCGGTCCTCAGAGGCCGCCAGCTTAAGCGGTGTGTTAGCTTCCAGTGGGTTTCAGTCGCAGTTTGGGCTGGCGAGACACCACTGGGTGACCGGAATCTTTTTCTTTTTTCTTCAAGTCAGCACAAATGGCCGAGAGATCATAGTTAAATCTCGCCGCGTGGGCTTCCCGTACCTTGCGTACTTCGTCCACGATGGGATCTGATTTCATAGCTCGACACCTCCCAACTCTTCGGGTGAGCAGATAACAGGGCATTCAAAGCCTACCGCCTCGATGACAGTCCTGATTCGCGCTTTCATCTCGACATTGTTGATGTGGCGGAAATTCCACGTCAAAAGAAAATCCATCCCATGCACGGTCGCCAGAGAAATATGCAGAGCGTCTTCGGCTGAGGGGATAGCTCCCTCGCCCATCAAGCGCTTGCCCAATTCCTCGGCAGCATCGTTAATCTCCAGAATCGGCAGCCCTGAAATGGCCGCCAAGCGCCTTTGGGCCGCTTCAGCACCACCCGCTTTGGCTTCCTCCACCACAAGTACCGAGACGTAGAGATCAAATCGCTGTCTGGCGTCCTCCCACCATTCTTGCGTGAGGGTCTGCCGGGCGGCAGTGACAATATCTCGACTTGGCCGCGCCGTGTAGTAGCTAATTACCGAGGTCTCTAAGTACACGGAGGATGCCATAACTCAGCCAGTCTAGCAGCAACCAGTCGTGGAAGCTAACACGAATCTCACCGCTGGAGAAGTCAACGTCCTTTATCCTCAGGCGCAGGCACTCCATCAGACGTGGACTTGTAGGCGGTTCTAACCGATGATCTTGTAGTCGCCGCCAAGATAGCTGCGGCATAGGTTAATATAAGTGGAGGAGCCCATCTTGATCCAGTGCAAAGTTTCACCGCTGATTTCCTTTTTCACCTTGGCCGGGCTTCCAGCGGCCAGGACGCGAGCGGGAATCTTGGTGTGAGGAACGACCACGCTCCCCGCAGCGATTAGCGACTCCTCTCCGATCTCCGTGTTCTCCAAAAGTGTTGCGTTTATGCCAATGATTGCCCCGCGGCGAATAACACATCCTTCCATGATGGCTCCATGGCCTACAGTGACATCCTCCTCCAATATGACTGGCGCCTCACCCGAGTGAATCACGCAGTTGTCCTGGACGCTGGTGCGGGCTCCCACCACGATGGGGTTTTCGTTTTGGTCGGATCTTAAGACCGCGCCGAACCAGATGCTGGCGTCCTCTCCTATGGTTACATCTCCGATGATGACGGCCGTTGGGGCGATGAAGGCCTTGGGAGAAATTTTAGGCCAATGTCCATTGTATTCAATGATCATGTAAACTTTACCTCCGTTTGAATGTGCGGCTCAAGATAGTTGAGGGGGAACGCGAAATCAATGTTTCAATTTTTCAGCGCAAACGCGCTGGCAGCCATCTCGACGATCCTTTTTCCGATGGCGAGCGATGCCGTGGCGCCGGGTGAGGGGGCATTGAGAACGTGAATGGCGTTGCCGGTCTGTGTGATGACGAAATCATCCAGGAGATTTCCTGCGGGCGAAACCGCCTGCGCCCGGACTCCTGCCCCGCCTGCGTTTAGGTCCTCCGCCCTGACGTCCGGTACCAGTCGTTGGAGCGCCTTGACGAAGGCCCGCTTGCTCAGGGAGCGGTGCCATTCTTCAAGCCCCATTCTCCAGTGATTTTTTGCCAGCGCCCAGAAGCCCCGATAGGAAAGAGTTTCCCATAGGTCGCGCAGATCGACATCTTTTTTTTGATACCCTTCGCGCGCGAAAGCGAGAACCGCGTTGGGTCCTGCTTCGACGTCTCCGTGGATCGTTCGAGTGAAATGAACCCCGAGAAATGGGAATCTCGGGTCAGGCACGGGGTAAATAAGCCCCTTAACCAGAAATTGTCTCTCTGGAATGATCATGTAGTATTCCCCACGGAAGGGAACGATGCGCAGCTCCTCGCGCCCCATCATCCTGGCTACCTGGTCGGAGTGGAGTCCGGCGCAATTGATTAAATACCGGGAGTGGATTTCTCTCGAAGAAGTATGGACAATGAGTCCGCCGCTCTCAGGGACCATTTGTTTCATCTCCTGCGCAGTGAGGATCTCTCCGCCCAGGGTCCGGATTCTCGCGGCATAGGCCTCGGCGACCTTAGTGAAATCGATGATCCCGGTTGTCGGCGCGTAGAGGGCCCGGATTCCGTTGGCATGCGGTTCAATCTCTCTTAGCCGTTCCGGTCCGATCATTTCCAGCCCCTCCACTCCGTTGGCCGTGCCGCGGCGGAGCAGTTCCTCAAGCCGGGGAAGCTCTCTCTCGTCAGTCGCCACTACGACTTTGCCGCAGAGATCGTAGGGGATGGCGTGCCGGTCGCAGAATTCGAGCAAGGCCTTTCTCCCGGCGACGCACGTTTGCGCCTTCATCGATCCGGGCTTGTAATAAATTCCCGAGTGGATGACCCCGCTGTTGTGACCGGTCTGGTGTTTTGCGAGTTGATTTTCTTTTTCTAAGAGGAGAAGCCTTACCCTGGGATATTTTTCGGCAATCTGCATGGCGGTAGACAGGCCTACGATGCCCCCGCCAACTACGGTGAGATCGAACAGTTGCAAACTCATCTTTTTGAATAGGGTCTTAGCTTGCCAATCTCGAAAAAAGAGAAAGGATTCTCATCTTTACACTGGCGAGCCGATTGCAATAACGCCCGCGCCGCGGATCTCGCTCCGCTTTAATTTCTGAAATGCTTGGTTGATTCGTGCAAGCGAAAAAAGCTCGACCTCTGTGCGCAGCGGAATTGCGGCGGCAAGAGCGAGGAGTTCCTCGGCGTCGCGTCGCGTGGCGTTCGCGACGCTGCGAATTTTCCGTTCGTGGTACAATAGCCTGGCGTAGTCGATTTCAGGAATCGGGGTCATCGTAATGCCGGCCAGGATCACCGTCCCGCCTCTTTCCAGCGCGCGCAAGGCGTCGAGGACGAGTTCTCCTGCGGGCGCGAAGATGATGGCCGCCTGGAGCTTCTCCGGAGGGGAATCTCCCGCCTGTCCCGCCCATGCCGCACCCAATTTCCGAGCGTGCTGTTGGTGGTCGGGGCTGCGCGTGAAAACGTAAACCTCGCAGTTCCAGTGGCGCGCTATCTGGATCACGATATGGGCCGATGCGCCGAAGCCGAACAACCCCAGCCGCTCGCCCCTGTGGATTTCGCTGAGGCGTAGGGCGCGGTAGCCGATCACACCGGCACACAGCAGAGGCGCTGCCTGGTGATCGGAAAAATCGCTTGGAAGCGGATAGGCGAACGCCTCATCGACGGTGGAGAATTCCCCATAGCCGCCATCCGCTTGTAGCCCGGTAAACTCGGCCCCTTCGCAGAGGTTTTCTTTCCCCTTACTGCAGTATCGACACCTTCCGCATGAGCGACGCAGCCAGGCGACGCCGACCCGATCACCCTCTTGGAACCGTTTGGCCCCTCTGCCCAGCGCTTCGACGATGCCGACGATCTGGTGACCTGGGACTACCGGTAATTTCGGGAGGGGAAGCTCGCCTTCCGCGATGTGCAGATCTGTGTGACACATCCCGCATGCCCGGACCCGGATGAGGACTTCATGGTCCTGCGGTACGGGTTTGGGGATGTCAGTGAGAACAAGAGGATTTTCGTCGATGGGTTTGGGGCTACGCAGCAGCGCGGCAAGCATGGGAGTGGAGAGGAAGTTGGGTTCCTCTATTTCTTCTCCCCCGCCATCTCTATTTGCTTGTCCTTCATCCTGCGGACGAGCTCCTCGTAAGATGAGTTTACGATAATGCGGCTGAACTGGGAGCGATAGTTATTCACCAGGCTGATGTTTTCAATCACGACGTCGTACACCTTCCATTCGCCGTTTAGGAGGTGGACCTTATAATTGAGGGAGTACTCTTGGCCTTTATCCGTCACGATACGGCTTATCACCTCGGCGTAGTCCCGGTCTAGATTCTCCCGAAGGTAAACGAACTTTTCGTCGCTGTAGGTTTCGATTCTATCGACGTAGGCGCGCTCTAACAGGTCGGTATAGAGCAGCACGAACTCCTCCTGCTCCTTCGAGCTGAGCCGCCGCCAGTGGCTTCCCAGGGAACGCCTGGCCATTTCTGCGAAATTAAACCGGGAGGAGATCGCCTGCCTCAGCTGGTCGCGCCGCTCTTTAATTCTGGCAGACGGTTTCAGTTGCGGATTTTTGAGAATAGCTAGGATCTTGTCGACACTGGCTTCGATCTGCTCCGTAGGGGCCCCGGCAGTCGAGAGGGAAGGGGCCAGCACGGAGAAGAGCAAAAGGAATAGGGCGACGGACGGAGGTGTATATTTTTTCATCATTTCTTTTCGCTTTTCGATGTCAAATCTCCTCCTACGTATTTTCCGATCACTTCCGAAATATCCGGAGGCGACTCGGTCTCGCGAATTTTGTCTCCCGGCTTGAGCAGCTTGTCCGCGGCCCCCGGCGTGATCATGACGAATTTGTCGCCGATGAGTCCTCGGGCCCTAACCGATGCGATCACGTCCTCTTGCAGCTGCACCTTGGGTTCGAGCCTTATGTTTAAGCGGGCTCGATCATCGGCCAGGGAGATCATCTCCACCTTCCCGACCTTGACTCCGGCGATCTCGACCGGATCCCCTATTTTAAGGCCGGCGACCGAGGCGAAATCGGCGTACACGACATAGCCGTTATTGCCAAATATCTCGAGCTTGCCCAAGCGAATTGTGAGGTAACTGAGGCTGATGATCCCCACAAGAACAAAGATGCCTACAATTAGTTCTGTTCGTCCCTGATTGGCCAAGGAAGTCTCCTAGAGGACCCGGATCGGTCCCTCAGTTTCACCTTTGATGAATTGCTGCACTACTGGATTTTGCGATGCCTTGAATTCCTTCGTGGGTTTTGCCTCCTCGATCACCCCGTTGGCCAGTATAGCGACATAATCCGAAATTTCAAAGACTTGGGGAATCGTGTGGCTCACGACGACTCCCGTAAAGCCGAAGGTCGCCTGCGTTCTGGCAATCAGCTGATGGATACCGGTTGCTAATACCGGATCGAGGCCGGTCGTGGGCTCGTCAAAAAGAACGATCTCAGGGTCCATAATCAGCGCCCGGGCCAGCCCGGCGCGCTTTTTCATTCCGCCGCTCAATTCCGCCGGATACTTGTATCCCATGCCCTCCAGCCCCACTTGGTCTAAGCGCTCCTCTACCTTCTTATGGATCTGCGGTTCGCTCATCTCGGTCTTTTCCCTTAGCGGAAAGGCGACGTTATCGAAGATGGTCATGGAATCGAGCAGCGCCGCCCCCTGGAAAAGCACGCCGAACCGCCCGCGCATCGCGTACAGCTCCTTCCGCCTGAGCTTGGTAATATCGACATCATCGATGAGGACTTCACCCCGGTCAGGCAGAAGCAAAGCGTTTAAGTGCTTTAGCAGCACGGTCTTGCCGCAACCGCTGGTCCCCACGATAGTAGTGATCTTTCCCGTCGTAAATTCCAGGTTCACGCCTTTGAGCACCTGTTGACCGCCAAAGCTCTTGTGCACATCCACGACCCGTATCATTTCGTCACCAGAATGAGCTTTTTCAATAGTCTCATCACAGCATGACCGAGGTCAGGAAATAGTCCCAGACAAGGATAAGCACAAAGGAAAGGACTACCGACTCGGTGGTCGCCTGGCTGACTCCGGTGGCCATGGGCGGCGCGTGAAAGCCTTTATAGCAGCAGACCCAGGTGATGATAAGGCCGAAGCTCAAGGACTTCATAAATCCGCTGTAAACATCATTAAAAACCACGCTGCTTTCCATACCGGAAAAATAGCTCCCGGAGCTGACTCCAAGAAGCCCGACGCCCACAAGGTAGGCACCGTAGATTCCCACCACGTCGAAGATCGCGGTGAGCATAGGCATCGCAATTAAGCCCGCAATGATGCGGGGAGAGACCAGATACTTGATCGGGTTAATGGCCATGGAATAAAGCGCGTCGATTTGTTCCGTAGCCCGCATGGTGCCGAGTTCCGCCGCCATGGCAGAACCTGTGCGACCCGTGACCATAAAGGCTGAAAGCACGGGACCGAGCTCGCGCAACAGCCCCAGGGCCGCGGCGGAGCCGAGCCAGCTTTCGGCGTTGAATTTCCTCAAGCTATAATAGCCTTGGAAACCCATTACCATTCCGGTAAAGAAACCGGAAAGGATCACCACCGAAAGGGAATCCACGCCGATGGTCTTGATATGGTGAATGATCAGGTAGATCTTGGCTGGTGGACGGAACGCCAGCATCAATGCGGAAAGCAGGAAAAGGAACATCCTCCCCATTTCGGACAGTTGGCGCAGGGTGAATCGACCGATGTGTGTTAGGAGCGAAAGCATGATTCCTGTTGTTTGAAAAAGTCAGGCAGCCCCACGCTAATATAAAAATTTATGAGGATTTGCAAGGGAAAGACAAAACACCCGGGACCCGCGCGCCAGGAAACCCTGGATACGCTTTTCCAAGGTAGACTCAAAGTGGTTCAGAGAAAAGGGGGATATCGCTTCTCCATAGACACATTGTTGCTGGCCCACTTTGTGAAGGTCCAAGGCAGAGAGAAAATAGTCGATCTGGGAGCTGGGAACGGAGTCATTTCACTGGTGCTTGCCTTTCTATATCCTGCGGTGCGTGTCGTCGGCCTCGAAATCCAGGAAGAGATGGTGCAGCGGGCGCTAAGGAGCGTTAGTTTGAATCGACTCCGGGAGAGGGTGGAGATACTTTTGGGAGATGTCTGTTCGGTGAAAGAGATTCTCCCCCCTCAGAGCTTTGATGTCGCGATCTGCAATCCGCCATACCGGGGCCCGGCAAGCGGGCGGATTAACCCGGATCCGGAAAAGCGCGTTGCCCGCCATGAAATCAAGGGTCAACTCATGGACTTTCTCCACGCTGGATCTTATCTACTCCCCCGCGGGGGCCGAATAGCCTTGGTCTATCCAGCCACCCGGATGCCGGATCTTCTTCTAGCGATGAGGCAGGCGGCGATAGAGCCCAAGCGCCTCAGGCTGGTTCACTCCTTTGAAGGAGCGGCCGCCACGCTTGTCCTGGCAGAAGGGATCAAAGGGGCCGGAAGCGAACTGAAGATCTTGCCGCCCCTGGTTGTCTATACGAAAGAGCGTCAGTACGCCCCGGAAATAAAAGCTATGCTGGGAGCGTGAAGCCTTTTATTTCTTCTCTTTGCGGGAATGGACGGTGAAAAGTCTTCGTAGGGCCCGCCTGATTTCCGGGTCCTTGATGGAGCGGAGATGTTCTTCAGCGAACTCCAATTGTGGGGGAGTGGGGGCGGATGGGGTGGATGGGGCGGATGGGGCGGATCCTTGGGATTTTGACTTGACTGCTTCCGCATCCAGTTTTCCGACAAAGAAAAAGATGTTCTTGACAACTTCTCTCCCCAAGTTTTGATTGAGTTTCTGCGAAATCATCTCCTTCATATATTGTAGCTCCTGCATCCAGGTTGCGCCGGAGACCTTGACAAAGAGCGTGCCGTTCCGAATCTTTTCCGGTTGCGCGTTGCGGGCGATCGTCGCGCCGACAATATCGTTCCAGATGGGCCATACTCCGTATTCGTCGAGCCTGGGGGATAAATCCAATCTCTTAAGAGATTTGTCCAGGATTTCGCCGAGCTTTTCCATGTGAAGGTCGTTCCTAGCCATATTTTTAGGCTATCATAAACCAAACAAGTATGACAATAGGAGAAAATTCTTCTAAAATAATGTTATTAAACCAGTTGAAAAGCTGTTGATGATTTCGGAACACAAGAGGTGAAGACATCCAAGCATTTGATTTTTCAGGCTCTTTTTGCAGCGTCAGAGAAGTCCACAGAAAAAGAAAAAATTTTCTTGACAACACAATATGTGGTGGTTCATAATGCAAATCACACAAAATAATGGAGTATATTTCTATAGATCGGTTGACTAAATTATCCAACCCGGTTGCTGGTTCGGCTATCCGAGTATAAATAAGGCTAGTGCTTTAGATCTGAATTAAGATATAATGCTGTTATATTTTCTGAAAGATATATGCTGACGTAGGGGATAGCTGAGAAGGGAGAGAGAGGGGAAATGGCTACCATAGCGCCGAAAGTGGCGGAGGAAAAAATTGTCGAGCCTGGGTCTAACGTAAAGAGCGGGCTCAAGCTGGAGCGTTATTTCACGACTGCTGGAGCAAGCCCCTACGGTGAGGTTGAGTGGGAGATTCGTACGGCAGCGATTGTAAACGAGAAGGGGAAGGTGGTTTTTGAGCAATCTAATGTAGAAATTCCCAAGTCCTGGTCCCAGATGGCTACCAATGTCGTGGCTTCCAAATACTTCCGCGGTCCGCTAGGCAGCCCGCAAAGAGAACACAGCGTACGCCAACTGATAGGCCGGGTGGTCAATACGGTGACTGCGTGGGGTAGGGCGGATGGCTACTTTGCCGGCGATGAGGATGCGCAAACTTTCTCCGATGAGCTGACCCATATCCTTCTCCATCAAAAGGCCTGCTTTAATAGTCCGGTCTGGTTCAACTGCGGGATTGAGAAGAAACCCCAGTGCTCCGCCTGCTTCATCCTCTCGGTGGAGGATACGATGGAATCGATCCTTGATTGGTATCGCAAGGAGGGGATTATCTTTAAAGGGGGTTCAGGTTCCGGCGTCAATCTTTCCAGAATCCGTTCATTTAAAGAACAGCTGGCGGGAGGTGGTACCGCTTCCGGACCGGTCTCCTTCATGAAGGCGGCTGATGCTTCGGCTGGGGTCATCAAATCCGGCGGTAAGACCAGACGCGCCGCCAAGATGGTGGTTCTCAATGCCGACCATCCGGATATAGTGGAGTTTGTCAAGTGCAAGGTAGAGGAGGAGAAAAAGGCCTGGGCCTTGATAGAGGCAGGGTATGATTCCAGCCTGGACGGGCCGGCCTACGGGAGCGTCTTCTTCCAGAATGCCAACAACTCGGTCCGGGTATCGGATGAGTTTATGCAGGCGGTGCTTGAGGACCGCGAGTGGAAAACGCGCTATGTCACTACCGGCGAGGTCTGCGAGACCTATAAGGCTCGCGATCTGCTCCGCATGATCGCCGATGGGACCTATCTCTGCGGCGATCCCGGGATGCAGTTCGATACGACTATCAACGACTGGCACACCTGCTCCAATACTGGCCGCATCAACGCCTCGAATCCCTGTTCAGAGTACATGCATTTGGACAACTCAGCTTGCAACTTGGCTTCGTTAAACCTGCTCAAGTTCCTCCGTGACGACGGTGGCTTTGATGCCGAGGCCTTCCGCCGCGCGGTGGATGTGATGATCATAGCGCAAGACATTCTCGTGGATAATGCTTCTTACCCGACGCCCGAGATCGCGGCCAACGCGCATGCCTTCCGTGAATTGGGCTTGGGTTATGCCAATCTCGGTGCCCTGCTCATGTCTTTGGGGCTTCCCTATGATTCCGACGCCGGCAGGGGGTATGCGGCTGCGATCACAGCTGTGATGTCCGGCGAGGGATATCTCCAGTCCGCTCGCATAGCTGGAGGGATAGGTCCCTTTGCCGGGCTTGCCGTAAACCGCCAACCGATGCTTCGGGTGTTGAACAAGCATCGGTCTCATGCCTACAAGATCTCGTCTTCTCATGTCCCTCTGGATTTACTGGCTGCTGCCCGTGAGGTTTGGGATCTTACTTCTAAAGCGGGAGAGGAGTACGGAGTGAGAAACTCCCAGATCTCCGTTCTGGCCCCTACCGGGACCATTGCCTTCATGATGGACTGCGATACCACCGGTGTCGAGCCAGATATCGCTCTCGTGAAGTACAAGAAACTGGTCGGCGGCGGTCTGTTTAAGATCGTTAACAATACGGTTCCGCGCGCTCTGAAGCGGCTCGGTTACGACGTGAAACAGGTTCAGGAGATCGTAGAGTACATCGATGAGCATGAGACCATCGAGGGAGCGCCTCACCTTAAGGATGAGGATCTTCCGGTGTTTGACTGTGCCTTCAAGCCCGCCAATGGCAGCCGCTCGATCCAGTATATGGGTCACCTGCGGATGATGGGGGCGGTCCAACCGTTCATTTCCGGGGCGATCTCCAAAACCATCAATATGCCCAGTGACGTGACCGTGGAGGAGATCATGCAGGCTTATATCGAAGCCTGGAAGCTGAGGGTGAAAGCGGTGGCTATCTACCGAGATGGTTCGAAGCGAACCCAGCCCCTCAACACTTCGAAAGAGGAGGACAAAGCGCCAAAGGCCGCAGAGGTGAAGGAGCCTCGGCCCTTTAGGCGCAAGCTGCCCGACGAGAGGAGATCAATCACTCACAAGTTCGACATCGCCGGACATGAGGGTTACATAACCGCCGGGATGTATGAAGACGGCCAGCCAGGGGAGATTTTCATTACCATGTCCAAGGAGGGTTCCACGATATCAGGCGTGATGGATTCTTTTGCCACGGCGATCTCCCTGGCCTTGCAGTATGGGGTGCCTTTGAGAATTCTAGTGGACAAGTTCAGCCATATGCGCTTCGAGCCCTCCGGTTTCACCAAGAATCCGGATATCCCTATGGCGAAATCGATCATGGATTATCTCTTCCGCTGGCTTGCCACTAAATTTTTGGATCGGGAGGCGCAAAGGGAAATCGGCATTGTCAAGGGTGATCGGGAAGAAGATAACGCCGACAAGAAGGTTCTCCCGCTGAACTCCCAGGGCCCGCGCGGAGGGGCTCCGGTAGTGACGATTAGCAGCGTTACCAGCCTCTACCAGCAGGACGCGCCGCCCTGTCCTGATTGCGGAGCGATCATGATCCGTAGTGGGGCCTGCTACAAGTGCATGAACTGTGGAGCTGTAAGTGGTTGCTCATAAAGAGAACCCGATGAATAGCTGGCTCCGCGGTGAGGTTGATGGGAGAGGTTAAGTCTTTCTCTGCACGGTCTTATCTTGCCGCCAAGCTCTGTACCTACTGCGGCCGGCGGCTCTCTTTTTTTGGCGGCAGATACGATTCCAAGGTCAAGGATCACATCGTTCCCCTTCCCAAGGGAGGAGAGGATCTCTCGGAGAATATCGTGGCAAGCTGTAAGGAGTGTCATGTCCTTAAAGGCGACTATCTCAACTATAGCCTCTTGCCCCTCTTCCTGAATCGCCCGCGGCTCATTGCCGATATCAGACGGTATCTCAGTGAAGTCCGGCTGGTTATTGGCAGCCGTCCCTCAATGATGGATCTTCCTCGATAGGGGGGAGATGCTGAGGGCTACTTTTTTTCCAGGTGCAGGACCCCGTTCTGGGTGTCAATATCCATGCGAAAGTTGCTCAAGAAGTTCAATCCCAATAGCCCTGAGATGCCGGGATCGGGAAAGACATCGTGAACCGCTGCGGTCAGATCTTTAATCTGCAGCCCTCCCACATCTATCGAGCTGAGGTTTACTAAAGGGGCCTGGATAATACCGTTCGCAGTCTGAAAAGGTATGGTAGGAAGTTTCTTCTCCAAGTCGATTTCCAGCTCCCTGGCGGTGGCCTGGGAGATCATCGTATAGCTCGCCCCTGTATCGACAACAAATTTCGCCGTGGCCTTTTCATTGAGGGTTGCAGAGACTACCACCACAGTCCCCCTCTTCTGGAACGGGACCGATGCCTTGTCGAAGGAGACGGGCCTCGAGGCTTCCTGACTTCTTGGAGTATCCGGCATCTTTGTTCTCGTCGCATTGGCCCTGAACTTCTCTGGGATATTGTGCAGGTTGTCGGTGTAGTGAACTACCCCCCTCTCATCCACCCAGCGAAGGATATCGGCAGCGGAGGAGGTAGCGGGCGAAGACAGATACAACATCGCGGCTATAAAAACAACGTAGCCTCGCTTCATAACTGTATAATCTAGCATAAAAAGCCCCGGGAGAAAAACGATCCCCTCCCATAATCCTTTTTTGCTTGACAAAGTTCCGTGAACCCTTCCATAGTAGACCTTAAGCTTTGTGACGGCGGAAAAAGTTGAAAGCGCCCGGTTTGCTGCTGTCTTGACTGTTTTTGTCCCTGGACTGGGGCAAGCCTACGCGGGAAGGGTTGAGCGGGGCTACCGGTTATGCCGTGAGTTTTCTTGATGTACGGCTTTACAAGGCAATGGTAGTATGCTAAAAAATTAGTAAATAAAAAGGAAAGAGAGAAGACGAACGGAGGATACATGGAGATTGCTCAGCATCACAGGAAAGACGTTATTGAGCAGTTCAGACTCCATCAGACCGATACCGGCTCGCCTGAAGTGCAAGTTGCGCTGCTCAGCCAGCGCATCAATCACCTTACCGGGCACTTCAAGATTCACGTTAAGGATCACCACTCCCGCCGGGGTCTCCTTATGCTAGTAGGGCAGAGGAGGAGGCTTCTCGATTATCTCAAGAAGAACGATTACGAGAGATACCAAAGTCTGATCCATCGGTTGGGTATTAGGAAGTAGTGGTCGCCGGCTGGAAGTCCCCTTCCTTTATTTTTCCGTGAAATCCCTCTCCTTCAAAGGGATCAAAATATGACAAAAAAAATTGAGGTTGAGTACTACGGCCGTCCCCTATCCATAGAGGTAGGCAGGATGGCAAAGCAGGCGGACGGCTCCGCCTTGGTCCGTTATGGTGAGACGGTGGTGCTGGCGACGGCGGTAGCGGCCAAGGAGGTCAGGGGGGATACCGACTTTTTCCCCTTGACGGTGGACTACCAGGAGAAAACCTTTGCGGCCGGAAAAATCCCCGGCGGGTTTTTTAAGCGGGAGGGGCGCCCTTCGGAAAAGGAGATATTGACCTGCCGGCTGATCGACCGGTCGATCCGGCCGCTTTTTGCCGACGGGTTGAGATGCGAAACGCAGGTGATCGCCACGGTCCTCTCGGCCGACAGGGAAAATGACCCGGATTTGGTCGCCATGCTGGGGGCATCCGTCGCGCTGGAGGTCTCTGATATCCCCTTTAAAGGACCGCTCGCCGGTGTCAGGATCGGAAGGGTCCAGGGAGAGTGGGTAATCAATCCGACCCAGAGCCAGCTCCAGGAAAGCGACACAGATATCTTCCTCTCAGGGAGCCGCGACGCCATCGTGATGGTGGAAGGCGGGGCATGGATGGTGCCGGAAGATACAATCTTAGAGGCCTTGTTCCTGGGCCATAAGGCCATCCAGCCACTTTTGGATTATCAGGAAGAGATTAAGCGGGAGGTGGGCAAGAGCAAACGATCAGTCCCGATTGTCGAACGGGATCGGGGACTGGTTCAAAACGTCGACGAGCTTGCCCGCGAAAAAATCCTCGAAGCCATTGCCATTCCGGAGAAGCAGGAGCGCTACAAGCGCCTGGATGAGGTCAAGGGCGAGGTCCTCTCCCAGGCCCTGCTCGGGCACCCGGAGAAGGAAAGAGAGATCAAGGGGATCTTTGAGGAATTGAAAAAGGACTATTTTCGCCAGCTCATCGTCGACGAGCGGCGGCGGATCGATGGCAGGGGTCTTAAAGATGTCCGCCCGATTAGTTGTGAAGTTCAGGTCCTTCCCCGTACCCATGGATCGGCCCTCTTTACCCGGGGAGAGACGCAGGCTCTGGTCGTTACCACTTTGGGAACCGCCTCTGACGAGCAAAAGATCGATGCCTTGATCGGCGAGCACTACAAGAAATTCATGCTCCACTATAACTTCCCTCCCTTCAGTGTCGGAGAGGTGAAATTCCTGCGCGGTCCGAGCCGGAGAGATATCGGCCACGGCGCCTTGGCGGAGCGGGCGCTGATTCCCGTCCTTCCCAAAGAAGAAGGTTTTCCCTATACCCTTCGTATCGTCTCAGAAATCTTGGAGTCCAATGGTTCCTCCTCTATGGCCACCGTTTGCGGGGGTTCCCTTTCCCTCATGGATGCCGGCGTGCCGATCACTGCCCCGGTGGCTGGAATTGCTATGGGTCTGATCAAGAAAGGAGATCAGATCCGCGTGCTTTCGGATATCCTGGGAGACGAAGATCACTTGGGGGACATGGATTTTAAAGTGGCGGGGACCCGCGAGGGGATCACCGCCCTGCAAATGGATATCAAGGTCAGCGGCGTCAGCCGGGAGATTATGCGTGAGGCCCTCTATCAGGCGCGGGAGGGAAGGATCGGGATTCTTAAGGTGATGGAAGCCGCGATCTCCGAGCCGCGCACAGATATCTCTAGCCACGCCCCCAGGATCGTTACGCTGAAGGTCAGGCAGGAAAAGATTCGCGAGATCATCGGCCCGGGAGGCAAAGTCATCCGCGGCATCGTCGAGGAGACGGGCGTTAAAATGGATGTGGAGGATGACGGTACGGTAACCATCGCATCAAGCGATGAGGCCGCCACTCGCAGGGCCGTGGAGATGGTCCAGAGGATTACCGCTGAAGCGGAGATCGGGAAGATCTACAAGGGGACGGTCAGAAAGATTATGGACTTCGGGGCCTTTGTGGAGATTCTCCCCGGTACCGATGGCCTGGTACACATCTCTCAGCTGGCGCCCGAACGTGTGCACCGGGTTACCGATGTGCTGAAGGAGGGGGATGAGGTGATGGTCAAGGTCCTGGAAATCGATAAGCAGGGAAAGATCAAGCTCAGCCGCAAAGAGGCTCTCGCGGAAATGGGTGAATCCCCATCCCCCAGGGGTCCGAGGGCTCATCGCGACGATCCAGCGCCGGGAGAACGCTAAACGGCCTGTTCTTCTCCATGTTTAATAAGACCGTCCTGACCAACGGTATTCGCATCCTGTCGCATGAGATGGCAGATACCCGCTCCGTTAGCCTGGGAATCTGGGTAGAGAACGGGTCTCGTCACGAGTCGCGCCACCAAAACGGGATTTCGCATTTCATCGAGCACCTTCTCTTCAAAGGAACCGAACAGCGCAGTGCGGCCCGTATCGCGGAGGAGATGGACTCGGTCGGCGGCGTGCTGAACGCTTTTACTGCCAAGGAATACACCTGTTACTACGCCAAGGTGCTTGATGAGAACCTGCCGCTGGCGATCGATCTGCTAACTGACATTTTCCTCCATTCGGTTTTTGATCGGGAAGAGATCGAACGGGAACGGTCGGTGATTTTACAGGAGATCTCCCAGGCGGAAGACACCCCTGATGATTACGTCCATGATCTTTTCAATCTGGATTTTTTCAGAGATCATCCCTTGGGCCGTCCGATTTGCGGGGAAGCAGCGACGGTCTTAAACTTTCACCGCGAAGATTTTCTCCAATTCGTTCAGGAGCGCTATCTCCCCGGCCGGGTCATCGTGGCCGCGGCAGGTCATCTCCGCCATAGCGATTTGGTGCGCGAGATGGAGCGGAGTCTGAAAGCTCATCAAAATTCTAATTTCGAAATTCGGAATTCGGAATTGGGTAATTCTCCCACACTGCGGAGCGGGGTATTCCAACACTCAAAACCGCTGGAGCAAGTCCACCTCTGTCTTGGTGTCGCCGGCATCCACCAGTCGCATCCCATGCGTTACGCCGCCTATATCCTCAATACGATTCTCGGCGGGGGAATGAGCTCACGGCTTTTCCAGGAGATCCGCGAGAAAAGGGGGAAGGCCTATTCCGTTTATTCTTTTTTGTCCTCCTACAAGGATGTGGGCTACCTGGGAGTCTACGCCGGAACCAGCCTCGAGTGGGTTGAGGAAGTCGTGGATCTCATCCTCCTGGAGATGCGCCGATTGATGGCTGGAGAGATCGAAGAGGGAGAGCTGGAACGCACCAAAAGCCAGCTGATCGGAAACATGATTTTGGGTCTTGAGACCTCAGATTCGTGGATGAGCCATATTGCCAGGAATGAGATCTATTTCGGTCGGGTCCTTTCTCTCGAGGATATCTTTCAGGGAGTTCGTTCGGTCTCGCGCTCCGACGTCGTTGAGCTGGCTGGCGCCATCCTGCGACCTGAAAGGATGGCCCTTACCGTTCTGGGCGATGTCGAAAAAGGAAAACTGGAGCTGAGCCTGGCAATTTGAAGGTTGCGTAGCGAGTTTCGGATTTGAAACACGAGACTTTGAACTCAGGACTCGAAACTGCTTGGGTTGGATACGATGGAAGAGGTGCAAATTCCAATTAGGCGGGTTCGCCGCAGTAACGATTCTCTTCCCCTGCCTGCTTATATGACCGAGGGATCTGCCGGGATGGATCTGGCTGCGGATTTGGAAACAGACGTGGTCCTGGCGCCGCTGGAGCGCACCCTGATCCCAACCGGAATCGCCGTCGCTTTGCCCCCCGGTTTTGAGGCGCAGATCCGGCCCCGAAGCGGTCTCGCCTTAAAAAAGGGGATTACCCTGCTCAATAGTCCCGGGACTATCGATTCGGATTACCGGGGAGAGGTCCAGTTGATTGCGATCAATTTGGGAAAAGAGCCCGTCGTTATCCGTCGCGGCGAAAGGATGGCCCAGATGGTGGTGCAACAGATCTGCAAGGCCCAATGGGAAGAGGTGACCGAGCTTCCTTCTTCCAGACGTCAGGAAGGCGGATTCGGACACACGGATAAAAAAAGCTAAAAAGCCATCAGCGATCAGCTTTCAAATTCTTGGGTTTTGCTGAAGGCTGATTGCTGAGAGCTGAGTGCTTTTTATGATTAAACGTTACACTCGCCCGGAAATGGCTCGGATCTGGTCTGAGCAAAACCAGTTCCAAAAATGGCTTGAGGTAGAGATCCTGGCTGCCGAGGCGCTGGCACAATTGGGAAAGGCGCCAAAGGCGGCGGTGGCCCGGATCAGAAAAAGGGCCCGATTCAAGATAGCCCGGATACGCAAAATCGAAAGGGAAGTGAAGCATGAGATGATCGCCTTTTTGAGCTCCGTCGCGGAGTCTTTGGGCGACGATGCGCGCTTTCTCCATGTGGGAATGACCTCCTCCGATGTCATGGACACCGCTTTGGCCCTGCAACTTAAGCAAGCCGCCTCGCTCCTTGGCCAGGATGTGCGCGATCTCATAAAGGTGCTCCGGCGGCAGGCCTTTCGTTACAAGAGGGTGCCGATGATCGGACGCACCCATGGGGTGCATGCGGAGCCTATCACCTTCGGTCTCAAGCTGGCCCTTTGGCACGAGGAGATGAAGCGCAATTTGGCCCGGCTCGAAAAGGCCGCCGAGGAGGTGAGCGTAGGGAAGATCTCCGGGGCAGTCGGCACCTTCGCGCAGATATCGCCTAAGGTAGAGGCTTACGTGTGCAAGAAGAGCGGACTCAAGCCCGCCCCCGTCTCTAACCAGATCGTTCAGCGGGACCGCCACGCCTTTTTCTTTGCTACTCTGGCTGTCATCGCCAGCTCACTGGAAAAGTTTGCCGTCGAGATCCGTCACCTCCAGAGGACGGAAGTGATGGAGGCCGAGGAGCCTTTTACCAAAGGACAGAAGGGATCTTCGGCGATGCCCCATAAGAGAAATCCGATTTTGTCGGAAAACGTATCGGGTCTGGCGCGGCTGATGCGCTCCTATGCGGTGGCAGCCCTGGAGAACGTTCCCCTTTGGCATGAGCGGGATATCAGCCACTCCTCGGTGGAGCGGGTGATCGCCCCGGATGCGACGATCCTGCTCGATTTCATGCTTTGCCGGGTCACCTATGTCTTGCGGGACCTATGCGTCTATCCGGAGAATATGCGGCGCAACCTGGAGCGGAGCGGTGGGGCGATTTTTTCGGAGCGGGTTCTGCTCAGGCTCGTGGACAAGGGGCTGTCGCGCGACGCGGCTTACCGGATGGTTCAGCGCCATGCCCTGAAGGCGGGGAAAAACGGCGGCGATCTCAAGCGGGAGATCCTTAAAGATGCGGAAATCCGCCACTACCTCTCTTCCGGCGACATTGAAGAGATTTGGGATTTAAAGCATTACCTGAAAAACGTGGACTTTATTTTTGACAGGGTGTTCCATTAACGGGTGCCGGCCGATTAAGGGTTCAAGGAAAAAGTTCAGCTATGCGCGTTAAAATTTTTGTTTACCTGAAGGACGGGGTCCTCGATCCCCAGGGCAAGGCGGTAGAGCGTTCCCTTCACGCGCTGGGTTACAAAGAGGTGCAAGACGTGCGCATGGGAAAATATCTGGAAATCGAACTGGACGCACCCTCCCGTCAAGCCGCTGAGGAGAGGATCCGTGAAATGTGCGACAAGCTACTCGCTAATCCCGTGATCGAGGATTACCGCTTTGAAATTGAGTAGGGGTCAATAGTCAATCGGTTGACGAATAACGAGTAACGAAGATGCGCTGGGGGGTCATCGTCTTTCCGGGTTCTTGTGACGAGCAGGATGTATACGACTGCCTAAAGACCAACTTGAGGCAAAAGGTCGATTTCCTCTGGCACAAGGATCGCCTGGCCGGCAAGCTCGACTGCATCGTCCTGCCGGGAGGATTTTCCTACGGGGACTATCTCCGGTGCGGCGCCATGGCCCGCTTCTCTCCGATCATGCAAGGCGTCGTTGAGTTTGCCCAAAAGGGCGGGCTGGTCTTGGGCATCTGCAACGGCTTTCAAATCCTGTGCGAGGCCGGGCTCTTGCCCGGGGCATTGACGCGCAACGCCTCGCTCCAGTTCATCTGTCGTCGGGTCTTCCTGCGCCTGGAGGAAACCGACACTCCCTTCACCTGCGCGGGAAAGAAAGGGCAGCTCTTGAAACTTCCGATCAAACACGGGGAAGGTTGCTATTATGCGGATCCAACTACCCTGGAGCGGCTGCACAAGAATCGGCAGATACTCGTGCGCTACGTGGATGCCAAGGGGCGGACCGCTCCCGCCGCAAACCCGAACGGCTCTCTGGATCACATCGCCGGAGTTTGCAACGAGGGGAGAAATGTTTTCGGTTTGATGCCGCACCCCGAGGACGCGGGAGAGAAGATCCTGGGCGGCGAGGACGGGCTTAAAATTTTCTCCTCGGTCATAGAGGCTTGCGATAAGCGGGGGAAGAGGGCGTGGCTCGATTAAGCGCAAAACAATTTCCTCAACCACCCGTCAACGCAGATACCATCGCCAGCCATGGTTTCAGCGAGGAAGAGTATCGGAGAATCGTCCAGATCCTGGAACGTGAGCCCAACTTCACCGAGCTCGGGGTCTTTTCCGTGATGTGGTCGGAGCACTGCAGCTACAAGAGTTCCAAGATCCATCTTAAACTCCTGCCCACGGACGGTCCCGCAGTCCTTCAAGGGCCCGGGGAAAACGCCGGGATTGTGGACATCGGAAACGGATTAGCCGTAGTTTTCAAAATGGAAAGCCATAATCACCCCTCCTTCATCGAACCCTACCAGGGAGCGGCAACGGGTGTCGGCGGGATTTTAAGAGACATTTTTACGATGGGGGCGCGTCCCATCGCCTCTTTGAACTCGCTCCGATTTGGCGCCATCGATCATCCGCGCACGCCTTATCTTCTAAGCGGCGTAGTGGCAGGGATTGGAGGATACGGCAACTGTGTGGGCGTCCCCACCGTCGGAGGAGAGCTTTTCTTTGACGAATCTTACAATGCCAACATCCTGGTGAACGCCTTCACCCTTGGGATCGCGGAGAAAAAACGCATCTTCACAGGGCAGGCAAAGGGGGTCGGCAACTCCCTGATCTACGTTGGGGCTAAGACCGGGAGGGACGGTATCCACGGCGCCACCATGGCCTCCGAAGCCTTCTCTGAGGAGTCGGAGAAGCGAAGGCCGACGGTCCAGGTGGGTGATCCTTTCACTGAGAAGCTTCTTCTGGAGGCCTGTCTCGAGCTTATGAAGGGGGATTGCCTGGTTGGAATCCAGGATATGGGCGCTGCCGGGTTGACCAGCTCGGCAGCAGAGATGGCCGCCAGGGGAGGAACGGGTGTGGAGCTTGATCTTTCCCGTGTTCCTTTGAGGGAGCGGGGGATGACTCCTTACGAGCTTCTCCTTTCTGAGTCGCAGGAGCGTATGCTCCTGGTGGCCAAGAAAGGTAAAGAGGAACAGGTCAAACGCGTCTTCGAGCGCTGGGATCTCGACGCGGTGGTGGTCGGTAAGGTGACGCGCGATCGGTTGTTTCGCGCTTTCTTCGACGGCGCAGAGGTGGTCCGCATTCCTGTTGCTGCGTTGACCTCAGAAGCGCCGGTTTATACCCGGCCTGCTGAGCGGCCGCAAAGCCAGGATGATGTGCAGAGGCTGGATTTGGAGAAGATCGAAGAGCCCGCGGATCTTGGCGCCGCCCTCAAGCGCCTCCTGGATTCTCCCAACGTTGCATCCAAAGAGTGGGTATTTAGGCAATATGACCATTTCGTCCGCAGCAATACAGTGGTCGCGCCGGGCGCCGATGCTGCGGTCATTCGCATCAAGGGGACTGAAAAAGGGCTCGCCCTTACGGTCGATGGGAACGGCCGTTATTGCTATCTCGATCCCTATGTCGGTGGGATTCTGGCGGTGGCGGAGGCGGCGCGGAATCTCGCCTGCGTCGGCGCCCGCCCTATCGGATTGAGCGATTGCCTCAACTTTGGCAGCCCGGAGAGGCCGGATGTCATGTGGCAGTTTTCTCAGGTCGTCCAGGGGCTGCGGGATGCCTGCATCGCCTTAGGCGTGCCCGTTGTGAGCGGCAACGTGAGCTTCTATAATGAAACCGATGGGGTGCCGATTTATCCGACGCCCACGGTGGCGATGGTGGGTCTGCTGCCGAAGGTGGCGCGCCATGTCACTCCGTGGTTTAAGTCTCCCGGCGATATCGTGGTGCTTCTCGGGCGTAGTCGGGAGGAGCTTGGGGGGAGCGAGTATCTTAAAGTCATCCATGGGTTGGCGAAGGGGACTCCTCCCTGGATTGATTTAAGGTTGGAACGGGCGGTACAGCAGAGTTGTCTCAAGGCTATCGACAAAGGGCTTCTCTGCTCTGCTCATGATGTGTCCGAGGGCGGCTTGGGAGTCGCGCTCGCGGAGTGCTGCATCAGCGGGCCGGAGAAGCCGCTAGGGGCAAGGGTCGAACCCAGGGAGATGATGCGCGGTGATGCCCGTCTCTTTGGCGAATCGCAGTCCCGCATCATCGTCTCTTTGAAGGAGAAGGACTTGAGTCGTCTTAGAGAGATCGCTGAGAAAGAAGGGGCGCCGATGCAGGTGATCGGTGAGGTGGGCGGTTCGAGTCTGGTGGTTCATCCTCTGATCCGACTGCCGGTGGATGAGCTCAAGTCCATATGGTCGAGCAGTCTGGAGAGACGACTGCGTTAAAGAGGCTTTCAGCGGTCAGCCGTCAGCGATCAGGTAAAGAATCTGGCTGAAAGCTGAGAGCTAAAGGCTGATAGCTTAAATCATGTTCGACAAATTGCGTGAAGAGTGCGCTGTCATGGGGGTCTTCGGCCACCCCGAGGCGGCCAACATGGTTTATCTTGGCCTCTACGCCCTGCAACACCGCGGCCAGGAATCTTCCGGCATCGTCTCCTCCGATGGCAAGGTCCTCGTCTCCCATCGCCAGATGGGTCTGGTGGCGGATATTTTTAAAGAAGAGGTCATCAAGCGTCTGGAGGGCGCCAGCGCTATCGGGCACAACCGCTATTCCACTACGGGACAAAGCCATATAAAAAACGTGCAGCCGTTTGTTGTTGAATACGTTCAAGGTCCGATCGCGATTTCCCACAACGGCAACCTGGTCAACGCCGGGGTGCTGCGGGATGAACTCGAGGCCTCTGGCTCCATCTTCCAATCCACTTCGGATACCGAGGTAATCATCCACCTTATCGCCACCTCCAGAGAGACGACCCTTATGGGAAGGATTGTCGAGGCGCTGAGCCGCGCGCGCGGGGCTTATTCGCTTCTCTTCTTGACGCTCGACCGGATGATCGCGGCGCGCGATCCGATGGGCTTCCGGCCGTTGGTTTTGGGAGAGTTCAAGTCCGGCAGAACCCGTGGATTTGTCGTTGCCTCAGAGACCTGCGCTCTCGATCTCATCGAGGCCCAATATCTGAGGGAGGTGGAGCCCGGCGAAATCATTACCTTCGGCCCCAAAGGAATGGAATCATTGAAGCCCTTTCCGCCGGCCCCTCATGCCAAGTGCATCTTTGAATATATTTACTTTGCCCGTCCGGACAGCAATCTTTACGGGCGTAATGTCTATCTGGTTAGAAAGGAATTGGGCAGGCAGCTTGCCCGGGAAAACGGGGTGGAAGCGGATCTGGTTACCCCGGTTCCGGATTCCGGTGTTCCGGCGGCGATCGGTTATGCCGAGGTATCAGGATTGCCTCTGGAGTTTGGTCTGATCCGCAATCACTACGTGGGGCGAACGTTCATCGAGCCGCAGGAGTCGATTCGTCACTTCGGGGTAAAAATCAAGCTCAATGCCCAGCGCGAGGTGCTGGAGGGGAAGAGAGTTGTTGTAGTGGATGACTCGATTGTTCGCGGGACCACCAGCCGCAAAATCGTTCGAATGCTACGTGATGCGGGAGCGAAAAAGGTTCATATGCGAATCAGCTCCCCGCCGACGATCGGCCCTTGCTACTACGGGATCGATACTCCCACCCGTTCAGAACTCATCGCCTCCGCTAGTTCGGTGGAAGAGATCCGCAAGTTCATCGACGCGGACAGTCTCGGCTATCTCAGTCATGAGGGCATGTACGGCTTTCTCGACGGCCGGACCCAGGGATTTTGCGACGCCTGCTTCAGCGGCAACTATCCGGTTCACTTCGACGACGAGGGCCACACCCGACAGCTCCACCTCTTCGACGCAGTCCAGCAGCGGTGAGCTTTTAAGATTCGACGGTCAGCCTGTAATAGCGACAACGTTAGCGCTCTGGCGCAAAGACGCCAGTTTTTCATCTAGCGTTTTGAGGCGAAGAAGGAAGGAAAGACCAAGGAAGAGATTTTTCAAGAACTCTCAAAAGGGGAGTTGGAAGTAGTTAGGAAAGCCATGCAGATTTTGGAGAAAATCTTCCGTTGAGACTGAGAACGGGGTCTAGGCGGGTGGGTTTCCAGGTCAAGGAGTCAGACGGAAGGGCCTCTTCCCGTGCAGGCGATACGTGGAGAATCCGCGGCGGTCCAGGGTGAAGACCCAGTCGGTCTCGATCTCCTCTCCCAGGGCCACCAGAGTCGCATCTGCAAAGTCCATCGGGGTATCGCGGTATTTCTCCATCAATGCAGCTACTCGTTTCAGGCTGGCTTGGGACGAGGGAAATAATAGGAACGCCCCTCGCAGGAGAAACTCTAAGCAGACGTGCTGCGCTTTCCACTCTGGCCCCACCAGATAGAGGGTTTCAGTCAAGACGGCTTCTGTGGTTACGACTGGCCCTGTCCAGCGCTCCAGTGCCGCTACGCAATCCTTGTGTCGTTTTTCGCTGCGGTCCACCAATGCCACGAAGGCTCCAGTATCCAGCAGCAGCTTAGCGGCCATAGCGTAACCGCTTTAGCAGGTATTCGCGATGGCGCTGACCTAGATCGGGCAAACCGGTCTCAACGCGACCAAGCAGGTCACGGACGCGCTCAATCGGGCGGGTCTCCAGCCGAGTATCTAGGAACTCTTCCAGGGCTATGCGAACCACTTCTGAGCGCTTGCGCCGCAGGCGTCGTGCGCATTGATCTAGTTTCCTGGCCAAGCCCA
>Ga0082335_1002094_pt1 | contig 38597 bp, 33 predicted proteins | sample Subgrocontami58m_FD_72375 | JGI IMG/M metagenome (GOLD analysis project Ga0082335, IMG submission 72375) | Subsurface groundwater microbial communities from S. Glens Falls, New York, USA - GMW37 contaminated, 5.8 m (SPADES assembly) (version 2) ...
TCTAAAGGGAAATCTGTTGGTTGACCGGGTTAACGGTGAGGTATTTCGCTGCGAATTGTTTAATGCGGATGGTTCTATAAGGCTACAGGCCGTGTTTACCAATTATGCAACTTATAATGAGTGCCGGATACCGCAAAGGATCGACGTTCGCTGGCCTGCATACGACACCACCTTTAGCCTTGCCTTTTCTAACATCGTTGTGAATGGTAAACTTGACCCAAAAATATTTACGCTTGCAATACCTCGGGGGGCACAGACAATTACTTTGGACTAGATCCCGCTGCCGTCGTCTTCAACGTTCATGATCTTATCCACACGGCGGGCGTGCCTGCCGCCCTCAAAAGGGGTTTCTAGCCATAGCTTAACCTTTTGTTCAAGAAGTTCTTCGTCTATCACATCAGCGCCAATACACAAGATGTTGGAATCATTGTGTCTCCGGCTCATTTCCACGGTATAAAGATTATGGCATACTGCGGCACGAACGCCATTCACCTTGTTGGCTACGAGAGACATCCCAATTCCAGTACCGCATATCAGAATCCCTCTGTCAGATTCTCCGGACCCGACAGACCGGGCGGCTTTTAATCCGTAATCAGGGTAATCGACTGATTCAGTGCCTGTTGTCGTGCCAAAATCCGTAACCGTATGCCCCATTTGGGTAAGCATGGATGCCACATGCTTCTTAAACTCAAAACCTCGATGATCTGACGCTAATGCTATCTTCATTATTGTATTAATTAAGCCCTTTCTTTAGATTCTTCAAAAAACTGTTCCATAATCTTTTTTCCCTGAATAGAAAGTCTTAAGATTCCCCAGGTTGTATGGACACGTTCTGGGGTGCCATCAGGTTTCCAAGTTAAAACATTTAACTGCAAAAGTCTACATGGCAAGTTACTTACCTGAACGCTCTTATATTCAGCGGGGAATTTTATGGTAATGTGTGCGCTTCCCAGGAGATTCAAATGTTCGCTCGAATATACAAAGTTACAAGCCACGCCATTCATACTTATGTTAATAATATTTGCTTCAATTTCGGCATCTTCTGTATGAATTATAGCCTGTGCGTCTGGTATGTGAATTCGTTCGTATGCACGCAATCTTCTTGGATCACAGGCTAAATTAATCTTATCTCGAAGTTCTTTTGAAGTAAAAGGGAAAACTAAATAATGGATAATGCCATGTTCGCGTATTTCTTTTATATTCTCGGCAGTATTGGTCGAGGTTACGAGAATAAAGGCGACTTCTTTGTTGATTGGCAGTGTTTGTATCTTTTTATAGAGGGCCAGTCCATTCAAATCAGGTAATTCCTTACCACAAAGTACCAATTCAAACTTTTGTTCCTGGCACTTTTGAATAGCTTTCTGAGATGAAGAAACCTCAGAAATGTCAATGTCCCCCAATTCAGACAGGATATAAGATTCCAAACAGTTTCGAGTCATTTCTGAATCGTGAACAATTAACAAATTCCGCATGCCCATATTTTCATTTCCTCCTTTTATATCAAGAAGGTCTGATTACACTTTTGCCAGACTATTTTCAAGACAACTTCGGATAATACTCTCTGTAATAATGCCGTGACGAACGATCTCAATGGTGTCATCCTCTACTTTGAGTACCGTGGAAGATGAACGAAGCCGTGTCGAGCCGCCGTCAAGGATCATATGAATTTTTCCTCCGAGATCCATTAAGACCTGTTGCGCATCTGTGGCGGGAGGATGCCCTGAGATATTGGCGCTTGTGGTTACGATAGGTAGTTCTACCGCACGGATCAAATCCCTTGCCACGGTATTGTCAGGGAGCCGAATGCTCATGTCTGAACCGTTTTTTAAAGGGAAAACAATTGCCAGTGCGCCCGGCCAGAAGAGAGACATCAGTCTCTTTGCAGTATCGGAGAGATGTTCGACGTATTTTTTTACATCATCGGGATCAGCGATCATCAAGGTTAGCCTCTTTTCTTCAGGCCTGTTCTTTACCTCGTAGATTTGTTCGAGGGCTTTTGTATCATCTCTCCGTGCGCCCAGTCCGTATACCGTCTCCGTGGGGAATGCGACCAGTTCACCCATCCTCAATGCCTGGGCAGCCGCGTCTATGTGTTTCCAATAAAGCGTGCGGTCCTTTAGATTAAGTACGGTTGTATTCATAATAACCATAGTCTAAATGCTAAAGGGCAACATTTCAACATCTTTTATACCTTGACAATAAATTACTAAATTGGTAGAGTTTCTGCATGAAATTAAAATCGTATCAATTACCCTATCTATTCGTGTTTTTGGGCGTTTTCTCCGTATTCATTTCGTTCAGCAAGACGTTACTCCTCGCTACAGAAAACATCATGAATATCGATGAAATTGTGCCCGGCATGAAAGGATATGGTAAAACCGTTTTCTTGGGCGACCGAGTCGAAATGTTCAATGTTGAGGTATTGGGTATCCTGAGAAACTGGGAAGCAAAGAGCAATATGATCCTGATCAAGATGTCGGGTGACCCTTTAGAAAAATCCGGAATTATTGCCGGTATGAGCGGCAGTCCTGTGTATATCGATAATCGTCTCATCGGAGCGGTTGCTTATGGATGGAGCTTTGCAAAAGAGGCTATTGCCGGCGTTACTCCGATTAATGAAATGAAGAGCACCTTGCTCGATATACCGGTACAAGAGAAAGACATTTCTCTGACCTCTGCTGATTGGGAACTCCCATCTTTCCCTCAGAACGAGCCTGAACCAGGTTCACGGGTTACTCCCTTGATGTCACAAGAATTAATACAGGGGAGTTCAAGGAATATGAAGCTTACGCCGATTCTCGCCCCCTTGGTAGTATCGGGTGTTAGCGGCGAAGTTTTACAAAAAATGCAGCCCCTTTTTAATACTTACGGACTGTACCCTGTACAAGGGGGAAGCTATGTTTCTGTAAGTCCCCTTTCCGGGAAAGGGGACAGTATTTCAGAAAAGGACAAACTCGTTCCAGGTGCGTCGGTGGCTGCTATCCTGGTTACAGGAGACCTCAGCGCCGCTGTTGTTGGCACGGTGACGTACGTAGAGGGAGATAATGTCTTAGCCTTTGGGCATCCGTTTTTACAAACAGGGACAGCAGACCTCCCCATGGCGTCCGCTTATGTGTATGCCATCCTTACCAGCCAGTCAAATTCTGTAAAAATGGCTTCTCCGCGAGAAATCGTTGGTCGAATACATCAGGACAGAAGGTCGGGGATTGCCGGTACTTTTGGTGAATCATCCCGCATGGTACCCTGTCGTATCGAAGTGGAAGGTTCACAGAACCTTGTCTACGATTTTGAGATCATTGATAATAAACTGCTAACACCAAGCCTTGTTCTGATGGCTGCCCAGAGCGCTGTGTTGTCGACCGAAAGGAGATTAGGGGAAAAATCGGTAAACATAAAACTTTCAGCGCTGATCGATGGTTACGAAAAACCCGTGGTGATTGAAAACGTCTTTTACGAACTCGATCCATCGTGGTTTCCTCTCAACCATATAGTCCAGCCATTTTCCATGATCCTGAACAACCAGTTTCAGAAGGTGCGTGTGAACCAAATCGAACTTAAAATTAAGGTATTGGATACACGCAAAACGGCGTATATTGAAGCCATTAAGGTAGATAAAAAACAAGTCAAGCCCGGCGACACATTACAGGTAGACGTGCGTATCAAACCGTTTACGGGGGAGAGTTTTTATCAAACGGTATTGATGCAAATACCGGAAGATACGCTTCCCGGAAGTACGCTGAATGTTACTGCCTGCGACGCCACGTACGGGCAGGCATTGAACATGGGCAGGTCTGCCGGAAAGTTCCTGCCCACGAATTTTGAACAACTTTTGCATTACGTAGAAAACATGGAACGAAACAATAATCTCATGGTACGTGTCCTCTTACCAAAAAAAGGAGTTACCTATAAAGGAGAGGGATTCCCATCGCTTCCTACATCGATGCTTTCCGTTATGAGTTTTTCCAATCAAAGTGGAATTGGGCCTCTCTTTGACGAAGTAATATCACGTATCCCAACCGCATATGTGGTGAGCGGAAATCAAAGCATCCCGGTATCTGTTAAATAACAATTAAGGATCAATCATGAAAGGCTTTTTCTGGTTTAAAATTTTCACGTTGTTTTTCCTCCTGTTGCTGGTTTCACGCGCCGATGGTACGAACACAAATATCTGGACTCAATCGACAGAATCTGAGTTTGACAAAGGCATTACGCAAAATGTATCTATCCACAGTACGGGCGAAATACGGCTTTCGCCCAAAACAGAGGCCGTTACGGGCATCAAAAGCGCCTTCGTCTGGGCAATGGCTTCTGATTTACAGAATCAGATATTTGTTGGGACGGGTGACCCCGGGACTGTTTATTGCATAAAGAATGGTTCTGATGCCGTAGAACTCTTCAAGTCATCTGAATTATACATCCAGAGTATTGTCTGTGATAAACAAGGTAATCTCTATGCAGGCACCTCACCGAGAGGTGTTATTTATAAAATAAACAACAGGGGTGAGGCAACGGTGTTTTGCCGCTTGCCTGCTGCTTATGTATGGAATATGGCAGTAGACGATGATTCGAATCTCTTTGCTGCAACGGGAAATGAGGGCGTACTGTTCAAGATATCGCCCGAGGGTATCCCGGCTGTATTTTTTGATTCTCCAGAGACAAACCTGTTGGATATTCTGCTTGATCAATATAATAATGTTTATGCCGGGACGGAGCCAAACGGTTTGGTTTATAAGATTACATCCGCAGGAGAAGCGCAGGTACTGTACGATGCGAGCGAAGGGGAAATTCATAGTCTTGTAATGGATTTGTCAGGCAATATTTATGCGGGGACGGCGTCGGGCGCACAAGTCTTTGTACCTCCGGCTCCAGCAGTCCAGCTCGTCGCCCAGGCCGGAGTTGTTACGCCTTTTTCTAAAGAAGAAAGGGCCTGGGATTTAAATCTCCCGGAGGAATTACCAATGGCCCAACCCGCAACGATGGTGCAGCAAAGACCTCCATCGAGGGAAACTGAGGCGCCGCCGAAGACTACAGGCATTCCCATGGCGCCGAACTATGTTTATAAAATCACAAAAGAAGGACTTGCACAAAAGATATTCGAAACCGGCCAGGCATTTATCCTTGGCATTTCTCTGGATACACAGGACAACCTTTATGTTGTTACCGGAAATAGATCAGGTGTATATAAAGTTTGCAAAGATGCGACTTCAAGCAGTATGGTAGATGTTGAAGAAGTCCAGGCGCTTTGCTGCTTAAATACCAGCAATAATGAATTATATGTGGGTACCGGCAATACGGGAAAGGTTTATAAAATATTGCCATCTTTTGTAAAAGAAGGCGCCTTTATTTCTAACGCGCTTGATACAACAACCATCTCGGATTGGGGATGTATTTATTGGCAAGTTGCACAACCAGAAGGCACGAACGTAACATTGGCTACCCGTTCAGGAAACTGTGAAAAACCCGATCTTACCTGGAGTAGTTGGTCAGCTCCTTACTTGTCGTCTGGAGAAAGAATAACAAGCGCTCCTGCACGTTTTGTACAATATAAAGCTACCTTAGAAACAGCGAATGCCGACACTACGCCTGCAATAAACATGGTGTCGTTATCGTATTTACCGAAAAACCATCCTCCTAAAATAGTTAATTTTACCATAGAAAAAGAATCTTCTTCCGCATCACAAAAATCTTCTGAGGCAAAGGCAGAGACAAAGCCGCAGGCACCATCTGTCTCAAAACCACATCACCAGATAGCACAGAAAAACATCCAGTGGGATGTAGAAGATGCAAACAATGACACCCTTCAATTGACAATATATTTTAAGGGTGCAGACGAAAAGGCGTGGAAGGTTATCGACAAGAACACGCAAAAAAAAGGTTCTTATCCATGGGATACCCTTCGGCTGCCTGACGGGAAATACCAGATTAAGCTCGTAGCCAGCGATGAACCTGATAATCCGCCAGAGACTGCCCTCAGCGCTGAAAACACGATACAACCCATAGTAATTGACAATTCAAGGCCGGTCATAAAGTCTCTGAATACTGCAATAGGAACGGAGGGCAGGTATATCATTTCAGGGACAATAAAGGACGAATACAGCAATATTATAAAGGTACAGTACACGATCGACGGTCATGAATGGACCTCTGCGTATCCCGTAGACGGGGTCTTTGACGGTCAGGAGGAATCCTTTCAAATAACCACCAAACACCTCACGCCGGGCGATTACACCTTTATCGTCAATGCATTTGATAGTGAGGGGAATATTGGTGTGGAAAAGGTAATGATAGAGGCAAAATAAAGTTATTAAGGGTTCTATATTTTTAAATCATAATTCGTAAATTTCTTTCTCAGGGCCTTTGTGTCTTTGCGGTGAAATAGTATAATAATGGTTCGGGGCGTGGCTCAGCTTGGCTAGAGCGCGACGTTCGGGACGTCGAGGTCGGAGGTTCAAATCCTCTCGCCCCGACCACTTTATATTTATACTTTCAATTGTTTAAAAATAGCCATAAAGTCACCAAGACACCAAATAAATTGGTTTTCAATCTTCGTCTCTTGATGTCTCAGTGGCATAGAAAGTTGATTTAATGTTCAGGAAATTCAAAATAAAAAGTAGGATGGGTCAAGCGAAGCAGACCCATCGACCATTAACTGGAAAACTTTAAATTCCATCACTCAGGTATTATCATTGATTCCAAAATTTAGCTTTTGGCATTATCTGCTCCTGCTTATACCCGTCACGGCAGTTGCCCATAATTACCACTTTCCTGCGGTTGTCACCTTTATCCTTGCTTCAGCGGTTCTGGTGCCTCTGGCGCACTTTTTAGGCGAGGCTACGGAGGTAATTTCCGAGAAGACAGGCGATCACTTTTCGGGCATTATCAATGCCACCTTCGGTAATGCAGCAGAGTTGGTCATCGCAATTATTGCCATCAGGAGCGGGCTGATAGATATTGTAAAATACTCATTGATTGGCTCGGTTATAGGCAATATCCTGCTCATCCTGGGATTAAGTCTTTTTGTCGGCGGTGTAAAATTTGGGGAGTTAAAACTGAGCCAGAATATTACCGGCCCCACGGTCATCCACCTTTCTCTGGCTGCCATGTGCTTCGGGGTGCCCTCCATCTTTGCCAGAGAGAATACCCTGCTTGCCCTGAACAAATACAGCAGCAGCATTGCCATCGTTTTACTCGCGGTCTATTTTGTGGGTCTGTTTTATGCCATGATGAATCGTGAGAAAAAGGAGGCATCCCAGGTTATCCATGAGGCCATTGAGGCCACAGCGCCCAAATGGAGTATGGCAAAGAGCCTTTTTGTCCTTGTTGCTGCAACGGGAGGGCTTGTTTATATCTCCGAGATATTGGTACACCAGATCGAACCCCTCGTCGCAGCCACACACATTCCGCCCGCCTTTGTGGGCTTAATCATCTTGCCTTTAGTCGGCAACGTAGCCGAACATTCCGTAGCGATCACCAGCGCCGTGAAGAACAAGATCAATCTGAGCCTTGCAATTGCAGCAGAGAGCAGTACACAGATTGCCCTCTTTGTGTCGCCCATTTGCGTCCTTATCGCAGGTCTTTTTGGCCAGAATTTCAATCTGATTTTTAACAAGATCGAGTTGATCACCCTGGGCATGTCTATTGGCGGCGTGTGGCTGGTTGTCCACGATAATAAGAGCAACTGGTGGGAAGGGTTTTTGCTGTTGTCGTTTTACCTCATCATCGCCATCACCGCATTTTTTTTATAAGGGCATGATTCATATTACTCGCACTATCGCAATTGACGAGAGCGAAATTCAATTAAAATTCATTCGCTCCCCTGGACCGGGCGGACAGAATGTCAACAAGGTTGCCACCGCTGTACAGCTCCGTTTCGACGTGGTTAATTCTCCATCACTGCCTGACGATGTTCGCAAGCGGTTGATTCACCTGGCGGGCAGACGGGCTACTGAAGAGGGCGTATTGATTATCGAAGCCCGGCGTTTTCGTACGCAGGAGCGAAACAGACAAGACGCAATCGACCGTCTGGCCGAGTTAATCCGTAAGGCAGCCGAAAAGCCCAAACCTCGCAGTAAAACAAAGCCTACGTTTGCATCAAAGCGGCGCAGGTTGGAAACAAAGCATCGCCGGTGCGAGACCAAACGCACGAGACGATTTGTTCCAGGGCCGGAGGAATAATTTCAATTACCTGTTTCTTTACAAAGGGCAATATAATCATCCACCTCATGGTGAAATCCTTTGGCTTTGATAAGAAACGCCTCAACAATTTCTCAGCCTTACCCAGGCAATGAATGTAACATCAAAATAAAATATGTGCAACTGTAATACAGTTCCGATGGAGTTGACTACATACAAAATTTGCTGTTGACTTTAATATTTTACAGGGTAAGATATTTTTACTATTTTACAATTCTATAGAGGATATAAGAAACTATGAAAGCATTAACAATATCGTCAAAAGGTCAAATTGCCATACCGAAGGAAATAAGAGAGGTTTTGGACATTAAAGAAGGCGACAAATTAACTTACAAACTGGAAAAGGGGAAGATTGTTTTAGAACCTATCGTAAGCATTCCACGTTCTCAGGCATATTTCTGGACTCCTGAAGTACAAGAGAAGGTCAAAAAAGCTGAGGGAAATTTCAAGTCAGGCAATTTTAAAACGCATGAGATCGACAAATTTATAAAGGAACTGAAAGATTGAGCAAATACCTTATTGCCATAGAGCCAGAATTTTTCCCACAGTATGACGAGCTACCAAAAGAGATAAAAAAGAAGTTTAAAAAACAGTTATCCTACCTCAAAGACAATCCCAAGCACAATTCATTACAAATTCACAAACTCGAAGGTACAGACTTCCAAGAGTTTTACATTGATAAAGGTTACCGGTGCGTTTTTAAGCAAGAGGGCAACGTTTATAAATTGTATTTTGTCGGTACTCATAAGTTGATTGACAGATTTTGAGGTGTCACCATGAAATTGATTGTTGTAATAATCCTTTATTTCTTACTGATTCCTGCAAATTATGAAACAAGAATTTGTTAAAACACCAATTCTCGGATATCCTGGAACGATTCGACACCGTTCTTTCCCCAGAAAAAACCGAAAAAAGCTTGCATTCTTCTTCATTTTTGTATTATCATCCTTTTTAAAGAAAAAACAATTTCCTATCATCTCTCCATTTAAAAGAAGCTTGACATTGCAAAACGGTAAATGATAATCTCTGATTGTCTTCGCCAAAAACGTTAGCACGACGATGATCTACACCCATGTCTTGAGCAAAGGAGGTCGCGGTGTCCGAAGCCCGGTTGATGGGTTGTAGGCCGGATATACAGTCTGTATAATCATTGTTAGATGGCCAACGAACTAGGAGGTCGAAATGAATCTTGATGAAGCAAAAGACGTGTTAGCCAAGAAAAGCTTTAAGATAAAAAAAGAATCTCGACTAGGAAATAATAATGGTTGGAAATTGCTTCTAGAAAACGGTGGCATCGTTAATGTGTACGACACTGGGACGGTTTATTGTCAGGGGAAAAAATTAGATGAGCTCCAGATTCTTTTTGGAAAGACCGACCAATCTGTAACTGTGACCGCACCCTCCGGTGTCAGCAATAAAGTATTTGTTGTTTATGGGCATGATAATGTTAGTCGAACGCAACTTGAAGCAATGCTCAGACGTTGGCGTCTGGAACCCCTAATCTTGGATCAGCTTCCTTCCGAGGGTCAGACCATTATCGAAAAACTCGAAAACAATACTGAAAAGGTCGGTTTTGCGGTAGTCCTTGTTACTCCCGATGATGTCGGATATCGTGACGGAAAAGAAGATGAGAAGGCATTTAGAGCTCGTCAGAACGTGGTACTCGAGTTAGGAATTTTGCTCCATAAGCTCGGACGGAGTCGCGTTGCAATCTTAATGAAAGATCAAAAGAAAATGGAAAAGCCATCAGACATCCAGGGACTTATTTATTTACCATTCAAAGATGACTTGGACAAAGAAGCAGGAAAACTTCTCGCAAAAGAAATGGATGCTCAGGGGTATCGTATCAACATGCAGCATTTATGAGCGGGCCATCTAACAATTCATTGCAGCCGATGCTTGCCTGCGGCCCGCGCGGCTGAATTCAATAGTTAGATTTTAAGAGTACATTTGTCCTAGGTGCAATATTTTGGGTAATATAACTTCAAGTAACAAAATAATCGTTGATTTCGAAGTGAATTCATTGCTTGGTTTATAATGGACTGGCTTTTTCAGACCAGTAGTTAAGAGTCATTTTGGTAAGATAGAATAACAAAGGGGGTCTGAAAAATGAGAAAGAGTTTTAATACAGAATTTATGGCGAAAGTAGCATTGGAAGCGATTAAGGAGGAAAAGACGATAGCAGAGTTGTCGTCGCAGTACGAGGTACACCGGACACAAATAACAAATTGGCGGAAACGTGCGCTAGAAGGATTAGTGGGGATATTTCAGGGGAAGGAGGCAAGAACAGTAGGAGAGAAAGAGAAAGTAATAGACGAACTGTATCGGCAAATAGGGCAATTGAAGGTGGAAAACGAATGGCTTAAAAAAAAATCTACACAGATTGAGCATTGACGAGAAAAGGGGGTTAATAGAAGGTGATAATAAGGAGTTAAGTATTCGGAGGCAATGTGAGCTTGTAGGCCTGTTGAGGTCGAACAGGTACTATAAGCCAGTAGCGGTATCAGATGAGACATTACGGTTTATGCATCGGGTAGATGAGATATTTACGGAATATCCATTTTACGGGAGTCGGCGGATACGAGAGGCATTAAGGCGTGAGGGTTTTGAGGTTGGGAGAGAACGGGTGCAGGCGTGCATGAGGCAAATGGGGTTGCGTGCGATATATCCGAAGGGTAGCCTGAGTAAGAGGCATCCCGGTCACAAGATATATCCCTATCTTCTAAGAGACAGAGAAATTACCCATCCCAATCAAGTGTGGGCGACTGATATAACGTACCTACGGCTTAGGCAGGGATTTGTGTACCTTGTAGCGGTAATAGATTGGTATAGTCGTTATGTATTGTCATGGCGTATAAGCAACACGTTGGATGTTTCTTTTTGTAGAGAGGCCTTGGGGGAAGCCTTAGAGAAGGGATGTCCAGAGATATTCAATAGTGATCAGGGTTCTCAGTTTACGAGCCATGATTTTACGGGAATACTTTTAGGCAAAGAGATCGCAATCAGTATGGATGGTCGAGGCCGTGCGTTTGATAATATTTTTACGGAACGGCTTTGGAGGAGCGTGAAGTACGAGGAGGTTTACCTAAAAGATTATCAGGTTTGTCGTGATGCACGTGAGGGTTTAGAGGAGTATTTTTCATTTTATAACAATAGGAGGTACCATCAATCACTGGAATATAAAACACCGTATGAAGTTCATTTTGGAGTTCCTTACGAGAAAGAATGAGGAAAAGGTAACGCCGATGGGCGAAGAAAAATTGCGGAGTGTGCAGAAGGGTAACTCCAGTCGCCCTACGGGCTCCTTCCGTTACCCTTCTGCACACTGTAATTGATGAATTAATGCATCTAAATATTAATAGTAAATGGTCTTGACAAACCCATCCACTTTAGTTTCACCTTCTTTAGGCGTATATGTGCTGAAATTTTCGGTTGGATATTCTATGCCTGCTTATGAAAATGAAGATGTATTTTTCCATAAAACGTCAGCTAAGGTGTACGTAGGTCCGAAAAGTATTTTTTTAGGAATAGCCACACCCGAAGTGCCCAAAATGTACAAACCTAACATACACCCTCAGAAAGGAGGGGTGCTCTACGAAGTAATAATATCGAAGGATTCAATGGAAGAAGTAGAAAAGTTAAGGGCCGGTAAAGATATTGAATTTAAGCTCGACATATCCGGGGAATACCAAGATGGTCTGAATCAATTATGCAAAACCGAATCGATCAGGTATGTAGCAAATCAGAAAGAGTGGGTAGCGGCTCTAAAGGCAATGGGATTTAAAGGCGGCCTCATATTCGAACTCCCAATGGATATTGTTCCAGCCGATGAAGTAAAAACGGCACTAGCTGCAATAGAGAAAGCTAGAGAACATTTGTATTACGGTAATTACGATGACGTAGTGGCTAAGTGTAGAATATCTTTGGAAAGTGTAATATCGAATTGGGGAAAAATTGCTGCGGTTCGTAACTCCGTAAAAACGAACAAAAAGGGCATGACTAAGCAGCAAAGGTTTTTTCATGCCTTAGACCAAATCGTTTATTTTTCTCATTTGGCACACCACCCTGATGAAAACGGAGAATATATATCATTTACCAGAAGTGAAGCAGTGTTTGTGCTTGGTTCCACAATAGCCGCGATATCGAGTTATGTCGAAAATAGAATCTAACAATCGGGTCAAGTTGACGCATTCCGCGTTGCACGCTCCATGCGCAACTTACCCTGAGCGTTAGGCGTCTTAAAGGAGCGATTTATGTCTGACCAGCTTGAACACGGGACACTCAGCGTCTCATTTGACCAGTTGGCGATTGACTCTGAGTCGTATTTTGAAAAGGCAGAGGCCGCTCTCACGAACGTCCAACGCGAAGAGAACTGGCAGAGGTTCGAGCGTGATCATTTCTGGGCAGGACTGCCTCCCAACCTTCGCGAGGAAGCAATAAGTTTAGCCGAACGCCTCATTTCATTGGCAGGGGTGATCGCCCCTGCCGTACGGAACGCACCATTAGCATCGGAGGCAGATCAGCGAGACCTCGTGACTGGCACTAAGGCAATGCGCGCTGCGCTTCTCCTCCGACGCTTCAATTCGTGGACCACCGAGGTTCTACACGACGAGGGTACGGTCTTGGGGGTTCAGCCAGCTGGGCAGTCTGACAACCAAACATGCTCTCCAGAGACGGCCCGACGTACTTTTGCCGATTGGAAGGAAACGATCAGCGCAATTCTCGACTTGGTGTCAGCATCGCGCAGTCTTGGCCCAGTTGGAGAATTGGATGTTACGGCACCCGCTCGCTACCGGCCTAATACGGCTTTCATCATGATGTCTATGGACAAGTCTAAACATGAACTCATCGACGTGGCAGACGCCGTCAAGCAGGTGTTCGAGCTGTTTGACATACGCGCCGTTCGGGCGGATGACATCGAACATGAAGGAAAAATGTGGGGTCAGGTCTTGCAATCACGCATTTTGCCTAGCTGGGCATTTCAACGTTAGGCGAATTTGACCGTATGCATGGGCGGATTTAGATAATTGGAAAGGTATCCACAAATATGATAGGTTAATAAAAACTCAACCAGGAGAATAAAACAGATGAAAGTAAAAGTTATACTAGAGCAAGGAGAAGATGGTTACTTTGTATCATATTGCCCCTCGTTAAAAAGCTGTTGGAGTCAGGGAAGGACAGAAGAAGAGGCATTAAAGAATATTCGGGAAGCGATAGAATTATATTTAGAACCTGATGAGAAATTAACAGAAGACAGTAAGCATAAAGTTTATGAAGTGATGATATGAAACTCCCCATATTATCAGGACGAGAGGTTCTGGCAGCATTAAAACGGATGGGATTTAAAGAAATCCATCGGAAAGGCAGTCATATAAAAATGCAGCACCCAGACGGCAGGAAGATAGTTTTTCCCTTTCATGACGAAGTTGATAGATATACCCTAAAAGGCGCTCTTAAAGATGCGGAGATTAATATTGAGGAGTTTATGAAGAATCTATAGGGTTAGTTTTTTGTGAAGGGGGGATAGGTAAAAGTTTCTAACTTAAATAAGGTTCAAGGATCTCGAATAGAAAACGCCTAACACTTCAATGCAGCGGACGGCAAAAGGCGCCGCCACTGGTTTCAGACATTATACTGGAAATATATACTAATCTCAAGACCTTCTAATTCAAACTTGCGTTATTGATAAAATAACACTGTTTCCTGTAATAAAAATCCCTGCATATAGAATCTTCCTCTCCTAATTATCAAATCTGAAAAACCTACAAACCTATTTCAATTAAAAACAATTTACTTATGAAATAGGGGTGATTAAATATTACAATGGATTAACCGATAATTCATAAATCACAGGTTGCAATGGGGATACTGGAAGAAAGGGCAAGGATACGGAGCTTAAAAAGCAATTTTGTATTTACTAACAGAGAAGGCAAAAGGTTTGACTGTGGGTGGGTTGTGGAAAAGTTTTTCAAGTCTAGCAAAAAATGCAGGTATAGAAGATTTTCATTTCCACGATTTACGCCACACCTTTGCGACACGGTTAGCACAAAAAGGGGTTGACATTTATAAAATTTCAAAGCTTTTAGGTCACGCCAGCATTACCATGACGCAGTGTTATGCGCATCATTGCCCGGAGTCTTTGAGAGAGGGAATGGAAGTTTTAGAGAAAGTTGACTACAATTTGACTACAGTGAGGGAAAATAGAAATGTGTCGAGTGCCTGAACCCCTTGTATAATCAATGGTTATGGGCGATGCATGACTATTTTCTTGATAAATATTTCGTATCTTTTTATACTTAACAATAATAAAAACAAGCCCCAGAGAATATTTTGAAAAGGCTGAGGAAAATTCCTTTTACCTTTACATAAAAAGCAGGTATTGAAGACGCTTTATATTTTCTGTGGTTAATTTTGACACGGTAATTTTTTAACCAAAAGGGCCAGCGCATGAAATCAAAATCAACGTCCAGATATTTATTGATTACATTCCTCTCCTTATTTTCCATCTCCTGCCTCTTCATTCTTCTTAATAAAACTTTTGGCCTGGAACCACGTTTTGAAAAACGGGCAGAGAAAAGCGACACTACGTATAAATTTCGTCTACCGGGAATCGTTAGCTCCTATGTTAACAGGCTCTACGTTGACCCCGAACGCATCAAAACAACGGAAATGCTCAAGGAAGCCCTTTCGTGGCAGGAAAGGCTTATACCAGAAGTATTAACCGATTTTACAGAAAACACCAATACCGAAACAGTAACCGTAGATGATGTCTCGAAAACATATGATGTGTCCAAGATCCGCCGTACTAAAGACATGGTCGAAATTCTCCAGGACTCTCTTACGTTTATCAACACATACCGCCAGCCCAACGAGACTATCACCGCAAACGATATCGAATACACGGCTATCAACGGCATGCTCACACAACTTGACCCTCACTCTATTATCCTGCCGCCGAAAGAGTTTAACGAATTCAAGATCGGCACGACCGGGAAGTTCGGCGGACTGGGGATGGTTGTGGGATTACGAGATGGTATACTAATGGTAATCTCGCCAATTGAGGGCACACCTGCAGCGCGGGCAGGCATGAAGGCAGGGGATAAGATCATCGAAATTGACGGAGAATCTACCATCAACATGAATCTTACAGAATCTGTTGGAAAATTACGCGGTGATCCAGGTACACAAGTTGTACTCTCGGTCATGACAGAAAAGGCAGCGCAACCAAAGCAGGTCACTTTAAAACGAGAAATCATTGCTATCCCCACCGTCGAATCTGCATCTCTGGATAACGATCTGGGCTACATAAAAATAAGAAACTTTCAGGACGACACCTCTCAATGTCTCAACGAGCACATGAAACGCCTGAAAACATCTCCTCATAAAATAAAAGGGTTAATCATCGACCTGCGTAATAATTCCGGCGGACTGCTGGACCAGGCAATAGAAGTTGCAGATAAATTTCTCGAGAAAGGTCCCATTGTTGTCACGGTCGGGCCCAGCGGACATCCACGAGAGATACAGGAAGCCCGAAAAACAGATACAGACGAAGAACCGTATCCTATTGTAGTACTTGTTGACGCAGGGAGCGCCTCTGGCGCTGAAATCGTTGCCGGGGCACTTAAGGAAAATAATCGCGCCGTAATTACAGGAGACAGAAGTTTTGGCAAGGGTTCCGTACAACAACTCATTGAACTTATGGACGGTTCCGCATTGAAATTGACAATTGCCAAGTACCTTACTCCCCTGTTCACCGATATTCAATCGGTCGGCATTACCCCGGATATCAAGCTTATTCCTGTAACGGCAATAAAAGACAATGTCAATCTTTTCCGTGGTATTGTTGCGCTTCGCGAGGAAGACCTTAAACAGCACCTCGATGAACACCCAAAAGGTGAAACATCTTTTGCTACCCTTAAATATTTCTTAGAAACAAAGGAAAAGGATAAAACTGAAGAACCGGAAGAAGAGGCGGGAGATCCATACAAATTGCCAGATTTCAACACAGACTTTCATGTCCTCTTTGCTAAAAAACTACTTCTCAGCACCGTTACACCTCAGCGGGAGGCTTTTCTGCAGAACTCCCTTCAAATTATTGCAGAAACAACCCGATTAGAGGAAGAAAAGATTGCCCATGCGCTTCAAAAATTAGACATTGATTGGGCCACAGGCACAGGCACAGGCACTTCAAAATCAACGGCCTCTTACTCCACAAATCCAGTAAACGGGCATGTCAAGGCGGGTGAGAAGATTACCCTTACGGTGACGGTAAGCAACATGGGTGAAATACCACTCTATCAATTGCGGGGAATTTCGTCGAGCAAAAATGGACTCTTCGATAAACTCGAGTTCATCCTGGGGAAAATAGACAAGGATGCAACAAAATCGTATTCAACAACGGTAGAAATTCCCAAAAATTCACTGGACAGAGAGGATGAAGTAACCATTAAATTCGAAGAATTGAATCAGAATAAGCCGAAGGACATTAAATTTAATATTATTACCGATGCATTACCCCGGCCACATTTTGCTTATTCCTATCAGATTCTTGACAACGCAAAGAACTCCTCAAAAAACAATGGAGACGGATTACTCCAGACAGGCGAGGATATCGATCTGCTCGTATCTGTAAAAAATGTTGGTGAAGGCGCTGCCGAAAAGAATGTGATTACCTTGAAAAATTTGAGCAATAAAGAAGTTTTTATAAAAAACGGACGTGCAGAAATCGGATTATTAAATCCAGGAGAAATGAAAGAGGTAAAATTATCTTTTTTTGTAAAAGAAACAATACCCTCAGACACGTTTAATATGGACCTGCTCATTTCCGATTCTATCTTTGGAACGTTCCTATCCAACAAACTTACTTTTCCCATCGTTGCAGGTAAGAATAAATTGACCCAGGCATACAGCACCTTGAAGATAAGCAGAAATCATATCCCGCTGTACAGCGGGATGTCTTTTAATGCTACCGTAGTCTCAATGATGAAGGAAGGAGCTATTATAATATCCGATGCAAAAAATTCAGACTGGTTCCGCATAACACTGCCAGACAATCGACACGGCTGGGTCTCTGCAAAAGAAGCCGTAGAATTGAATGGCGCAGAAAATAAACCAAATGACCTGGAACCTTTTCTCCAAAGAATACCGCCGACGATTACCTTGAGCAAATCTCTATCGAATATATTATTCGGAAATGAGAGGCTACCACTGTCTGTCGTCATAGAAGATGATATATGCGTAAAACACGCTTATATCCTTATCAACAACGATAAAGTCTATTACAAGTCCAACAAAACTGCCGCACCCAAAGAACAGACCAGACTCGAAATCAACACAGACGTCCCGCTCAAGGAAGGTCCTAATGTAGTAACGATCGTTGCACGCGACGATCAGGACACGATAACCATCAAATCCTTTGTAGCGACGAGAGCTATTACCGTTGCAAAGGCGCCGTAAACTTAGAAAGTCCCCTCTTGGGAGGGGACTTCGTCGTGAGCTCAGTCGAACGATTTTAGGGGTGGGTAGTCGGGAACTTCGTGAGATATTCACTGAGGTTTTACGATCAAGGAACCCACCCCTAACCCCTCCCAAGAGGGGAATAATCCATGCCGCCCTGCGACCCGCATAAATAAAATGAAAATTCCTATACAATCAAATTTATTTTAACTTTTGATAATATTCGCTCAGCACTTTTGCCACTTCTGATCTTGTAAAGGTAGGCGGCGGCGCCTCTCCGGTACTTAGCATCCTGCGCACTTCCGTTCCGCTCAAAATTACATGGTTGGACGAATCGTGAGGACACGTCTTGTAAGAGGCCATTCCGTTACAGGATTTACAGTAGAACGTGTGGTCAAAAAACAGCGGCGTAATCCCTATTTCCTGCGGATCAAATTCATCAAAGATATAATGCGCATCAAACGTCCCGTAATAACTACCCACCCCTGCATGGTCTCTGCCCACAATAAAATGCGTACAGCCGTAATTTTTCCTCACCAGGGCATGGAATATCGCCTCTCTCGGCCCGGCATACCTCATGGCCGCCGGAAAAACGGACAACATCGCCCTGTCTTTGGGATAGTATTTTTCCAACAGGATTTCATAGCTTTTAATCCTTACGTCAGCAGGAATGTCGTCGCTTTTTGTTTCTCCTACCAGCGGGTGTAAAAGTATGGCATCCACAATCTCCAGGGCGCACTTCTGGATATATTCGTGAGCGCGATGCACGGGATTGCGGGTCTGGAATCCGACCACCCGTCTCCACCCCTTTTTTACAAACAACTCCCTGGTTTCTGCCGGGTCCAACCGGTATGTCAAAAAATTACCTGGTTTTGCCCTGTTTACCACACTCACCCTGCCGCCGAGCAGATATTCACCCATCTTGGAAACGTAATCCACACCCGGATGTTTTTGGTCATCAGTACCGTAGACCTCCAGAGACTCTTTTGGTTTGTCATGATGAAAGATTTCTTCCAGGTGAAGGATCGCAACTACCTCGTTCGCCTGATCCAGAAGGGCAACATCCTTCCCTGGTTTGAGTCCTTCTATTTTTTCTTTTGTTACAGAAAGTACAATGGGAATGGACCACGGCAAGCCACTCGCTAACCGCATATTGTCCACCACGTTATCATAATCCGCCTTGCACATAAATCCTTCCAGGGGACTCATTGCGCCAACCGCTATCATATCGAGGTCTGACATCTCCCGTGCATTAAGCTGGATTTTTTTCATATCATAATGTGTAGCCTTATCCAGTAATGTTTCTCGTTCCTCCGCGGGAACGATCCTCTTTATAAGCTTTCCCCCATGAGGGTCAATATTCTTAACCATCTTTCATTTATCTCCTTTCAAACACCTTGCCTGAATAATAAATTCCTCTTGATGCCCCCCGGCATCCCAAACCGTCCAAATCGTTTTGTCGCGCTTCAGCCTTGCTCTTAACGAAGCGCTATTACTGCAAGCCTGAAAAGGCAGTCTCAACTCAATCGCCTGCACAGGGCACTCCTTCACGCAACAGGCACAGGTCCAGCAAGCAGACTGATCACGAATCGCCGCCTTCATATTTTCCTTGCGGTAACACAGGTCGCCCGGACAGATGCGTTCACACCGCGCCTCAGGCAACCCCCTGCATCCGTTACAGATATTTTCGTCAATAAAGATACTCATTACACACTACTTTCGAAAATGCCCCTTGCGCCATAAACACCTGTTCTAAATTAAAAAACTAGCACAAAGGTCTTTCTACCATTTTTATCTCATCGGTTTTCGAATTATAAATAGAATTAACAAACGCAAGCCACCGGCTGTCATCTTTCGTCGGATAATCTAATCGTGTCTGGTAGCATGCCCATCTCGTCTCCTTACGGTAGATGAGGTGTTCTGCCACTACCCTTGCAACATCAACCCTATCAATACATTCTAATGCCTCAACCAGGTTATAATTATTTATTACTGTTATGTCTTTCAGGCGTCCTTTGAGACATTTTAATAACCGTCTTGCCTCCAGCAATCTCTCCTCATGGAGTGCGTAATTCATGGAAATACCACCAGCATATTCATCCATAATCTTTTGCAACCGTTCGCGTACCTCCGATGGCGATATCCCTGACTTTTTCGTTAAAGGAGTCAAAACCCTTGATTTTTCAGTGTGAATTAACTCGCTATCCACTTCCTCCAAAGACACTCCTTTTATGTCTTCTAAGGCAGTCGTTGCAGCAATACGCGCTTCAACCCAGCTTCCACTTACATATTTTTTGGGTGCGCCGCCTGCCACCTCTCCTGCTGCATAAAGACCCTTTAATGTTGTCCTTCTCTCTTTATCGATCCAGTAGCCCGACTGACAATGACCACCCACAATAAAAGGCTCCGTCCCCTGTATTTCCACAGGTTTCTTTCGAGGATCCATACCCTCGCTTGCCCACAAAAGGATGATCTGTGGATTCATATTCAAAAAATCTTCTTTGAGCCGCCTCTCGTCTGCATCATTCAAGGTAGTCGTATCCAAATAGCAGGGGCCTCTCCCTGCCTTCGTCTCTTCAACGGTGGCCAAAAGCCTGTGTTGCGTGAGGCATTTATTTCCTCCCAGGTGTTTATAGTAGCGTTCCAGATAATCTTCACCGCGCGCATTGATCTGTTTTGAATGAACTCCGACAGCAATAGTGCCTGTCGGGGCGTGCACGTCCTTAACACGCAGGGCAATGAAACGATTCTCAAATCCGGTCATCTCTGCTCCTGCACGTATCCCCATGGCATATCCCGTCCCTACGTTCCACGGACAGTACCACATGAGGTGTCGAGATTCCCCGGGATTATTAGGTCTATATAAGCCAGACGCCCCTCCCGTAGCAACAATTACAGCCTTCGCGCGAACTACATAAAACTTGCTGTCCTTAATCCCGTATCCAAATGCCCCGCAGATACGTTCACCCTGATAGATAAAATTTGTCGCCACAACGCGATTTAACACTTGGGTACAGGTTTTTGTTACAGCCTCTGCCAGTATGGGTTTCAGCCGTTCACCAAAAATACGGATACTACGCTTCCCCCTTTTCTTGTAACTACCATCCTCATTCTTCTCGATCGGAAGACCCATCTTTTCTACATCCTTAACTGCCTCATTCAGCCCTTGCGCAATGGTATAGACAAGGTCCTTTCTTATTACACCCTCAAACTCCCGCTCCACATACGACACATAAGACTCAGGCGTCTGTCCGGAATGCAGATATGCATTGATGGCATTCAAACCCATGGCAAGGCAACCACTGCGTTCAATGTGAGCCTTTTCCATAATAACCACCCGGCAATTTGGCGATTTTTTGTAAATCTCCACGGCAGCAAAACAACCTGCCGCTCCACCGCCAACAATTAAAATATCAGTATCTATATACATAGCACCCGAATCAATTTCACAGTGAAATTGCAAACACGAAAACGAAAAATAGATATTACTCATATTTTATTATCGTGTCAATTCTAAACTACTCTGCCTTCCTCATATCATCCACGAATTCTTTATCACTCAATAATCCTATAGCAACCTCGGCTACCACAGGATCAAACTGCGTCCCGGAACACCGTTCTAATTGGATAATAGTATTACTCACTCCTATGCCATTTCGATAGGCTCTGTCTGACAGCATGGCATCGACGGAATCTGCAACGCATAGAATCCTTGCTCCCAAGGGTATATCATCCCCCATTAACCCATCAGGATATCCCTTGCCATCGTACCGTTCCTGATGAAATCCAGCAATAGGCGATAAATCCCTAAAAGCTTCAATCGTATCCAGTATCTCCATCGTAATAATTGCGTGCTTTCTCATGCCATCCACTTCCTGGTCAGAAAGATGACCCGGCTTGCCTAAGACTTCGTATGGTATGTACACCTTACCGATATCATGCAGATAGGCAGCATTCCTGATTTTCTCAATTTCTGCATCGGGTAATTCCAGAACACGGGCAATCTTCTCGCTCAGAAAGGCGATTCGTTGTGAATGGTTTTTTGTGTATTTATGCTTGGCATCAATAACGTCAGCGAAGGTATGCAAGATAACCCTCATATAGTCACCTATCTTAGTTGTAGATACAACCCAAGGTGGATTAACCGACTGGATAATCTCAGAAAATATCCGCTGTATACTCATATTATCAGAAATTCTCGTACAAAAAGCCCCGGCATCCTTATTCTTTAAGTCCATTATCACATCCCACAAGTCGGGGTTAAACTCCCGCCCTTTATGCAATCTCAAATAATTGTAAATTTCAGTGCATGAATAGTCTCCATACACCTTTATCTTTTGGTCTATCGTATCAGCGATATGAATCAACTGCGCACCCAGGAAGATATCCTCCCCTTTTTTCCCGTTGGGGTAACCACTTCCGTCATACCACTCGTGATGGTCCTGGATAAAAGCTTGTGTCTCTTCCATGGCACTTATTCTGGATATAATCTTTGAGCCTACCGTAGGATGTTCAAAGATACGGGGAACTCGTTTTTGTTCCTGCATAGTTGGAAACAGTGCAGGATGTTCACCAAAGATGACGGCGCCTACATCATGAAGCAAGCTTGCATAGAATATAATATCTCGCTTTTCGGGCATGACGATTTCTGAAAGGGCCGTTGCAATTACGGCAACACGTCTCGAATGCAGCAGATTGTGATTTCCAAATTGATCCATGATGAGTGACAGCGCTGATATAATCTGATCGAACTGGGACTTTATTTTCTCATCTTTCATAGTTTATCTCCGGAAACCGAGGAATATTATCAAAACAAAATTATAGTGAACGACTTGAACCAGGCCTTCGGCAACTAAATATTCCCCTCCCTTGATGGGCAATGTCATTGAATTAAGCTGTTTCAAAACTTTGAGTGTTCATAATCATAATAAACGAGGATTTACAAATGATAGTCAGGGTAATCCAAAGGTAAAGTCAACTTCCCACAGCCCCAATAGGGCTGTGACAAGGAAGAAAAATATAGCAGCATTAAACCCTGAAGGGGTTATATAATAAGGCATATTAATCCCATAGGTATCGTTCATCATAGTTCACCTGATATGTATTCAAAAACTCCAGGAATTTTTTTTCGATATCGAACATAAAATATGAACGTGGGTTTCGGTTTCGCCGATGATAAGAGGAGGGGAGTCACATTCTTTGAAAACTGCTGCCATGTAAGCATGTAATTGCCCCTCAACACATTGATTGATCAAAGGTTGTCTATCTTTAGTGCTGAATATAATGTGATAACGATGGGGACATTATTTTCCCTTCGTTGTTGTTGCGCTCTTTCAGAGCTTAAAATATGTTGTACTCTTACCCAGGGCGTTACCCTGGGCTTTCCTATGTAAGCCCTTTGGGCTATCAATATCCGCAGGTGTTGGGTTTATCGCACCACTCCCTCTTTAGGCTTTTACCTAAAATTGAAACATCTTCCCTTAATTCAATGACAGTGTCCTTGATGGAAGGGGCAAGAGGAGGGTGATTAACTCTTTCCTTCACCCCCACCTAGCCTCCCCCATCCCTTCGACTTCGCTCAGGACATGCAAGGGGGAGGAACTCGATTATTTGAATTTCCTGAACATTGAATTATATGCTTCGCTTCACTCAGAATGACACGTTGTCATGCTGAACGGGGCGACGCATCTCTTTTTCAAAAGATCTGAATTCCTGTACATTAACCTAGGGGGACTAAGGGGGGTTTGTTTAGTTATTATTGTCGCCGACTATAAATTCTTTACACCTCCGAAGGAGTAAGGCATCTGAGAAATATCAATATTGAATCATGTTCAGTTTCGTAGCGCACCGTTTACCCTACTTAACGAAGACCCGAGGGGCCTGTCCTTCATTTTTTACTAAAGGTTTAACAATCGTTGAAAGGACCAGTATTTCTCCAGCCATTTTAAAGGGAATTGCATTAAAAATAACGTCAATATCCTCGTGTGACTTTGCAATAATCTTTACCTTTATTCCTTGCGCTGCGCCAGCTCGAATCTTTTTAAACAACGACTCTACATTACTTCTAAATTCATTTCCTATCAAATCAAACACACACATGCGAAAAAGATCGCTCTCTGGAATCCCTGTCATTTTTACAAAAGCATCATTGAATCCGCAAATACCCCCTTCGACCTTTGATAAAACTACGGCAAAGGATATACTACCAAATAAATTTCGAATATAATCCTTCTCGTCTTTTTCTCGTGCGTAAGCAGCTTGTAAAACTATATTAAGTTCCTTGAGTTGTTCATTCAACTCGATATTTTCTACGGCAAGTCTTCTTCTTTCTAACCCACGGCTAATTATGACCTCCAAACTCTTGGCATCATTCATGAGCATAAAATCCTTCACAACGTAATCATCCGCGCCTTCATGAATCGCTTCTACGGCCGTCGCTTCACTCGTATAGCATGTCGCAACAATAATACATATCTCCTGGTTGTCTTTCCTGCATACCTTCAGTATTTCAATCCCATTCATTCCCGGCATAACAAGGTCTAATATCATAACCTGAAAACTTTCTGTATGCAGTTTTTTCAGAGCAGATTCTCCATCATGGACCATCTCCGTTTTATATCCTTTTATAGCCAATGTTTTACTAAACATGTCGCAGACAAGCGGACTGTCGTCAACTATTAATACTTTCCCTTTTGCACTCCATTTGTTTGTATCCATTGCATACCCTCCTAATACAAAATAAAAAAAACTGCAGGAGCCCTCTTTAAACCATTCTTTACGAAAGAGGAATTCGCCTATTTTTCAATGCTGTTTACTTTACTATTTTTGTGAACGTAAAGCCACTATACTAGCCTCCCTGTTGATTTGATACCAATATTTCGGCGTTTCTTGCACATATTTCCTTCAACTGTTTTACGGTAAAAACTTCACCAGCCAGCCACTCTTTCCTATCCGTATTTGTCTCAAATATGTGAATCACATTCTTATATTCTTTTATAGCCTGTTCAATGAGATTGACCTCCTTATACAGATTCCCAAGATAATAATGTGATAATACAGAGTTGTTATCTAAATAAATCGCCTTTTTAAAGGAGGAGATTGCCTTTTCTTTTTCCCTAATCGTATAATAAATACTTCCTAAAATCAAATAGGCATCTGCTGATAAATCATTAACCTCCAGGGCATCCAGACCCTTTTTTAATGCCTTATCATACAAGCCCATATTTGCATACATCTTACCAGCTAATAGATGGGCATCCATATTCTTCGGTTCCTTCTGTAGTACCTCTTCGATATCTTCTAATACCGCTTCATAATTACCATCGGGAGGGTGTACGCCTTTTTTTATCCATTCAGATAGATTTCTTTTGCGTTTCAGGTCAATCTCTTGTGGTACCACCTTCCTCTTTAAGGGAGAAGGCATTCTTTGGTTGTCAAAAACCATACTATTCACTGCTTTTTCCCTTTGCTGAAAGCATGTTGTTGCTGGTACAGCCCTATTTCTCCCCTCTTTCCGGTATACAAATACTCCGGAAACTTCTTCTAAATCAAAGTCATCTGATATCTGCCAGAGGGATTCTGAATGACCAACAAATAAAGAACCTCCAGCGGTAAGCATATTATAAAATTTACGAATGATCGTTTTTACTGTCTCTGTCCTAAAATAGATCAACACATTCTTGCAAATAATAATATCAATACTTTCTCCTCCCATAGGAAAACAAGGTTCAATAAGATTTACAGTCTCAAAACGGACGCGTCGTTTTACCTGATCATGGAGAAAGTATTGTCCGTCTCTTAGGGTAAAGTATTTATTTAACATTTCTTTGTCAATCGCCCGCATGCTGCTTTTATTATAGATGCCTTCTTTTGCCCTGTTTAAAGCCACCCCACTGATATCCGTAGCATAAATAGAGACATTAATATCGTCGGGTAGATGACTTTCCATGAGCGCCATCGCTATGGAATACGGTTCTTCGCCTGTCGCACAGCCAGCGCTCCATATTTTTATTTCTTTATCTTTTTTTCTTTCTATCAACGCAGGCAAGATATTTTCTGTCAACACCTTCAATTGCCTGTCATCACGGAAGAAAAATGTTTCTTTAATCAATATGAGATTTAATAGCTCATTAAATTCTTTCTTCCTTATGGCGTTTGTTGTAATGAGCGAATAATATGCATCATAATCTTTTATGCCCATGATATTCATACGGGTATCCAGGCTTATTTTAAGCGAATTCTGCTTACTGTCGTCAATATAGATACCGGTGAGACTTTCAATACGCTGACGAAATTTATCAAAGACTATTTTAGAAAATATCCTTATTGTTTTTTCCATTAAATAATGCACACCCGATTCCTGCCCTCGGCCTTTGCATTGTAAAGCGCCTTATCAGCCATATTAATTATGTCTTCCAGGTTTTTTACGTCAGGGCATGGATAGCTGGAAATGCCAATACTTATGGTGCACTTGATTACCTTGTTTATCTCTCCAAAATTATATTGTTCGACTTCCTTTCTCATTCGTTCAGCCAAATTTATGCTATCCTCCAGTTTTGATTCCGGTAGGATAATAGAAAATTCCTCACCACCGTACCGCCCGAGGGTATCACAGCCCCGGATGCTATTTTTTAAAATGTGTGATATTTTACATAACACGGTGTCACCCTGAAGATGTCCATAGGTGTCGTTCACCTTTTTAAAATAATCCATATCCAGCATCAGAAAGGAAAGGGGCAGCTTATACCTTTCAGCCCTGGCGTATTCTTTACACAAACATTCATACAGGAAACCATGATTATAGATGCCTGTCAGGCTATCGGTAATAGCAAGTTCTTTCACTTTATTGTAAAGCCACGAATTTTCTATTATGACGAAAGCCTGTTTTACCACAACCTTAAAAAAATCTTCTTCCTTGCTATCAATTCTTTCAGAGGGATCATGAGCCAATATAATTAAACCACCCAGCTTATTATTATATTTTATCGGTACATCGAAAAATGCCATTTTTGTTTCACCTGTCTGTTCAATCTTATCAAGATCAAAAACGGTCATTGTACTTGATGCCATGAGAGAGACACCGTTTGCCTGCAAATAGCTTCTTGCATGCTCCTGTACCTTTTTCAGATACTGCTCGCTTACCGGATGATTCATTTTAAAAAAGCACTCGACATTGTGTTCCTCTAGGGTAACAATCGCCGCCACATTATATTCCAGAATTTTTGCCAGGGTTTCCGTTACAATCTTCACAATATCTTCGAAATTATCAATCTTTCTCTCAATCAAGGAACTCATTTCATTTAATACCGTTGCTTCAAAGAGTTTTTTATCGAGCAACTCATTGACTTTGGAAATGATATTAACGGCATTAATCAGGCTGCTTTCCCTGATGAGTGATTTTTTGTATTCAGCTTTCTGTCGTTTCTGTAAAAGGTCCTCTATTGTTTTCAAGAGGGTTCTTTGCTCAAATTCTTTGGATAAATAAGCATCTGCGCCGGTCTGAATACCCCAGTATTTGTCGTGCGCCTGATCTTTCACCGTCAAAATAACAATGGGGATATGGCCTGTTTCAGGATCTGATTTCAACAAACGGCATACCTGATACCCATTCATCTTCGGCATCGCAACGTCAAGTATTATCAAATCCGGCAGTTCCGTAAATGTTTTCTCGATTGCCTCAATACCATCACAGGCAGTGAGCGTATTAAATCCCTTATCACTCAAAAATTTACTTATGACTTCCAGCACCAACGGGCTATCATCAACTACTAAAATATTTCCTTTTCTCATTCCTATCCCACCCTCGTGAAACTACAGTATCTGTCCGGTATGTTTACATGAATCAGAAAAATCTGACAATTCATACTTCATCGCGCATTATGTATGATGTTCAGTGTACGGATAATATCTTCTACAGATAACACCTTACTGACGGCTTTTTTTTCAATAGCAACCTTTGGCATGCCAAACACAGTACAGGAATTCTCGGATTGGGCAATCGTAATACCGCCTCTGTCTTTCATGTGTTTTAAACCTTCTGCACCATCCGAACCCATACCGGTCAATAAAACCCCAACAGCAGTTTCCCCAAATACCTCGGCAATGGAATTAAACAATATGTCTACAGATGGTTTCACGCCGTGCACTCTTTCGCCTGAAATTAAACCCACGGTTTTTTTGCCGCGGACTATGGTATGATATCCATCAGGGGCAACCAGCACCTGTCCACTTTCAATCTTTTCGCCGTCCTTAGCCAGCTTGACTTTTACCTCACACGCATTCCCAAGCCAGTCTACAAAGCCTTTAATAAAGCCACTAGCCATATGTTGAACCACCAAAATTCCCGAATCATAGTTTGCCGGAATATTTTTCAATATCTGCATAACGACAGAAGGTCCTCCCGTAGACGCCCCGATACCAACAATTTCGCATCTGGCCGGTTTAAGAAGGGAAACAGGTACTCTTTGTTTTGAAAATTCCCGAGACTTACCCTTTACATGGGTTAGCGCTTTTACCTTCGCTATCTGCTTGACCTTCTGAATGAGCACTTCCCCAATCTTGTTCCACGTATTCCCTTCCAATCCAGATGGTTTCTCCATAACGTCCACCGCACCTGCGGCAAGTGCATTAAAGGTGGTATAAATCCCTTCTTTCTCTATGACAGAAGAAAGAATCAATATGGGCGTTGGATGATATGCCATAATCTGTTCTGTTGCCTGAAAACCATCCATCACGGGCATATGGACATCCATGGTAATGGTATTCGGCCTGAGTTTCTGTGCCAATTCTACTGCCCTCTCGCCATTTTCAGCCATGCCTACTACTTGTAGTTGCGGGTCGGTCTCAAGGATTTTCTTCAATATTTCCCTAACGAGTCCTGAATCATCTACAACGAGTACTTTAATTTTTTCGAACATAATTTCCTTTTTAATAATCGTTCACCGCAGAGACGCAGAGATCGCACAGAGAAAGAAGTTGGAAAATTGGGAAATTGAGAGGTGGTGACTTCCTCTGCTTCTCATCTTCTCAACATCTGTTTTCCTTCTTTGCGCCCTGTGTCTGGTTACCTTAATCTTAATAAGATTGAAATTATTCTCCTATCAGTCTTTTTATCGTATTTAATAAGTTGCTCTGATCAAATTCTTTTTTCAAAATATAAGCATCTGCTCCTACCTCTATACCCTTTCTCTTATCTTCGACCTTCTCTCTTCCGGTTACCATAATGACAGGTAAGTCCTTTAGTCTTTTATCCGCCCGTACCTTTGCCATTAACTCAAATCCACCCATCCTGGGCATATCAACATCCGTTACTAATAAGTCATATTTTTTTTCATGTAATTTATCCATAGCATCGATACCATCAATTGCAACATCGACCTCGTAGCCGGCATTCGCAAGGATATTCTTCTCCAATTCTGCTGTTATCATGGAATCTTCGGCAATCAAGATCGCATTCCTTTTAGCCTGTGGTTTTACTACTTTTGAGACTTCACCTCTTGGTAATACACCCACCAAATCTCTTGCCTTGACAAGTTCCTGCATATTTAATATCAGGATGACCTGTCCTGTCCCAAGCGTTGTAACGCCCGAAAAATATCTCGGCCTTTTTAAATATCCTGTAAATTCCCTGAAAACAACCTCTTTCTCATATAAAAATTCGCTGACAATAAAACCAATCTTTTTCCCCTCGGATCGGGTGACAATAATTGGAATACTTTCACCTTTTTTTCCCTCTTCCTTTTCCAGCACAAAAATATCCGCCATGTGAACCAAAGGAATGGTTTGCCCTTCTATAAAAACAGAAGCCCTCCCCTCCAGGGTTTTTATATCCTTCCAAAAAACATGAGCAACACGGTCAATGCTCAGGGACGGAACGGCAATGGTCATATTCCCAACCCGTAAAATCAAGACATTAATGAGGGCAATTGTTGCCGGCACTTTTAAAATAAACCTGGTACCACGCCCCACCGTTGATTCAATAATGAGAGAACCGTTTAATCTATCCACCATTGTTTTTACGACATCCATGCCTACGCCACGTCCAGAGGTATCGGTAATAATCTTGCTTGTAGAAAAGCCGGGTTTCATTATAATTTCATAAATTTCTTCATCCGACACCTTTTTCGCTTCTTCTTCACTCAAAAGCCCTTTCCGGATGGCCGTTTCTTTTACCAGTTCTTTATTAATTCCCTTTCCATCATCTTCGACACTAATCAAAACGTCTCCGCCTTCCTGCTTCGCACTTAATGCAATAGTACCTGTCTTTTTCTTCCCAAGGGATGCGCGTCGGGAAGGTTCTTCTATGCCATGATCTACTGCATTTCTTAACAAATGCACTAACGGGTCTTTTATCATTTCTATAATAGTGTTATCCAATTCCACCTCTGCGCCTGAAATTAAGGGGTTTACCTCTTTACTGAATTGTCTTGAAAGGTCTCTTACCAGCCGCGCCGCCAGATCAAATATTGCAGAAATGGGCTGCATGCGCAGGGCCATCACCTGTTGACGAATACCCTCTGTGATAGCGTCGAGTTTAACAACGTCTGTTTCGTATGACTCTGAATACCTTGATATTTCTCTCAGGAGGTGCTCTTCTTCTCTATTATATCGAGTGACAATCTGATACAATTTATTATTATTCGATTCATGAGAACCTAAATCAGCCTCGGTCGCCGCCTTTATTGTCTTTAATTGCCTCGCATATTGGTTTAGTTTCACCATGTCCTCGTATCTTTGACGAAAAGTCATCTGCGTCATGATTAATTCCACCAAATGATTGTATAAGGCTTCGATCTTATCCAGCCCTGTTCGTATAGATTTTCTGCGCTCTTGTACAATCTTTACCTCCCTTACTGCCCCTTTACCCTCAGTCTCGATGGGAGTTGTTGGGGGCAATTCAGGCTGCACAATTTTTGACTCTGCCGTATCATACACGACTTTATCTACTTCGCGTTGTAACAATTCTTCCCTGCCTTGCAAACCATTTGGGATCAAAACAGCCTCTAGCTGACCACATATTTTCTCCACATCTATTATCTCTTTTGCGTCCTTAAGTTTCAACTCCACCATGTTTGCGAGCACGTCTAGTGCCTGAAATACAACGTCATATAATCTTTTTGTTGGTTGTAAGCCACATTCCTTAATCTTTACAAAGACATCCTCCACCTTATGAGCCAAGGTCACAACATCAACAAATCCCATCATCCTTGCAGTTCCTTTCAGGGTATGGACATCCCTCATAATCTCTTTTAGTAATTCAAGATTGGACGTGTCCTTTTCAAAGGCCAGAATAGCCTGATTTAATTTTTGTATCCTGTCCCTGTTCTCGTCCACAAACTTCGGGACAAAGGTCGTTATATCGAAACCATTGCTCATAGCAGTATTAATTCCATAATCCCCCCTCTCCCGAACCTGAACAAGTCGAAAGAGGATGTAAAAAGGAGAAAAGGAGAAAGGGAGAAATAAAATCTAAAAACACTTTTTATTCTTTTCTCCATGCCTCCACCTTTTCTCCTTATTCAAAAAAAGGATGCTCGAAAGAAAGATACAAAAATACACCATATTCATTCTTCGAAGGTCCTAAACCAATCGGAAAGGAAATTCCAGGTACAATCTGCAATCCAGATACAAAGTTAATGGCAAATCGAGCACCAGGATTGATAAAAAACATGTCATTTCTTATTTTTGCGCCATCGACCTGAACAGATTCCGGGGAATTCCATACCGCCTCACACATGAGGTTGAAATTTTCCGATACACACCAGATAAGGCTGGTTCCAAAGTTGTATCCAAAGGTATCGGCATCTGCTCCGCCAGACTCTTTATTTCCCGGGATAATTGTTGTCCCCATATTCCAGTGGTTCATCAATTTGCCGGAGAGTTCCAAGCTAAGCGGAATATTTACCTGATACCCGAGGGTGCCGCTGCCAAATCCTTCCTTATAATCTCCTGTGGGCAAAAGCGTTGAAAAACGAGGCGCAAGGGCAATCGCATCCTGGAAAATAAGCTGGTAACGATAATTTAATGCCACATCGCCTATGTCGGTTTCTTGTATGGGATTATTCAAATGGCTGACGGGAATTGTGTAGGAAAGCTGATGTCTCTGACCCGGGACAGGCCATTCCTGGGTAAAAGAATATTCCCAGGTTTCGCTCTTTTCCAAATATCGAAATGTTTGAATATGTTGGATAACTCCCGGCTCCTGATTGTATGCCTCCTCAAGCAGGAAGGAATTATCCATAATTTTGTTCCCATGAAGTTCCTTTACTTCTTCAGCGAATCCTTGATTACAGGTTAAGACAACGAACACCGGAATGAAAAACAACACGCATCGAAAATGTATCATCAAACCATCCTTTAAAAACAGAAAGGTTCAAACTCTAAAAAGAGCGGATAAAGGGGTGTGTAAGTTTGCCGTAACGCAATTGAGATTCCTCTCTCTCTCCACGTCCTTTGCGCCCGTAAGTGTAAACTCTTCATAACCCTTTGTGCCGACCGCAGGCATGACTGTTTAATCCGTTAAATATGTCTCCTGCTTAAAAAAGTTACCGACATCCAGCAACAGTACTAATTTTTCGTCCGCACTAAACACACCTTTAAAGAAATTTTTAGACATGTACATCACGGCAAATGGGGGGATAGGTTTTATATCTTTTTCCGAAATCTGAAAGATATTTATAACCTCATCAATCGGTATCGCGAATTCACCATCCTGAAACGATACCAATAGGAAATCAACTCGACATTTTCCCATCTTTAACCCCGAAACAGATTTTTGTCTTCCTTGAGTGGGAGGCAATACTTCATCCGAACGTACCTTTTCATTCTTTTCTTTTTTTCGTCCAACAAAAGAAGAGAAGAGTTTCGTTTCCCGGGTTTCTACTACCGTGGCAGAAGGAGTTAAAGAAGGGGTGTCTTCAGTAACCTTTGCGTCTGTGAAAGGTGTGCTTGTTTGCTGAAAAAGTTTCTCTCCGAAATCAACCACAAATATCTTTTGCCCTTCGTATTCCACAACCCCATTGGCAAAATCCGGATAATTCTTATCATCAGTCAGAGCAATGTCCTTTACCACCGCCTTTACCTGCGCAGTTTCTAAACCAAAACAAGCTGCCCCTATTTTAAACACCAGGATATTTCCCATATTACGTCTTGAACTTTTTGACTATTTCTTTTAAATCATCTGCCATTTTATTCAATTCGGCAATAGTGGCTGTCGATTGTTTTAATCCCGCGGCCGTCTGTCCTACAACCTCAGATATCTCTCTCATCGTCCCTGCCACCTGCTCCGTAGCGCTTTTTTGCTGTTGCGTTGCCATGACGATTTGCCTGGAAGCCTCCGTTGTTTCCTTTGTAGAATTCAAGATAGATTCGATAGACTGCCCTGCCTTTTGCACCACTTCAACACCTTTCTCCACATTCTTTACACCCAGTTCTGTAGATAAAACAGCGGCATTAGTTGCCACCTGTATCTCTGAAACAACGCCTTTTATCTCTTCTGCGGATGTCTTTGTCCGTTCTGCAAGTCTCCGTACCTCTGCTGCCACCACGCCAAACCGTTTGCCAAATTCACCCGCGGCAGACGCCTCTATCGAGGCATTTAAGGCGAGCAAGTGCGTTTCACCCGCAATCTCTTTAATAATTCCCAGCACATCTCCAATTTTCTGTGCTTTTTCACTGAGCGAAAGAATCTTACCCGAACTATCCTTTGTCACCCCTTTAATATCTTCCATGATGTGAATAGATGCCGAAACGGCTTCCATACCATGATGGCATGTGGTTTCAGAATCCTCGGCAACCTTTGCCACAGATTCTGCATTTGCTGCAATCTGTTTCGCAGAACTGGAAAGCTCCTCAATTGTTGAAGTTATTTCACCAACCGAAGCAGCCAGTTCAGATATGCCGCTCGATTGCTCTTCCGAACTGGACATTATCTCTGATGTAACCGAAGAAACACGCATAATTGATTCCTGAGACTGCGTAATTAATAAGCGCATAGTTCCTATCATGGCATTAAATACATTTATCAAAGTGCCAATTTCATCGTAGCTTTGTACCTTCACTTCCTGATCCAGTTTCCCTTCTCCTATATGTTTTGAAACTTTAATCAATTCCTGCACAGGTTTTACCGTAGCAAACGCGGAGAAAATTGCGATAATTACCGTCATAATACCTGCTGCGGATACGAGGATAATCTGTATAGTCATGGCAGCCCGCATTGTCGCAAATCCTTCTTTTTCATCAATCTCTGACAGTAATATCCAGTTTATATGCTTTATGGGATGCCACGAGCCAATTACAGGAGTATTCCTGTAATCCGGGTAAATCGCAATTCCGGCTTTACCCTTCAAACCCTCGTTTACCCCCAGGGTATCCGCCTTAACCTTGAGTTCTGCATCATTTATGAATCTGGACTCAGAGACCATGAATTTCTCCTGATTCACAATGTAAGTTTCAAACGTTTCTCCAAGCCCCTCACGGTCAGCAAGCATTTCGTAAATTCCTTTAACATTGATTTCTAACATAACGCACCCCACAAATCGCCCCAAAATGTCATGGCAGGGCGTTACTACATACATGTTATTACCGCCCACAAATTTATTATAAAATAAGTCCGTAAAATAGGTCTTTTCTTTGCCCCGTTTAAAATATATTTCTTCAGAGACGTCGGTTCCCGTCTCTTCTTTATGGCTTGTTCCTGTCAGCACAATTTTACCCTCGGCAGAAACGAGCATAATATCGGTTAGTTTATTACTTGATACAATCCCGTTCAGATTTTCTTGCGTAGTCTTGAGCAATGCATTGAATAATTGATCAGCCCTGTCTACACCTTCAATCGATACTTTCTTCAAAACCTCTATTACCGTATACTGTTTTGCAATGGTTTCCGCATTCGTTTCCATACTGTCTAATATGTTATTTAAAATTTCCGCGCGAGCCTTTCCTATAAACTTTATTTTTTCATACGTGTTGTTGCAGACAACCTGGGATATTTTTCTTTTTGCAACATACCCAACGCACAATATAGGGACAAGGGTTACGACCAATAATATTACAATCAGGTTTTTTACCAGTTTCAGTCGTTGCATAATTTTTGCTTTGATCAGGATAAACAAGGAAATATCAAAGACCAGTATTATGACGAGCGGTATAACAAGACTCAAAAACATGTCCCTCATGATTATTTCTCCTTATTTAATGGATAACCGTCTTCACCAGGCATTTTCCCATTGACCCTGATTACCTTTATTTTCTCACTGCATTGAGATACCTCGTCTATACCAATAAAACCTACTGCTCCTGGTATTTTTGAAACAAGCGCAATCACTCCGCTTAAACTTTCGGGCATTTTCGGGTATTCTGATATTTCATTATTGTATGATTTCAGCATCCAATATTGACAGAAATCTTCGCATCGTATTTTATATATTTTGTTTATTAAAAGCAGTGTCTCATTGGAGGTAATTGGTTTGAATACGAGTATGATTTTTTCACCGTTATCCCACCGTTGTTTTTTGGTTTCCAGGATATGCCTCAGGTCATTGTACGGAATGTCTGTTGCTGGATTTGATTTATTAACAATAACAGCAACATTTGCATACACATCTGCCATGACGACAACCACGAAACCGAATATTACAATCAAAATACCTGGAAAGTATTTCATTTTAATGTACCCAAAAAAGTTTCCGAATATTCAATGCCCCCTTAGTCCCCACGTTTACAGGGAGATTTAAAGGGGGAAACACAAGCACGTTGACGAAAGCCTGATTTACAATGTTTAATTATGAGACCGTCACAGAGCAAAGGTTATCCGTTATACTGGTTCATTTTAACGGGTATTGCTGTTTTTAAATATTGCTCATGTTTTTTTGTAACAAGAGTATCTGTACATCGGTTTAAAAAGCAAATGCCGTTTGCAATCGAATGATGTTCGCATCTTCATCATCAAATACACCATGAGAAACTTCACATTTCAGGGCATTAAACTGTGAGAGGTCATATCGCAGTCCAACGGTGTGCGTATTCGCATCGAGAAAATCAAATTCACTTTCACCATAGAACGGGTCTTTACTGTCATAATTAATATAATCGTACCTGTAGTAAGGCTTGAATTTGTTTATCGCATACGCACATTGAGCATACCCGCCGAATGTGTTAAAGACGCTTCCAGAAAACTCATCGTGATTTATTTCAAATGCCTCCATTAACAACTCGACGTTTTTCAATGAATAAACAATATGTCCGCCATAGATAAGTTCTTTGATTTCGTTTGCCCTGTTTGGGTTGGTTTCGTCTTCGGGAATGACATCGTAATAGACTGTCGGGCCGAAACGCAAGCCTTCTACAATGCTGTGCGGCACAGCCTCGAGTTGAAAACAGAATGCCTTTTTATCATTTAGGTCGACGGCGTTCTGCTGCTGGTCTGTGCCAATCCCTCTTCCATTGGAAACCGAAAACACATAGTTCATATCAAAGCCTTCGAACATGGCAATGCCTGATAGTTGTATTCCTGTGCTATGCGCGGGAAGCGGGCCACCATCATCTTCAAATTTGAGTATTTCCGGCCTATCAACCGTTGTCTGCAACCAGCGCCCGTGATGATAGAATCGATTCCAGTATCCTATTGGCGTATGAATCTTTCCGACGTCAACCTTAAGAAGACTATTGATATCGTAATGAATCAACAACCGTTCTACATCAGTTGCTATTTCTCCTGTTGATTCAAATTCAAACACGGTTTCACTAAAAAACGAAATGCGGTTGCTCAGTTTCGAGGTTATAAAGAGGTCCAATTCGCCAAGAGAAAAAAAGTTATTGCCTTGATTGGTACTTTCGCCGACGTTCTTATCCATATAACGCGCGTCTACATTTCCAAAGCCTTTGATGGTGAGTATTTGTTCTCTAAAGGTAAGACCTTCGCCCAGCCTATAATGCGCGGTATCCAATTCAAATTCACCTTCTTCCGTGGGTTCTTCTTTGAGTACGTCAGTAGCTTTATGTGTTTCGGAGTAATCGCTGGTTTGTGTTTGTACGGCAGGCTGTGCAGTAACGGGTTGAGATTTTTGCTTATCTTCTTGCTTTTGTTTTGGCTCTATGGTGTATTCAGATTTCAGTTCTGTGATGAGCTCGTTTTTAATCTCATCTTTTAATTTTTGCATGAATTCTGACGTAAGCCTGTTTTTTAACTGAGCATACTCTTCCTCATTCATTTCCGCGGCATTCGTATGCGTGCAAGCAACGATAATGAGCGCAATAAAAACCACTAGTATGTTTAATATCTTTATCATATTTTAACCTCCTTGCAGTTACTATGGTAAAGAAAGAAATCGGGTGTTAAATGCCTTTTTATTTAAAATTTAAATAATAATCTTTCAATATCCAGAATGCCCATCAATCCATTGTGGATCTGTACCTGTCCTTGAATATAACCACTAATTTCCCTATTTAATGCAGGCTGTGTGGTTTCTATATTTTTCTTCACGATGTCGTATATATCCATCACTTCATCACAAAAAATCCCAACAGGTCCTTCGACAGTTTTTATGACTACGACCCGGCTGTTCTCCGCTGGAATTGCCTTTCCCATATTGAGTAATATCTTTACATCCGCAATGCACAGGATTTCCCCTTGTAAATTCATTAATCCCATAATATGCGGAGCAGTTCCCGGAATGCCTGTTATTTGGAGAGGTTTTACAATTTTTCTTATTTTTTCAACAGGGATACCGTACAGCTCTTTTCCAAGCCGTATCCCTATAAACTGCAGTATTTCTGCTTCTTCTTTTTCTTGTGGAATATTTTGGACAACCTGGTTTTTATTATCCACCATGTACACCTTCTCCCGATAACAAACTATTTAAATCACTAGAAGGTTTTGACATAACGAGAGTTATAGCAATTTCTTAAATTATTTGCAAATGAAAAAGAGGTTGACTTATTTCTTTAGATTTAATAGATTAACTCTACTATGGAAACGACTACGCTCGCAAAGTCAAAAACAATGGTTTCGCTGGATGCGCTGAATCGGCTTATTGGGAAAGAAAATGTGCTTTCAGCGCTTGAGGACAGGATATGTTATGCATATGACGGAACGAAGCAAAAATATATTCCTGACGTTGTTGTAAGACCACGTTCGACCCAGCATGTATCCAACATCCTGCGGTTTGCAAATGAGCATGAGATACCGGTTTATCCACGTGGTGCAGGCTCTGGGCTCACAGGAGGGGCCGTACCAGTGCAGGGGGGAATCGTACTGGATTTCACGCAACTGAATAAAATTTTGGAGCTTGTTCCTGAAGACCTTACAGCTACGGTTGAACCCGGAGTCGTCACCCAGACATTACAAAACGAAGTGGCTAAATATAAGCTCTTTTATCCACCTGATCCAGCCAGCGCTGCATTTTCAACCATAGGCGGCAATGTTGCCGAGTGTTCAGGTGGAATCACCGGTTTGAAATACGGCGTTACCAGAGATTACATTCTATTTCTGGAAGTTGTCCTTGCTGACGGAAGTATTATCCACACCGGTCGAAAGACTTTGAAAAGCGTAACCGGTTACGACCTCACCCGTTTGTTTGTTGGTTCAGAGGGTACGTTGGGTGTTTTCACACAGATTACGGTGAAACTGCTTCCTCTTCCGGAAAAAATTGAAACCCTCCTGGTCTTCTTTGCGACCCCGCATGACGCAGTAAGAACTGCGAGTCAAATTATTTCCAACAATCTCTTACCCAGAGCGCTCGAATTTATTGACAAATCGAGCATCGACTGCATTAAAGGATACAAGCAGGAAATTCAAATCCCCGCAGAGGTAAAGGCCATCCTGCTTATTGATATTGATGGGAGAGAGGCAAGCGTGAAAACAGAAACATCGCTCGTAGAAAAAATTGCCATGGAAAACAAACCACTCAGAGTTATTACCGCAAAAACCCCGAAAGAACGCGATACGCTCT
>Ga0082335_1002095_pt1 | contig 38596 bp, 42 predicted proteins | sample Subgrocontami58m_FD_72375 | JGI IMG/M metagenome (GOLD analysis project Ga0082335, IMG submission 72375) | Subsurface groundwater microbial communities from S. Glens Falls, New York, USA - GMW37 contaminated, 5.8 m (SPADES assembly) (version 2) ...
GCGACGGTGATGTCGCTGCGCGAGGTCATCCGTTGGGCCAGGAAGCACTTGGCTGCGCCCGGACCAGCGTCGGGAGCCTAACTTCCGCGATTGAGGGTGATCGCGGCTTGCGACATTTCGCTTCCTGACGGCGCCGTGATCGAGATCGATTGCCGGTCGCCGCTGGTCGTCAAGAAAAGCAGCGCGACAAAGGTTTGACTATCCACCCTGACCTCGATCTGGCTGCCGCTGACCGCGCCCGTCACTTGGCCCGCCACCCCGCGCGTCGTCTCGTTCCAGTCCCCCAGCACCTCGCCGTTCCGGTAGGTAATATTGCCCTGCAACTCGAACTTGTAGCTGTCGCTCGCGCAGCGCAGTTCGAACCGTGCCTTCGAGCCGCCGCCCGCGACTTCGTACTTCGCCCGGCAGCGGATGCGCTCATTTGAGCCACCGGAGAGCGCCAAGGTACCAGCGCCCGACCACGCCCCCGCCAGAACGGCAAAGGGACCGGGTTGTTGGGCATGTGCAGCTACGGCAAAAGATAGCGCGGCCGCAAATGCGGCGCTCTTGAATGCTAAGGCACGGGCGTTAAACGATCGCGTCAACATCAATTTCGTCCTGACTTGTGGCCGGCCCTTCTATCTTAACGCGTCAATCGTTACTAAAGCGCAATCCGGCGAAGTGGGAACCGGTTCGCCGCAAGATTGCGCGACAAACTGAGGAATCTAGAGTCTGATCCGATTTAATCTAATCGGATCAGACTCTAGGTGCGAAGCGCTTTGCAAGGGCTAACGCCAGGATTGCGGAAATAAAGCCCTTCCGGCGATAGGCGGCAGCCGTGTTTTTGCATACCGGGAGGCGACCAGACCCCAATATTTTTGCGGCTTTGCCTCATTTCCAAGTGCTGCGCCAGCACCATTCAAGCTATAAACGGCCGCCCGAATGCAGCCTCTGATCGAAGGCTGCGCAATGTGTGCGACGAAGGCTGCAATTGATGAATACCCGCTTCAATGGCCATCGGTATCGCGCGCGGTTTCGGCAAGCAGCCCGCGCAATTGCGGCATTATTGCTTGCCGCCAGCCTGGCTTGGCCTGCAAACGCCCAGACGGTTGTCGATCTTCAACTCGTGCTCGCGGTCGACTGCTCCAACAGCGTCAACGACGTGCGCTTCGAGTTGCAGAAGCAGGGCTATGCCACCGCGTTCCGCAATCCCCAGATCATCAAAGCGATTGGTTCGGGAGCCCAGCAGTCCATTGCCGTCACCATGGTGCAATGGACCGGGCCGTTCAATTATGCCCAGGTGGTGCCCTGGACACTCGTCAAAGACGCAGAGTCCTCGCGCGCTCTTGCCGCTGCCATCGCCAATTCATCGCGCGAGCTTTTTGGCGGTAGCGGCACGTCGATCAGCGGGGCCATTGACACCGGCATGTACCTGTTGTCGCAAAGCCCATTCAAGTCGCAGCGCCGCACCATCGACATTTCCGGTGACGGGGCCAATAGCAGCGGACGCTCGGTTGTCAACGCGCGCGACGACGCGGTAGCCGCCGGCGTCGGCATCAACGGCCTTCCGATCCTGTCGGTCGAGCCGAACCTCGATCGCTACTACTACAGTTTCGTGATCGGCGGGCCCGGCGCCTTCATGATCCCAGCGTCGAATTACGAAAATTTCGCCGACGCCATCCTGAAGAAATTGATCCTTGAGATAGCCGCCAACGAGGACGCGCCCGCCATGCAGAAGTGGGGCGCCGTCTTGGCAAGAAAACCGTGAAAGCGATGCTCGCCGGCAAGAGCGCTTTTCGCGGGCGCCTGATGGCCGTCATGTTGGTGCTCGGTCTCGGTGGATCCACGACCGCTGCTGACACGACCGTCGATCTGCATCTCGTGCTTGCGCTCGACGCATCCGGCAGCGTCAACGACGCGCGCTTCGAGCTGCAAAAGCGGGGTTATGCGGCCGCCTTCCGCAATCCGCAGGTGATAAAGGCTATCGCGTCAGGGGCGGAGCAGTCTATTGCGGTGACAATGCTGCAATGGACAGGACCATTCCTTCATGTTCAGGTGGTGCCGTGGACGCTGATCAAAGATGCGGCGACTGCCCGTGCCTTTGCCGACGCGATCGACAATTCGCAGCGCGAGCTTTTCGGCGGCGGCACGTCGATCAGTGGCGCTATCGACCACGCGATGACCTTGTTTGTGCAAAGCCCGTATAAGTCGCAGCGCCGCACTATTGATATTTCCGGCGACGGCGCCAATACCAGCGGACGGTCGATCATCGGCGCGCGTGACGATGCGGTGGCAGCCGGCGTTGGCATCAATGGCTTGCCGATCCTGTCGCTCGATCCGATGCTCGACCGCTACTACTACAATTTCGTGATTGGCGGCCCCGGCGCTTTCATGATCCCGGCGGCGAATTACGAAAACTTCGCCGACGCCGTTCTAAAAAAATTGATCCTTGAGATCGCCGGCAACGACTATGCTCCTATGAAAGATTGGGGCGCAGTGTTGGCTAGAAGGCCGTAAGTGCGCCAACGAACCATGAATATTTCCGCGCCGCGCGGTTTCGATCATGTCGAGACCTGGGTCTTCGATCTCGACAACACGCTCTATCCGCATCACCTCAATCTCTGGCAGCAGGTGGACGAGCGCATCCGCGACTATATCTCCCGCCTGCTCGACCTTTCGCAGCCGGAGGCGTTCCGCCTGCAAAAGGATTATTACAAACGCTACGGCACCACCTTGCGCGGGCTCATGCTCGAGCACAGCTTGCAGCCCGATGATTTTCTGGATTTCGTGCACGAGATCGACCATTCGCCGCTGGAGCCCAATCCGCAGCTCGGCGCCGCCATCGGAAAGCTCGAAGGCCGCAAGCTCATCCTCACCAACGGCACGCGCAAGCACGCCGACGTGGTGATGAGGCGACTTGCGATTCATGAGCACTTCGACGATGTCTTCGACATTGTTGCCGCTGAACTCGAACCGAAGCCGTCGCCGCAGACTTATGACCGATTTCTTGCGCACCACGGCGTCGACCCGAAAAAGGCAGCGATGTTCGAGGACCTCGCGCGCAATCTCAGCACGCCGCATTCGCTCGGCATGACCACCGTGCTGGTAATTCCGGAAGGAACGCGCGAAGTGCTGCGCGAGGATTGGGAGATGGAGGGCCGCGACGCGGCCCATGTAGATCATGTCACCGACAACCTTGTCGCATTCCTGCAGCGCATTCGCGCGGCTTGATCTTTCACGCCCCGAGCTGCTGCACCAGCAAGGCAAAACCGAAGCCGGTGATCCCCGCGCCGACCAGCCGTAACGCTACGGGTTCGAAGGAAGGTCGACCGATCAGTCTGCGCGTAGCCACCATCGCTGCCAGCGCGATCGCTGACTGAATGATCGCAAGACCAGCGAGATAGGCGTAAAGCGGCGCTGGTTCCGCGCCGACGATGGATTCGCCGAGCGCATAGCCATGGAAAAATCCGGCGAGCGCGAAAAGCCCGAGCGCGGCCATCCGGGGGACAGGCGGGGTGCGCAGCAGCATCACGCCGAGCACGACGACGGAAAGCGCGACGAGAATTTCGCCCGCCGGAATCGTCGCCTCGGTGATGTGGACGGCGGTGCCGAAGATCATGGCGAGGACAAAGCTCATGGCCAGCATCGCACCCCGGGGCTGGGGGGCGGCAATGCATCCGACGGCGATGACCGCGGCGAGATGATCGAGCCCGATCACCGGGTGGCCGAGGCCGGATAGCAGCCCCTGGAGGAAGGTCGCCGGCAACTGGTTGTCCATGACGTGGTGGGCGGCCGCCGGCTCAATCCATAGAGCCGCTACGGCCAGCCCAACGATACTTCCAGCCGACAGTCGTTGAATATTCCGCATCAATTACCTCCCCAAGGCTCCCTAATTGCCCGATCCTAACTCGGGTCTGCCGCCATGCTAGCGCAACTGCCGCGGCCGGGGACATCTCTTGACAGCCATGCCCCTTCCTCCGACAAACCGCGGCCAAGTTACCCGCCGAGGAGCCTTATGCCGCATAGCGATCTCGCCAAGACCATCGACGCCGCGTTCGAGAAGCGCGACACCATTGGTCCCAGGACCAAGGGCCCGGTGCGCAAGGCCGTGCAGACCGCGCTCGACCTGCTCGACCGCGGCGAAGCGCGGGTGGCGGAGAAGCAACCCGGCGGCAGCTGGCGCGTCAACCAATGGCTGAAGAAGGCCGTGCTGCTCTCCTTCCGGCTCAACGACATGGCCGTGATCCCCGGCGGGCCGGGCAAGGCAGTGTGGTGGGACAAGGTACCCTCTAAATTTGACGGCTGGGGCGCCAAACGTTTCCGCGCCGCGGGGTTCCGCGCCGTGCCGGGCGCGATCGTGCGCCGCTCCGCCTATATCGCGCCCGGCGTGGTGCTGATGCCGTCCTTCGTCAATCTCGGCGCCTATGTGGATTCCGGCAGCATGATCGACACCTGGGCCACCGTCGGCTCCTGCGCGCAGATCGGGAAAAACTGCCACATCTCCGGCGGCGCCGGCATCGGCGGCGTGCTGGAGCCATTGCAGGCGGGTCCCGTCATCATCGAGGACAATTGCTTCATTGGCGCGCGCTCGGAAGTGGCCGAAGGCGTCATCGTGCGCACGGGCTCGGTGCTCTCCATGGGCGTTTTCATCGGCGCCTCCACCAAGATCGTGGATCGCGACAGCGGACAGGTTTTTCAAGGCGAAGTGCCGACCTATTCGGTGGTCGTGCCCGGCACATTGCCCGGCAAGCCGAACGGGCCGGGCCTCTATTGCGCCGTCATCGTCAAGCGCGTCGACGAAAAGACCCGGTCGAAGACAAGCATCAATGAGCTGCTGCGGGATTGACCCAGATCGAGAACTGGCAGATTCTTCGCTCATGAGCCACGATATTAACATCCAGGCCCGATGGGACGGCGAGGCTCGCGTCTGGATCGCCACCAGCAGCGACGTTCCGGGCCTTGTGGTTGAGGCCGACACCTGGCCGGCCATGATTGAAGAAGTCAGGCTTGTTCTTCCCGACCTGATGGAACTTTCGGGTCGCGGCGGCGAAGATCTCTCGCTCACCTTCAAGGTTGAAGAACACCTTGATCTTGCGGGAGCTTGATGGCCGATTTCTACCGCGAGCTCGTCTCCATCCTGCGCGCGAGCGGCTTCGAATTCCTGAGGTCCGGCAAAGGCAGCCACGAAATTTGGATTAACCGTTCGGCCGACCGTCATGTAACAGTCCCCCGCACCACCGAATCTCGCCACACCGCTAACGACGTTCTCAAGCAAGCCGGCCTGCCGAAAAAATTCTGATGAGTGCCGATCCCGTCGCCATCGCCCGCGATCTGCTGCGTTGCCCCTCGGTGACGCCGGCGGAAGGCGGCGCGCTGCGCTATCTCGACGGCGTGCTGACGGGCGCGGGCTTCACGGCGCATCGCATGAGTTTCAGCGAGTCGGGCACGCCGGACATCGAAAACCTCTATGCGCGCATCGGCACCGGCGCCCCGAACATCGTCTTCGCCGGGCACACCGACGTAGTGCCCGCCGGCGAGGAAACGGCGTGGAGCCACGGCCCGTTTGCCGGTGAGGTTGCCGATGGGCAGCTTTACGGCCGCGGCGCGGTGGACATGAAGGGCGGTATCGCCTGCGCGGTCGCCGCCGTGCTGGATTATCTGGCGGCGAACGGCGGCAAGCCGAAAGGTTCCATTTCCTTCCTCATCACCGGCGACGAGGAAGGCGTGGCGGTCAACGGCACGGTGAAGCTGCTGGCCTGGGCCGCCGCGCGCGGGGAAAAGTTCGATCATTGCCTGCTGGGCGAGCCCAGCAACGTGCAAGCGCTCGGCGATACCATCAAGATCGGCCGCCGCGGCTCGCTCAACGGCATCCTGGTGGTGACCGGCCGCCAGGGGCACGTGGCCTATCCGGAGCGCGCGGAGAACCCGATCCGCGGCATCGTCACCCTGATGAGCGCGCTCATGAGTGAGCCGCTTGACGCCGGCAGCGCGCATTTTCCGCCGTCGAATTTGGAGTTCACTTCGGTCGACGTGGGCAATCCCACGGTGAACCTCATTCCCGGAGAAGCGCGCGCCCGCTTCAACATCCGTTTCAACGACCGCCACAGCCAGATGTCGCTGAAGGCCTTGATAGAGAAGCGCGCGGCGGCAGCCGCGGCGGGGCGCATTCGCTTCGCGTTTCAATGGGAGCCGTCCAACGCCGAGGTCTTCGTGATCGAGCCGGGGCCGTTCACCGATCTCGTAACGGCGGCGATTACCGAGGTAACGGGGCGCGAGCCCGCGTTGTCCACGACCGGCGGCACTTCCGACGCGCGCTTCATCAAGAATTATTGCCCGGTGGTGGAGTTCGGCCTGGTCGGCCAGACCATGCATCAGACCGACGAGCGCGTGCCGGTCGCGGACCTGACGGCGCTGACGGCGGTCTACCGGCGGGTGATCGAGAAGTATTTCTCGTAGTTTATTTGTTCGTCATTCCGGAAGCCAAGCGGGAGCGAGGCTATCCGGAATCCAGATGCAAGCGCTGTTCCGCGTGTCTGGATTCCGGGTTCGCGCTTAGTTGTTTTAGTTGTCGATCTCCGGGTAAACCCGGGATCGGTGCGCCCCGGAATGACGACTGTTCAATTGTCAAAAAGCCAACGCTCCGCCGCCCGTGTTCTTTGCGGCGCCGGGTACGCCGTCGTCGCCCCGCCTGCGCGGGGCCAAGCCTTTTGCTCCCCAGACACGAGGGGAGCGGAGCGCCGAAAGGCGCATCAACATTAAGAGCCACGTCGGCTAAGACGTGGCGCGCCCTTTGGCGAAAGGGCGCACGCCTCCCGGCGCTCCACTGGCGGCGTTCTCCTTCCGGCGTCGGGCCATTCCTGTGCTGGCCGGCTCGCTTCCCTACGGAAGGCGGCAGCCGACAGGGGCTCTTATTGGCCCCTGGGGACCCCTGGCGCCGCCCGAGTGCAGGCTTTGCGAAAACCTGCCCGCGGGCGCCGCACCGGATCGAGGCCGGGGATTAACCCGGCGCCGTCCACCGCGGGAGCAAGACCGTATCTCCGGCCTGCTCCTTACGATCCGTCCCACCTCACGACGCCCATGAAGCGCCCCTCAGAGGACAGGGTGTAGGAATTAAATCATAGCGTGGAAAGGAAGTCAAGCGGGAGATTTCAATACTCCACCCGCACCAGATAAAGCCCGTCCGGCGGCGCAACCTGGCCGCAGGCGGTGCGGTCGCGGGCGGCGAGCGCCGCGGCAAGATCATCCGCGCTCCAGCGCCCCTCGCCCACCAGCACCAGCGAGCCCACCATGGAGCGGACCTGATGGTGCAGGAAGGAACGCGCCGAAGCGAAGACGCGGATTTCATCGCCCTCGCGCGCGACGTCGAGGCGATCGAGCGTCTTCACCGGCGACTTGGCCTGGCACTCGGCGGCGCGGAAGGTGGTGAAGTCGTGCTTGCCGAGCAGGCCTTGCGCCGCCATGTGCATCGCCGGACTGTCGAGCGGGCGTGGCACGCGCCAGGCGCGTCCGCGGTCGAGCGCGAGATCGGCGCGGCGGTTGATGATGCGATAGACATAATGCCGCGCACGCGCGGAAAAGCGCGCGTCAAAGCTATCCGGCACGCGCTCGGCGGCAAGCACCGCGACGGGATGCGGGCGCAGTTGCGCGGTGAGCGCATCGCGCACGGTGCCGGTGTCCCATTCTTTTTGCAGATCGATATGCGCCACCTGGCCGACCGCATGCACGCCGGCGTCGGTACGGCCCGCGCCCTGCACGGAAACTTTTTCGCCCGCGAAGGCTTCGACCGCGGCGGTGAGCGCGCCTTGAATGGTCAGCGCGCCGGCCTGGATTTGCCAGCCGGCAAAGGGCGCGCCGTCATATTCGATCAGGAGCTTGTAGCGGGGCATATTTGATACATCTCAACACGGCGGCCCGGTATCGCCCCAAAATACCCATCAAGCAAGCCGCCGGAGGCTCTGTGAATCGCGAATTCAAGCGTCAGGTCATCAGCCTGCTCGACGAGCACCGGATCATGACCCTCGCCACCAACCGGCCCGACGGCTGGCCGCAAGCGACGATCGTCTGCTACGCCAACGACGGGCTCATCATCTACTGCTTCATCGAGCGCCGCGGACAGAAATACGCCAACATCGCGCACGACCCGCGGGTCTCGATCGCCATTGGCAATGATTATCCGCAGCCGCTGATGATCAAGGGGCTGTCACTGGCAGGGCAGGCCGTGGTGGCCGAGGATTCCGGTGAATTCGATCATGCCTACGCGCTGCTGCTGCATCGCTATCCCGAGTACAAGGTCATGCCGCAGCCCAAACAATCTGCCGTGCCGTTGATCCGCATCACGCCGGAAATTGTGTCGATTCTCGATTATTCCAAAGGCTTCGGCCACACCGACCTCGTGCGGGTGAGAGAACAGGATCTCGCCGAGTTCATCGAATCGCGGCGGCATCATTGGGCCGGCCATCCGATCGGCTGACCGTCACGCAAGCCGCGTCCCCCGCCCAACCGCCGTGCCGCGCAAAAACTCCTCCGCCTTCATCGCCTGCCGCCCGGCGCGTTGCAATTCGACGAGACGCACGGCGCCACTGCCACAGGCGATAGTGAGCTGGTCGTCCAGCACCGTGCCGGGGGCGCCGGAGCCTTTTGCCTGCGTCGAGCGCAATACTTTGATGCGCGTGCCGTCGATTTCGAACCAGGCGCCGGGAAACGGCGACAACCCGCGAATGTGGTTGTGCACGTCCTTCACCGGCTTCGACCAATCGATGCGCGTCTCGTCCTTGCTGATCTTTTCGGCATAGGTGACGCCGGCCTCCAGCTGCGGCGTCAGCGTGAGCGAGCCGCGCTCCAGCGCGCCGAGAGCGCGCGGCATCAGGTCAGCCCCGAGCCGCGCCAGCGCGTCGTGCAAGTCGCCCGCGGTCATGTCCGCGCCGATCGGCACGCGCTCGGCCATCGCCATGGCGCCGGTGTCGAGTCCCTCGTCCATCTTCATCACGGTGACGCCGCTTTCGGCATCGCCCGCCATGATGGCGCGGTTAATGGGCGCGGCGCCGCGCCAGCGCGGCAACAGCGAGGCATGGATGTTGAAGCAGCCAAGCGGCACGGCGTCGAGGATCGGCTTGGGCAGGATAAGACCATAGGCGACGACCACGGCGGCATCGGCGCCGTGCGCGCGGAAGGCCGCCTGGGCTTCGGCGGTTTTCAGCGTGCTCGGCGTGAGCACCGGCAGACCGAAACCGCGCGCCTCGCGCTCCACCGGTGTCGGCTGCACGTCCATGCCGCGTCCGGCGGGCTTGGGCGCGCGGGTATAGACGGCGGCGATGCCGTAGCCGCGCCCGACCAGCTCGGCCAGCGCCGACACGGCGAAATCGGGCGTGCCCATGAAGATCAGGCGAAGGGACATGTAATTTCCGCGCAGCTTTTGACGAGTGATCAAACAGCGACTTCGAACGGGTTGATCACGTCCAGCCCGAGGTCAGCAAAATCTTTGGTGTTCCTTGTCGCAATCGCGGCTCCATTGATCAACGCGATTGCGGCAATGAGGCCGTCCATTTGCTCGATGGGTCGACCAGCCCTTTGGCGCTTTGCCGCGAGTTTCCCATATTCCGACGCGACCGCAGCATCGAACACAAGGATGCGATCGCGATAAAGTTCATTTTCGAGTCGGTCAATTGTCGTGCGCAGCCGATCCTTGCGTGAGCTTGAAGCGAGCAGTTCTATGTCGAATCGCAGCTCCGCCAGAACCGGTGTGCACAAATAAAGGGATGCCCTCGGCTGCGCATCTATCCATACGATGACCGTGGCATGAGGCTGCGGACGATAGATCTCGGACACGATATTGGTGTCGAGAAGTATCATTCAAAGTCCGGCGGCTTGCTCACCTCGCCGGGAATTTCGAATACGAGATCATCGCTACGATCCTCCGGCCGCACCAGTTCAAGCATCGCTGTCCCAAGCTTGCGTTCATCCGTGAGTTCCGGTTGAGCTTCGAGAAGCCCCTTTCGGATGAGCAGCTTTGCTTCGGCCGACAGGCTTCGGCGGCGCGCCCGCGCGCGCTCCTCGATTTGCCGCTTGAGTTCTGGTTCGACGTCGCGGATGAGCAGGTCGGCCATGGATTCTCCCATTTGATATCAATGATATCAAACTGGTAATGCACCGTCAAGGCGAAGGGACATGGCGTTTTCTCTTCCCCTCTCCCCTTGTGGGAAAAGGTTAGACGTTACACCGCGCGCGCGCGCGCTTTGTCGCGTTGTATGGGGTGCGGCCTGGACGCGGGCTTGCCGTCGCCCGCGAGCTTCGCCGCCTTGATGAATTTCTTGATCACCCGGTCGCGCTTGAGCTTGGAAACGTGGTCGATGAAGAGCACGCCGTTGAGGTGGTCGATCTCATGCTGCAGGCAGGTGGCGAGCAGGCCGGCGGCTTCGACTTCACGCGGCTTTCCTTCGAGATCGAGATATTTCACCTTCACCTGCGCCGGCCGCTCCACTTCCGCATAATAATCCGGGATCGACAGGCAGCCTTCTTCGTAGGTGGCCTTTTCCTCCGAGGTCCAGAGGATTTCCGGATTGATGAAGACTTGCGGATCGGCCTGTTCGTCCTTCTTGGCGAGGTCGAGGGTGATGATGCGCTTGGGCACGCCCACCTGGATGGCGGCGAGGCCGATGCCGGGGGCGTCATACATGGTCGCGAACATGTCGTCGATCAGCCGCCGCAGCTCGGCATCCGCCGTCTTCACCGGGTCGGAAACCTGCCGCAGCCGCAGGTCGGGCAGAATGAGGATGTCGCGCAGCGCCATGGCGGCGATGTAAGCGGTCCGCCCGGTGGGGTCAAATGTCTGAGTCCAGGCCACCGCCGCCTTGCCGTTCCCTCTTCGTTCGCGCATAAGAGGGGGGTAATTATACTTGCCGTACCCATCCCCATATGTATGGAAAGCATTGGAATCTAGACGGATTCAGCGAAGCAGTGTAAAATAGCACCGCCTCACACGCCTTTGATCGAGGTCGTGCGAGGCGGCTCACGCCCCAAAACCACAGGGGCAGCTCTGGCACCTCACCTGCGCGTCGCCCGATCAAGTTGATCGCGCCGGGAGGCTCTTATCCCCCGCTACGGTCGGGGGTAGTTCTAGGAACGGCGGTCAATCAGGCCGCCGTTTCCTTTTTCTCCTTCACAATCGGAAAGCAGAAGTCGAGCACGGCCTCGAATGTGGTCATGAACTTTTTGCGCTCATCGGCAGTCCAGCCGTCGCCTTGCGATGGCAAGCCTGAAAGCAGGCCTGTCAACGGCGCGGGTATTCCGGGGGGATTGATGTTGGTGCCACGCTTATCGGTGCCCGTCAGCGAGTCGAGATTACGCTGTGCGCGTGGATGCAAAGACGCTTTCGAGCGCGGTGTTGCCGTAGTGTGCGGTGCTGATGATTTTGGCTCGATTAAGCCCGCTTCGGTACACAGGCCTTCAAAAAGCGCGACCATACGATCCTGCTGGCCTACGGGATCGTAGCCACGGAAGGCGTCACGAATACGAATGCTGCCGTCTTTCGTTGGGTCAACGAAAGCAAATATCCCGGCGTAGGTGCCTTTAAGCCAATCCTCTAGGCGTTTCTTATATTCAGCCTCTGGCGCGAGCCGGATGCCTTCCAATGTTTCAGTTGGATTGCCGATCTCATTAATGAGGTCGAGCGTCTTCAGCGACTGAAGAGTGCGCGGAATCAAACTTTCTGAGATGCCAGCACGCGCCAGCACTTCCGCATTTACTGGGAACGGTAAGCCACGATTTCGGTAGCGCGAAATGATGTCGAGAATCGCGGATGTCGTCGCATACGGCCCCGGCTTATCCTGTGTAACGGTCATAGTAGTCCTCGTTTTTTCCGGTAACAGTAAAGCACGGTTTTTGCTAAACGCCTAATGTTTTTTGTACAGCGTTACATAAAACTATAACTATTTGACTTTGTTGAAGAAATAGCGTATTCTCCCGCAACATACCTGCTGGAGACTAGGCACATGGATGCTAATTCGACCGCACAAGAGATTCGGCCCGACCTCATTCGGCGCACCACAGGGGGCTGGATAGCCGTTTCACCCTCTAAATGTCGCATTTCTGTGGGAGTGACCGCTTCCACGGAAGATGAGGCAATAGAGAGATTTCGTTTTGTGTTTTCAAGGTGGTTAGAGATTCTTGCGTTAAAATAGATAAAAACACTTGACGTACCCAAACACCTATGTTAGCCTTATTTCATAGTAAGGGAATGTGGCTATGAAAAACTCTGTTTTGGACGCAAAACACTTCCACGATGAAGAGGCCGCTTACGCCTACCTAGAAGCGCGTGTATGGCCGAACGGCCCGGTCTGCCCGCATTGCGGCGGCGTAGATCGCATCGGCAAGATGGGTGGCAAGAGCACTAGGATCGGCGTCTACAAGTGCTACCAGTGCCGCAAGCCATTCCGCGCCACGGTTGGCACCGTGTTCGAATCAAGCCACGTTCCGCTTCGGCTATGGCTCCAAGCCGTGCATTTGATGGCTTCCTCGAAGAAGGGGATTTCGAGCAACCAGCTTCACCGGGTCTTGGGCGTCACGCTCAAGACGGCATGGTTTATGTCGCATCGCGTCCGCGAGGCTATGCGGGTGCTCGGTATGGAGCCAATGGGCGGCGAGGGAATTTCAATTGAGGCCGACGAAACCTACATCGGGCGCTTGGAGGGCCAACCGATTCGGCAGGGCTCGTCGTCTCATAAAAACGTTGTGCTGACTTTAGTTGAGCGTGGCGGCATTGCTCGCAGCTTCCACATCGACAGCACCAGCATTGCGCAGATTGTGCCGCTTGTTCGGCAAAATATCCGCCGCGAAAGCAAGTTGATGACCGATGAGGCTCGGCATTACCTGGGGGTCGGCAAGGAATTTGCGAGCCACGGCACGGTAAACCACGGCAAAGAAGAATACGTGCGCGGTGACATTCATACGAACACGGTTGAGGGTTACTATTCCGTGTTCAAGCGCGGCATGAAGGGTGTCTATCAGCATTGCTCAGAGAAGCACTTGCACCGCTATCTTGCAGAGTTTGATTTCCGCTACAGCAATCGCGTTGCTCTTGGTGTTAATGACGTGGCCCGCGCTGATCGCGCATTGAAGGGTATTGTCGGCAAGAGATTGACCTACCGGGCTACTGGTCACTGAGAGGCCGTATGGGAAAAGCAGGCGAAAAGCAAAAGCGCCGCCCAAAGATTAAAGATAAGAAACAGTCCGAGCGGTTCAAGGAAGCCGCTCGATTGCTTGGTGCTGACCAAGGCACCGATGCCTTTGATCGTGTTGTCGAGCAAATGGCTCGGCCTAAGTCACCCGGTAAGAGAGACTGATTACCCCGCTAAATAGTATTGGGTACGGGAACTCCAATAACGCCATAAGAGGCGAATCGGGGTAGGAGTAGACCGATGACCGAGACGCTCGTGATCGCCGCACTGTGCCTGGTGACCGGCGCGGTTTTGACTGTGCTTTTTGTCGTGCTGAGCCGCCGCCAGCCGGCGGCGAGCGACGACCGCATGGCCGATCTCGCCGCGCGCGTGGAGGCCACCATCGGGATGCTGGCGAAGGCGCAAGGTCAGCTCCAGCATCAGGTGAACGAGCGGCTGGACGCGGTGACCCAGCGGCTCGGCCAATCCATGCAGAACACCACCCAGCAGACGGTGGAGAGCCTGCAAAAACTCAACGAGCGCATCGCCGTCATCGACAGCGCGCAGAAGAACCTCACCGACCTGACCTCGCAGGTGACCTCGCTGCGCGAGGTCTTCGCCAACAAGCAGTCGCGCGGCGCTTTCGGCCAGGGCCGGATGGAAGCAATCGTGCAGGACGGCTTGGCCAAAGGCTCTTACGAATTCCAGTTCACGCTCTCCAACGGCAAGCGTCCGGATTGCTGCGTCTTTCTGGCGGTGGACGACCGGCCGCTGGTGATCGATGCGAAATTTCCGCTGGAAGGCGTCACGGCGTTTCGCGACGCCAAGGGCGAGGAGGAGAAGAAACAAGCCGCGCAGCGCCTGCGCCAGGATGTTTCCAAGCATGTCTCCGACATCGCCGAGAAATACCTGATCCCGGGCGAGACCCAGGATGTGGCGCTGATGTTCGTGCCGTCGGAATCCGTGTTTGCCGAATTGCACGACGGCTTCGACGACATCGTGCAGAAGGCCTACCGCTCCCGCGTCGTGCTGGTGTCGCCGGCACTGCTGACGCTGGCGATCCAGGTGATGCAGCAGATCCAAAAAGATTCGCGCATGCGCGCGGCGGCGCAGACCATCCAGACCGAAGTCGGGCATCTGATGGGCGATCTCGGCCGCCTGCGCGAGCGCGTGCTCAAGTTGCAGACGCATTTCGGCCAAGCCAACGAAGACGTGTCGCAGATCCTCATTTCCGCCGAAAAGATCGCCAAGCGCGGCGGCCGCATCGAAGCGCTGGAGTTCGACGGCGTCGACGATCCGGGCGAGAGCGCCGTGGTGATCCCCGCCCCCATGACCCGCAAGCTCGGAGCGGGGGAGTGAATAAATTTCAGCCTCACCCTGAGGAGCGCCCACCGATCTCGGGTTTACCCGAGATCGGTACTATCAGCACGCAAGTCGGCAACAGCCGACTTGCGTGGGCGCATCTCGAAGGGTGAGGCACAATCCTTCACCCTCATCCTTCGAGACGGCCCCTGCGGGGCCTCCTCAGGATGAGGATGCAATTGGCCCGACAGCCCATTACAAACGAATCACATGACCACCACCCCCGCCCCCGCCGCCCGCATCTCATGGATCGACGCACTCGCGGTCTATCTGCGGCCACGGGTGCTGATCGTGATGTTCCTGGGCTTCGCCGCAGGGCTGCCGCTGGCGCTGTCAGGCTCGACGCTGGCGGTATGGCTGACCGAGAGCAACATCGACCTCGCGACCATCGGGTTGTTCTCGCTGGTGGGGATTCCTTACACCATCAAGTTCCTGTGGGCGCCGCTGGTGGATGCGCTCGACGTGCCGGTGCTGTCGCGCCGGCTCGGCCGGCGGCGCGGCTGGCTGGTGTTCTCGCAGCTCCTGCTCATCACCGCCATCGTGCTGCTCGGCCTGTGCGATCCGAGCGCGTCGATCCCGCTGATCACGCTCGGCGCGGTGATGGTGGCCACTGCCTCGGCGACGCAGGACATCGTGATCGACGCCTTCCGTGTCGAAAGCCTGGATACCAGCGAACAGGCCGCGGGCATGGCCAGCTATGTCGCCGCCTATCGCGTCGGCATGCTGGTGGCCGGCGCGGGCGTGCTGGCGCTGGTGGCCTGGTTCGAATATCGCGGCATCCCGCGCGGCACGGCTTGGACCTGGGGCTACGTGGCCGCGGCCTTGCTCATGGGCGTTGGGCTGGCGACGACGCTGCTGGCGCGCGAGCCGGACGCGCCCGAGCGGCCGCCGGCGAAGGATGGCAAGGAAATTCTCAACCGGGTGATCGTCACCGCTGTCGGCGCGTTCAAGGATTTTCTCACCCAGCCGGGGGCGGTCGCGATCCTGCTGTTCGTCGTGCTGTTCAAGTTCTGCGACGCCTTTGCCGGCGTGCTCACGGCGCCGTTCGTGCTGAAGATCGGCTTCGACAAGGAAACCTATGCCGCGGTGGTGAAAGGCGTTGGTTTCGCCGCGGCGATGATCGGCGGCTTTGCCGGCGGGATGATCGCCCGCGCGCTGCCGCTGTCCACCAGCCTATGGGTCGCCGGGATATTGCAGATGGCGTCGAACCTGGTTTTTTCCTGGCAGGCGCTGATCGGCGCCAATGTGGCGGCGCTCACATTCACAATTGTTGTTGAGAATTTCACCGGCGCCATCGGCACGGTGATTTTTGTGGCCTATCTCTCCGCGCTGTGCGGCAACCGCGCGCATACCGCGACGCAATACGCGCTTCTGACGGCGCTCGCCGCCATCGGCCGCACCACGCTGGCTTCCGGCGGCGGCTTTGTCGCCGAGGCGACCGGCTGGGTGCTGTTCTTCATCGTCACCGCGCTGGCGGCGATCCCGAGCCTGCTGCTGCTGGCGTGGCTGCAAGGCAGCGGGCATTTCACGCGGCTGGAGGCGGCGAAGCCCTAGAATGTCATCCCGGACGGCCCGAAGGGCCGATCCGGGACCCATATAGCCCTGGCAGCAGCCATGGGTCCCGGCTCTCGTGCTTCGCACTCGGCCGGGATGACAAGCGAGTTGGCATCAAAACAGCGTCCGCTGGCGGATAGCGGCGGACAGCGTGCCCTCGTCGAGATAGTCGAGCTCCCCGCCCACCGGCACGCCGTGCGCCAGCCGCGTCACCTTCACCCCCGCCTCGTGCAGCAAGTCGGTGATGTAATGCGCCGTGGTCTGGCCATCGACCGTGGCGTTGAGCGCCAGGATTACTTCCTTCACCGCCTCCGCGTGCGCGCGGGACACGAGTGCGTCGATGGCGAGGTCCTGCGGGCCGACGCCGTCGAGCGGCGACAGCGCACCTCCGAGCACATGATAGCGGGCGTTGATGGCATGCGCGCGTTCCAGCGCCCAAAGATCGGCGACGTCCGCGACGGCTACGATGATGGAGGCATCGCGGCGGTCGTCGGTGCAGACCGTGCACGGGTTTTGCGTGTCGATATTGCCGCAGATGCGGCAAATCTCGATCTTCTCCATGGCGGTGGCGAGCGCGGCGGCGAGCGGCGCCATCAATTGCTCGCGCTTCTTGATGAGATGCAGCGCCGCCCGCCGCGCCGAACGGGGACCTAAGCCCGGCAGGCGCGCCAGCAACTGGATCAGGCGCTCGATTTCAGGTCCGGCAACGGCGGTGGGCATTTTTATTTTCAGCGCATGTTATTCCCCTCTCCCCGCGTGCGGGGAGAGGGAAGTATCAAAACAGTTTCATCCCCGGCGGGATCGGCAGGCCGCCGGTGAGGCCCTGCATCTTTTCCTGCATCACCGCCTCGGCCTTGCGGCGGGCGTCGGCATGGGCGGCGACGAGCAGGTCCTCGACGATTTCCTTTTCCTCGGGCTGGAGCAGCGACTCGTCGATCTTCACGCCTTTAAGGTCGCCCTTGGCGGTGAGCCGCACGCTGACGAAACCGCCGCCCGCTTCGCCCTCGACCTCAATCTGATCGAGCTCGGCTTGCAGCGCCTCCATCTTCGACTGCAATTGCGCGGCCTGTTTCATCAGGCCCATGAAGTCCGCCATCGTTCAGTCCTCGTGGCCGGTTTCCGGCGGCATTTCGGGATCGTGTGGCAAGGCTTCCGCTCCTCCCGCGTCCGTGCGGCGCACATCGACGATTTCCGCGCCGGGAAAGCGCGCCAGCACCGACTGCACCAGCGGATCGCCGCGCACCCCGCGCATCAGCTCCGCCTTCTGCGCGTCCATCTGCGCGCGGATGGTGGGCGCGCCCTCCTCCGAAGAGACCGCCACCATCCAACGGCGGCCGGTCCATTCGGCAAGCTTGCGCGACAAGTCGCCGACCAGCGTCTTGGCCGCGCTCGGCAGCGGGCTGATTTCGAGCCGGCCGTCCTCGAAGCGCACCAGCCGCACGTCGCGTTCCAGCGCCGTCTTGATCGTGAGATCGCGCTTTTCCGCGGCCAGCGCGATCACATCCTCGAAGCGCGCCAGCACCAGCACCGGCGCGCTCTGCGCCGGCTCGTTCAGCCGGGCGAGCGGCTCACCCATGGGAGAGGCGGCCGGAGCGGCGGAGCCGCGCGGCGCGGCGCGCGGAGCATCGTAGCGCGGTGCGAAGGAGCCGGCCGTGCCGGGCGCGGCGACTGCGCCGCCGTTGCCCGCGGGCCGCGCGCCGCCGGATTGCTGCTCCTCGCCGAGCGAGCGCAGCACCTCGTCCGGCGCCGGCAGATCGGCGGCATAGGCGATGCGCACCAGCACCATTTCCGCCGCGGCCAGCGGACGGCCTGCGTCTTTCACGTCGGCCAGGCCCTTGAGCAGCATCTGCCAGGTGCGCGAGAGCACGCGCATGGAAAGCTGGGTCGCGAAAGCATGGCCGCGCGTGCGCTCCACTTCGCTCAGGGAGATGTCCTGGGCGACCGCGGGCACGACCTTCACGCGGGTGACGAAATGGGTGAACTCGGCAAGATCAGTCAGCACGACCATCGGATCGGCGCCGGAATCGTATTGGTCGCGCAGCTCTTTAAGCGCCGCCGCCATGTCGCCGCGCATCAGCGCCTCGAACAGATCCACGATGCGGGCGCGGTCGGCGAGCCCGAGCATCTGCCGCACGTCCTCGCCGCGCACCGCACCGGCCGCATGCGCGATGGCCTGGTCAAGCAAGGAGAGCGAATCGCGCACCGAGCCTTCCGCCGCCCGCGCGATCAAGGCGAGCGCTTCGGGCTCAACCGATACCTGCTCCTTGGCGGCGATGGCGGCGAGATGCTGCACCAGCAGCGCGGCATCGACCCGGCGCAGATCAAAGCGCTGGCAGCGCGAAAGCACCGTGACCGGCACCTTGCGGATTTCGGTGGTGGCGAAGACGAACTTGGCGTGCGGCGGCGGCTCTTCCAGCGTTTTGAGCAGCGCATTGAAGGCCGCGCCCGAGAGCATATGCACCTCGTCAAGAATATAGACCTTGTTGCGGGCGCTGGCCGGAGCGTAACGCACGGCATCGTTGATCTGGCGCACGTCGTCGACGCTGTTGTGCGAGGCGGCATCCATCTCCAGCACATCGAGGTGGCGGCTTTCCATGATCGCCTGGCAATGCACCCCGAGCTTGGGCATCTTGATGGTCGGTCCAGCGGCCGAGCCGTCCGGCAATTCATAGTTCAGCGCGCGCGCGAGGATGCGGGCGGTCGTGGTCTTGCCGACGCCGCGCACGCCGGTGAGGATCCAGGCCTGCGGAATCCGCCCGGTCTCGAAGGCATTGGAGATGGTGCGCACCATCGCGTCCTGGCCGATGAGATCGTCGAAGGTGGCGGGACGGTATTTGCGCGCCAGCACGCGATAGGACGCGGCGGCGCCTGCGGACGCAGCGCCCAGGTCGAACCCGGGTTCGGCAGAAGAATTTGGATTTTCGGCGTCGCTCATCGTGTTTTCCCATCCGCCGCCGCGCCGAGGCGCGGGTATCCCCATCGAACGACAAGGAGAAAAGGTGGGAGGCTGACGAGCGACCCGAACCGGGGCTCGTTAGGGCTGCTTCCTTCCGGACCTGACCCGGTTGGCGAGTGGTCCGTCCACTGCCAACCTCCCGTTTCTATATCGGGCGAACAAAGCGGGAAAGCAAGCGCGGTGGATAGTTTCTTCCGGCCCATCCTTCGAGACGCCCTCGCTGCGCTCGGGCTCCTCAGGATGAGGCCGGAAATACGGAAACCTCACCCTGAGGAGCGCGGCCAACGGGTCCGGCCTTCGGCCGGCCCGATGACAGGCTCCGCCGCGCGTCTCGAAGGGTGAGGCCCGATATCGTTCCGCTCCGAGGCCTGCGGCGGTCTGCTAAGTTTCTTGCAATGATTCTTGATCCACGCTCCGCCTGGTCCCTGCACCCGCAGCTCGAAGCTGACACGGCGAGCATTGGCGATCTGCCGCTGTCGCGCGTGCTGGTGATGAAGGATGCGAATTATCCCTGGCTCATCTTGGTGCCGCGGCGGACGGGTGCCGTCGAGATCATAGACCTGAACGAGGTCGATCAAGCGCAACTCATGGCCGAAATCGCGCAGGCGGCCCGCGCGCTGAAGGACGCCACCGCCTGCGACAAGCTCAACATCGCGGCGCTCGGCAATGTCGTGCCGCAGCTTCACGTTCATATTATCGCCCGGCGCAAAGACGATCCCGCTTGGCCCGCGCCGGTCTGGGGCCGGGTCGCCCCGCGCCCCTATGACCCGGCAAAGCTCGATCGATTCATCGCTGCTTTGGCCAGGAAGCTTGGGCTCCATGGCGATTGTTAACCGCCCCCATTGAAAATAGAATATTTTTCTCTATAAGGAAGTGCAGGACGCTGAAAAAGAATATCTTTCTCGGTAGGCCCTGACTAACAGCCAAGTCATTTCAAGGACTTCCGACCCATGGATGCCATCGACCGCAAGATCCTGGCGGTTCTGCAGGAGGATGCTTCGCTGTCCGTGGCCGAAATCGGTCAGCGGGTGGGCCTGTCGTCCACGCCCTGCTGGAAGCGCATCCAGCGGCTGGAGGCGGACGGCGTCATCCTCAAGCGCGTCGTACTCGTCGATCAGGACAAGATCGGGCTTGGCATCACCGTCTTCGTCTCGGTGGAAACCGGCGACCATTCGCAGGACTGGCTCGGCCGCTTCGCCGAGGTGGTCGGCGCCATGCCGGAGGTGATGGAATTCTACCGCATGGCGGGCGACGTGGATTACATGCTGCGCGTGATCGTGCCTGACATTCAGGGCTACGACGCGTTCTACAAGCGGCTGATCGCGTCGGTGCCGCTGAAGAACGTAACGTCGCGCTTCGCCATGGAAAAGATCAAGTCGACGACGGCGCTGCCGATTCCGGCCTGAGCATCGCGCTCAAGACGTGCGGGTGACCGTGTCGGACAGCCGCGGCCGCATATACATCTGGTCCTTCAGCGACAGCGTGCCGCTGATGGCATAGCCGATCGCCGGCGTGTAATCGTATTGCGCCTCGGTCCAGATCAGCGAGGTATTGGCGACATTCAGCGCCGCCGGAAGAGTGACCGCCGAGCCTACGCCACGCGCCGTGCCGTTGAGCGTATCGCTCCAGGCGATGGTCGCCTTGCCGTTGGCGTCAATTTTGACGCAGGACACCGTCACCTTGAGATCGTTCGGCGAGAACGGAGACACGATGGCGGAAGACGCTTTGAGCATGTCGTTCATGCTCGCATTGCTGATGCTCGAGACCTGAGACGCGAGGTCCGCCACCGTGCGCGACACCAGCGTTACTTTGCGGCTGGCGGTGATCGCTTGCGAGACTTCCGCGCCGCCCAGGTAGAGCGTCATCATCAGCGGCAGCACGAGCGCGAATTCGACGGCGGAGACGCCGCGCGCGTCGCCGGCGAAGCGGCGCGCCAAACGCGACGGGAGGAAGGTCGATCTCATGAGCAGCTTCCTTGATACGGCTCATTGCGGAAGACGGAGGTAGCGACAAGGAGCCGCTTGCCCCCCGACATATCGGAGAGATTGAAGCCGAGCAGCGAGACATAGACCGGGAACTGGTAGAGCAGGCGCACGACGACGATCTCGCAGGGGCCGCCGGGCTGATAGGTAAAATCAGTCTTCAGATTGCCGTTGCTGTCGACGGGCTTTGACAAATCCACCGAAGCGAAGGTGCTGTATTTCTTCACATCGACGTAGACGCCGTCCTTGCAATCGAACAGGCCGAAGATTTTGGCGCAAACCGCGTCCTTGAACGTTGCCTGGGTAAGTCCCTGGGTTTGCGCCTGGCCCGTCAAGATGAGACGCGCGGCATCGGAGGCCGCGGTTTCCAGCGTTTGACCGGCGAAGAAGATCATCGCCGTTTCCATAATGGCAAAAAGCATCGCCAGGAACGGCGCCGCGACGAGGCCAAATTCCACCGCCGCCGAGCCGTCCTCGCGCCGCAGAAAACGGCACAGCCTGACACCGCCGGGCGTTGCGGGCCCGCGGAGCCTGGATTTCTTGAAAATCATCTCGAACATCGCCCAGACACCCCGACCCGAAGGCGCGAATTCGCTGCACGGATACGCAATATTACCAAAGAGGCGTTGTCGAAATGTTGTGCATATAACGCACAAGGCGGATGAAGGCATTTACCCCGCGCTAACCAAGCCGGCGGGAACCGGATGTGTGGTCAGGCGCGCGCCGGTTCATTTCGACGACTGCACGCCGCCTTGCGCCTGGCCTGTGCGGCTGCCGATCTGTCCGAGCACCGTGTCGAAATACTGGGGGCTGTCGCCCAAGGTGATCCGCCGCTCGCATTTCGGCGTACAACTATAGGATTCTCTTTCGATGCCGCGATAGACCACCAGGTTGTCGCGTGGTCCCTGCACCTGAATCAATTTTTGCGTCAGCACGGCGCCGGCATGGTCGAGGGCAAGAAGGTTGGTCACGCCATAACCCTTGCCGGTGAGGACGATCAATCCGCCTGCCTGGATGGAAATGTCGGCAATCAGCGGATTTCCAATCACCAGAGTGGCGACTCCGTCGGGAAGCCTCATAACCTGAGCCTGGTCGAGCACGATGGTGATTGTGCCGGAAACCGGGGAGACATCGGTGGCGGCGGTGGACGGAGAGCCCGCTATCATCATCGCCGTCAGAATGAAGAAAGCACCGGCGAGCGCTTTACAACGGCCGCTTGGGCCAATCCGCTCGAACGCAAGGGACATGCAACGCTCCCGCGGGCTACGCAGATACACACGGCCTCAACGGAGGTCCGCAGAACAACGATAGATTTGACGGCAAATGGTGAATGAACCGCAAATGCGGAGACACCGGCAGGCGCTACTTGAACGGGTAAAGCAGCTGCGCGCCGAAGGTTGCGGGAATGGGATCGGCCACGCCATAGCGATCTGGGCGCTCGCGCGGCGGCATATAGAAGGTACCGAACAGCAGATCGAGAACCGGGAAGGTGGGCGCGAAATTGCGTGAACCTCCCCGGTCGGCGACAGTGTGATGCCAGCGGTGGAAGACGGGGCCGGCGAGCAGGTATTTGAATGGGCCAAGCGTCCAGTCGAGGTTGGCATGCACGAAGGCCGAATGCGCGATCGTGAAGGGGCCGATGAAGACCAGCACGTTCGGCGAAATCCCCGCGACCAGCAGCGCGACATCGACCGCGACGCTGCCGAGGAAGAGATTGACCGGATGGAAGCGGGCGGCGGAAATCCAATCGAGTTCTTCCGACGAATGATGCACCGCGTGGAATTTCCAAAATCGCGGCCGGTGGAATCCGCGGTGGATCCAATACAGCAGGAAATCCGAGACGACGAAGAAGATGACGCCCTGCACCCACAGCGGTAACCGGGCCAGCGGGCCGTGGCCGTTGTCGTAGAATTCGACCAGACCTTCTGCGGTTGTGATGCCGAAGAGCAGCGCCGCACTGAGGACAAGCATCCCGATGCGCAAATAACGGGTGAACAGCGGAATGATGAACCAATAGCAGAGATCGGTGACGAGGTCGCGCTTTCGCCACCACACTGGCCCCGGGTTGCAAGCCGACATCAGGGAAAGCAGGGCGAAGACCGCACCGAGCGCGATGGAAATCGGCACCAGCTTGAGAAAGGTTTGGCCAAGGCCAAGGACGAAGGCAACGAATTCCATCGGCATGGTGTCAGCGGCCGTTTCGAATGAGGCGCAGCGTCATCCTGTATCGGCCCGCCACGTTAAAGTGCCGTGAATGCTTGGGGACGGTTTGGATGAAAAATCGGTCCCAGACACCAGAATTTTCTTGCAAAAAACAGCATTTATCTTCACCTGAAATGACGTATGCGCCATTTAAGCTTGAATATAAAGCTCACATCATTGAATATACAAATATACCTTGGCCATAAAGAGCTTATTAACCAGCAGCAACTTCTTTAAACAACTTGTTAACTACAGTACTTTCTGACGCTTATACGTTCCTGTTGCTGAAAATTTTTAACGTTGGTGCAAGAGAACACCGATACCGTCGCCTTCGATGATCTCAAAGGAGCCGGGCATACCGGCCAGGGGGGTTGCCCAGCAGCGCGGCGATCCGGAGCGACCAATGCCAGGGCTGGTCAAACGTTTTGCGCAGAACGAGTCGGGTGCGACCGCCGTTGAATACGGTCTCATCGCCGCCGGAATTTCGGTCGCGATCATCACCGTGCTGCAAGGCATCGGCACCAGGCTCTCGATGACCTTCAACAGCGTGCAGACCTCGATGAAATAGGGCTGGCGGCGGCATGCGCTAGCACATGCCGCACGGTTAATGGCCATTAACCGGAAAAGGCACATGGTCCTTACCGCTTCTTTATTTTTGCATGTCAAAAACACCCAGACGTAAGAGACGTAAGAAATGCAAATCTTGTCCATGGAGCAAATGCTATGAGTAAAGTATCACGCTTTTTACGCGATGAATCCGGCGCCACGGCCATCGAGTATGGCCTCATCGCCGCCGGCATTGCGGTTGCCATTATCGCGGCGGTGAACGCTCTCGGCACCGCGCTGAGCGGAACGTTCGGCACGGTTACGACCGCGCTGAAATAATGGTGGTTGGGACCGGCGGTTTCGCAGCTTGCTGCTGAAGCGCGACGTAATCGCCCTTTGCAGCCCATAAAAGTGGCCCATCCCATCTTACCATTTCTTTAGTTTTCTACGTTATGGTGCTTAGGCTTGCCACGCGCCAAGCCCTCTCTATGGAGCAAATGCTATGAGTAAAGTATCACGCTTTTTACGCGATGAATCCGGCGCCACGGCCATCGAGTATGGCCTCATCGCCGCCGGCATTGCGGTTGCCATTATCGCGGCGGTGAACGCTCTCGGCACCGCGCTGAGCGGAACGTTCGGCACGGTTACGACCGCGCTCAAGTAAGATTGCGGCTAGCAATCTGGTCAAAGCCTGCCTCCAAGCACAATGCGGCGGAGGCAGGCTTTTTTATTTCGGCCGGCGGCGGCGCTAACCGAACGGAAATATTGCCGCGCATAGCCTGAGGTTGGGGCGCATTGCGCAGGCAACCCGCATGGACGGTACAGGCCTAATGACCGAGGCAATCAAGCTCCTGCTGTTTCCGGCCATGATGGCTTTCGCCGCCTCGAGCGACCTGCTCACCATGACCATCCCGAACCGGGTGTCGCTGATGATGGTCGGCGGCTTTATGCTGCTGGCGGTGGCCACCGGAATGAGCATGGAGCAGGCCGCCTTCCATGCCGGCGCCGGCCTGCTTGTTCTCGCCATTGCCTTCGGTTTCTTCGCATGCGGCTGGATCGGGGGCGGAGATGCCAAGCTCGCGGCCACCACCGCCTTGTGGCTCGGCTTTGATCACCTGCTGGACTATGCGTTGTATGGCTCTCTGTTCGGCGGCGCGCTGACGCTCCTGCTGCTGCAATTCCGCGCCGTGCCCCTGCCGGCCGTGCTCGTGGGCCGCGCATGGGCCGAACGGCTGCATCAGCCGGGCGGCGGCGTACCTTACGGCATAGCGCTTGCCGCGGCGGCGCTCGTGGTCTACCCGAGCACGCCGTGGATGCACGGCATCGGCATGTGAAGCCGCCATCCCTGGGCATCCGGGACACGCTCGCATCGCCCGATCAACGCATCATTAACTCGATTTAGATACGCCTGATTAACCATGCCTTGACCTTTAGGTGGTGAAATCACCTTCGGGACGCGGATTGCGTCCGCAGCATCGGTTGGAAGTAGGCGTCCACAGCGTCAGTTGGAAAGTAAGCGTATGAAAGCCGCGCGTATTGTCGTGCTTGCCGTTGCCGTTGGCGCAGGTGGCCTCGCCGCTCTGCTGGCCGGCCGGCCGGAAAAAGCCGAAGCCCCGCCGCCAGAGCCGATAGCCAAGCTCGACACGACCGACGTCCTGGTCGCGAGCACCGACATCGGAATCGGCCAGGTGGTTTCCGCAGCCCACATGCAATGGCAGACTTGGCCGACCGCCGCGGCCAGTCCGTATTTTATCCGCAAGAGCGAAAAGTCAAATGCCGTCCAGGATCTCTCCGGTTCGATCGCGCGCGCGCCGCTCGTCACCGGCGAGCCGATCCGCGAAAGCAAGCTGATCAAGACCGATGGCTCAGGTTTCATGGCGGCGATCCTGCCGTCCGGCATGCGGGCGGTTTCCACTGAAATATCGCCGGAGACCGGCGCTGGCGGATTCATCCTGCCCAATGACCGCGTCGACGTGATCCTCTCGCGCCGCGACCGCGAAGCGGAAAAGGCCGCCGGCGTCGACACCTATGTCAGCGAGACGATCCTCAGCAACATTCGCGTTCTGGCCATAGACCAGGCCGTCGAAGAGAAGAACGGCCAGAAGGTGGTCGTCGGCAAGACGGCGACGCTGGAGCTTTCGCCGCGGCAGGCGGAAACCCTGGCGCTCGCCCGCCAGCTCGGAACGCTATCGCTCGCCCTGCGCAGCCTGGCTGACGGCGCCACGTCCGGCGACGCGCCGAATCCCGACGACAAGGCGGGGCGCCGCACCGGCGGCATCAACACGGTCCGTTTCGGCGTGACGACGACGACAACGCCGAAATGACCGGCGAGGGGGGACAGCGCAGATGCAGCAAACCAGTTTGATGCGGGGCGCGTGCATGGCAGCGTTGTCGGCTGTCGTCGGTGGCGGGCTGCTCCATCCCGCCACCGCCGCCGACCCGCGCATGGTAAAGACACCGCCGTCGATCCCGGTCGCCGTCGCCTCGGCGGCCTATGTTGCAAGCGGCGAGGATACCTCGAGCTTCATCGCGCTCGGCATTGGAAAGTCGGTGGTGATCGACCTGCCCCGCGACGTCAAGGATGTGCTCGTCGCCGATCCCAAGATCGCCAATGCCGTCATCCGCTCCGCGCGCCGCGCCTATATGATCGGCGTGACCATCGGACAAACCAACGTGTTCTTCTTCGATGCGGAAGGCCGGCAGATAGCCGGCTACGACATCGCGGTAACGCGCGACCTCAACGGGGTGCGCGCCGCTCTCAGGCAGTCGCTGCCCGACGTCAAGATCGAAGGCGTGGGCGACGGCGTCATGCTGACCGGCACGGTTTCCAGCCCGAGCGAGTCGCAGCAGGCCTATGATCTCGCGGCTCGCCTGGCGGGCGCGGATACCAAGGTGGTGAACAACATCATCATTCGCGGCCGCGACCAGGTGATGCTCAAGGTGACCGTCGCCGAAGTGCAACGCGACGTCATCAAGCAGCTCGGCATCGATCTCAATGGCAGCATTGGCTACGGCACCGCGGTGGTCAATTTCAACAACAGCAATGCCTTCTCGGCTTACGGACAGCCGCTGGGCGACAGCAGCATTGCGGCGGTTTCCAATAACCTGACCGCAACCTTGCGCGCCATGGAGCGCGCCGGCGTCATCCGCACCTTGGCCGAGCCGAACATCGCCGCCATTTCCGGAGAGACCGCGACCTTTGTCGCGGGCGGTGAGTTTCCCATTCCTTCCGGGCTGAGCTGCGACACCACGCGCTCGCCGCCGGTCTGCCAGCCGCAAATCGAATACAAGAAATTCGGCGTCAGCCTGAATTTCACCCCCATCGTGCTGTCGGAGGGACGGATCAGCCTCAAGGTCATGACCGAGGTTTCCGATCTCTCCACCGACAACGCGATGACGCTGCAAATGTCGGGCTCCACCCAGTCGCTGACGGTTCCCTCGATCCGCACGCGGCGCGCGGAGACGGTGCTCGAGATCCCCTCGGGCGGCGCGCTAGCGATGGCCGGCATGCTGCAGGAGCAGACCCGGCAGCAGATCAACGGACTGCCGGGGCTGATGCAGCTTCCCGTGCTTGGCGCCTTGTTTAAGAGCCGCGACTACGTCAACCGCCAGACCGAGCTGATGGTGCTGGTGACGCCCTATATCGTGCGCGCGGTCGCGCCGAAGGATTTATCGCGGCCTGATGATGGCTTCGCCGATCCGAGCGACCCCTCGAACATACTGCTGGGCCGGCTCAACCGCATCTACGGGGTCGCCGGCCGCGTGGATCCAAACCAGATTTACCATGGCACTTACGGCTTCAATCTGGACTGACCTTCGCGCCAAGGAAAACACTGATGTCGAGCTTCCGCTCTTCCAAAGCTAACCGGCGAGTTTTGAGTGTCGCGATCTTGCGCGGCGCGCTGGCCGCCGCCGGCGTGATGGCCTTGTCGGGCTGCTACACGGCGAAGGATACCACCAGCGCCATACCGGCTGACTACCGCCAGCGCCACCCCATCACCATCAAAGAGACCGATCACACCGTCGAAGTCTTCGTCGGCTCGGGCCGCGGCGGCCTCAACGCCTACCAGCGAGCCGATGTTCTCGCCTTCGCGCAAAACTGGAAACGCGAGGCGACCGGAGGGATCATCATCGACCAGCCCTCGGGCACGCCGAACGAGCGGGCCGCCGAAGAGGCCGTGCGCGAGGCGCAGTCGATCTTTGCCGCGGCGGGGATCCCGATTGATGCCGTCGCCGTGCGCCCCTATCGACCGAAAAACCGCGTTGCGACCGCCACGATCAAGCTCAACTACCCAGTCATGGCCGCGCAAGCGGGGCCCTGCGGCCTCTGGCCGGCCGATCTCGGGCCGAGCTATGAGCCCGGCCACATCGAGAACAAGCCGTACTGGAACCTCGGCTGCGCCAGCCAGCGCAATCTCGCGGCCATGGCGGCAAATCCCTCCGACCTGGTGCAGCCGCGCGCGGAAACGCCGTCTTATGCGCCGCGCCGCTCGACCGCGCTGGAAAAATACCGCAAGGGCGAAGGCTCCGCGACCACATTCCCGAATCCGAACCAAGGCAAGATCAGCGACGTCGGCCGATGATAAGACACGCGCTACAAACGGCAGAAACCGAAGTTACGCCCGACGAGTCCATCGCCCAGGACGAGCACATCGCTCCGGCGCCGCGGATCTCGATCCAGGCTTTCTGCGACACCGTCGAGACGGCCGCGGCCATCCAGGCCGCGGGCGAGGATCGCCGGCTGGCCAAGGCGCATCTGAAGATCCAGATGGGCGGCGTGACGGCGGCGGTCGAAGCCTATCGCTCCGCGCCGACGCCCAACGTCATCATTCTGGAAAGCGAAACCCGCGGCCATGACATTCTCGCCGGCCTCGACCAACTCGCGGAGGTCTGCGACGCCGGCACGCGTGTCGTCGTCGTCGGCCGCACGAACGACGTCGTGCTCTACCGCGAGCTGGTTCACCGCGGGGTGAGCGACTATCTCATCGCGCCGGTCGGAACACTCAACGTCGTCCGCGCCATCTGCGGCCTATTCTCCGCCCCCGACGCCAAGCCGCTCGGCCGCATCATCGCCGTGGTCGGCGCCAAAGGCGGGGTCGGCGCTTCCACCGTCGCTCACAACATCGGATGGGCGATCGCAGGCGACCTCAATATCGACTCGGTCGTCACCGACCTCGATCTGCCTTTCGGCACCGCTGGCCTCGATTACAACCAGGATCCGCCGCAAGGCGTCGCCGACGCGGTGTTTTCGCCCGACCGCATCGACACCGCCTTCATGGACCGGCTGTTGTCAAAATGCACCGACCACCTGAGCCTGCTGGCGGCGCCGGCAACGCTGGAGCGCGTCTATGATTTCGCCGCGGAGTCTTTTGAAGCCGTCTTCGATTCGCTGCGCTCCACCATTCCCTGCATCGTCCTCGACGTCCCGCACCAGTGGACCGGCTGGACCAAGCGCACCCTGATCGGCGCCGACGACATTCTGGTGGTGGCCGCCCCCGACCTCGCCAACCTGCGCAACACCAAGAACCTGATCGATCTGTTGCGCGCGGCGCGGCCGAACGACCATCGGCCGTTCTACTGCCTCAACCAGGTGGGCGTAGCGAAACGGCCCGAGATCAAGCCGGCGGATTTTGCCAAGGCGCTCGAAGACGAGCCGCTCGCCGTCATTCCATTCGAGCCGCAGCTGTTCGGCACCGCGGCCAACAACGGTCAGATGATCGCCGAGATCGCCTCCGGCCACCGTACCGCGGAAACCTTTCGCCAGCTCGCCCAGATACTGACCGGCCGCGCCGAGGCCAAGCGGCAACGCAAGAGCCTGTTCAGCCCGCTCATGGAAATGCTGGGGCAGCGGCAAGCCTGACGTTCTTGGAGACCGCATTTGTTCGGAAAGCGCAGCACGTCCGCCGCTGAAGGACGCAGCCAGGTAGCGGAAGCTCCCCGGCCGGCGCCCACACTCGCGCCGGCGCCGGCGCCATATGCGCCTGCGGCCCCGGAGCCAGGGCGCGCGCCCTTTCCGTCGGCAGGTCTTGGCGCGCCGCTCATCTCGCCGGGAACGCCGGGCCGGACCCCGCCAAGCACGCAGCCGATGGCGACGAATGCTGACACCCGGCGCTCGGAATCCTACTACGAGGTCAAGGGCACCATCTTCGGCGCCCTGATCGAAGCGATCGATCTTGCCCAGCTCGCCCGGCTCGACGCCGATGCCGCGCGCGAGGAGATCCGCGACATCGTCAACGAGATCATCGCGATCAAGAACGTGGTGATGTCAATTTCCGAGCAGGAGGAACTGCTCGACGACATCTGCAACGACGTGCTCGGCTATGGTCCGCTCGAACCACTGCTGGCGCGTGACGACATCGCTGACATCATGGTCAACGGCTCGGGCACGGTTTATATCGAAGTCGCCGGCAAGATTCAGCGCACCAGCATCCGCTTCCGCGACAACCAGCAGCTTCTCAACATCTGCCAGCGCATCGTCAGCCAGGTCGGCCGGCGCGTGGACGAATCCTCGCCGATCTGCGACGCGCGCCTGGCCGACGGCTCGCGCGTCAACGCCATCGTGCCGCCGCTGGCGATCGACGGCCCCGCTCTGACCATCCGAAAGTTCAATAAGGAAAAGCTCACGCTCGATCAGCTGGTCAAATTTGGCACCATCACCCAGCAGGGCGCGCAGATTCTGAAGATCATCGGCCGCTGCCGGGTCAATACCATTGTCTCGGGCGGCACCGGCTCCGGCAAGACGACGCTGCTCAATTGCCTCACGCAGTTCATTGACGACGACGAGCGCATCATCACCTGTGAAGACGCCGCCGAATTGCAGCTGCAGCAGCCGCACGTGGTGCGCCTGGAAACCCGGCCGCCGAACCTGGAAGGCGAAGGCCAGGTGACCATGCGCGATCTGGTGCGCAACTGCCTGCGCATGCGGCCCGAGCGCATCATCGTCGGCGAGGTGCGCGGACCTGAATCCTTCGACCTGTTGCAGGCGATGAACACCGGCCATGACGGCTCGATGGGCACGCTGCACGCCAACAACCCGCGTGAGGCGCTGTCCCGCCTGGAAGGGATGATCACCATGGGTGGCTTCTCGCTGCCCTCGCGCACCATCCGCGAGATGGTTTGCGCCTCGGTGGACGTGGTGATCCAGGTCGCGCGCCTGCGCGACGGCTCGCGCCGCATCACCCACATCACCGAAGTGATGGGGATGGAAGGCGACGTCATCATCACCCAGGATCTCTTCGTCTACGACCTGCTCGGCGAGGACGCCAACGGCAACCTGATCGGGCGGCATCGCTCGACCGGCATCGGCCGCCCGCGCTTCTGGGAGCGCGCGCGCTATTACGGCGAAGAACAGAATCTCGCGGCGGCGCTCGACGCGGCCGAGCTGGCAAACAAGAATTGACGATGCAAACCCTCGCCCTGTTCTTTCTGGTGACCGTCGCGATCGGCGGCATAGGGTGGGTCTTTGTCTATCCCATCCTCTCCGGCGAGCGGCGCGTGGAGCAGCGCCGGGCGAACGTGGCGCGGACCATGCCGGCCAGGCGCAGCGAAGGACGCGCCGGCGGAAAGCCACGGCGCGATCAGATCGAGGAAACGTTGAAGGAGCTGGATGCCCGCCACGCGGCGAACAAGCGCCTCCCGCTCGCCGTCAGAATTTCCCAGGCCGGCCTCACTTGGTCGAAACGGCGCTTCATCCTGACCGCCGTTGCCCTGGGAGCAGCCGGCTTCATCCTTTTTCTGTTCACCGGCACCGGGCTGTTGCCGGCGTTGGGAGTAGGCTTCGCGGCTGCCTTCGGCCTGCCTTTCTGGATTCTGTCGTTCTTGAAAAAGCGGCGTGAAGCGAAGTTTCTCAATACGTTTCCCGACGCGGTTGACATCATCGTGCGCGGCATCAAATCGGGATTGCCGTTGATGGATTGCCTGCGCGTCATCGTCAGCGACGCGCCGGAACCAGTCAAGAGCGAGTTCCGCACGATCGTGGAAAGCCAGACCGTCGGCGTGCCGCTGGGCGAGGCCTGCCTGAAGCTGTACGAGCGCATGCCGGTCCCGGAAGCCAATTTCTTCGGCATCGTCATTCTGATTCAGCAAAAGGCCGGCGGCAATCTTTCCGAAGCGCTCGGCAACCTGTCGCGCGTGCTGCGCGACCGCAAGCGCATGCAGGCCAAGATTCAATCCATGTCGATGGAGGCCAAAGCATCGGGAGCGATCATCGCGTCGCTTCCGATCGTCGTGATGGGTCTCGTCTACTTCACGAGCCCGGATTACATCTCTCTGCTGTGGACGGAACGGATGGGCAACGTATTGCTGACGGCTTCGGCGATATGGATGTCAATCGGCGTGATGGTCATGCGCAAGATGATCAACTTCGACTTCTGAGCGCCCAATGATCGAATTCATTCTCGATACATTTCAGAATACCCGGCTGCTGGCGATGATTTTCGCAGCCCTGGCCGCGACCGCCACGGTGCTCACCCTGACGATGCCGCTCCTGGCGAACGACCCTCTGGAAAGGCGCATGAAATCCGCCGCACTGGAGCGGGAGAAGATCCGCCAACGCGAGCGTGAGCGGCTGGCGCAGAGCGAGAAGGTCAGTCTCCGGCAATCACCGCGGCTATATATGCAGGCGGTTGTCACGCGGTTCAACCTCAACAAGTGGCTGGGGCAGGAGCAGGCGCGCACCAGGCTGATTCAGGCCGGCTACCGCGGCCAGGCGCCCTATGTCACGTTCCTGTTCTTCCGGCTGGTGACGCCCGCGCTCGCCGTCACCTTCGCGGCGCTCTACGTGTTCGTCATAGCCCCGCTCGACAAACCGCTGACGGTCAAGCTCGGCATTTGTCTCTTCGCCACCTATGCCGGGATGCATCTGCCCTACATACTTCTCAAGAACAAGATCAAGCGCCGCCAGACCGGCATCAAGCGGGCCTTTCCGGACGCGCTCGACCTGTTGCTGATCTGCGTCGAGTCCGGGATGTCGGTCGAGCTTGCCTTCCGCCGGGTGAGCGAGGAGATCGGCACGCAATCGATCGCGCTGGCGGAGGAGCTGGCGTTGACCACGGCGGAATTGTCGTATCTGCCGGACCGCCGGCAGGCCTACGACAACCTTGCCAAACGAACCGACCTCGACGGCGTGAGATCGGTATGCGTGGCACTGCAACAGGCTGAACGCTACGGAACGCCGCTCGGCCAGACCCTGCGCATCATGGCGCAGGAAAACCGCGATATGCGCATGGCGGAAGCCGAGAAGAAAGCGGCCGGCCTGCCGCCCAAGCTCACCGTGCCGATGATCCTGTTCTTCCTGCCCGTGTTGTTCGTCGTGATCCTCGGGCCTGCGATCATCAAGATGATGACGCTGCGATAGGCAAAGGCCGGCGAGCGACCCCAGCCCATTTTAGAACTAACTGCGCAGCGCCGGCTTCCGCGCCGCGGGCGAAGGCGCCGAACGCGCCGGCTTCTTCGCCACGTCATTCTGCTGCGACAGCATCTGCCGCAGAAATGCGACGTTGGCCGCCGCCTCATCGGGCGGCAGATCCGCCCGCGCTATGGCTTCTGCTTCCTCGAACCGGCCCTGCAAGCCGACCACGAGCGCGAGATTCTGCCGCGCGCGCGAGCCGACGCCGGGCTGCGCTGTTGCCTGCCGCAGCGTGGCTTCAGCCTTTTTCAAATCCTTGGACAGGGCGTAGGACAGCCCAAGATTAGACAGCACCGAAGGCTCGTCGGGCGCGATCTTCAGCGCGCTGGCATAGTAGCGGCGCGCCTCCTCGTAACGTCCCAACTGATCGAGCACGGCGCCTTGCGCGGATAGAATGCGCCAATCCGGCAATTCCGGGGTATGGGCGCGGCTGAGCACATCGAGGGCCTGATTGTAGTTGCCGACGTCGGCCAGCGCGCGGCCATAGGCGCCGAGCAGCGTTTTGTCATGCGGGTTCTGGATGGAAGCCTGTTCCAGCACGGCGACGGCTTGGGCGCGCTGGCCCGTGGCGCGCAAGGCTTGGGAATATTCGATGGCGTTGCCGGTATCCTCGGGATGGGCGCGATAGGCCGCTTCCCATTTCTCCGCCTCGCGCCGCCAGTCGGCCTCGGTGCGCGGCTGCGAGGGGGTGGATACCGACCCGGTCGTCTCCTGGCCTGTGGTCTTGCAAGCGGCCAGCCCCGCCGTGAGCAGAGCCGCTAGCGCGGTCGAAGCGAGCAGACGCAGTGTGGTGCTTTGGGCTAATCGCATATGGCGATCGAGGTCATGGCGCCGGGCGCTCCGGATGCCGCCCAATCGGCTTTCAGCAATAGAACGTTAACCCTAACGAGAGGTTAACGGGCGCGCGGCCCCGTTGCCTCTCTCGGCCTCATGCTGAGGAGCGCGGCGAAGCGCGCGTCTCGCAGCATCGCAAGTCGGCTATAGCCGACTTGCGCACTCAATAGTGCCGATCTCCGGGCAAACCTGGGATCGGTGGCCGCCCCATCCTTCGAGACGCCCGCTGCGCGGGCTCCTCAGGATGAGGCGGAGCACGGCTCAAAACTTCCCCGGCGCGGCTTTCTTGTGCGGCTCGTCGATGACAATCTGAAGCGCGTTCATGAACAGGCCGGAGCCGTAATAGTGGGTGGCGCACAGCGTCAGCTCGACGATTTCCTGCGGGCTGAAATGCTTTTCCATGGCGGCGAAAGTCGCATCATCGACCTCGCCCTTGTTCAGCCCCAGGCAATCCACATAGGCGAGAAGCGCGCGCTGGCGCTCGTCGAACAGATGGCTGTGCGGCCGCCAATCCTTTAGCGCCTCGAACTGCGCCTCAGTCAGCCCGGCCGCCAACACCAGCGGGCGGTGATGATGCAGCTCATAGTCACAGCCGACCAGAATGCTCATGCGCACGATGGCGATTTCGCGCAGCAGGCGCGGCGACACACAGTCGTTGCGCAAGGCGCGGGTGGAGGGCCGCCCGGCCAAGGCGAGCTTCGGGGCATGCGCCTTGGTCAGATGCAAATTCAGGATGCTCCCGCCGCGGCCGGTCGTGTCCGCGAACAATTCCTGGATGATCGGGTCCAACGGCTCCGGCAGAGGCGGCAGCCGGGAGACTTTGACGTTGTTGAAGTCGTAGGAAGGCTTCGCCTCGTCGTTCATGCGTTTGGCCATGGCGGTATCCTTGTGATCGCCTGGCCATGCTATCCGCAGCGGTATTACGTTTCCACCGCGAACGGCTTTCGCCGCCGGCGGACTTCGTGCTAGCAGGACAATATCTCAAGTCAGGATCCCATTGCATGCATCCGGTGTTTGTCGCGCGCGGCGCAGCGAAAGAACCCGTGCCGATCTGGTTTGTCACGGCGGCAGGCTGGGACGACATGCTGGCGCGCCTCGACACGTCCGCGCGCGGCTATGCCAAAGCCGCCGGCTTCGAGCCGCGGCCGGGACGCCATTTGATCCTGCCCACGGTGAACGGCCGGCTGGGCGGCGCACTGTTTGCCATCGAAGACGCGGAAACCCCGGCGAAGGATTTGTTTCGTCCCGGACGGCTGCCGGAACTGCTGCCGCCGGGGACCTATCGCTTCGCCAATGCGCCGCATGACGCGCGGCTGGCCGCGCTTGCCTTCGTGCTTGGCTCCTACCGCTTCACGCGCTACCGCAAGGCCGATGACAAGGCGGTACAGCTGGAGCTTCCCGAGGGCGTGGACGGCGATGAGCTAACGCGCAGCATCGACGGCGTAACGCTGGCGCGCGACCTCATCAATACCCCGGCAAACGACATGGGGCCGGCGGAGCTGGAGCAGGCGGCGCGCAAGCTCGCGGCACAGCATGGCGCGAAAATCCGCACGATCACGGGCGATGATCTGCTGCGCGAAAATTTTCCGCTCATTCATGCTGTCGGCCGCGCGGCAACCGAGGCGCGCGCCCCGCGCCTGATCGACCTGAGCTGGGGCGATCCGAAGGCGCCGAAAATCACCGTTGTCGGCAAGGGCGTGTGTTTCGACTCCGGCGGGCTCGACATCAAGTCCGACAGCGGCATGCTGCTGATGAAGAAGGACATGGCCGGCGGCGCGACCGCGCTGGCGCTCGCGCATATGGTGATGGACCGCGGACTAAAGCTGCGGCTGCGGGTGCTCATCCCGGCGGTGGAGAACGCGGTCTCCGGCTCCGCCTTCCGGCCACTGGACGTCTATCGCTCGCGTAAGGGCGTCACGGTTGAGGTCGGCAACACCGACGCCGAAGGCCGCCTGATCCTGGCCGATGCGTTGGCGCTCGCCGACGAAGAGACGCCGGAGCTGCTGATCGACATGGGCACCTTGACCGGCGCGGCGCGGGTGGCGCTGGGGCCCGAATTGCCGCCCTTTTACACCGACGACGAGCCGCTGGCAGCCAAGCTCGCGCAACACGCGGCGGCGGAAAACGATCCGCTGTGGCGGATGCCGCTGTGGCGGCCCTATGACTCCATGCTCGATTCCAAGGTTGCCGACATCAATAACGTATCCGGCGGCAGCTTTGCCGGCTCCATCACCTGCGCGCTGTTCCTCAAACGCTTTGTGGAGAGCGCCAAGGCGTGGCTGCATTTCGACATCTATGCTTGGACGCCGAGCGCCAAGCCCGGCCGCCCCGAGGGCGCCGAGTGCCAGGCGGCGCGGGCGCTTTATGCGTTGCTGAGGGAACGATATGGCTGACCCTCGCCTCACCCCGGCGCGGCCCGACCTTGCCGCCAAGCATCTCGAAGGCAAGGTTGACGCCGAACACTTCGTGGAAGGGGTGGCTTACGAAATCTGCGAGCCGCAGGCGCCTATGCGGCGCACGCCCGTCTTCGATGCGCCGCTCATTACTGAAGCGCTGATGGGCGAGCGGGTGACGGTCTACGAGATCACCGACGAGGGCTGGGCCTGGGGCCAATTGGAAAACGACGACTATGTCGGCTGGCTGCCGGCGAGCGCGTTGGTATCGCCGGGGGTAATGCGGACTCACAAGGTAAGCGCGCTGCGAACGCTGGCTTTCATGGGCCCCTCCATCAAGCTGCCCCCGCTCAATGGCTTGCCATTCGGCGCGCGGCTCGAGCTGGAGCGGGTGGACGGCACCCTGGCCATGACTTCGGCCGGCTACGTGCCGACGGGGCATCTTGTTCCGACCGCCTTCAAGGAAACCGATTTCGTCGCGGTGGCCGAACGTTTTCTGCACAGTCCCTATCTATGGGGCGGCAAGACCAATCTCGGCATCGACTGCTCCGGCCTCGTCCAGGTGTCGCTGAACGCCTGCGGCATCCAATGCCCGCGCGATAGCGACATGCAGGAGGCCGCGCTCGGCGCACCGGTGCCTCACGACTCCAAGATGCGGCGCGGCGATCTGATTTTCTGGAAAGGCCACGTCGCCATCGCGCGCGACGAGGCGACGCTCATCCACGCCAATGCCCATCACATGGCGGCGGCGATCGAGCCGATCACCAAGGCCATCGCGCGCATCCGCGAGATGGGCAGCGAAGTCACCAGCGTAAAGCGGCTCTAGCGCGTGCTCCTCATCCTGAGGAGACCGCGAAGCGGCCGTCTCGAAGGATGAGGGCTGGGCCGTCCTTCGAGACGCCGCGCTGGAGCGCGGCTCCTCAGGACGAGGTTGAGTAGATTACTGCGCCACCACGCCTTCGGAGGCCGTTTCGAGATTGAAGGCGGCGGCGAACAAGGCTCGCGTGTAATCGCTCTTCGGATTCTTGAACAATTCAGCGGCGGCGCCCTCCTCCACCACCTTGCCGTGACGCATGACCACAAGACGGCTTGCCAGCGCCGCGACCACGCGCAGGTCGTGCGAGATGAACATGTAAGTCAGGTCACGCCGCTTCTGCAGCTCGCGCAAGAGATCGACGATCTGCGCCTGGATCAGCATGTCGAGCGCACTGGTCGGCTCGTCCAGCACGATGAAGGTTGGCTCCAGCACCAGCGTGCGCGCCACCGCGATGCGCTGACGCTGGCCGCCGGAATATTCGTGTGGATAACGGAAGCGCGATTCCGGATCGAGCCCGACATCCGTCAGCGCGCCAACGACACGATCCTCACGTTCGCGCTCGGAGAGCTTTGGATGGTGCACGTCCAGTCCTTCGGCCACGATGTCGGCAATAGACATGCGCGGGCTGAGCGAGCCGAACGGGTCCTGAAACACGATCTGCATGTCGCGGCGGAACGGCCGCATCTGCTTGAACTTCAGCCCTTGGATCTGATGGCCCATGAACACCACGGGCCCATCCGAGGAGATCAGCCGCAGGATGGCGAGACCCAGCGTGGTTTTGCCGGAACCGGACTCGCCGACGACGCCGAGCGTTTCTCCTTTGCGCACTTCGATGCTCACGCCGTCCACCGCCTTGATATGGCCGACGGTCTTTCGCAGCACGCCGCGCTTGAGCGGGAACCACACCTTCAGGTCCCTGGTCTCCACCACGATGGGCGCGCCCGGCTGCAACGGCGCGGGGTCGGGCTTCGGCTCGGCGGCCAGCAGCGCGCGCGTGTAAGGATGCTCAGGCGCGGTGAAGATGCGTTCGACCGGGCCTTGCTCGACGATCTGGCCCTTGCTCATGACGCAGACGCGGTCGGCGATCTTGCGCACGATGCCGAGGTCATGGGTGATGAACAGCATGGCCATGCCGAGGCGGGTCTGAATGTCTTTCAGCAGCTTGAGGATTTGCGCCTGCACGGTAACATCGAGCGCGGTGGTCGGCTCGTCGGCGATCAACAGGTCCGGCTCGTTGGCCAGCGCCATGGCGATCATCACCCGCTGGCGCTGGCCGCCGGAAAGCTGGTGCGGATAGCTGCCGAGGCGGGTTTCCGGGTCGGGGATGCCGACCTGCGTCAGCAATTCGATGATGCGCTTGCGGGCAGCCGAGCCGGTGAGCCCGCGGTGCAGCAGCAGAATTTCGCCGATCTGT
>Ga0082335_1002096_pt1 | contig 38594 bp, 38 predicted proteins | sample Subgrocontami58m_FD_72375 | JGI IMG/M metagenome (GOLD analysis project Ga0082335, IMG submission 72375) | Subsurface groundwater microbial communities from S. Glens Falls, New York, USA - GMW37 contaminated, 5.8 m (SPADES assembly) (version 2) ...
CAAGGAATATCGGCAAATTCTGTGGCACCACATTTTTTTCAAAATTTGGATTTTTCAAAGAGCAATCTAACCATTACAAGTGCTTACAACAACGAACACCCAAACTGGTGTAGAAGAAAAGTCAAGGATTTGTATCGACACCGCTCTATTTATCTATTTCATTGAAAAAGATCCTAAATATCTGAACATAATAAGACCGCTCTTTACTGAAATTGATGCCGGGAAGATCGATGCGGTAACATCGACCATCACATTATTAGAGGTGTTAGTTCTTCCATTCAAGACGGGAAATGAATCTCTTGCTGAAGAATACCGGGAGATATTACTGCACGCTGAGGGATTAACAACCTATGAGATTGTTCATGCAGTATCAGAATTGTCGTCAAAGCTCAGAGCAAAATATGCAATCAGAACCCCTGACGCAATTCAGATAGCTGTCGGGATAAAATATGGTGCTGATACGTTTTTAACCAATGATTCCGACTTGAAGAAAGTGAAAGGCATCAGGGTTGTGATACTTGAAGATTTTTTGGAAAAATAAATAACCACCTGGGCTCGTTTTTTAGCCCATGCTTTTACTCAGCACTCAGTCCTCAGCACTTAGCACTTGTTTTTAGCACTCAGTCCTCAGCACTCAGCACTTGTTTTTATATGATTAACAAATTCGAAGAGTTGATTGCCTGGCAGAAGTCGAGAGAATTGGTGACGGCTATCTATAAAGTGACAAATGGCAAGGAATTCAGCAGGGATTTTGGGTTAAGAGATCAGATTCGACGGGCGGCTGTTTCAATAATGTCCAACGGGGGACAGATTTCAAATCTGTCCCCATATAGCCTGAACGAGCAGGCAGAGCCGAATTTCACCAGTTTCTGGTTATTGCCAAAGGTTCGTGCGCCGAAGTCCGATCACAGCTATACATCGCATTAGACATAGGTTACATATCCAAAACTGAATTCGACAGCATACACGCGATGGCAGTAGAGACCGGCAGAATAATCGGCGGCCTCCGAGCATCCTTAAAAAACCCCTGAGCGCCTTCTTTTACTCAGCACTCAGCACCCAGCACTTATTTTTATAGACCCCCAAGACAAAAGAGGTAAGCCAATGAGAACACAAACGAAATACGAAGAGATCATTCTCGGGGAGATTAGAACCCTGCCGCCGCTGGTTCTGCCGCAGGCGGTTAAGATGTTGAGGTCATTGAGAGAAGGCGTCAAGAGTGCTGCCAGGCACAAGTCTACCGCCGATACCGAAAGAACGGGCTTTTGCGGCGTCTGGAAAGACGATCGTCCGGCAAATGAGATCATTGCGGATATTACCGCCCACCGCAGCGGTTATGGCCGAAGAAAGGTCGATCTGTGAAGTACCTCTTGGACACCGACATCTGCGTCTACTGGCTCAAGGGGAATGAGCATATCGAGCAGAAGGTCTTGTCTGGCGGAATTGATAATATTTTCGTATCCTTCATTACTGTCAGCGAACTGTACTATGGTGCCTATAAGTCTGAACGGGTTGATGAAAACCTTGCAATGATCCGAAATCTCATTGATCACATTAACGTCATCGAATCGGATGATGCGATTAGCGAGGAATTCGGGAAACTGAAGGCATCACTTGAAAACGCCGGGCTGATCATCGATGACGCAGACATGTTTATTGCCGCTTGCTCACTTGTCCATGGGTTGACGATGGTGACGAACAATACGAAGCATTTCAAGCGTATCAAAGGGTTGAAACTCGACAATTGGTTATAGGGGCAGCTTTTACTCAGTCCTCAGCACTCAGCACACCGAGCTCAGTCATTACATGGATAGATAAAACCAACGCCAAACTTGAAACTATTAACTCAAAACTAACAACTGAAAACTATTTTGCGACTTGGACACCAGAGGAGATAACCGCCTTCGACGCATCCCTGACAGAATTAAAAAAGACGATCCTCGCCCTGTTGAAAATCAAACCGGCAACCCCGGCAACCACCGCCTAAGATAATGAGGCAAAACTTTTCGTTGGTCGTTAGTTACTAAATAATATCATTAAGATACAAGTGCCGGTTGACCGGCACCCCCTAAAAAAAAATAGGAGCCATCCATGCCCTCTAACCAAGAACTTAGTCCTCAGCACGCAGCACTCAGCACTCAGTACTCCACGTCCCCGACCGGCGAGCAATTTCCCCTGCCAACTCCACAGGATGAAGCCGCAGAAATCGCCCGCTTAGAGTCCCTCGTAGCAGCCCACCGCGCCCAAGGCCACGAAATCGTAGTAGTCCTCGGCGTAGGCTTCGTAGGCGCAGTAATGGCCGGAATAGTAGCCGACTCCGTAGTTAAGGAGGCTCCTAGCACTCAGCACTCAGCACTCAGTCCTCAGCACTCAGCACTATCCCCCCCCCCCGGCCAACCCGGAAAATTCGTAATCGGCTGCCAGCGCCCCTCCCCGCGGTCCTACTGGAAGATCCCGCTGCTCAATAAAGGCATCGCCCCCGTAGAAGCAGAAGACCCGGAAGTAGCCCCAATGATAGCCCGCTGCGTCCTGGAAAAGAAAACCCTAACCGCCACCTACACCTACGAAGCCCTCAGCATGGCCGACGTGATCGTCGTAGACGTCCAGTGCGACTACTTCAAAGAAACCCTCGGCGACTGCCGCAAAGGCCACGCCGACATCGCCGCCCTCGAAGAGAGCCTAAAAGTAATAGGCGAAAAAATCCAACCCCACTGCCTCGTCCTAATAGAAACCACCGTCCCCCCAGGCACCACAGAATACGTAGCCTATCCAATCCTAAAAAAAGCCTTCGAACGCCGCTTCCCCGAGGTTAACTCAAAACTAAAAACTAAAAACTCAAAACTTACTCCTGAACCTTTACTAGCCCACTCCTACGAACGAGTAATGCCCGGCCGCGAATACGTCGCCTCCATCCGCGACTTCTGGCGGGTCTGCAGCGGAATCAATGAGCCGGCAAAAGAAAAGGTCGTGAAGTTCCTCTCCGAAATCCTGAACGTAGAGAAGTTCCCCCTTACTGTCCTGGACCGCCCTGTAGAAAGCGAGACCTGCAAGATCGTGGAGAACTCCTACCGGGCCACAATCCTTGCCTTCCTCAACGAATGGAGCCTCTTCGCGGAGCGCAACGGCGTGGATATCATCAAGGTCATTAAGGCCATCAAGGTCCGCCCCACCCATTCCAACATGATCTTTCCCGGCCCGGGGGTCGGCGGCTACTGCCTGCCCAAGGATGGGGGCCTGGGCGTCTGGTCCTACCATACTCTCATGGGCTTTGATGACGACATCTTCAAGATCACCCCGCTCGCCATCGACATTAACGACACCCGCGCCCTCCACGCGGCAGAGCTCGTCCGAGATGCCCTCCGGAACATGGGCAAGATCGTAGCAGCCTCCAGGATCGCCATCCTCGGCGCCTCCTACCGGGAGGATGTGGGGGACACCCGCTACAGCGGCTCGGAGATCGTGGTGAGAAAGCTCACGGAAATGGGTGGAGAAATTGTCATCCACGACCCCTACGTGAAGCAATGGTTGGAGCTGGAGAAGCAGGACGATTACCCCGCGCCGGGCCATTCCTGGTCGCGCTTCTTCCGGAACCAGGATAAACTCAAGGACAGTAGGATTGAGCAGAACCTGCCCTCCACCCTCAAAGGTGTGGACGCCATCGTTCTGGCCGTCCGCCACGAGGCTTACCTTGCCCTCGACCCTGATGCGATGATCGCCATGACCGGCCGCCCCGTTGCCGTCATCGACTGCTTCGGTATTCTCAATGACGACCACATCCGACGCTATTTCGAGCTCGGCTGCGAAGTAAAGGGCCTTGGCCGTGGCCACGTAAAGAGAATAAAGGACACCGTAAAATTAAAGAAATAACAAGGAGAAGGCCGTGCAGATCGAAGTCCAATACGAAAGAAATTGCGGGGAGACGCATTGCAGGAGAAATATTCGAAATGACTATTAATGTGCTCTTAGATGAAGGACAATGAATTGGGGGTTCCGCGCCTCAGTATTGCCAGAAATTGGAGGTAGAATTATGGAAGTGCAAGCAGTTTATGATCGAGATGCAAACCGATTGATCCTTCCCGGAGATATTCGTTTTCGAAACCCGAAGGTCCCGGTGAGGGTTATGATACCGGATCAAGAAATTATTGAAGATGACGAGCAAGCGGGTGTGGTTTATTCGGAAAGCCGAACAGATCGGGATCTCCAGGAGATTCTGTCTCTGCTGGGGCCGGACTGGGAATATATTGACAATGGCCGTACAGATAAAGATCGTTTTGCGGAGGCATTAACGGAATCCGAGAGGTACAAGCCTTGAAAAATATTCTCTTGGATGTCAATATCGTTGCCGATTTCTGTCTTCAGCGTGCCCCCCATTTTCCGGTTGTTCACCATGCCCTTAATCATGCTGAGCGATCAGGCCACAAGCTCTGGCTTTATACGGGCAGTCTGCAAACCATACTTTACGTTTTATCAAACGAGATCCGCCGACACGCGAGCTTGCGAAATCAGTCAATTTCTCAGACAATGGCTCTCGATATCGCCAGAAAGCAGATGCAAATTTTTACCCGTGATAAACAGTGGCTTGCCGCGCTGGCCGAGGATGGATCTGTCCTTGAAGATGTAGATCCGGAAGATCAGCAATTGATCAAGGCGACCTCGCGATTGGGTAAAGATGGGCTTTTGATGACCAGAGATAAAAAAGTGCTGGCATCCTGCCCGCAAGCCATATCACCGCAGGCCTATCTGGAATTAGATCCATCGACCGGTCCTATGGATTTCATCGATCTGCCTTATCAGCAAGACTGCATCCGGCCATCCCTCGAAAATAGAGTTTTCAGCGTTTTGCGTCACGGCCAGTATATCATGGGGCCGGAAGTAAAGGATCTGGAGCAAAAACTGGCCTCATACGTAGGTGTTAAACATGCCATAAGCTGCGCCTCGGGTACAGACGCCCTTCTCATGGCTTTGATGGCCTTGAACATCGGTCCCGGAGACGCGGTTTTCACGACAACCTTTACCTTCATCGCCACGGCGGAGGTGATTAGCCTCCTTGGCGCGACACCAGTCTTCGTGGACATTGACCCCGTTACCTTCAACATTGATCCGGCCAAACTCGCTTTGGCCATCCAGGCAGTGAAAACCAACGATCCTTCTCTTCACCCATTACCCTTAAACTCAGTCCTCAGCACTCAGCACTCACCACTGAGCCCGAAGGGCGTGATTCCCGTAGACCTCTTCGGCCTTCCCGCCGACTATGACGAGATCAATAGAATTGCAAAAGATTACTCCCTGTTCGTCATCGAAGACGCCGCCCAATCCTTCGGCGCGGAATACAAAGGCAGAAAAGCCTGTTCCCTCGCCGATATCGCCTGCACCTCCTTCTTCCCCGCCAAGCCGCTGGGGTGCTATGGCGATGGCGGCATGTGCTTCACGGACGACGATAGATTGGCCAAAATACTTGATTCCATCCGCCTTCACGGTGATGATGCCCTGGAAGAGCAAAGCCCTCCCATTGACACTGTACTCGATAGTTTACATGCGATGCTGGGCGCGGTTTATACGTACCAGCCATCAGGAAAATCCGATAAAGAATTGCTGGGAGACGCATTACAGGAGAAATATTCCAAATGACCATTAATGTGCTCTTAAGATGTAAATATCAGTACTTGATTTGCTCTTAAAAAGAAGGCCTTATTATAACAAAGCTGAGCTATTCATTATTTTGTGTCGAGAGGAGGCTGAGAAGCGGTCATGGACACCAACAAAGTATTAGCTATTATCCCTGCGCGTGCTGGATCAAAGGGCGTACCCAGCAAGAACATCAAAAACATTGCCGGTAAGCCATTGATATGCTGGACTATCCGACAAGCATTGAAGAGTAAGTTGTTTGACAGGGTGATCGTTTCCACAGACGGTGATTCAATTGCGCAGATAGCCAAGGAAGCAGGTGCGGAAGTTCCCTTTATGCGGCCTGCCGAATTTGCGCAGGATCGCTCGCCAACTTCGGATGTTGTTATTCATGCACTGAAGTTTTATGAAGCACAGGGGACTTTTTATGACATGTTGGCCATTCTTGAACCGACATCGCCGTTAAGAAAGCCATCAGATATTGACAGGGGCATTGAGGCGTTAAGAAACAATCAATCTGCTTATACGCTTGTAAGCGTAGGTGAAGTGCATACAGAGCATCCTATCATTATTAAAAAAATGGAAGAAAGCTATGTCGTGCCGTATGTGCAAGATGCGAAGAAAATTCATCAGCGTCAACAAGCCGATAAGGCATATTTCCCGTATGGTGTTATTTATCTAGCCAGAACAAATTATTTCATGGAACACAAGACTTTTTATTCGAAACGAACTTTGCCATTACTAATTGAACGCTGGCAGAACTATGAAGTCGATGACCAGATCGACTTCATGATCGTTGAAACTTTGATGCAACACTACCAAGAACAGATATCATAAGGAGACGGAAAATGGGCGATTTATCATGGCGTTTCGATGAACGTGAGTACAATTATATTAAAGAGGTGCTTGATTCCGGATTTGCCAGTGGGACTTCTGGGAACATGAACACGCGCCTGGAACGCGCGTTTGCGGAGAAATTTGGAAGGAAATATGCAATTACCTTCAATTCGGGTACAACCACACTTCATTCCTCCCTATGGGCGCTGGGTGTAGGGTATGGGGATGAGGTCATAACGACACCGTTGACCGTGATTTCTTGCATGAATGCCATCCTTATGTGTAACGCCATCCCCGTCTTTGCGGATATTGATCCAAATACCTTTCTAATCGATCCAGAAGACATCCGACGAAAAATTACGGAACGTACAAAAGCTATCATGCCCGTCCACTTGTACGGTCAGGTGTGTAATATGACAGAAATCATGAAAATTGCGAAAGAATATAATTTGGCTGTCGTTGAGGATTGTGCGCAATGCTATTTGGGATATCATAAAGATAAAATTGGAGGGACCTTCGGTGATGTGGGGAGTTGGAGTTTTGAAAATTCGAAGCATATGACGACAGGTGACGGCGGGATTATTGTTTGTGATGATGAGGACTTGGGAGATCACCTCAGAAAATTAAGCTGCCAAGGATTTCGCAACGCGACAGCCGAAAGTGGAAAAATTCGTGTGAGTAAGGATCTTTTTCAAAATCCGGCCTACAAAAGACACAGCATGTATGGCTTTATGTATCGTTTGCCGGAAGTTGCAGCGGCAATGGGCCTGGGACAATTGGAAAAGCTGGAATGGTTTGTGTCGATAAGGAAAACAATGGCAGCAAAGTATCTTGAAGTAATCGAGGGACTTAATTGCACATGGCTTGAACCGCAGGAAGTGCCGCAAGGCGATGTCAATTCATATTATACCTTTGCAGCGAAATATACACGGTCTGATGTACCCTGGGAGGAGTTTCGACGCAAATACGTTGAATACGGTGGCGATGGAATCTACGCGGCTTGGGCGCTATGTTATCTTGAAGATTCCATTCCTGATGTCAGAGCAATTTTGGAGCGGATGCACCTTGGCGATCGGTTGTCAGCAAAACAAGGGCTATGTCCCAAAGCAGAGACAGTTCAGGCACAACTCATGCAATTTACGACCAATCAGAACGGTGAGGAAGAAATGAACAGGCAGGCTGAATGCCTGTATAAAACCATTCGCTATTTTGTCTGATGACTTCGAATCTTTTCAATCTTCAAGGCCGCAAAGCATTGGTGGTAGGCGCCTGCGGAAATATTGGAAGCAGCCTATGCAGGGGATTGGCGGAGCAGGGCGCTGATCTTGTGATTGCTGATTTGCACGATGATGCTTGCCTCTCCCTTGCTAAAGAGTTGGAATCATCATATTCCGGCAGATATTTGCCTGCACCTGGCGATTGTACCACCGAAGATGGAATCCAAGGCATCATGGATGGTTGTGGTGCCATGGGGCCACTGCAAATTGTGATCCACTGCATTGGTTTGATCAGTTCGGTGTCGATCCCCGGGTATGCCGTGCCCTTTGAAAAACAGTCTGTTGAAGCTTGGGAATTGGCATTAAAATCCAATTTGACCAGTGCCTTTCTTTTAGCAAAGCATGTTCATAAGCGGTTGGACCAGAGCGGAATCGCTACGGTTATCTTTCTGTCCTCAATCTATGGCTCATTTGGCCCGGACTGGTCGCTTTATGAAAACACTACGATGGGAAATCCCTTAGCTTACGGCGCATCAAAAGGTGGTTTACAGCAGTTGATGCGCTATTTGGCGACACTATGGGCACCTAAGGTGCGAGTGAACTGCGTTTCTCCCGGTGGTCTTCAACGGGGTCAATCGGAGGAATTCATTCACCGCTACGAACAGCGAACGCCAATGCGAAGAATGGCAACACCAGAAGACATTGTTGGGCCGATGATCTTTTTGGCATCTGATGCGGCCCGCTATATGACGGGGCAGAATATCCTCGTGGATGGGGGATGGTCTGCCTGGTGATCGATAGAAGGAAATCAATATGAATATTCGCATCATTGCGGAAATTGGCGTCAATCACAATGGCGATGTGGCGTTGGCTAAGGATATGGTCAAACAGGCAAAAGCTTGCGGCGCGGATATCGTGAAATTCCAAACGTTTTCCGCTGATCGCTTGGCAGCCATTAGCACTCCGAAGGTACCATATCAGTTGCGCACCAGCGACCCAGACGAATCGCATCATACCATGCTAAAGAAACTGGAATTGTCCAGAGAAGCGCACATGGAACTTAAGACACTCTGTGATAGTTTGGGCATTGAGTTTTGTTCAACACCCTATAGTTATGAAGATGCTGAATTCCTGAACGAACTGGGAGTTACCACATTCAAAGTCGCGAGCGCCGACATCATTGATCGCAAACTGCACGAATTTATTGCCGGGACGGGAAAAGAATGTCTTCTGTCTGTGGGGATGGCGACGATGGAAGAAATAGCGGCTACATTGGAATTGTATGATTGCCGAAATGCGAGAAATCGGGTCGTTCTCTTGCCTTGCGTCTCTGCCTACCCGGCTGATCCGTCAGATGTAAATATGCGCGTTATGGAAACATTGCGAAAGCATTTCGGTTGCCTTGTTGGATTTTCGGATCATACGCGGGGTGTTGAATGCGCGATTGTTGCTGCGGCTTTGGGTGCGTGTGTCATTGAGAAACATTTCACCTTGGACAAGACAATGCCAGGGCCGGACCATGCAGCCTCATCAACACCGGAAGAATTCGTGGCATTGGTCAACGCGGTACGAATCGTCGAAAATGCATTGGGTGATGGCATCAAGCGTATTTGCCGTAGCGAAGAGGAAATGCGTGCTATATCGCGGAAAAGCATTGTTGCCGCCGGTAATCTGCAGAGTGGGCATACTCTGACAGAAAGGGACTTAGCATACCGCAGACCCGGTTCAGGCATGTCTCCGATGCAATACCCAGTACTTGTCGGACGTTCTTTGAAGGTTGCCAAAAAAGAAGGCGAACAGATTCGCTGGGAAGATTTACGTGATTGACTTTACACGCACTGTTATGCGGCGTATGCGAGAGGCGGATATCGAAGAACTGGGCGTTTTCTTCGCCCGCAACAACCGCCCTGAAATAACAAACTGTTTTAGAGCCTTTCCCTTGAACGAGAATACGGCAGGAGAATTACTGAAACCGCCAAGGAAAGATCTGTTCTTCATTATGGAAGAAAATGGCCGATTCCTGGCTTTCAGTATGCTGAGGGGTCAAGACGATGGCTATGACGTACCCAGTTTTGGAATTTTTGTTGATTGGGAACATCAGAGAGGTGGCGTTGGCAAGCGTTTGAGCGCGTGGACCTTTCGCTGGGCGGACCAGATGGGTGCACCAATAATCCGCCTGACTGTATACGAAGAAAACATTCAGGCGATAACGTGCTATAAGCGATTGGGCTTCGTTGAAACAGAGCGCCGGGAAGATGATAACGGACGTGTCAGTTTGATCATGCACCGAATCTGTCCAAGCGCGAGAACAAAAGTTTTTGCCAGTACCCAAGCGTTACCGACTGATGAATCGTTGGTAAATCGCCTTACGCGCTGGTCCGATGCGGGTATTCATCACATTGAATTGAGTAACTACAGCATTGAGGTTGAGAATAATTTCTTGAACGAGGTAGCGCACTTCTCTGGGGAATTACTCATTCATCATTTTTTCCCGGCAACCCGGAATGACTTAGTCTTGAACCTAGCTTCAGCAGACCCAGCCACCCGCGATGAAACCTTGCATTTTTTTCAACGGTCCATTGAATGGACGGCGAAAATCGGTGCGCCTCTTTTCTCTTTTCATGCCGGCTACGTCACTGATCCGGTGGAGCGCGATAGACACGGTTTTGTATTGGCGGACCCTAGCACGGGCGATTATAAGATCGCGTGGGATCGATTCACAGCAGGAGTAGCGGCTTTGGATAAACTTGCAACGGAATCTGGTGTTGGATTACTCATCGAAAACAACGTCGTTTCACAGAATAATATCGACAAACTACTATTGGCCAAACCCGAGGAATTTTCAAAGTTTCTGAACCAAGCTGCTATATCCGATAATATTGGCATATTACTGGACTGGGGTCATTGGCTGGTTACAGCAAATATCCATCAATTGAATTTAGATTCATTTTCCTCCCTGTCTGATCGTATTTCCGGAATTCACTTACATCTGAATGATGGCCGGGTGGATGAGCATCTTCCCATGCAGGCGGATGATCAGTACATCGACATGTTACGGGGTTTCAAGCCGAAATTTGTTTCACTGGAGGGACATTATCACTCAATCGCAGCCTTGCAGCAAGATATCTTACAGATGGAAAAGGTATTCTCATGAATGAAAAACTGTTGAAAGCATCGATTCTACCCCAAATCGCTACATTGCGTGACGCAATGCACTCATTCGAGGAAACAGGATTTCAGGTTGTACTTATGTCCAACCGGGAAGGGAGATTGGCAGGTGTGGCCACCGAGGGCGATGTCCGTCGCGCCCTGCTGGCTGGTCATGGGTTGATCTCCCCCCTATTCCCTCACGCAAACCAGACCCCTACGGTGGGTCGGGTGGACATGCCGCGGGAAGAACTCGTTGCATTGCTTACGGATCGTGTTCACTTTTTACCGGTACTGGATGAACAGAATATCGTTCAGGATGTTCTGTTTCATGATAAGCGAGTCATGATACCTGTGGCCACACCTATTATTGGTGAAAAGGAATTACGCTATGTCACTGATGCCGTACTCAGCGGGTGGATTTCATCACAAGGGAAATATATTGGGCAGTTTGAAGAACAATTTGCATCCTTTTGCGGTACAAAATATGCTGTAGCTGTTTCCAATGGAACGGTTGCCTTGCACTTGGCATTGACTGCTTTAGGGGTCGGTCCTGGGGATGAAGTCATCGTCCCGGCATTTACTTTTGTAGCCACGGCCAGTGCGGTACGACACTGCCACGCAATGCCAGTATTTGTGGATGTTCATCGAGGCAACTGGAACATTGCCCCAGATCTGATCGAAGCAGCAATTACTCCAAGGACAAAAGCTATTATTCCGGTTCATCTCTATGGTCAACCATGTCAGATGGATCGTATTATGGAAATTGCAAAGCAATACAACCTGTGGGTTGTTGAGGACGCAGCAGAAGCTCATGGGGCCGAGTACCAAGGACGCCGTGTTGGATCTATCGGTCATATGGGATGTTTCAGCTTCTATGGCAATAAGATCATTACAACAGGTGAAGGCGGAATGGTGGTGACAAATGATACCATCCTGAACGAGAAGCTTCGGATGCTCAGAGATCATGGGATGCGACCGGGCAGGCGTTATTGGCATGAAGTTGTCGGATTCAACTATCGAATGACAAATATCCAGGCAGCAATTGGAGTCGCTCAGTTGGAGCGGTGGGAGCAAATTATCGCAGCCAAGGATCGTATTCAAAAATATTATGAAGATCATCTTGACTTTACCCAATTGGAACAGGCTGTCCCGTTGCCTGATTCACGTCCAGTTTGCTGGCTTTATACCGTGTTGTTAAAAGATGCCATTGACAATAATGCGCGTGACGGATTGCTTGAAAGATTAAAATCCTTTAATATCGATAGCCGTTCGGTTTTTTATCCTTTGCCGGCTATGCCGCCCTATTACTACGAGGAATGGCGGCAAAAATTTCCTGTGGCACACTGGATATCGGAACGTGGATTTAGCCTCCCCTCATCGTTTGATTTAGATGAAAAGTCCTTGTTTCGCATTGTGAAATGCCTAAATGAGCTTGTTTCAACGGAGGGAAATTTTCATGAGAGTACCGATATTGCATAAAAGCAGAGCCGTTGTGCGAATACCTTGCCCTGTATGTAACCAGGGTGAGAATACTCTTTTATTTAAGCTTGGGAGCTCTTTGTTTCCCAATAATATTTCATTCTGCCATTTTTGTGGCTTTATTTTTCAGAATCCACGACCCTCTGAAAAGGAATGGAACGAGTATTATTCAGAGGGTTATTATGACAAGTTTCATAGGCCTCGGCCGCATATTGAAGATGCAGAATTTAAGTCGGATGTCAGTGCTGTACCTTTCAAAAGAATAAAACAATATCTTTTAATAAATAATAGGCGTCATGGTATAGTTCTTAAGGGAAATCGAGTTTGTGAAATCGGAGCGGGAAGTGGAAATGTGATTAGCACATTTGATGGTAATGAATTATATGCCATTGAGCCATCAGAAGAGTGCCGCGATGTTTTAAAGAAAAAAGGAATAAGTATTGTCTTGAACTCAATCGATCAAGCAAAAGATAGTAATTATAAGTTTGAAATAATCTTGATTAGACACGCTTTAGAGCATGTATACTACCCTAAAAGTTTTTTAAAAACTGTTAGTAACTTACTGGCTGATAAGGGAATCATGTACATTGCGGTTCCAAATATTCTAATATCTAATGGAACATTCGTAAACATGTTTACCTATCCGCATATCTCTTATTTTTCAATCCACACTTTAGAATATCTTTGTAGATCTATCGGATATGATGTGTTGGCTATTGAAGTAGATACAGATGAAATATGGTGCATTATATCAACGGGCAAGAATATTCAAGAAGCTATGGAAAATAAACAAAAAGACGTAAATCTAACAAAAAATATTATTGAAACAAATGAGATCCTGAAAAGGGAAAAATATGCGCTACGCTTGCTAAAACGCACCTTTATTAGATATGTGTCAAATATTCTTCCATTCAGATTGCAAACATATATATATGAGAGGCGCAATAGTTAACCGGCTTTAATAGAATTTGCTTGCTTACAGGTAAAAAACCGCACTGTGATGTCTCAGCCATATTACAAATCATTTATCAAAGATAATTTTATCGTTATTGTCGGCGTTGCACTTGTCTACATGAAGGGCATTATTCTCATGCCCATCATCATAAAAAGTGTTGGCGTAACGATATACGGTGGCTTTGTCTTGCTGACATCGATTCTTGGCATTGCGTTTGGTTTATCTTCGTTTGGTACGGGGTTCAGGGCCAGGCGGTTTATGCCATCAGCAAAAGCCATGACTGAACGAGGCGAACTCTTTTATCCCCAATTTTACTTCAATATTCTCATTATTTTGATTCTGTCCTTGCTGTTTGTGCTTCTGGAAAAACCGTTAAATACGCACTTTTTTAAAAATGAGGTTTCATTCTCTATATGGATAATACCACTATATCTTGTTTTATATTTTCTTTATTCTCAAGGCACCGATTATTTTCGCTATACATCCAGAGTGCATTACATGACACTAGCCGTTATTTGCTTTCCTTACCTTCATATCGGGTTCATTTTGCTCTATCTTTATGCGGCATATGGCTCCATCAGCATCAATATGCTTGTAGTCTCAACGGCTTTATCAGCCCTGCTGATTGCGATACCTTCTTTTTTGATCATTTTCCGGGAAATCGGTTCAAGAATTTCTTTTTACAAAGCAGAAGATCTCTTATCCGATATCAAACTCGGGTTTCCCCTTATCCTTGGTTTTGTCGTTGATTTAATCCTGGCAGGAGGTGACCGGTATTTCATCGCATTTTATCTTTCCGTCACAGATGTGGGCTATTATGTTCCGGGATATGTTCTGGGTTCGTTGATTGTTTTTATCCCGAAAGCGATGGGAACAGCTCTTCCTCAACTGCTGTCCCGGGCTGTCGACACAGGCAGTGAAGCTGAGGCCCAGATCATGTTGAATTATTCAATCAAGATTTTTTTGCTTCTTGCTATCCCTTTCATTTTTGGATGCCTGGCTCTGAGCAAACCTATATTAACTCTCCTCGCAAATCAGCAGGTTGCTGAAAAAGCATTTTGGGTGACGCCAATTGTGGCCTTAGGTACACTCTTTTATGGACTTAACATCATCTTATCAAATGTCATGTTCGTGCGTATGAAAACAAATGCGATGTTCAAGATGAATCTTATTGCAGCCCTTTTTAGTCTTCTATCTAATTTTGTATTAATTTACTTCTTCAGGAACATCATTATAGCTGCCATAACGTCTTTCTTAAGTTTTTTTATTGCTTTTGTGTATGGCTATAAAATTGTCATCAAGGAATGGTACGTTAATTTTTTTCCAACTACTATAGCAAAGGCATTAGCTGCATCAGCAATAATGTACTGCTTGTTATTGTTGATATTGATTGGTCTAAAAACGCCCAACACTGTGAGCATAGTATTATTAACATCCGTTTTAGGGATCCTTGTTTATACCGGTACTCTTTTTGTTTTTAAAACATTTACAAAAAAAGAGATAGTGTATTTGAAAGGAATTATATTGGGATGAGCAAGGAGTATTCAATGACTCTAAAAGATAAGTTGAAGCAAGATGTTCTTACGATAGGTTCATGGATCACACTTGCCCATCCTGCTATTGCTGAGATTATGGCCCACGCCGGTTTTGACTGGTTGGTTGTAGATCTTGAACATAGTGTAATTACGATAAAAGAAGCAGAAGAATTAATTCGGATCATTAACCTTTGTGGAGTAGTTCCGCTTGTTCGTTTATCCAATAATGATTCCGTTCAGATAAAGCGAGTAATGGATGCGGGTGCTCACGGTATCATTGTACCAATGGTAAAAACTCGAGCAGAGGTTGATGCTGCCGTTGATGCAGTTTACTATCCGCCAAAGGGTGCGCGGAGCGTGGGTTTAGCACGCGCACAAGGATATGGAACGACTTTTCAAAAGTATCGAGAATGGTTGGATAATAAGGCTGTTATAATTGCTCAAATTGAACATATCGATGCAGTCAATAACTTGGAGGAGATTCTTGCGGTACCTGCTATAGATGGATATTTTATCGGACCGTATGACCTTTCCGCATCGATGGGTTTGCCCGGGCAGTTCGATCATACGGACATGGTTGCATCTATCAAAAGAATTAGGCAGATAGGTGATGCCCTTGGCAAGCCTGGTGGACTGCACATTGTTGAACCTGATATTATTCAACTTGAAGCACGCATTAAGGAGAATTTCAAATTTATTGCTTATAGTCTTGATACGAGAATGCTGGATACTGTCTGCCGTACAGGGTTGGCAGCTGTGAGGAGGAAATAATGAAGATCTTTGGTATTATCCCGGCCAGAATGGCCTCAACTCGGTTTCCCAACAAACCGATGGCTAAAATATTAGGTATACCGATGATTGGCCATGTATACTATCGCTGCAAAATGTGTACGAAATTAAGTGAGGTATGGGTAGCAACATGTGATCAGGAAATCTATGATTACATACGGGCCATAGGCGGCAGGGTAGTTATGACGGCAAGTACGCATGAAAGGGCTTCGGATAGGACAGCAGAGGCTATGCTCAAAATCGAGGAGGAAACGGGACAAAACATTGATGCAGCAGTAATGGTGCAGGGCGATGAGCCGATGCTTGTTCCTGAAATGATCGACGAACTCACCATGCCATTGAATGCAGATCCTCAACCCGCGGTAGTTAATCTTATAGAAAGGATCGAGAGTAATGAGGAATTTAATAGCCCCAATATCGTTAAAGTTGTAATCGATAAAAATGATAATATTCTATATTATTCAAGAGAACCAATACCATCTACTAAGAAGTTTAAAGGCGAAGTACCCATGTGGAAACAACTGGGGATTATCCTTTTCAAAAGACAAGCATTATTAGATTATTCAAAAACGACGCCTACCCCTCTAGAAATCATAGAATCTGTGGATATGAATCGTTTTATAGAATGTGGAGTGAAAATTAAATCAGTGGCAACAAATTGCAAAACATTTGGTGTGGATACGGAAAGGGATCTTTTACATGTAGAAGCATTAATGAACCGTGATGAACTGGTCTGCAAATACATAGAAACATATAGAGATGGTGACGTATGTTGACCTCTATTCCGGATTTCTAACATGCAGGTAAAAAGTGTGAGCGTAGATTTTTTGATTAGCAGCACCTTAAGAGATCAGAAATCCTGAAATTAATTGCCTGATATAGAGTATCGATCGGGAGGGCCATCCAATGTTTGATAAACAACTAAGAGTTGGAATTGCCGGCTACGGTGTTGTAGGAAAAAGGCGGCGATATTTTATTGACTTGAACCCTCACTTCAAGACAACGGCTGTTAGTGACATCAATTTCGATAGCGAAGGTTCGATGGCCGATAGGGTCAACTGTTTTACATCGTATCAGAGGTTATTGGAGCAAAATTTGGATGTCTTGTTCGTCAGCCTGCCAAATTATCTTGCCGCTGAAGCTACCGTCGCTGGGCTGGAAAGAGGTCTTCATGTGTTCTGTGAAAAGCCACCTGGAAGAACTGTTCAGGACATCCAGGACGTCATCGCTGCTGAAAAAAAGCAACCTCATCTTAAACTGAAATATGGCTTCAATCATCGCTATCATGAATCGGTGAAAGAGGCAAAAAAAGTTATAGAATCAGGAAAATATGGTGAAATTATCAACTTGAGGGGAATTTACGGAAAGAGCAGCATAATCCCCTTCGACAAGGGCTGGCGTGCGGAACGGCAATATGCCGGGGGTGGGATACTTCTTGATCAAGGAATCCATATGCTTGACATGATCTGCTATTTCGCCGGCGACTTTGAAGAGGTCAAAAGCTTTATCTCAAACGATTATTGGCATCACGACGTGGAAGATAACGCTTATGCCATCATGAGGAGCCGGAATGGCTGTGTCGCCATGTTGCACTCCACAGCCACCCAATGGCAGCACAAGTTTAGATTTGAGATCACCTTGAGAGATGCGCTTCTGGAGTTGTCCGGCATTCTCTCAGGTACAAAGAGCTATGGGGATGAACAGCTCAAGATTATACCAAAGAAAGACGGCTCATCCGTTGGCTCTTTTTTGGAGGTAACTAATTCATATCTCGATGACAACTCATGGCAATGCGAGATCGATGAATTTGCGGACATCATTATTAATAATAAAGTGGTAGAGAATGGAAACAGCACTGAGGCCCTCAAAGTGATGGAGCTTGTCTATAAAATATACTGTGCTGATGGCAGATGGCAGGAAGCTTTCAATATTCAGTTTCCATAAAAAGGAGTTTAGTAACCGGCATGAACAATATTGACAGGTTGTGTAATAATTCGCAAAGCGCGGGTGAGTTTGCTCACGAGTATTTCAATTATTTGAAACAGGTCTTGAATTCCATTACACCAGAATCGATTGACATGCTTGTGGAGGAGTTTGATAAGGCGCGGGCAGCCGGTAATACGATCTTTGTTGCAGGAAATGGCGGTTCCGCAACAACGGCAACAAGCATGGCCAATGACATCGGTTTTGACATCATCAAAAAAACCGGCACAGACAAACCATTCAGGGTATTAGCGTTGACTGATAACACATCAGTGATTACGGCCATTGCCAATGATGTGGGATATGAGAATGTTTTCCTCAATCAACTGAAAATCCACTATCGTCAGGGGGACAAGTTTTTGGCGATTTCCGCAAGCGGCAATTCTCCCAACGTGGTCATCGCGGCAGAATGGGTAAAGGAACAAGGCGGGAATGTAATCAGTTTTGTGGGCTTCACAGGCGGTAAATTGAAGGAGATATCCGATGTGGTCGTTCATGTCGGTGCGGTAGCAGGGGAATACGGACCGGTGGAAGACGCTCATCTGGTGCTTAACCACATTCTTGCCCACTGGTTCCAGCTTAAGTTGAAATAATTTTGCATAGCTGGGAGTCGAGGCATGGCAGCATTCGATCATATTGAGGTGCATGTTTCTGAGATAAAAAAGTATTGTGAATTTCTCACTGCGATATTCGAAGGGGGTTCCTATGAAGTCATTTCGCAAAGCGGCACCTCGATGTTTACCTCGCCGGAGGGAATCCGAATAGAGATCAAGAAGAAAAAAAATGAACAACAGCCAGAAATGAGTGGTTTTTGCAATCCATCTCTGCGGCGGCCTGATCCTAAGGCATTGGTCTTGGGGCTTGGACTGAAAATCGAATCCGAACAGGATGCCCCATTCGGGAAAGTATACTTTTTCAAAGATCACGAAGGAGTTACTTGGCACATTAAGGATCTGCCGGAATAAGAAGGGTTAGGGTTATATCTATGGTAGGCAAGATTCTCATAGGACCATCATCGTTTGCAGAAACCGACAAAACCCCCATGAACCGCCTGATAGCGTCTGGTTATGAGGTGATAGACAATCCGTTCAAACGTAAGTTAACGAAGAATGAACTCTTGGGGCTCTTGACACCTGATGTGGTTGGTATAGTCGCCGGGTTGGAGCCCCTTGATCGTGATGTGCTTCAACGGTCGCAACTGCGTGTTGTTTCACGGGTCGGTTCAGGAATTTCAAATGTCGATCTCACGACTGCCCAAGACCTCGGTATAGAGGTTTGTTCAACACCCAACGGGCCTACAGCCGCAGTAGCTGAACTTACCTTGGGAGCTCTTCTGGGGCTGCTCCGTATGATACCATTGATGGATCAGGCGCTCCATAACGGCAAATGGTCCAAAAAGATTGGGGTACAATTGGAGGGAATGACAGTTGCCATTATAGGTTTCGGCAGGATCGGTCGCCGCGTTGCCGAACTCTTGGTTCCCTTTAGGGTGAATCTGCTTGTAGTTGACCCCTTTCTTGCGGATGATGCCGCCGGTCACTATGTCAAACTATCACTGGCCGAGGCGCTGCCTCAGGCAGACATCGTGACCATCCACAGCAGCGGTGAAGAATGCCTCATTGACGAGCGGGAATTTGCCATCATGAAGCCTGGGGTGTATCTGCTCAACGTAGCCCGTGGCGGCCTAATTGCCGAAGAGGCACTGGTTAAGGCTCTTGAAGGTGGTAAGGTTGCCGGGGCTTGGATCGATACGTTCAAGGAAGAACCTTATTCTGGGCCGCTCTGCAGGTTTCATAATGTTGTCTTAACCCCCCACGTAGGTTCGTACACACTGGAATGCAGAAAGCAGATGGAAACCGAGGCGGTTGATAACCTTCTCAATGCATTGCAAAGGATAAACTGACGTGAAAATAGATTTCAGAGGGAAAACAGCTCTCGTAACCGGAGCAACCGGGGGAATCGGCAAGCAGATTGCGGACGACTTGGCATCATTGGGTGCTGATCTCATCCTGACCAGTAGCAATAAGGAACAGGTTGCCGCACTGTCTAAGGAGGTCAATCGTGCGGGCAATGTTTCAAAGAAGTGGATTCTCGTTGACTTTTTGAATAAGGAAAGCAGGCATGCATTCCTGGATGAGATTGCCACCATAGAAAAAATCGATATCTGCATCAATAGTGCTGGCATCAACAGGATAAATTATATAGACGAGACGTTATTGGACGATTGGCATGATATCACAGCGGTTAATCTGGAGGCCCCATTCCTGATAACACGCGCCATTAGCAGAATTATGAAAGCGAACGGTTACGGCAGAATCGTCAATATTGCTTCGATCTGGGGCGTTATCAGCAAGGCCAAACGCTCAATATACACAACTACGAAATTTGGCCTCCGGGGGCTCACGACCACATCGGCCATTGAACTCGCACCCTATAATATTCTGGTGAACTCAGTTTCACCAGGTTTTGTCCTTACTGAACTGACGAAAAGAATATTGACTGAGGAGGAAATGACACAGCTCGCTTCCCAAGTCCCTATAGGCCGTTTTGCCGAGCCAGAGGAGATCTCTCGCGTTGTGCTATTTTTGGCGAGCTCCCTGAACACTTACCTTACCGGGCAGAATATCATTGTCGATGGTGGGTTTGTTGATGTCTGATAACATACTTATCAAGTCCATGTTCCGGGAATACAAAGTGCACTTCACCCTGGACTATACAGCGGCTATCAAAGCACTCGCAGAAAAAAAAGCATTTTTCATAGTAGATGCCCTTGTATGGCAGATATATGCAGACCGAATAAAGGGCATGATCCCCGACGAGCGACTTCTCATTGTAGAAGCAAATGAAAACAACAAGTCGCTCGACAAATGCCGAGAAATCATCGAGACCCTTGTTGACAGGCAGGTGCGCCGTAACGAGCGGCTTGTGGCTATAGGTGGTGGGATAATTCAGGATGTGACCGCATTCAGCGCTTCCATCATTTATCGAGGTATCGAGTGGATATTTTTCCCAACGACCCTACTCGCCCAAGCCGACAGTTGCATCGGAAGCAAGACCTCAATCAACCTCGGCGATAAAAAAAATCTCGTTGGCAATTTTTACCCGCCATCGGAGGTATTTGTCGATACGACGTTCCTTAATTCCCTTACCGTCGCAGACATAAAGTCGGGCATCGGCGAGATCCTGCACTATTACCTTTACACCGCAAGTCCTCTTTTCGATGAACTGATCAGTGATTACGCAAAGATAATCAGAGACCGGAACCTTCTCATGAAGCACATTCGGGAAAGCCTGAAGATCAAGAAATCTGTAATTGAAATTGACGAGTTCGATCGAGGTGAGCGAAATAAATTTAATTATGGTCATACCTTCGGCCATGCCATCGAATCCGTCACAGATTACGCAGTCAAACATGGTCAAGCCGTAACAGTAGGTATGGACTTGGCAAACTATGTTTCCATGAAGATGGGATTTATGGGACCAGATCTCTTCCATGATCTTCACGAAAAACTATCAATAAACTTTCCGGAGTTTAGCTGGAGCAGAATCGATCTTAAACGGTATCTTATTCTTCTGTCAAAGGATAAAAAGAATATCGAAAACAATATAGGTTGTATCCTTTTTAAGGCTGCTGGGTTGCTTATTAAGCAGCAGATACCAATGGATTATTATTTCAAAGATATAATACATGCTTACTTTCTCGACGAACTGAGAAAGAAGGAATTTGCGTTAGAAGAAACATAAGAATATGATTGAAAAGAAAAACATTTTAATTGTTTGCCACAATATTAAAGATCTCATCCTTTTAGATAGGTACTCACCAAATCCTAACTATTTTTATGTATTTGCCTCTGATGATCTAAGAGCTCAAAAAAGAATATGTGAATATCAATGGATTAATAAAATTACATTTATTGAAAAAATAGAGTCTTTTTATACCGTTGGTGAAGATGTTTTACGTTTTGAAGACGCGATTAATAATTGGCTTCAAATTCTATCAGAAGAAAATTGGGGATTCGATTCCGATTTGCTTTTTTTTGAACGCCATGTCGAGGGCGGTGTAACGAGTCAGCGCATCCAAGATGCATTGCTCTTAATTAGATCGTATCTAAGTTTAATAGACAAGTATTTAGTGACTGAGATTGTTTTACTGCGGAATAATAAGACGGTTTGGGAGGATGATGTTCTGGTTCAATCCGCAAAAAGTAGGAATCTATCAATACAAGAGATCGGAAAAAATAGGATCAAGGTTATTATGGGCAGAGCCAAGTATTGGATAAAGTCCTTAGCATATGAACCTTATTATTTTCTAAATTATTTAATGGTTAGATCTACCAATATTAGACAAAGCAGGAGAGTTCCTCAGCAGAATGAGGTTATTGTGCAACTTTGTGATACAGCAAAAAAGCATTCTGAGAATGTTGCGTCTATCTTAAAATCACTTGACAAAGATAAGTATTGTTCTGTTGCACTTTGCTGGAACGCAGGACGGGCAAATGAATTAAAAGAGCAAGGAATAGTTGTGGATATACTCGAAGACTACGTTTCTCTTCGCGATTGGCTTAGTTCTTTTATGAGGGTCATTTGGACAGTAACCAAGCTATTCGGGCTAAAAAGGTCTTTTCTCGATATACAAAAATTGTCTTACTTGTCTGTACGGTTAAACCAGTTACTCTGGTACTCTATTTGCCATCTTGTGATTGCCCAGATAGGGCAACGTTATCGTCTAATGAAGGCCGCAAAACGCTATTTTTATGGGCATTCGCCCTTGGCCGTATCAACGTGGGGAATAAATGACCTTACTGAAGGAAAGATAACACTCAAAAGCATGAATCCAAATTGTAAGTCGATGCTCTTTAAATTTTCTCTTTCCATGATACTATTGCAGAGTCCTTATAGAATAGTTTACAATCCAGTTGATCTCTATCTTGTTGGGGGGCCATATCAAAAGGATTTTAACGTGCTGGCTCTTGGTAAGCAAGCCGACAAAGTTGAAATGGTTGGTCAAGGTCGGTACGGTGGTCTTGATGACTTCATGAAAAAATTTACGCCCATATCATCATTGAAATATCTAAAAATCCCAACATATTTTTCCCGTTATATTTTGTATGATCTTTCCGGATCCATGAGAGGTTATGTCTCCAAAGCTGAGATAAATATAACCCTAAATGGCCTGATCGAAATGATAAAAAATCACGAAGGGGCAGCATTAATAGTCAAACCGCACCCTGGATCGAAAAAAGAAGATTATTGGATACCCGACGAAACTAATAATGTGTTTATTCTGGACAAGAATATGCTTCCCTATCACGCGCTAAACTGTTCTGACTTACTAATTACGAAGTATTCTACTTTAGGTATAGAGGCGATGCTTTTTTCAAAACCTGTTATATCCGTCATCTTAGATAACGAAAAGCAATGGGAAGTTTATAAGGATGCTGCAGACTATTTTTATGATATTGAAGACGCCCTTTCTTTACTGGTAAAGATAATAGAAAACGATCAATTTTTCAAACAGTGGAGAATTAATCATATGGAAAGACAAAGGGAATTTTTAAAATACTGTTACGGCGATACTATAAAGAACAGTTCCCTTTTGATATCGCAGGCCATCGAAAAACACATATTAATAAAAAAGAATTGATATGGGACCTTTAGTAATTCCCATATTAGCATTCTTATCATTAAGTTATTTTGTTTTTATTCTTCTATCACTTAGTGTAGCTGGTATCTTATTAACTGTCATAACGGCGGTAGTTTATAGCTGCTACTTTGGAATTCATTGTCGGAAGCCTCATTATTCATTATATTTCTTTCTTATTTTCCAACTACTATTCCCTCGAGGGAAGTTATATTCAGATTATTCTATCATTTACGATAAGTCATATGGCGTATATCCTTTTTTAATGATTGAATTAATATCTTGTTTCCCCATATTAATTCAATTAATCCGAAACAAAACGTTTTTGAAAGGAAGTCCGGAATACCTAAGGCTCTTTATATATTGCGTATTTTGGAGTTCGGTTTCGTTATTCGTATTTGAATCTATTCGACAGGTATCTGGATGGATTGGTTTTGAATATTATGTGGACAAAAGCGCATTTATAAGTGGTTCATCGTTTTTGTGTGGTGTTGTGTTCTTATGTGGGTGCGCAATGTTCATAAATGATATTGATCGTATAAAGATGCTATTCGTCATAATTATTCTATCGGGCTTTGAATTATTTATTGAAGCCCTATTTTATCAGGTATTGCAACTTGACCTCCCTCGTGCTGTAAATGTTGCAGGTGAAGGGTTGGAAGGAAGGTTCTTAAGTTTAATTTTTGGTTCTTATCAACTGCTTGTAAATGTCTGTTTTGCAGCGATAGGAGCTTGTCTCTATTTTTTTTCGCAAAAACGTAATTATTATATGATATTATTGCTATTTTCTCTCTTTATTCCTATCTTTGTGACTTACCAAAGATCTCCAATTGTGGCTGGCTTGGTAATAATAGGGGGCTTTTATATTCTATCGGGTAAATCAATAAAGCATTTATTGATGCGTTTAGTATTAGTATTTGGACCATTGCTCTTGGCTGGCATTTATTACGAAGTTATAGTGGAATATTTCCTTTCGAAGAATATTTTAATGATAACCGACGCACGACCCTATTACTTCGCAGTTGAAAGCTACATGGGGAGTTGGGAAAGTCGAATAGGCGCAAGTATAAGAGGTGTAGAGTTATTAATTGCCTCTTTCCCTTTCGGCCTTGGAGTTGATGATATAAGGTTTTATCAGGCGATGGCTTCGTCGTCTGTTGACAGTCTGCTCGTACAATTCTTACCTCATTCTGCTAGTGCAACATCAACTTATTTGCAAATAATAACGAATGAGAGAAGTACCGACCCTCACAATTGGTTCATTAAATATATTGCTGAATACGGTGCAGTTGGCTCGTTGACAGTATGCAGTCTATTTTTGGGTTTTATGTTGAATCTGAAGAAATTTTTAAAGAATACATATCATTTTAAAGATACATCTATAAACAACCTATATTTAATGAGAATCACGGGATTATCTGTAATACTTGGGATGATGGTTTATTCTCTCTACCAAGCTTTTATTTTATATTCCCTACTATTTTTTTTCGTATTTCTTTCGTTTTTTAGATATCGTCAGCCAAAGAGTAGTAAACTTACAATATATGACTCACAATAAACGAACATTAAAAGTAAGAAAATGCGAGAGGTGGCAGTATGAACCTGGCTTCTTATTATAAAGAAGTAATTATCAAAGCGCTATCGCCATTGATTCGGACCAAGTGGGTACGTAAGCTCAAGTATGTACGATTCAGGAGAATCTTGAAAATAAACCTGAGCATTCGCGATATTCACAAATCAAACAATCGTTGTTTTGTTGTAGGAGCTGGTCCGTCGTTAAAAAATATCGATACTGATAAATTGAAAAACGAGGTAGTCATCGGAATAAACCAGGCATACTTGGACTCGCGTATTAGCTCAGTTAAAAACAAATATTGGGTGCTAATTGATTATTTTCTTATGAACGAGATTCCTTTAGACACGCTACGAGCTATAGAAAAAGGGGTGGGTGATGCAACATATTTTTTGCCAGTACAAGCGATTCCGATATGTCAAAAATACAATCTGTTCGAGGGGAAGAAAAAATATTATATTTGTTTCAGTAATTTAGCGGAGCCATTTGACCAAATCTCGGATGATCAACTCGATTTATCTTGCGGAATAATTAAACCCCACGGTACTGCAGAAACAGCGATGATTTGTGCTGTTTTTATGGGTTTCAAAAGAATCCACTTAATCGGTGTTGATTCTGATTGGTTTACTCACAAAACACCAGAGGGGAACCATTTTTATAAAGTAGCTGACAATCCATATTGTGTTGATAACAAAATACAGTATTGGATAAATCATAATAATATGGAAAGTAAGCTTCACTACGGGTACTTACTCTATCGTAGCTACCGCCTTTTATGGGAAGCATTACAGAAGCGAAATATTGAGGTTTACAACGCGTCTGGTGGCGGTTTGTTGGATGTATTTCCTCTCGTAGATTACGAGATGTTGTTTGATTCGTAATTATTTGTATCAATATTCCGGAGAATGAATAGAGTGCTGAAAAAAGCAAGGAGAAATCTTCTAAAGCCATTCGAATGGGCATTTACATGCTTATGCGAACATACGAATAGAATTGTATGGGTCGGTGATTATAATTCCTGGGATGGTGCTTTAGAAGACTCATGTGGATATAATGACAAAGTAATTATGTGTAAAGTTAGAGATGCTCTGCTGAAAGTTAAGAAAGGCGAAGCAGTGTATGAGCGTGACTCCTTTTTATTTTATGAGGTACAGTATGAATGGCCGCTTTTGTCAGGGCTATGCAGAATCGCTTCTGAAAATTCGAACTGTTTAAGGATATTAGACTATGGAGGGTCACTGGGAAGTACATATTTTCAAAATAACAAATTTCTTTTGGGACTGGATTCCTTAAAATGGTGTATTGTAGAACAGCCGCATTTTGTCGAATGCGGTAAGGAGTTTTTTCAAAATGAAGAGCTTGAATTCTACAATGATATTGACACATGTGTTTCAGGGGGGGTACCCAATGTTGCTTTATTATCAAGTGTATTGGCTTATTTGGAGCATCCTTTTAGCATCCTCGATTCACTAATGAAATACCAGATCGAATGGATCATAGTTAATCGTACATTTATTCTCTCTGACCAAGAGGAAGATCGACTTACGGTACAAAAGGTTCCATCGTATATTTACAAGGCAAGTTATCCCTGCTGGTTCTTCGGGAAAAAGGAATTCCTAAAGTATTTTGAGGAGCGATATAAATTGATTACTGAATTTGATACAATAGGCCGGTCGAATATTCATAGCCGCAGCATGGGTTTCATTTTTAAATTGAAAAAGAATATTACAAAAGGATGACGAATGGACGCTTTTACTGACAAGAAGGTCTTAATCACCGGTGGCCTTGGTTTTATTGGTTCCAATCTGGCTCGCCAGCTTGTTGAATTGGGTGCTGATGTGACAATAGTGGACAGCCTGATCCCGGAATATGGCGGTAACCTATACAACATTGCCGGCATAGAGGATCGAGTGCGAGTTAACATCTCGGATGTGCGGGATGAGCATAGCATGCGGTACTTGATACAAGAGCAAAATTACCTTTTTAACTTAGCCGGGCAAACAAGTCATATGGATTCCATGCAGGACCCGTACACCGACCTGGAGATCAACTGCCACGCCCAGCTTTCTATTCTGGAAACCTGTCGGAAGTACAACCCAAACATCAAGATCGTCTTTGCCAGCACCCGCCAGATCTATGGCAAGCCGGACTATCTGCCTGTAGACGAAAAGCATCTGCTGCGCCCTACAGACGTAAACGGGATCAACAAGATGGCGGGCGAGTGGTATCATATCCTCTATAATAATGTGTACGGGATTCGTGCATGCGCACTTCGGTTGACCAATACCTATGGCCTGCGGATGCGGGTCAAAGATGCCCGCCAAACCTTCCTCGGCATCTGGGTCAAGCTGCTGGTGGAAGGCAAACCGTTTGATGTTTGGGGCGGTGAGCAGTTACGGGATTTCACTTACGTGGACGATATTGTGGTAGCCTTACTGTTGGCAGCAACTAAGGAAGAAGCCAATGGTCAGATCTACAACCTGGGTGGTTGCGAGGTGATCACCCTTCGAGAGTTGGCCGAACTGCTGGTAAAGGTTAATGGTAGTGGTGACTTTCAAGTGCGTGCGTTTCCGGATGATCGCAAACGGATCGACATAGGAGACTACTACGCGGACTACAGCCGCATTCGTTCAGAATTGGGCTGGGTACCCCAAGTGAACTTGAAAGAAGGACTTGCCCGCTCACTGGATTATTATCGTTGTCATTTGGTGAACTACTTATGAACATCGACCGTCCTATTGAAGTGCCACAGACCGACCCCAAGGCTGGCTATCTGGCCCATCAGGCTGAAATTGATTCTGCAATTCAGAGAGTGCTGAATAGCGGCTGGTACATTTTGGGACGAGAAGTGGAATACTTTGAGCAGGAGTTTGCAGCCTACATCGGGGTCCATCATGCTATCGGTGTGGCAAACGGCACCGATGCCCTGGAATTATCATTGCGGGCTTGCGGTGTAGGGTCGGGCGACTTGGTATTCACCGTTTCTCATACTGCTGTGGCGACTGTGGCCGCGATTGAATTAGTCGGTGCAATACCCGTGCTGGTGGACATCGATCCGATTACCTATACAATGGATCCAAACAGCCTGGAGGCTGCATTAGCCCGTTCTCCGGCTGGCACACCGAAAGCCGTTATTCCCGTGCATCTTTATGGCCATCCAGCAAATATGCAAGCTATTCTTAGCATTAGCAAGAGGCATGGTCTTTATGCCATTGAGGACTGCGCCCAAGCTCATGGCGCAAAGATCGGCGAAAACAGAGTAGGCTCGTTCGGAGATTTGGCAGCCTTTAGCTTTTATCCCACCAAGAATTTAGGAGCCTTTGGAGATGGTGGTGTGGTAGTGACCAATAACAGGGACTTACGAAAGAAGCTGATGGCCTTAAGGCAGTATGGCTGGGAAAAAAGATATGTCAGTTCTTTCCCTGGAATCAACTCGAGGTTAGACGAACTACAGGCTGCAATATTAAGGATCAAATTAAAATACCTTGATTCCGATAATGCGGAACGCCGGAAAATAGCGCATACCTATACGCGATACTTTCGGGATCGATTAATGAGTTGTCCAGAAGAATCAGATGATATTTCCCATGTGTATCATCAGTATGTTGTAAGAACTGAGGATAGAGCCAGCCTTATTAATCATTTAAACAAAAACCTAATCGGATCAGCAATTCATTATCCCCTCCCTGTTCACATGCAGCCGGCTTATAAGAATGGTGTTAACGTAATGTATGGCGACCTTCCTTCTACCGAAAGCATTTACATGAACATACTCAGCTTGCCTATCTATCCACAACTCTCAACGGAACAAATTGATTGTGTTGTCTCTGCTGTTTTGGCCTGGTAAAAAAAGGAATCTCCATGTATTATTTTTGCACTTATTTTGACCATAATTATCTTTGCCAGGGTTTGGCGCTGCATCAGTCTCTCCAGCAACATTGTAAAGATTTTCAGCTTTATGTTTTATGTCTTAGCAAAGAGTGTTATGAAATTCTTAGTACTCTTTCTCCCTCACAAATGATACTTTTGAAATTAGAAGATTTCGAGGCTGGTGATGGTGAGTTATTAAAGGCAAAGAGCAATAGGTCCCTTGTTGAGTATTATTTTACCTGCACCCCTTCACTACCTCTCTATATACTTAAAAATAATCCACGAATCGATATGATTACATACGTTGACGCTGATTTATATTTCTATAATGACCCGAAGCCTGTTTTTCAGGAAATGGTCGGTCAGTCCATCGGCATTATTGCACATCGATACCCAGATCATTATAAAGCTATGGAGGTTTGCGGTGTCTATAACGTCGGATGGCTCTCTTTTTCAAATGATGACAATAGTATTAGTTGTTTAAAGTGGTGGCGTGACCGATGTATTGAGTGGTGTTATAAACGTGTTGAAGGGGATAAGTTTGCTGATCAAAAGTATTTAGATGATTGGGCTAAACTTTTTAAAAAGGTTAGGGTTATTCAGCACAAAGGTGCCAACCTTGCGACATGGAATATTGAAAATTATAAGGTTAAATTTATTGATGATAGATTGTGGATAGATAATGAGGAGCTAATTTTTTTCCATTTCCATGGATTGCGTCGATTAACTAATTTATTCTACTGCGTAGGTTATCATCAAACAAAAATTAATAGGGTTATAAGGAAAAAAATTTTCAAGCCATATTTTGAAACCTTACGAGAAATAAATTCAAAGTTAATAAAGTCCCACTTGGAGGCCTTCGTGAATGAATTATTTTTAAGCCCTCATATGATCGATAGTGGCAATATCCAAAAAATTAAAACTTATCTATCAGTTCTTTATAGGATACTGCTCTCCGGTAACTATATTGCGATTCCCCCAAAATAATAAAATGCAATCGCATCGTCAGGATCAAGAATATCTATAAATGCTAACGATCTTTACAATACCTAAGCCATTTGCGGGACACATTAACACAATTCAGAAGAATGCTATCAGCAGCTGGCTACAAATAGTACCTAAATGTGCGATTATACTCTTTGGAAACGATGACGGAGTAGCTGCTACAGCCCATGAACTTGGCGTTAGGCATATTCCGTCTATAGAAAAAAATGAATATGGGACCCCATTACTTCATAACGTTTTTAATCGTGCACAAGAAGTTGCGAAATATGACACTCTTATGTTCTGCAACGCCGACATGATTTTTACGGATGATTTAATAGGGGCGATTAATAATTTACCCAGCGCCGAATTTTTGGCATGTGGGATGAGGTGGGATCTGGATATCAAAGAAGAAATCGATTATTCAGATGCCCACTGGAGGGAAAAAATACTTAAACTAAAAAAATTAAATGGCATATTGCATGGGTTTGCAGGACTCGATTATTTTATATTCAAAAAAAAATCAATTAATATGCTCCCATTCGCAGTTGGCAGGCCAGGCTGGGATAATTGGCTTATTTTTCATATGCGCTCAAGAGGTGTGCCAGTAATTGATACTTCCGATGTGATTACCGCTATTCATCAGAATCACGACTATTCCCATTCAAAATTTGGGAAGGAGAAGAAAGTAATAGGACCTGAGCGAGATATCAACACCAAATTAGCTGGCGGTTCAGTCAATATGATGAGTTTACGTGACGCCAACTTAATAATGAATAAACAAGGGATAAAACCACCAAATTTTCCGAGAAGAATATATCCGATGTTGTCTTCACTTTTACCATGGCGTTTCTTATTATCTATTAGAAGAAATATATTGGTAACAATTGATTCAATTAAGTGATCTAATAGTAGGAATGGCTGAAGAATGAAAAGAATAATCTACGGCGTCATTCAGCTAATATCATCAATCAAATATAAGTTATCCCAATATGATAAATGTAACCATCCTAAACTTACATGTGTTCTTGCATATCACAAAATACTGCCTATAAACAGTGCAATGCCGAAAGATAAGTGGTGTGTATGTTCTGATCAATTTGAGAAACAAATGAATTATTTGAAGGAAAATCGTTATGTAACGCTGACAGTATCTAAATTAATTGAACATATAAATAAGCAAATCCCTCTTCCTTCGCATAGTGTATGCGTTACATTCGATGATGGATACAGAAACAATTATCTTTATGCATATCCAATTCTAAAAAAATATGGGCTCACTGCCACTTTTTATGTCGTGACGGATTTTATTAATAATCGAACCCCCTTCGCATGGATCTCACCCGAGTCGGACGCAAAAAAAGATGAATTGTTGAGATTTCCTCTCTCTTGGGATGAAATATGCGAAATGCAAGATAACGGGATGGAGTTCGGTTCTCATTCCCATACACATCCAGAATTCAATCACCTGAATATGGAACTTATTGAAAATGAGATTTCTGAATCATATAATATGTTATCATCTCATTTAAAAACAAATGTAATCTCCTTCGTTTGTCCCTTCGGTATCTTTGGAAGGTCGGCTAACCTTCTTAAAAACAAACTGATTGAAAAAGGATATGTCGCTGCATGCATGGGAGGCTGGGGGACCTCGTACATACAGACTGATCCATTTGATCTGCCGCGATTAAGCATTTATGATAGCGATTCGCTCCTGACATTTTCTCTTAAGATAAACGGGCATATGGATTGGCTGAAAGGCGTCTATTCATGGTGGCGCTCTGCAAGTACGATTTGGGGTGAAAGCAAGCATGTCAAAACATAATTGGGATGCAAGATCCTTCCGAGAGGGCGATTTTGAGAAAGCTGCCCACCTACGCAAGCTTTTTAACGAAGATAACTCAGATAAAAGATCTGGGGAAGCTAAATATTACCACTGGAAGATGCTCACTAATCCTATCCAGAAGGGGGTATTTAATGTTGCCGATGATCACGGTGATGTTGTAGGTTTGACGACAATAACACCAAAATCCATCTGGATTAGAGGTTCCGAGAATATCGGAGCAGAGATTGGCGATACATTTACAGATCGTCGGTACCAACGGCAAGGTATCTTTACAACATTGGTTGATATGTCCAGAGAAAGCGCCATCCAATCAGGAATATCATTTCTTTATGGCACGCCTAATAATCAATCACTGCCGGGCTATTTAGCAAAATGTAATTTTTTACCTCTTCAAAAAGTATTTGTAGACTCTCTAATATACCCTCTGAACCCGCAAAAAATATTGACGGGAAAAATGCAGCATCCTCTCTTTTCTAAGTTATTAGGTCTCATAATTTCAAAAACTTACGGGGTAATATACCCGATTCCCTCAAAAAAAGAGTCAGAAGATGATATAACATTAGTAGATGAATTTCCCGAAAGCATATCAGATGCTTGGATAAAATCTTGTGTCAATTACGATTGGGTGTTGAATCGGACGAAGACATACTTGGATTGGAGATTCTTCAAAAATCCTGATGATTACTCAGTAAGTATTTCTTGGGAAAACAAGATACCTTCTGGTTACCTCGTTTCTAAGCTTGGTACATGGGGAAATTTGACTGTGGGTTACGTTGCAGATTTTATGGTTTATAATTATAAAAAAAGAACTTTCAGAAATCTTCTTGCCAATGCATTCAAATATTTCAGAGATGCCAATTGCGACATGGTAGCTACATGGGCTGTTCGTGATAGTGAGCACCATAAAACATTAAAGAAAATGGGATTTATTCGTTACAAAAATGTGCCGATTATTTGTTATGCAAATGAGTTAGGAAAGAAAGTCAGCATTAATCCTGGCCGTTGGCATTTTACCATGGCGGACTCTGATAATATTTGATTTCCGAATCTTACCAGTATGCAACCCTTAACAAAATGAACGTTTGGCTCTTAACAATTGGCGAACCTGTGCCAACCAATAAGGATTTTAAAGATCGTTTACATCGAGCGGGATATTTTGCCCGCTTTCTCGCCGACTATGGACATGATGTCACCTGGTGGACATCTACTTTTGACCACTTCCGTAAAAAACATAATTTTAACTTTGACACCACGATAAAGCTCGACGAAAATCTAAAGATCAACCTATTATTCGGCGGAGGTTATAAAAGTAACGTTTCTTTAGGGCGATTTATTGACCATGTAAAAATCGCAAAAAAATTCGATGGCAAAGCACGCCTTGAAAAGCAAAAGCCGGATATCATTGTATGTTCATTGCCAACAATCGAGCTGTGTAGTGTAGCCTCAAAATTTGGCACCCAGTTCAATATTCCTGTATTACTCGATATGAGGGATATGTGGCCTGATATTTTCGTTGACACCAGTCCTTCATTGTTTAAGCCTGTTGCAAAGATTGCCTTACTTCCACTTTTTAAACTGGCAAAAAAAGCATGTGCAGGCGCGACAGCCATCACGGGTGTGACGGAAGCTTTTGTAGATTGGGGGGTTAAACGTGCCGGCCGTAAGAGGCATGAATTAGACCGGGCATTTTATCTCGGCTATTCCGTACTTGAACCTGATGAAGAACAAATCGAAGCAGCTGACAAATTTTGGGACGAACAGGGAATTCTAAGTCACAGTAAAAGTTTCAATATTTGTTTCATAGGCGCCATTGGCAGGCAATTTGATTTTGATACTATCATTGCAGTCGCTAAGGATATCGAGAAACAAAAACTACCGATTAAATTTGTGCTATGTGGATCCGGGGATCGATTAGAATATCTCACGAGCATTTGTGCAAACCAAGACAACATTATTTTCCCGGGATGGATTGATTCTTCACAGATACATAACCTTATGCGGCGTTCAGCCATAGGGTTAAACCCATTGGTTGATAGATATGATTTCCGTTCCCACATTAACAATAAAGCAATCGAGTATATGAGTGCTTCACTTCCCATATTCACAACTCTTACTAAGGGAGTTTTGCCGGACTTACTTAGAAAAAACAATTGCGGCATGTGTTATCCTATTGGTGACCATAGGGCGCTTCTTGATATTATTATGAAGCTTTACAATGACCGCTCGTTACTGAGTACAATGCGGAAGAACGCATTCCAGCTCTTCACAGACTGCTTCGATGCCAATATAGTTTATAAAGATATGATGGAGCATCTAATTAAAATTATTAATTATTATAGTGAGCAAAATAAATTTGTTAAGGTAAACGATATTTGAACAGGGAAGCTCAGCAGAAGGAGTGGTATCAAAAATACTACGGCAGATCAGGCGTCATCAGAAACGATCTCCGGCTGAACCCGGAAGTCCTTTTCCAAACCCTGGCCTATGAAGCGTCATTTGTGCGTGCTTTGCGAGATATACTGCATGAACCGAAGGAAGCCTGCGTTCTTGATGTCGGATGCGGCGGAGGCGGAGACCTTTACCAGCTTTTAAGGATCGGGTATGATCCCTCTAACATAACGGGAATAGATATCCAGGAGGAGCGGCTGGCGGGCGCGCAGAAACTATATCCACAAGGCCGATTTTTGCATGCCGATGCTACGCGCATGAGTTTTGAAAATGGCAGCTTTGATCTTGTATTTGAATCGACCATGTTTGCCACACTGCCGAATGATCGTGAGCGCATCGCTATTGCGGCGGAGATGGTCCGCGTCTGCAAAGCCGGCGGCTATCTGCTGCTTATGGATTGGCGCACTCCCAAACCTGGTGATCGCAGCTACAAGGCGCTGACAAGAAAAGAACTTCAGGCCCTGTTTTCCGTTGGCTCTGCTACTAGATTGCTGGGTATTTACAAAGGTGCGTTGGTGCCTCCCATAGGGCGTTTCCTATCCAAGCATTTGCCCGGTCTGTATTTCATGGTAGCCACACTCGTTCCTTTGCTGGTGGGGCAGGTGGCCTATGTACTGATGAAGGATAGTAATGACCTGTAATGATTAAACGGTTCTTTGATATTATTGCGACAATAGCCGGGCTGATGTTTCTTAGCCCATTATTGTTTTTGATCGCCTGGTGCATCAAGTCGGAAGATAGAGGTCCGGTGTTTTATCGTGGGGTGCGTGTAGGGCTCCACGGTAAGCCCTTTCGCATTTTTAAGTTCCGGACGATGGTGGTGGATGCGGAGAGACTTGGAGCGGCCTCCACTGCGGATGATGATTCGCGAATTACACGCACAGGGCGATTCCTACGGAAATATAAGATAGATGAACTGCCCCAGTTGATCAACGTGCTGGTCGGGAAAATGAGCTTGGTGGGTCCGCGTCCGGAGGTAAAGAAATTCACCGATATGTACACCAATGAAGAAGAAGTGATCCTGACGGTACGGCCGGGAATTACTGACTGGGCCTCTATCTGGAATCCTGATGAAGGAGTTATATTAGCAGGAAGCACTGATCCGGACAGGGATTATCTTGAAAAGATCCGGCCGGAAAAGATCCGCTTGCAGTTAAAATATGTTCGTGAGCTATCTTTCTGGACAGATTTAAAGATCATTTTTCTAACTCTGAAAACGATCATTTACAAATGAAGAATTAAAGAAATTCTGGAGTGAACAATGTCTTATCAGCTTGAATTACTGGAAAATTTGTACCGGACCATGCTCCGGATTCGCCTTGCCGAGGAAAGCTTAGTGGACCCAATTTTGAGGGGTGATGTATGCACACCGTGCCATCTTTACAGTGGTGAAGAGGCCATTGCGGCTGGTGTCTGTGCCGCTCTTTCGAAAGACGATTATATCTTCGGCAACCATCGTTCTCACGGTCATTATCTGGCGAAGGGAGGATCCCTGCAAGCGATGATGGCGGAGATCTATTGCCGGGAAGCGGGCTGCTCCCGGGGTCGTGGCGGCTCGATGCACTTGATCGATCCGGAGGTTGGCATGCTGGGGTCGGCGCCGATTGTGGCCGGGACGATCTCTCTTGCCGTTGGGGCTGCCTTGGCTGCGTCTATTCGTAAGGATGGTAGGGTGGCGGTCAGCTTCTTTGGCGATGGCGCCACCGGAGAAGGCGTCCTGTATGAATCCATCAATTTTGCCGCCTTGAAGAAGCTTCCGATTATATTTGCCTGTGAAAACAACCTTTATGCGACACACATGCCCATACGGGAATGCCGGGTTGACCAACCGATCTACAAGATGGCGGCTTCTTTCGGCATAGAGTGTCATGTTATCGATGGCAACGATGTGCTTCAGGTTTTTGAGGCAGGCAGGAAAGCCGTAGAAACGTGCCGGAGTGGAAATGGCCCCGTATTTATGGAGTTTATGACCTATCGCTTCAGGGGGCATGTGGGGCCTGACGACAACGTGCAGGGTTCCCATACGGATATCAGACCCAAGGAAGAAATAGCCGCCTGGTTTCAAAAAGACCCGATCCATAAGTTAGAGAAATATCTGTTGGATCATGAAGTTATGGATGCGGAAAGACTTGAGGCTGTTAAGGAAGAAGTGGCAGCGGAGGTCAGGGAAGCGCAGGCTTTTGCAATGCAAAGCCCCAGTCCAAAAAGAGAGGATTTGTTGACATATGTCTTCGCATAGAAAGATGCAGTATAGTTTGGCGATCAATGAAGCGCTTCACCAGATGATGGAGCTTGATCCGTCCGTGTTTCTCATTGGACAGGGAGTTAAGAGTCCGTGGTATGTGGGAAATACTGCACAAGGCTTGCTGGAGCGATTTGGCGAAACGCGGATTATCGATACGCCGGTTTCCGAAAACGGCATTACGGGGGCGGCGGTTGGTGCGGCCATCGCCGGCATGAAGCCGGTTGTGGTTCATCCCCGGATGGACTTCATGTTCTATGCCCTGGATCCCATAATCAATCAAGCGGCCAACTGGTATTATATGAACGGCGGCAAGGCATCCGTTCCGGTGGTTTTCTGGGGGATCATCAACCGGTATGGCGAGCAGGCTGCCCAGCACTCGCAGGCCATTCATGGACTCTTTGCCAATATTCCCGGCCTCAAGGTGGTCATGCCCGCTACGGCTTATGATGCCAAAGGCCTGATGATTGCCGCTATCCGGGATCCCAATCCCGTCGTCTTTGTGGACGAGCGTTTGTTGTATCGGGTCGAAGATGCGGTGCCCGAGGAGATTTATACGGTAGAAATCGGGAAGGGTCTTGTCCGCAAAGAAGGAAAGGACGTGACGATTGTCGCAGTATCATTGATGGTACACGAGGCGATGAAGGCAGCAGAATCTCTCGCCTCTGAGGGAATGGATGTGGAAGTCATCGATTTGAGGACCGTTAAACCATTGGACAAAGAATTGATTCTGAGCTCTGTTCGGAAAACGGGAAGAATCGTCATTGCTGATATCGGATGGAAATCATTCGGTATCTCTGCGGAAATCTCTGCCTTGGTTGCGGAGCATGCTTTTGATGCTTTGAAGGCGCCTATCCTGCGGGTTGCCTTGCCGGATTGCCCGGCGCCAGCCAGCCGAAAGCTGGAAGAGGCATATTATCCGACAGCCGAACATATCGTTCAGACGGTTAGAAAAATAACAAGATGAGAGCTTTGAATTACGCCCCATTTGGTTAAGCATGTCATTCCCGTGCAGACGGGAATCCAGTTATTTAAAGATTTTCTGGATTCCCGCCTCCGCGGGAATGACAAAGTAGGGGCGTTTTCCAAAGCTCTCAAGATAGGGAGACGTGAGGCATTATGGCACAAAAGGTAAGATTTGTTGAGCCGGCAAAAGTGTACCGGATGATCAAGGATGAGTTGGACGCAGCCTATTTTGAAGTGATGTTCAAGGGCGATCTGATTGACCGCGGTCAATTGAAAAGTTTTGAAGATAATCTGGCGAAGTTTGTAGGAACCAAATACGCAGTGGGCCTAAACAGCGGCTATGACGCACTTCATGTTTCTCTGCTGGCGGCGGGGATCGGCCCCGGTGACGAAGTCATCGTGCCGGCCCATACATTCGTGGCTTCCTGTTCCGCGGTGGTAAATGTTGGCGCCAAGCCCGTTCTCGTTGATGTGGGGAAGGATTTTAATATAGATTGCGACAAGATCGAGGAGGCCATTACACCCCAAACCAAAGGGATTATGCCGGTGCATTTGAGCGGCTATATGGCGGATATGGACCGGGTCATGGAAATCGCTAATAAATATAATCTGGTGATTGTGGAGGATGCCTGTCAAAGTTTGGGTTCAAGCATGATGGATCGCAGGACAGGCGAAAGAAAAATGGCCGGCGCTTGGGGATTGACGGGTTGTTTCAGCTTCTTTCCCTTCAAGATTCTCGGGGGATACGGCGATGGCGGCGGGATTACGACCAATGACCCGGATGTGGCCCTGTTTGCTACGCGGATGCGTTACAATGGTGAGGATAGGGATTCGGGGGAATACCACGGGCACGGTTTTACCTGCCTCTTGGACAATATGCAGGCCGCTTTCCTGGACGTGAAGCTTCGCTATCTGCCTCAATGGATTGAAATTAGAAAATCTATTGCGGCGCGGTATAAAGCGGCGCTGTCGGATATTCCGGATCTTTTGTTGCCCCATTATGATGATCCTCGGCGAGATCATATCTACCAGAATTACACCCTCCGCTCCAAGCAGGGGAACGATTTTTCAGATTATTTGAAATCCAGCGGCGTGGAGGTCCTCACTCAGTTCAGGAAGCCCTATTACAAACATGAGGCCTTGAAACTGGAAGACCGGGGCTTTCCCGAAACAGAGGCCTTGAGCAGAGAGGTTTGTTCGCTGCCGATGAATGTGGAGATTGACGATAACGAAGTTGATTATGTGATTGAGGTCGTCAGGAAGTTTTACGGGAAATAGCTATCGGCTGCCAGAATGAGAAGATTTGCAAATAACAGATTGTTTCTTCGGTTGACCTGTGCTATGTTCTGTACAACAATGTTCAGGAGGTGTTTTTTATGAATGCGCTAACTTATACCAATACTCGTCAACATTTTGCTGAAGTGATGCGCCAGGTAAATGATGACCACGAACCA
>Ga0082335_1002097_pt1 | contig 38591 bp, 34 predicted proteins | sample Subgrocontami58m_FD_72375 | JGI IMG/M metagenome (GOLD analysis project Ga0082335, IMG submission 72375) | Subsurface groundwater microbial communities from S. Glens Falls, New York, USA - GMW37 contaminated, 5.8 m (SPADES assembly) (version 2) ...
GTTCTAGGTACTCGCTTCCGGCGAGATCGGCAGGTGCGCTCGTCAGCGGCCCCAGGAGATAGACGAGGTCTCCTTCGTTTTTGAAGCCCATGGTGCAGCGACGGTGCGCGCGCTCCAGCAGGCCCAGGACTCCAATCACGGGAGTGGGATAGACCGCCTCGCCCTGGGTCTCATTGTAGAGGCTGACGTTGCCGCTGATGACCGGAAGCTCAAGCGCACGGCAAGCGCGGGCCATCCCGCGTGTGCAGCGGGTAAGCTGGTATGCGACGTCGTCCTTCTCCGGGTTCCCGAAGTTGAGGCAGTTGGTGACGGCTATAGGCTCCGCGCCCACGCAGACGACGTTGCGCGCGGCCTCGGCGACGGCCATGGCGCCACCGGCTTCCGGCTCCAGATAGCACTGCCTGCCGTTCCCGTCTATCGCCAGGGCGATGGCTTTCTGCGTGCCCTTGATGCGGAGGACGGCAGCGTCGCCGTCGCCCGGCGCAACCAGCGTGTTATCGAGCACCATGTGGTCGTACTGCTGGTACACCGGCAGCTTGGACGCGATGTTCGGCGAGGCCAGGAGGGCGCGCAGGATGCCCCCCGGCGTGCGCCGCGGGAGCGGCGTCGTGCCCATGTCCGCCGACTGGAGTCTGGACAGAGCGCGCGGCTTGCGTCCGTGGATGCGGTACAGAGGGGGGTCGCTCAACAGAGGCACGGGCACCGCGCCCACCGTCTTTCGCCCCTCCCGGATGCGCGCCACGTTCCCAGGCACGACGCGTCCGAGCACCGTGGCGAGGATGTCCCACTTGGCGCACACGTCCAACACGGCGTCCAGCTTCTCGGGCCGCACCACCAGCAGCATGCGCTCCTGTGACTCGGAGAGCATGACTTCATACGGGGTCATGCCCTCCTCGCGGCGCGGCACGCGGGACACGTCCAGGTCCACACCGCTGCCGCCGCGCGCCGCGGACTCCACGGACGCGGACGTCAGGCCCGCCGCCCCCAGGTCCTGCATGCCCTCGATGAGCTTCTTGTCCACCAGCTCAAGACAAGCCTCAATCAGCACCTTCTCCAGAAAGGGGTTGCCCACTTGGACGGTGGAGCGCAACTCGCGTTGCTCCTCGAATGTGCGGGAGGCCAGGCCGGAGGCCCCGTGGATGCCGTCCCGCCCCGTGTCCGCGCCGATGAGCACCAGCAGGCTGCCCGCGCCCCTGGCAACGGCGCTGACCAGCTTGCGCGACTCGATGAGTCCGACGCACATGGCGTTGACCAGCGGGTTGTGCGTATAGGTGGAGGAGAAGGACACCTCCCCCGCCACGTCTGGAATGCCCAGGCAGTTTCCGTAGCTGGATATGCCGCCGACCACGCCGCCGAACAGGTAGCGGTTGCGCGGCTCCGAGAGGGGGCCGAACCGCAACGAGTTCAGGAGAGCGATGGGGCGCGCGCCCATTGTGAAGATGTCGCGCACGATGCCTCCCACGCCCGTGGCGGCGCCCTGGAACGGCTCCACCGCCGAGGGGTGATTGTGCGACTCCACCTTCATGACGACGGCCAGCCCGTCGCCGATGTCCACGGCGCCCGCGTTCTCTTCGCCCGGGCCGACGAGCACGCGCTTGCTCTTGTGGGGGAACTGCTTGAGCAGCAGCTTGGAGTGCTTGTAGCCGCAGTGCTCGCTCCAGAGGGAGCCGAAGAGACCCAGTTCCAGCAGGTTAGGCTCCCGGTCCAGCCGTCGTACGATGAGGTCGTACTCCTGGCGGGATATGGCCAGGTCATCCAAATGTTGTTGAGAGACACGCATAGTAGACCGCGACTTTCCTGTGAAGAGACTTGGGTCGTGCGCGGGCGGCGTGCGCCGCGTCATCCGCCGGGATGGGCGTCTTTGGACGCGCTTGTTTCCCACTCTTCCCGTAAGATACCCATAACGTGCAGGTCCCAGTAGCGGCCCTCGCGGAAGAAGCGGCGGCGCAGGACGCCCTCCTTGCTGAAGCCAGCCTTTTCGTAGCAGCGCGTGGCCCGCTGGTTATACTCCAGCACGTGCAGTTCCACCCGGTTCAGTCCGATGTCCTGAAAGCACCAGCGCAGGAACGTGCGCACGGCGTCGGTGCCGTAGCCCTTGCCCCAGTACGCCTTTTCGCCGATGAGCATGGCCAGCTCGCCCCAGCTATGATCCCAGCTTATCTTTCGCAACTGGATGGCGCCGATGACCTCCCCTTCGCCCGCCAGGATGGCGAAGGTGCGGGGGTCGTCCGGGTCCACTGGCACGTCGTACCATTCTTCGACGTCCTCGATGGGAACGTCCCCACCCACCTTCAGAAAATGGCTGACCTCGCGGTCGTTCATCCAGCGGTGCTGGTATGGCACGTCCGTCCACCGGAAGGGGCGCAGCACGACTTTTTCCCCGCGCAGGATGCTGACCGCGATCATGGGCTTAGGCCGTCGCCCGCGCCAGAGCGCTCGTGAGCACCGACTCGAACAGGAAGCGGCCGTCCGTGCCGCCGAGGACGGCCTCGCAGCAGCGCTCCGGGTGCGGCATCATTCCCAGGACGTTTCCCTTCGCGTTGGTCACGCCCGCGATGTTGTCCATCGCTCCGTTGGGGTTGGCCTCGTCCGTGATCGCGCCCGAAGGGGTGCAGTAGCGGAAGACGACCTGCCCGCGCCGCTCCATGCGGGCGAGGGTGTCCTTGTCCACGAAGTAGTTGCCCTCGCCGTGGGAGATGGGAATGCGCAGGACCTGGCCCGGCTTGCACGTCCGGGTGTAGGGTGTGTCCGCGTTCTCGACGCGCAGGTTGACCCACTGGCAGTGGTAGCGCAGGTCGCGGTTCCGCATGAGGACGCCAGGCAGCAGGCCCGCCTCGCACAGGACCTGGAAGCCGTTGCAGATGCCCCAGACCGGGCGGCCCTCTCTGGCGAAGCGCGCCACCTCCCGCATGATGGGGGAGAACCGGGCGATGGCCCCCGCGCGCAGATAGTCGCCGTAGGAGAAGCCGCCGGGAAGAATCAGCCCGTCGAACCGCGAGGCGTCGGCCTCTTTGTGCCAGACATACTCAACAGGCTGGTGAAGGACCTGGTCAAGCACCCAGTGGCAGTCCCTGTCGCTCCATGTGCCGGGAAAAACGATGACTCCGAATCGCATGTCGTAACCCGCTATCAGTGTACCAGAAAGGAACGCCCCCAGCCGGACGGGTCTGAGGGCATTCCAACCGCTTTATTGTACGCGGTGCGTCAAGAAGAGGGGTTGGACAGCAGCGCCGCCACCACCTCGTTGACGTCGCGGCCGTCCGCTTTCCCCTTGACCAGGGGCATCAGACGCGCCATGACTTTCCCTCTGTCCGTGGGGCCATGCGCGCCCACGTCCTTGATGGCCTGCCGGGCCAGCGCGGTCAGCTCGTCGCGGGACATCTGCTGCGGCAGGTATGCGGTCAGGATGGACAGCTCCGCTTCCTCCTTCGCTACAAGGTCGTGCCGGTTGCCCTTCCTGAAGCTCTCGATGCTTTCCCTGCGCTGCTTGACCTGGCGGGAGATGATCTCCGCCACGGCCGCGTCATCAAGGCTCTCCACCTTCCGCGTGACCTCTTCGTTGCCGATGGCAGAGCGCAGGTAGCGAATGACGTCCCGACGGACAGTGTCCCCTTTTTTCATGGACTCTTGCAGGTCCGCCATCAGCCTGTCTTTAAGGGTCATATCAAACCGCCTGTCAGGAGAGACTAGCCGCCGGAATCCTTGCGCCGCCTTGCCGCGCTCTTCCTCCTGCGCTTCACGCTGGGCGACTCAAAGCAGAAGCGGCGGCGGGCTTCGGACAGGACTCCGTCCCGCTGGACCTTTCTGGTGAACCGCTTCAGAAGGCTTTCAAACGTCTCTCTGTCCCTGAGAACGACATCAGACACGTCTATCCGCCTCCTTCCCGCCCGGAGTGACGGGAAACGTCGGGCAAGCAAAGCCAGACGCTATTATAGCCGTAGGTATGAAGGGGTGTCAAACCAAATCATATGTGTTTCGAGATTGTGGCTCGTGGAACGTCGCTGTAAGATATGAGGAGCGGCGACTCCGTATCGCTTGAGGGAGGCCGACACGACAAGTTCGTTTTATATAGGCCGCGTCTTTGGCATACCGCTGGGAGTGAACTACAGCTGGTTCATTATCTTTGCGCTCGTGACCGTCTCGCTTGCCTCCCAGTTCCCGATGCTCTGGACGCCGGAAATCAGGTGGACGGCGGCTCTGGTCACCAGCCTGCTTTTTTTCTGCTCCGTGCTGGGCCATGAGCTGGCCCACAGCGTCGTCGCCCTCTCCTTCGGCATCCCCGTGAAGGGCATCACGCTCTTCGTCTTCGGCGGCGTGTCGCAGATCGCGCGGGAGGCGACGAAGCCGCGGGCCGAGGCGCTCATTGCAGTCGTCGGGCCGCTCATGAGCCTGGCTCTGGCGGGCCTTTTCTACGGGATTCAGGCGCTGGCCGGCCCCCGCGAGGAGACGCTGGCCGTCATGACCGGCTGGCTCGCGGCCATTAACCTCAACCTGGCCGTGTTCAATCTCATCCCCGGCTTCCCGCTGGACGGAGGTCGGGTGCTGCGCGCGCTCCTGTGGTGGGTGCGCGGCGACTATCGTGCCGCCACGCGCATCGCGGTGATCGTAGGGCGTGGCGTGGCGTGGACGTTCATCCTTGTGGGCGCGCTGTCCGCGCTCGGCACGCCCGTGATCGCCGAGCTGACGGGACTGCGCATAGGGTTCCTGGGAGGACTCTGGATCGCGTTCATCGGCTGGTTCCTTGACAGCGCGGCAACGTCCACCCATAACCAGATGGCCTTCCGTGAGTCTCTTGCGGGCTACACCGCTCGCGACGTGATGACCCGTGACCTGCCCATGATCTCCCGCTATACAAGCCTGCAGCGTGTGGTGGATGAGAACCTCCTGCTTCAGGACCAGCGATTCCTGCTGATCGGCTCCAACGGTATCCTCGATGGCATTGTTACGCTGCGCAACATCAGAGCCGTGCCCAAGGAGCGGTGGTCCATCACCATCGCCGGGGACGCCATGACCCCGCTGCACAGGATGAAGTACGTCTCGCCTCAGGCGGAGGCGCTCAGCGTCCTGGAGAGCATGGACGAGGCGGACGTCAACCAGATGCCCGTGGTGGACCGTGATATCGTCGTAGGCATGGTGTCAAGGGACAGGCTGCTCCACATCATTCGGCTGCGAACAGAGCTGAAGTAAAGCGCGTCACCGCCAGAGAGGGATCATGGGCAAGCACGTTTACATGGACCACGCCGCGACGACGCCGACGGATCCCCGCGTTGTTGAGAGCATGCTGCCATACTTCACCCGGACCTTCGGCAACCCGTCCAGCGTCCACGGCGTCGGGCAGGAGGCGCGCAAGGCCGTGGACGAGGCGCACGAGGCTGTCGCGAGGGTGCTCAACTGCGCGGCGCAGGAGGTCGTGTTCACCAGCGGCGGCACCGAGTCCGACAACAGCGCTGTCAAGGGCGCCGCGTACGCCCTGAAGCAGTCGGGCAACCACATCATCACGACTGCAATAGAGCACCATGCCGTCCTTCACTCCTGTCAGCAACTGGAGCAGGCGGGCTTCCGCGTGACCTACCTGCCGGTTGACAAGGACGGGCTGGTCCACCTGGACGACATGGAGCGGGCACTGACCGACCACACCACCGTCGTCAGCGTCATGCTGGCGAACAACGAGATAGGGACGATCGAGCCTGTCCAGGACATCGCGCGGGTAGTCAAGGACAGGGCAAGGAAGGCCGGACACCCCATCGTCGTCCACACGGACGCGGTCCAGGCGTGGATGCTTGACCTTGATGTGGGCAAGCTGGGCGTGGACATGCTGAGCCTCTCGGCGCACAAGTTCTTCGGGCCAAAGGGCGTCGGCGTGCTCTACATCCGCAAGGGCACGCCGTTCCTGGCGCAGCAGGTCGGCGGCGGCCACGAGCGGCACCGTCGAGCGGGCACCGAGAACGTCCCCGGCATGGTGGGCGCCGCGACGGCCCTGCGCCTGGTCGCCGAGCACAGGGAGTCCACGTCCTCGCGCTGCGGGGCGCTCAGGGACAGGCTCATGCGCGGCGTCTTCGAGCGCGTGCCGGGCGCGCGGCTGAACGGCCATTCCACTCAGCGACTGCCGCACAACGCCAACTTCTCCTTCGACGGTGTGGAGGGCGAGGCGATGGTCCTGGGCCTGGACCTGAAGGGAATCGCCTGCTCCACCGGCAGCGCGTGCAACTCCGCCAATCCGGAGCCTTCGCATGTGCTCCGGGGCATCGGGCTTTCCACGGAGATGGCCGCGGGAAGTCTGCGCTTCACCGTAGGGCCGGGGAACACGGAGGCCGAGGTGGACTACGTTGTGGACACTCTGGCCGCGGTGATCAGCCGTCTGCGCGCCCTGGCCCCTCAAGCGCCGCGGGCGCAGCAGTAGGGTGGAATGGACGCATGAGCGCCGCGGAGTTGCCGTGCACAGGAGATAGCGAGGGAACGGCCATGAGATACAACCTCGCCTCGGAAATCCTCGGCGGCTTCTCCATGGTCTTTGCGATGGCCGCGTCCCTGTGGCTGGCCCTCTGGCCGTACTTCTATTCCTACACCTCCACAAGCGTCAGCGCGGCGTCCGGCGTGCCAGAAACGGTCCACGGCGCCGCGTCTCTTGTCGAGGTCAACGGCCCGATGGCTTTCGTACCTCTGGCGGCGCCCGTGGCGCTCGCCGCCCTTGCCTTCGCGTTCGCCCACGCGAGGCGGCGCGTCAGCTTGCTGGCCCGTCGCTTCGCGCTCTGGACAGTCGGCGTCCTTCTGCTGGGGTTTTGCGTCCTCACCGGCTTCTCCATCGGCGCCTTCTACGTGCCCGCCGCTGCCTTGTCCCTGGCGGCGGCTGTCGCCGGCGCGGTCGATCATCGTCCGGAAGGAAAGGCGACATAATGTCAGCCGTAAAGAAGACCCTCTCCCGCATGACGGCGCTGCAAAAGCGCATAGCCGCCGACGTTGACGGGCGCGGATCCGAGCTCTGGGCGCTGGCCCGCCGCATCCACGCGCATCCTGAGATGGGCTTTCGGGAAATGAAGGCTGCCGCGTGGCTGACGGAGTTCCTTGAGCGCCAGGGGTTCCGCGTGGAGCGGGGCATATGCGACACGCCGACGGCCTTCAAGGCTACGTACGGGAGGGGACAACCCGTCATTGGCATCTTGGCCGAGTACGACGCGCTGCCAAAGCTGGGGCACGCATGCGGGCACAACATCATAGCGACAGCCGCCGTCGGCGCGGGCGTGGCCGCGCGGCACGCCGTTGACGCGGCGGGCGGCACGGTCGTCGTGTTCGGGACGCCCGCGGAAGAGGGCGGCGGCGGCAAGATAGTCATGGCGGAGCGCGGCGCCTTCCGCGATATTGACGCGGCGATGATGGTCCATCCGGCCACGGAGGACCGGGCCGGCGTTCTCACTCTGGCGTGCGTCACTCTGGAGGTCGAGTTCTTCGGCAAGGCGGCCCACGCCGCGGCGCACCCGCATCTCGGCGTGAACGCGCTGGACGCGCTCGTACTGGCATGGAACTCCCTGAACGCGCTCCGCCAGCACCTGCGCGAGGGCAGCCGCGTGCACGGGATCATCACGGACGGCGGCGAGGCGTCCAACATCATTCCGGCCCATGCCGCAGCCAGTCTGATGGTGCGGGCACGGGATGACAGCCAGTTGGACGATCTGCTGCCCAAAGTGCTCGCCTGCTTCGAGGGCGCCGCCAGGGCGACGGGCGCGCGGCTGCAACACCGCTGGGGGTCCAAGCGGTTCGCCGCCATGCGTGGCAACCAGGCGCTCGCGGATATATATGTCCGCAACATGGCGCTGCTGGGCCGGAGCGTCCTTCCGCAAAGCCCAGACTATCCCTTCAGCACGGACATGGGCAATGTCAGCGTGCTGGTCCCTTCCATTCACCCGTTGCTCTCCATAGCGCCGCGCGGCATGTCGCTCCACGCGCCCGAGTTCTCCCGCGCCGCCGTCTCCCCCGCGGCGCGGACGGGCATGCTTGACGGCGCCAAGGCGCTGGCCGTGACCGCCGCCGATCTCCTCACGCAGCCTGACGCGCTCCGCCGGGTCCGTGAGGAGTTCCTCGCCTCGGAATGACCGCTCGTCCGCCGGCCCCTTCGATGGCTGTCCGCCACATCCTGCATGCGTGTCTGGGAAGCTTTATCGCGGCGCTGGGCCTGATTGCCGATAGGCAGACGCTTCTCCCTCTGCTCGGGGCACTCACCGCGCTTGCATTCGCCATCGAGGCGCTGCGCTTCGCCCTGCCCGATATGAACGCGTGGTTGACGGACCGCTTCGGCCCGCTGGTGAAGGCGCACGAAAGGCGGGCCGTCTCCGGGGCCACGTACCTTGTGCTCTCCGCGCTCCTGGTCTTCGCCCTGTTCGACGCCCGGATTGCGGCGCTGGCCGTCGCCTATACGGCCTGGGGAGACCCGCTCGCGAGCATCGTGGGAGGACGCGCGGGCCACTGGCGATGGAGAGACAAGAGCATGGAGGGGGCATTTGCCTTTCTCGTAGGCGGAGCCGCGGCGGGCCTCCTGCTGGGGCCTCTGGGGGCGAACATATCTCTTGCGGCCCGCCTCCTGGGAGCGGCTGCGGCTGCGGTCATCGAGCTTCTGTCCCTTCGCCTCGACGACAACATCACCGCGCCGGCGGGGAGCGCGACCGTCATGGCCCTGGTCGTCGCGCTGGAGTCCGGCGCCTGATATCGCAGCGGCGCACGTGTTGTCGGATAAGCATGCGAAGACTGGGCGGCGAAGCGCTCTTTCCCGCCTTGACGCGTCATAGGGAAGCTGGTATGTTGAGAAGCGGTGTCCACAATGCTCTGGAGTTGAAGTCTGACCATGAAAATCGCCCTTGACGCAATGGGAGGCGACAAGGCCCCCGGGGAGATAGTCCGCGGCGGCATTCTCGCAGCGGAGGAGTTTGGGGTGGAGGTCGCCCTGGTCGGCGTGACCTCCGCTATACGTGCTGAAATCGGGAAATTCAACCATCCCGCTGTCGGTGTCAGCGTGGTGGACGCGCCGGACATCATCGGCATGGCGGAGTCGGTCATGGTCGCGCTTAAGCAGAAGCCTCATTCCGGCATCGCCGTGGGGCTGGAGATGGTAAAGCGCGGCGAGGCGTCAGCCTTTGTGTCGGCAGGCAACACAGGCGCGGGCATGGCCGCTGCGCTCATGATACTCGACCGCCTGCCGGGGGTGCTGCGCCCCGCCCTGGCCTTCGTCACTCCAGGATTTAAGGGGGTTGGCCTTCTTCTGGATGTCGGCGCGAACCCCGACTGCAAGCCTCAAAACCTGGTGCAGTTCGCCCGCATGGGCAGCCTTTACATGGAACACATGTACAAGATGTCCCGCCCGCGGGTGGGACTCCTCTCAAACGGCGAGGAGGAGGAGAAGGGTAACCGCCTGGTCCGTGAGGCCCACAAGCTGCTCAAGACCAGCGGACTCAACTTCGTCGGCAACGTGGAGGGCAAGGACCTCTTGCGCGGCCTGGCCGACGTGGTGGTCACGGACGGCTTCACCGGCAACGTGGTACTGAAACTCGGGGAAGGGGTCGCCGAGACCATTTTTGCGTCCGTGAAGCAGGCGGTGGAAGGAAACATACCCGCCCTGGCGACGGCCTTCATCTGGAGCCCGCCCCTTCTTGACGTGTATAAGGGCTACGACTTCCGCAAACACGGCGGCGTGCCGCTTCTGGGCGTGAACGGACACGTCATACTGGCGCATGGACGGAGCGACGCCCTTGCCATCAAGCATGCCGTCCGCCAGGCCCAGATGCTGGCACAGGGAGAGCTGTTGCGCGCGCTGCGGGTCGCGCTCGCGAGTCCCACGGGTGAGAACACAATGGTCAGCGCGGAGGAGTCATAGTATGGCGAAGCCCAAGGAAATCACCGACGTGGAGTTCGACAGGGAGGTCGTTCAGTCAAAGACCCCTGTTCTGGTTGATTTCTGGGCGCCCTGGTGCGGCCCCTGCAAGATGATTGAGCCTGTCATGGAGGAGCTTGCCAAGGAGTACGAGGGGAAGGTGCGTTTCACCAAGGTCAACGTGGACGAGAACCCCCTCACCGCCAGCAAGTTCGGCATTCGGGCCATTCCGTCCATTCTGGTGTTCAAGGGCGGCAAGGCCGTCAAGCAGGTGGTGGGGGCCGTCCCGAAAGGCGAGTTGAAGAAGCATCTGGAAGCGGTGGTGGCCTAAGATATTCCTCGGGAGGGTATGGGGCCCGGTGGCTCTCGCGGTCTTCAAAACCGTTGGGAGGCACCCTGCGGTGTCTCCGGTGGGTTCGACTCCCTCCCCCTCCCGCCAACTTTCGGTACAGGCCGCCGGTTTCCACACAACGGCGTCGTCGTGGCTAACGCTCCGCAGGCGAGGCTTCGTCTCCCTCTATCTTCGCGGTCAGCCCGCCAGACGCCAGGCAGCACTGCGGTTTCGCGTATAATCCGTCCGTGACCTCCCCAGCGCCGCCAGTCACTGACCAGCTCTGGAAGCGCAACCTCTACGCGCTGACGGCGGTGGTCTTTCTCTCCGCGACGGGGTTCAGTTCCATCGCGCCTCTGCTCCCTCTGTTCAACCAGACCCTCGGCGTTCGCGATCCCAACCAAGCCGTGTTCTGGGCGGGCATAGCCCATTTCGCGGGGGCCGCAGGCGCGTTTTTCAGCGGGCCCTTCTGGGGCGCGTTGGCCGACAGGTACGGACGACGCGCCATGCTTTTGCGCGCCACTGCAGGGGGCGTTATCGTCCTGGCACTTACCGGCCTGTCGCCCAGCGTCATCTTCCTAGTGTTCATGCGTTTCATCCACGGAACGCTGACCGGAGTGAACACGGCCGCCTCCGCGCTGGCGGCATCGCAGGCGCCGCGTGAGCGCACCGCCATGGCCCTAGGTTCGGTCCAGACGGCCTTTTTTCTGGGGAACATGAGCGGGCCGGTCATTGGCGGGGTCCTGGCGGACAGGTTCGGCTATCATGTCCCCTTCTTCGTGATGAGCGGAGTGCTTTTTGTTGACTTTCTTGTCGCGGTTTTCTTTGTGCGGGAGAAATTCGCCGCATCCACACGCAAAGAGCGCGGCCTGAACCCGCTGAAGGATATCCAGTCTGTGCTGCAGATTAAGGCATTGCTGCCTCTACTTGTTCTTCTTTTCGCCAGCCGCTTTGGCGGGTTCAGCCTGAGTCCAGTGATGGCCGTGTTCATGCAGGAGATGGTCTCCGACCGAGCGGCTACGATGGCCGGCGTCGCCCTGGGGCTGGTCGGCCTGGCAAGCGCTCTGGCTGCGGCGATCATCGGACGCGTGGTCCGCCCAAGCCAGCTTCTTCTCGTGTTCGTTGTCGCGTCCGTCGTCGCGTCCGGTCTATTCCTTCCGCAGTTCTGGACGCAGTCGGTCGTCCTATCCGCCGCGCTGTTCGGCCTGTTCGGCCTGTGCCAGGGCGCGATGCTGACGTGCACAAGCTCCCTCCTGAGCAACTCCGCGCCCAGAGAGCGCCAGGGAGCCGTGTTCGGGGTTGTCCAAAGCGCCACGGCGTTTTCTTTCGGGACGGCCGGCCTCGCGGCGGGCACGCTGAGCGTGGCGTTCGGTGTGCGGGCAATCTTCGTGGCTAACGCGGCCCTGTTCCTTGTCATCGCGGCAAGCGCGGCGTGGCTTCTTAAGAAGGACCAAAGCAGACCGGTCGCTTAGGCCGCGAGTCTCCGCAATAGAAAAGCGCCCCGTCAGCCTCGCGGCAAGCGGAGCGCTTTCGCCTGTTGGCGTGAGAAGGGACGCGTTACGCCTTCGCCTGGCGCTGTGGCGCAACCTTCGGAGCGCTGAGGAGCGCCCCTGTTATATTGTTAATGGTCTCTTCCACACGCCGGGGGTGCAGGTCTATCGTCCCCCCTGGCTCGTGCGGCACTACGACCACCGCCGCGCCGGGCAGTCCCATCAGCTCCGCCTGACGCCTAGCCGCGGTCTCAAAAAGGTCGTTGGAGAGACACACAGTGGGCACGCCCTTGCGCTCCAAGTGCACCGTGTCGTGCATACAGCCCGACGTGCAAGACCCTCAGACGCATGCCCCAACGACGGCTATGTCCACATTCCTGGATACTTCGTCAATCAGGTCAGGCGGCGCGGGCTTGGAAAGAGAGGGCTTGCGCCAGTACCGGGCCTTAGCGCCGGGGAACCGTTGCTCCATGACCTCCCCCAAACGGTGCATGAAGGCCCCGCAGGCGCCGTCGTCCAGCAGACCGATAGTTTTCCCGTGAAAGTCGGCCACGCGGGGCGAGAGCTTTTGCCCCCCCGCCTTCGTCTGAGAGACGCCCTCCGGGCTGAGGACGTAATATCCCTTTGGTGCGGTTGTCGTGCTCATCTGGCAATACGCCTGCCTTCTTTGTTACTGGATTCCACTTAGCGGTTAATCCACGTGGCGGCCGGGTCAGCCCAGCGCCTCCACGGAGTCGGCTGCATCTCCACCCAGGGCTGCTGGGCGAAGAATGCGTCGCGTGTCAGCAGCCACGCCTGCGGGTACAGATTCCAGACCCTCTCCTGAGCTTTCATCACCAAGTCCTTCCGTTTGACCTGGTCCAGCTCCTGCCGCTGCTGCTCCAGCAGCTTGTCCAGTTCAGCGTCACTCAGCTTCTGGAAGTTGCGGCCCGCCCCGGTGTGGTGACGTGTGTATAGCTGCGCGTCAGGCTCCATGGGGGTGTTATACCCCCGTGTCCGCAGCAGGAAGTCTCCGCTGGCATCCTGGTCGAACCACTGTGTGCGGTCCACGACCTTGATTGTCCGGATGTTGAAGTATATCTTCTGAAGCTCGGACTTGGCGACTTCGGTGGGCGTCATATTGAGGAACGGTATGTATGTGGTACCCTCAGCGTCCACCACGAGCGGCTTGTCCGGGCCGTATCCCGCCTCGCGCATCAGCCGCTGCGCCTCTGCGATGTCAGCCTGCCCTTCGGGCGTGTTCTTGGGCCGGAAGCCCTCGCGCTTCAACAGCTCCTGCTCGCTCCATGTCCACCCGGGGAACAGCTTCCACGACATGGGGCCGCTGATATGCCCGCCGCCTCCAACATCCACCTTGAGCATCTCCTGGCGGTCCAGCGCCAGGAACATGGCCTTCCGGACGCGAATGTCATCAAAGGGCTTCTTCTGGATATGGCCCACGAGAGCGACGACATACGGGTCCGGCACTTCAGCGAACTTCATGTTCGGATTGGTGCGCTGGATGTCGTTCTTGGCGACGACGTCCATGGCGGCGGCGCTCGTGGCCCCGTAGTCCACCTTTCCCGCGCGGTAGGCGGCGATGACCGTGGACATGTCTCCCACCACGTACATCTGGACCTTGTCCAGATACGGCTTGCCCTGCTGCCAGTAGTCGGGGTTGCGCACCGCCTCGGCGCTGATGGACGGCACATAGGACTTGATCATGAATGGGCCCGTGGCTCGGGCATTCGTCAGGTCCTTGTAGGCGTCTTCTCCCCCGAGCTTTTGCTCCACCTCAGGAGCAATCATGGGCTGGGTTGGGAAAGTGGTACCTCTCAGGTAGCTGACGATGGGTGCGAAGGGGAACTTCAGCTTGATCTGCACCGTGTACTTGTCCGGGGCAGTGAAGGACTCCACGGGTTCAAAGCTACTCTTCCAGATGTACTGCGCCCCCGGGCGGGTGATACGGTTGAGGTTCCAGAGGATATCGTCCGCCGTCAACTCGCGGCCCGTTGAGGGCGCCAGATTGTGGAACTTCACACCCTTGCGAATGTGAAGAATGAGCGTCGTAGGGTTCTTGAACTCCCAGCTCTCCGCAAGTTCGGGGACCGGCGAGCCGTCCTTCGGGTCGAAGTTCACAAGATAGTTGCCCAGGTACTCCCACATCTCCACCGAGCCGGTTGAACGGTGCGGGTCCCAGTGCGGCTGCTCCGCCGGAAGGACAAGCCGCAGGACGCCACCCTTCTTTATCTGGGCGGTGGCCGGAGCGGGCGTCGGCGCCGCGGGCCGGGCGGTCGGCGCCGGGGCCGCGGGCTGGCTCGGCGCGGGCGCTGTCGCGGGCGCGCGTGTGGGCGCCGCAGCAGGAGCGGCGGGAGCGGCCGGGGCCGCTGGCGCCGCCGGCGCAGGCTGAGCGGCAGGGGCGCCCCCCGCCATGATGAGCGCCACGATTGTCATGCCGTAGAGACCACCAGCCCAAAGGCTTTTTCCTGTCCTTTTCGTCAGCACTGTCTCCCTCCTCAACAAAGTCCGTGAGAGATATTGACCAAACGCAAATCGCGCAAGGGTTGAAATGGACGCGTGGAAACCGCGTGGCCCAAGTCTATAGCGACATGGATTCGTTTGTCAACATACGCGGATTGCTGTCCAGGTCTCCCTCGCTAGCAGCAGGGCGCAACCCGAGGGGGCACCCACCCTGTGGGCCGCGGCCCCCAGTCAGCCGAAAGCACCTCGCCTGCGCGGACCGTGAGCACGGGTATCACCGCTTGATCGCCGTGCAGCTTCTTGCCCTCCGCGTCCTGGAACTCGAAGTGTCCGTTCAGGACGTCGAATACGGCTATGTCGGCGGCGGCGCCCGCGCGCAGCGTCCCGATCTCCCTGTCCATTCCCAGCGCCTTCGCCGGATTGAGCGTCGCGCAGCGCACCACGTCGGGCAAGGACATGCCCAGCGCCAGGAACTTGCCCAGCGTGTCCGGCAGGCCGAAGACGCACACCATGCGGTTGCCGCCGGCCATATCCGTGCTGATGGTGTCGGGCTGCACGCCCGCGTCCATCAGTCGCCTGGCCACGTCGAAGCTCAGGTTGTTGCCGCCGTGCCCGATGTCCAGAATGACTCCACGCTTCCGGGCCTCCAGCAGCTCCGGGTAGGGGCGCTTCGCGTTCAACATGACGCCGCCGTTCCGGCCCGTCGCGAAGTGGGTGAGGATATCGCCCGCCTCCAGCACGGGCAGCATCGCCCGTGTGTGGACAGGCGCGTTTTTCTCGAACTGTTCGCCGATGTGCACCATGAGCGGGACTTTCGCCTGACGGGCGATGCTCCTGGCCCGCTTGGCCGCCTTCGCGCCCACTGCGCGCACGTACGGCCCTGTGAAGCGAATCTTGACGCCACGGATGACGCCGCTGTTTTCCTCCAGCACCTGGAGCGCCCAGTCTTCCTGGATGTCCTCCTCGCGGTTAAGCTCCGGGATGACGGCCAGCCCCGCGGGGACCACGTGCAGGAATGGCACGATGCGCGTCTTCGCGTGGGGCATCACGAATTCACGCAGGCTCTTGAACGTGCTGGCGCCGGTCGTGCCCGCGTCAACCGCCGTCGTCACGCCGGAGAGGACGCCCGCCTGGTCGGGGACATAGGAGGAGAACTTGCCGAAACCATTGAACACGTGACAATGCAGGTCAATAAGGCCGGGTGTGACCACCTTGCCCTTGACGTCAATGACCCGCTTCGCTCCCTTCCGCGCCAGGTTGCGGCCCACCTGGACGACCCTGCCGTCGGCGACAGCGACATCCGCTACTCCATCTTTGCCCTGCGAGGGGTCTATGACACGCCCGCCCGCTATGACGAGATCGTACATCCTTACTCTCCTGCGACAGATTGCGCCTATTTTACACTCCCCGCCGCCCCGCGCCTAGTGCGGCGGGCGCGCTTGCGGGGTGTGATATGCTATGCGCTTGGATTTCTTGGGACGACACTGGAGGTGCTGGTTTGGCGTCCGTTCTGGAAAAGATCAGCGTCATAGAGATCTGTCACGGTATCCCCGGCTCCTTCGCCAGCAAGTTGCTGGGTGATTTCGGCGCTTCAGTCATCAAGGTGGAACCACCCTTGCTGGGGGACTCCGTCCGCCGCATGGGCCCCTTCCTGCACGATCTTCCCGGCCCCGACCGTTCCGGTCTCTTTCTCTACCTGAACACGAACAAGCGCGGCATCACGCTGAACGTCAACACCCCCACCGGCGCGGAAGTGCTGCGGCGGCTGGTCAAGCGCGCGGATGTGTTCATCGAGAGCACGCGGCCCGGAACGCTGGAGCCGCTGGGTCTGGGCTACGACGCGCTGCACGCGCTTAATCCCGGCCTTGTCATGGTCTCTCTCACGCCTTTCGGCCAGACGGGGCCGTACCGCGACTACAAGCTCTGCGACATAGCCGCCTACAACGTTGGCGGGCTGAGCATGGTGATGCCCAACCCGGAAGGCCCCGATCACGCGCCGCTAAAGGCTGGAGGTCGCCTTGCCAACATGCTCGCGGGCGTTAATGCGGCAAACTTCGCCATGGCTGAGCTGCTCACAAGGCGGACGACCGGCGAGGGGGCCCACATAGACCTGGCCGAGTTCGAGGCGGCCATCGAGAACATGAGCCGCTTCCTCACCCAGTACTCCATTGATGACGAGATTCCCACGTGGCCGCGCGAGGCGTTCTTCGCCGCGGGTGAGGCCGAGCCGTGCAAGGACGGCTACGCATTCCTTTTCTTCGCGCCGGAGCACCTGTTCTCGCGAATGGCCCGGCTCATCGGCAAAGAGGAGTGGGCGCGGGATCCTGACTACGTGGTGCAGGCTACACGGCGCGCCCACTGGGACGAGATAGAGGCCGTAATCCAAGTGTGGACGAAGAACAAGACGAAGTACGAGGCCATGCACGCCGCCCAGGCTGCGGGCGTGCCCTGCGCCGCGGTCAACACCATAGCCGAGATCGTCGGCAACCCGCACGTGCAGGCCAGGGGCATCTTCCGCGAGACCGACCATCCCGTGGCCGGGCCGCTGCGGTACCCCACGGGGCCGTTCAAGATGCCCGCCACGCCGTACAGCCTGCGCCGCCCCGCGCCGACGCTGGGCCAGCACAACGACGAGGTCATGTGCGGCGAGCTGGGGTACCCACGGACGGAGCTCGTCAAGCTCCGGCAGGCCGGGATTATTTAGAGCTTTGCAGTACTCACAACGTCAAGGGAGCGACATCATGCGGAAGCTGCCACTGGAAAATATTCGTGTCCTGGACTTCACTCTGGCGCTTGCAGGGCCGCTCGTCAGCCTCTGGCTCGCCAGCCTGGGCGCCGAGGTATACAAGGTCGAGAGCCGCACGCGCCTGGACGTCTCCCGCCGCATGCGCGTGGACGCGTCCGGCAACATGATTCCCACGGGCGACCCGCGCTTCGGCTTCTACGAGCAGCCGAACCACAGCAAAAGAAGCATCACGGTGGACCTGACCGTGCCGGAAGGCGCCGCCGCCGTCCGGGATCTGGTCAAGGTCTGCGACGTGGTCGTCGAGTCCTTCGCGCCGGGCGTCATGGACCGCCTGGGGGTCGGCTACAAGGACATGCGCAGGCTCCGGCCTGACATCGTCTATTTCTCTCTATCCGGCTTCGGCCAGACGGGGCCGTATTCCAGTTACAGAGCCTTCGGACACATAGCGTCGAGCTTTGGCGGCGTGGACAACCTGACCGGCCGCGCCACGGGCCGGCCCGCCTCGGTGGGAAGCACTCTGGACGGCGTGTGCAGCATTTCCGGCGTGCTGTCCACCATGATGGCGCTGTGGCACCGCTTCGAGACGGGCCAGGGGCAACATGTGGACCTCGCCATGAGCGAGGTGCAGATGTGCATGATCCCGGAAGCGATGATGGACTACCTCATGAACGGACGGGTGCGCCACCGCGACGGCAACCACGATGACGTTTTCGCTCCCTACGGGACGTACCGGTGCGCCGGGCAGGACGCGTGGATCGCCATCGGCGTCACCAGCGACGAGGAGTGGCGCGGGCTCTGCCGGGCGCTGGGCCGGAGCGAGCTGGCGGATGACCCCCGGTACGCCGACGGCGCGGCCAGGTGGAAGCACAGGGCGGAGCTCGATGGCCTCATCGAGCAGTGGACGCGCACGCGGAAGTCGTGGGACTTGTTCCACGCGCTGCAAAAGGCGGGCGTCCCCGCGGGACCGGCGACCACGACGGTGGACCTCACCAACGACCCGCAGGTAAAGGCGCGTGGCATGCTCACCACGATCCATACGAAGAGAGGTGAGCCAATCGTGGTGCAGCGCCTGCCCGCCCGCTTCGACGGCGAGTACCTGGACACGCCGGAGCCAGCGCCGCTCTTCGGAGAGCACAACGCATACGCCTTCCACGAGATTCTCGGGCTGCCTCTCGAACGCGTGCACGCGATGGAGACCGGCCACGTCCTGTGGTGAAAATGCCGGTCCCGGCGCCGCTCCTCTTTGATACCAGGGACGCGTCAAGGCTCTGCTATACTGGCCCGCAGGCAGGGCCTTTAGTCACGTGACGATCACGTTCGCGGAGGGGGATTGATGGCAGGTCCGCTCACGGGTATCCGCGTCATAGACGCCGCGCAGATGTACGCCGCGCCCGGCCTCGGTATGTACCTGGCCGACTTCGGCGCCGATGTCGTCAAGGTGGAGCCGCCGGCCGGTGACACGTCGCGCGGGATGCACACGGCGCCCGGTCTGGGCGACCTCTCCAAGCCCTTCCTGCACCTGAACCGCAACAAGCGCAGCATCTCCCTGGACATTCGCAAGCCGGAGGGCCGCGACCTCCTTCTGCGCATGGTGCGGGACGCGGATGTGTACATCACCAACCTGCGGACCGGCGTCCCTGAGCGCCTGGGCATCGGCTATGACACGATGGAGAAGCTCAACCCCCGCCTGGTGTACGTGAGCCTGACGGCCTGGGGCGCCGCCGGGCCCCGCCGACAGCGTCCTGGCTATGACCTGCTCATTCAGGCGCGCGCGGGCTTTCTGGACGCACGGCGCTACCCGGACGGCTCGCCCGTCAGCCCCGCGCTCATGGCGGCGGACCCCTCCGTGCCGCTTCTCCTGGCCTACGGCGTCACGATGGCGCTCTACGAGCGCGACAGGAGCGGCCGCGGCCAGAAGGTAGAAAGCTCCCTCTTCGCGGCGACCATCGCTATGCAGAACCACACCCTCGTGCGGCTGGAGCGGGAGCCGTCCCTTCCCAGCACGGGCAACAAGGCGACTCACATACACCGGTGCTCCGACGGCGCGTACCTCATCGTCATCATCATCACCAACGAGGAGTGGGGCCGCTTCTGCCGCGCCATCGGCCTCGACAAGTACGCGGACGACCCCCGATTCGGCAGCTACATGGGACGCGCCGAGCACCATGATGACATTACGGCCATGCTCAAACCCGTTTTCGAGGCAAGGCCCCGTGATCATTGGACGAAGCTCCTGGCCGAGCGGGACGTTCCCTGCGAGCCTATCGTCACCCGCCAGGAGCTGCTTGCCGACCCGCAGGCGCGGGCGAACGGTTACTTCGTGGACATGGACGACCCGCGCGTGGGTAAGATGACCACAATGGGGCTGCCGCTGAGCCTCTCCCGCACGCCCGGCGAGCTGCGGCGGCTGGCGCCGCGCCTGGGCGACCAGACGGACGAGATTCTGCGGGAGATGGGCCTGACGGCCCAGGAGATTCAAAGGCTCCGCCAGACCAAGGTCGTAAAATAGGCGCCTCGCCGCGCCGATGGGAGGCTACATCCATGCCGTACCTTCGCCGTCCCGACGCCCGCATCTACTACCAGGTGGATGACTTCACTGACCCGTGGCGCAAGTCGGAGACCTTGTTCTTCCACCACGGCCACGGGCGCAGCTCCCGCTTCTGGTACCCGTGGGTGCCGCTTCTGGCGCGTCACTATCGCATCGTGCGCATTGACGCGCGCGGGTTCGGGCGTTCCACCGTGCCGCCCCCCGACTATCCCTGGACGCCGGACACGTTCATCGAGGATGCCCGCGCGCTCATGGACCACCTCAAGATTGAGCGGGCGGTCTGGATCAGCGAGTTCCTGGGGAACATCGTCGGCCTGGCGTTCGCACTGAAATACCCCGACCGACTGAAGGCGCTCGTCCAATGTCACCCCATCTGCAGTCACGCCGACGTGGGGAACCTCCCGCATACGGGCGGCGAAGACCCTGCCGAGCTGCGCCGCATCATCGAGACCGAGGGACTGCGCGCGTGGTTGCGCAAAACGGTGTGGCAGAGGCTGGACGTCGCGCAGGCGCCGCCGGGCCTTGTGACGTGGGTACAGAAGGAACTGGCGAAGACATCGCCGGACACCATCCTGGCGCTGCGGCCACGCGTGGGCACGTGGACGAAGGCCGTGACCGACCGCCTCGCCGAGATAAAGACCCCCGCGTTGCTGCTCCTTGCCGACAAGAGCCTCTCCAGTACTCTCTACCAGGCGGAGTACATGGCCCAAGCCATGCCCCATGCGAAGATTGTCAAGCTGCCCGGCACGGGCAACGGCATGTGGCTTCTGAAACCAGACTGGTGCGTCAAGCAGACGCGCCAATTCCTGTCGGGCCTCGCCGCCGATGGCGCCAAGCGGCGCAAGCGCGCGGTAAGCCACTGAAGCGACCAGCCCGTGGCGGCAGCCGTGGCAAGTCCGAATTGAGGAGCATGGAAAATGAGCGATGGGGCTTTGCACGGGCTGAGGGTCGTCGAATACGGCCACGGCGTCGCGGCGGCGTACGCAGGGAAGCTGCTCGGCGACTACGGCGCGCGCGTGGTGAAGGTAGAGGACCCGCGCGCCGACCCTTCGCGCAGCCTGCCGCCACTGGTCCCCGGCGACGGCTCGGCGCTGTTCGCGTACCTGAACACGGGCAAGGACAGCGTCAGCATTAATCAGGCCTCCGCCGCCGGGCGGAAGGTCTTCCGCGACATGGTACGCCGTGCCGACGTTCTGGTGGAGGACCTGTCGCCGAGGCAGAGCAAACGACTTGGCGTCAGCTATCGCAGCCTGGGCAGAGTGAACCGCGCGCTCGTGATGGTCTCCGTCACGGGCTTCGGCCGCAGTGGGCCACGCGCGGGTTACAGGTCTACGGACCTTGTGAACGTGGCCGCGGGCGGACTCGCGCTGACCATGCCCAACGCCGACGAAAAGACGGGCCTCGCCGTACCCCTCCGTCCCGGAGGGACGTTCAGCCACTTCGCCGCCGGGTTGAGCGCGGCGCTTGCCACGCTCGCCGCCCTCATGCGCCGGAACGCCACCGGCAGGGGCACTTATATTGACATGTCAGAGCAAGAAGTAGTGCTCCACAACATCGCACGGCACGTCACGCAATACACCGTGGACGGCAAGCTGCCGCTCTGGGCGCTCGCCCGGAACTACGGCGGTGGCGGCGGCATCATGAAGTGCAGGGACGGGTACGTCATGGTCCACGCCGCCGAGGAGTACACCTGGCAGGCACTCCTTGACGTCATGGGGCGGCCAGCATGGTCGCGGGATGAGCGCTTCCGCCGCCGCGATGTGCGCTTCGCTAACTGGGACAAGCTCCAGCCTCATCTGGACGAATGGTTCGGCCCCCGGACGATGCAGGAGATATTCCACACGTGTCAGGCGAAGGACATCCCGTGCGCGCCGGTGACCACGCCGGACAGGCTGGTCGGCGACCCGCACATCATCGCGCGCAAGGCGATCATCCGGGTGGGCGGGCTGGCGATGCCGGGCGCGCCTGTCCGCCTGGCGGGCACGCCCCACGCCGTCCACCACGCCGCGCCTGCGTCGGGCCAGCACACGGAGGACGTGCTGAGCGGATGGCTCGGCTACACACCCGCCAGAATCGCCGCGCTGAGGAAGAGTCATGCCATCTAAAGTCGCCGCGACAGGGACACGCCGGAAACCCGCGTCTGGCCCGCTTCTGGAGGGCGTGCGGATTATTGACTTCACAAGACGCTTCGCCGGCTCCTTCACCACGCTTCTCCTTGGCGCTCTGGGCGCGGAGGTGTTGAAGGTGGAAAGCCAGCTCCGTCCTGACCCGTACCGCGGCGTCAAGTATGTGGAGGGGAAGCTGGAGACCATTCTGCCGCGCGTCGGCATGTACGCCGCCGTTAACCACAGCAAGCTGTCCTGCACGCTGAACCTGAACAAGCCCGAGGCGCGTGAGTTGCTCCGGCGGCTCGTCATGGTGGGCGACGTCGTCGCGGACAGCTTCTACACGGGCGTCATGGAGAAGTACGGCGCGGCGTTCGAGCAGTTGCGGCGGGTCCGACCGGACATCGTCGCCGTCACCATGTCCGGGTTCGGGCAGAGCGGCCCATACAAGCAGTACCGCGCCTACGGCCCCGTCGGCTCCAGCTTCGGCGGTGTGGACGCCATGACCGGATTCCCTGATGGGTATCCCGTCTCCGCGGGCGGCCCGCTGGACGGCATCTGCAGCGAGACGCTGGCGTACGGGACGCTGGCGGCGCTCTTCCACCGGAGCTTCACGGGCCAGGGCCAGCGCGTCGAGACCGCCATGCACGAGGTCCAGATGAGCGTAGCCCCCGAAAGCATCCTCGAATACGCGGCGACGGGGCGCGTCCCGCAGCGGAAAGGCAACCGCGACGACGTGATGGCGCCGCACGGCATCTACCCGTGCGCGGGCAACGACGACTGGCTCGCCATCGCCGTGAACACCAACGGAGAGTGGAAGGCGCTCTGCGGCGTCCTCGACCGGCCGGAGCTGGCGCGCGACCCGCGGTATGCCACCGCGGACGCCCGATCGCGGAACCAGGCGTCGCTGGACCCGCTGGTCGAGGCGTGGACGCGCGCGCAGGTAAACACGGAAGCGATGGTGGTCTTGCAGAAGGCAGGCGTTCCCTCGGCGGCCTGCCAGAACGTTATTCAGCTTCTGGAGCAGGACCCCCATCTGAAGGCGCGGGACATGTTCGTGTGGCTGGACACGCCAGGCATCGGCCACGTGGCGGTGCAGCGCCTGCCCGGCGACGTGAAGGGCGCGCTGCGCTGCGTCTATACGCCGGCGCCCCAGCTCGGCGCGCACAACGAATACGTGTTCAAGGGGCTGCTTGGCCTGCCCGACGCGGAGTACGACCGGCTGATAGAGCAGCAGGTCATCTACTAATCGCGTAATCGCGTTGGACATAACAAAGCGCAGGGTGTTGCTAGGCTCTGTTGCAAATGTCAACACAACCTAGGTGGAGGGCAAGCCCCATCTCCAGCGCCCGCTGAAGGTACACCCGCCGCTTGCCTCGCGCTAAGTCAAACTGCTTAAGAGCGGGAATATCATGTTGAATGAGATACTGGGCAATCGGCACGGTCTTGATGCCTTTAAGCCCGTTGGAGGCTCACAACCCGGATGTTACAGGTTCGAGTCCTGCCCCCGCTACCAACAATTGAAAAAGCAACGGCCCCGCCCAAGCGGGGCCGTTGCTTTTTGGAGACGCCGTCGGCTGCTTCAGCGCCTGAAATCGATTGCGTCTACCTCCCCGTCAAATTTGCCAACTCAAATACTCAGGCTCAGTACAGCACTCGTTTGCACGTTGTACTCCACGGTTACCTGTGAGCCGATTTTAGTGGCCAGAGCGGCAAGGCTGCTGCTAGCGCCGCCAATCGTGACCAAGCTCTGGGACTTCACGTTTAGGACCAGGTCGGCGCTGCCCTGGACCCCTATGGTCACCGTATTGGCCAGCATGTTCACTGCCTTGAGGGTGCCCGTGACCTTCACAGTTCCCGTAGCTGATGGCGGCGCAGGTGTCGGCTGAGGAGTGGCCGCCGAGGTCTGGATGCTTAAGACCAGGGCTGTATTGGCTTGCGTGTTGTACTCCGCGTTTATCGGCGCACCCAGGTTGAGCGCCAGAGTGGCCAGACTCGACAGCGCTGAGTTGAGAAACAGCTTCGTGCTCTGGCTCACTGATAGCGTCATGTCGCTGCCTGTCTTGGTGGTGATGGTAACGGTGTTTTCGAGAACGTTTACGGACTTCAATGTACCCGATGCCTGCCCGATCCCCTGGCTACGAGCTTCGGCTTTGAGGGACAGAGCTGTCCGCGTCTGAGCGTTGTACAGCGCCGTCACATTGGCGCCGATGTTGGCGGCCAGTTGGACCATGGAAGAGATGGAGCCGTCCGCCACGATGCTGCTGGCTGCCGTCACGTTGAGCACTACCTCTTGACCATTGCCCGTGGTGATGGTCACCGTGCCTGTTGCTGGGTTGACCGCTTTCAAAACTCCGCTTACGTTCACCGACTGCTCGACCTTTGCCTCAGCATTGAGCTCAGTAACGATTTTGTCCTGCTGGCTATAGGTTACTGTGACTGCGGAACCCACCATGGATTTCAACGTGGCCAGAGTTGCCACCGAGGCATTGACCAACACCCTGCTGCGGGATGCAACGTTTATCGTCACGTCTGCCCCAGCCTGGGTTGTTACCGTAATGGTGCCCGCCGCCGCGTCCACGGCCTTGATGGTGCCTGTTACCGTGGCTGTTGCCTCGCCTTGGGCTTGCAGCGTAACCACGGTGCGGGTGTTGGCATCGTAGGTCGCCTCTACGCGGGAGCCTACTCTGCCCATGAGGCCGCTGATAGTTAGGGCGGCGTTGTCAATCTGGAGCTTGCTGTCTGCTCCCACCTTTAGAACTACGTCCACGCCACTGTTCGAAGCGACAAGCACCGTGCCGGACGCCGGGTTCACGGCCTTGATGGTGCCCTCGATCTTGAGTTCGGCCCCTGCGGCAGCCTTGGCTTTGTCGTCACCACCGGCCACGATCTGAGTAGTTTGCTTCGACTCAGCGTTGAACTTGGCAGTAACCTCAGCGCCCACCTTCGCCGCCAGACTCGTTAGGTTCACTTTCTGTCCACTTATATTGATCCCGCTGTCGCTTGCCACGTGTAGGACAATCTCGTTTCCGTTTCTGGTAGCGATGGTCACGGTTCCGTTGGCGCTATCTACGGCCTTGATGGTTCCTATCGCCATGGCCTGCCCCTTTGGCTGTACGACCTTGCCCGACGCTGCAATGCTCAGTACCGCGTCAGCAGGGATGCTCAGGCCGATTTCCATGGAACCCTCAATGTCCATCCCTACTTCGTGGCTTGTCCGCACTTGCCCACCCTGGATACGGACCTCGTTGTTAGCCTGGACTTCAGCCGTGGCCGCTGTCCTCGTCTCCAGTTTCACCACCGGAGCCAGGATGTACTGGCCCTCACCCGTCACGTGCAGTGAGCGGTCGGCCAAGAAGTCGAAGTTCGCAGTGGCTGTGGTGCTGGCATTTACCTCTAGGTCACCCTTGATCTGCAGCTTGTCGCTGGGCAGCTTGGCCTCGTGCTGGCCCTTATTATCCACCACAATGACCTTAGACACGCTTAGCTCCACCTGGTTGTAGGTCCCGGTGGGCAGGTTTACCTCCGCCAGGAGCTGGGTTACACCCTTAGCCCGCAGCTCAAGCAAATCGTAGGTGTGGGCCGTCGTACTCACCGTGGCCCAGGCACCGCCAGACGAATGGACGCGAATGCCGTCAATGGTCATGGATATATTCGTCACCACGCCCATGTCGCCCGCCGCGTCCGAGATGGCCATGACAGTTTTTCCCGAGGAGCCTTGCGCTGTTGGCGCGCTGGTTGCTGGCGACGGTCCGCCCCCACAAGCGGCCAACACCAGCACCAGTAGTGTTGCTATTGTTACCAGCGCTAAGATGCGTCGTTTGATGCCGTGTCCCCTTCCGCCTATTGCCGCAACCATCGTGGGCTGGGCCAGAATCCGTAGCATAGTCTCCCTCCTCTACTTTACCGAACTCACCAGTTTACCTGACTCACCAGGAAGATTACAACGCCAGCCCGACCGGTTTGTTAGGAGCGCGTCGGCAAGTTCTGAGTGAGCGGAAATAGGATGTCATCTGAGGGTGAGCCTCTACAGGCGGCGCGACCGAAGAATCTAGACCGGGATTCCCTCCTGCCAGCCTGTTCGCTCACAGCCCTTCGGTTTGCAAAAAGTGGTTATATTACACCAGAGTAAACGGGTCGCGGGCGCGACACAGCGCACGTCTTCGTTTGAATGAGCGGTCGGCGCAAGCGTCCAGCGAGAATCATGAGCAGTAATAAAGAGAACTTGCCTGTATGACGCATCACTCTTGCACGCGGACGGTCGCCTTGAGCGGCTATCGTGATTCTGCTAACATGGCTCTCGGCTTCGCCGGTCAGTGATGCGAGCGGGAGGACGCCATGGACAACCACAATGAGCAGATAGTCCAGGAAGAGGAACGGTGGAGGCGCGACAAGAAGGTCGCCAGCCTTCCGCCGTCGCGCACCGAGATGGGGCGGGACGTCAAACCCGTGTACACGCCCGCCGACGTCAAAGGCACCGACTACCTGCGCGACCTCGGTTTCCCCGGCCAGTATCCGTTCACGCGCGGCGTCTATCCGGGCATGTACCGGGTGACGCCGTGGCAGATGCGTCTCTACTCCGGATTCGGGACGGCGGAGGACACCAACAAGCGCTGGAAGTTCCTGCTGGCCTCCGGCAACAACGGCGTCGCGGTGGCGCTGGACATGCCGACACAGCTCGGCCTAGACGCCGACCACGAGATGGCGGAGGACGAAGTCGGCAAGCTCGGCGCGGCGGTGGACACACTGCGGGACATGGAGGTCATGTACGAGGGCCTTCCCCTCGACAAGATCGTTTCGTCGTTCAACGTGAACGCGGTCTGTCCCATCATCATCGCCATGTACGTGGCCCTCGCACAGAAACAGGGGACGCCGCTCACCGCCATCTCCGGCACGCTGGCGAACGACCTCTTCTGCGAGTACGTCTCCCGCGGCGCCTACATATTCCCACCGGGGCCGTCCCTGCGCCTGCAGACGGACGTGCTTGAATTCTGCACGAAGAACCTGCCCAAGTTCTATCCCTACAACATCCGTGGCATCATCATGCGCGAGGCCGGGGCCTCCATGGTCCAGGAGATAGCCTTCACATTCGCCAACGCCATCGCCTACGTGCAGGCGGGCGTGGACCGCGGGCTGGCCGTGGACGACTTCGGGCCGCGCATGAGCTTCTTCTTCGCCAACGGCGAGGAGATATTCGAAGAGGTGGCGAAGTACCGCGCGGCGCGGCGCATCTGGGCGCGGCTGATAAAGGAGCGGTTCGGCGCGACCAGGCCCCAGGCAATGCTGCTCCGCTTCACCGCCACCGCGCGCGGCAGCATCTACGAGCCGGTGGAGCCGGAGAACAACGTCATCCGGGGCGCCTACTCCGTGCTCGCCGCCGCGCTCGGCGGGGCGCAGGGGATGCTGCACCCGGCTCTGGACGAGCCGTTCGCCATCCCCACGGAGCGGACGGCCCTCCTGGCGCTGCGCACCCAGCAGATATGCGCGTATGAGACCGGCATCACCCGCACAGCCGACCCGCTCGGCGGTTCCTACTACGTGGAGTACCTCACCAACGAGATGGAGGCGGACATCCTCCGCGAGATGGGCAAGATCGAAGAGATGGGCGGCGCGGCCAGGGCCATCGAGGCGGGCTACATGCAGAAGCGCATCGCCGACGAGGCGTTTAAGTGGGAGCAGGAGCGGCTCACAGGGGACAGGCCCGTCGTGGGGGTCAACAAGTTCCGGCAGGAGCAGTCCGGCCGGAGCAAGATGGAGTTCCACAAGTTCGACCCGACGGCCCGCGACCGCCAAGTCCAGCGCCTGAACAGAGCCAAGGCCGAGCGTGACCCCGAGGCCGTTCGACGGGCGCTGGCGGCCCTGCAGGACGCCGCCCGCAGGCCCGACGTTAACCTCATCCCGCCGCTCATCGATGCGACGAATGCCTTCGCCACGCTTGGTGAGATGTGCGACGCCCTGAAGGCTGTCTTCGGTATGTTCCGCGAGCCGGTGGTGGTCTAAGCAGATTTAGATAGATGACAGGCTGACCAGTCGGTCGCTATATCTCCTGCTGGAAAGGTGACATAAAGATGCCTCAAAAAAGCGTGGCCACGCGGCACAGTCCTTTGCGAGTGCTCATCGCCAAGGTGGGGCTGGACGGGCACGACCGCGGGGCGAAGGTCGTGGCCCGCTTCCTGCGCGACGCGGGCATGGAGGTTATCTACACCGGGCTGCACCAGACCCCAACGCAGGTCGTCCAGTCGGCCATCCAGGAGGACGTGGACGTGGTCGGTCTCTCCTTTCTCTCCGGCGCGCACATCGGGCTCACGCGCAAGGTTATCGAAGAGCTGAAGGCGCAGGGCGTCGCGGACAAGCCCGTGGTCGTAGGGGGCACCATCGTGGACGACGACATCGAGGCGCTGAAGGCGCTGGGGGTCGCGGGCGTGTTCCCCGTCGGCACACCGGCGCCGGAGGTCGTGGACGCCATCAGGCGGTTTGGCGCACAGCGGGTGGCGTAGCCGTTTTATCATTTCGCTCAGGGCGACATCACCAACGCGTTACGTTAAAGGAGGCGCATGTCCCTCGCTGATGCCCAGCCTGACCGCGTCCGCATCAAGGTCCTGGAGGCGAGCAAGCCCGCCGACCTCGAGCGCGCGTTCTCGCTCTGGATAGCCTACCAGAAGCCCGCCCGCATCCTGGACGTGCACACGACCGAAAGCCCGACGGGACGCGGCGACCGCGCTCCTCTGGCCGACCGCATTCTGCACATGGTCATCGTGTACGAGATCGGCCTGCCGGACGACACCGACCCCAAGAGTGCGACATAACGCATGGAGATACTCTGACACCCGCATGCGGCCATCCGGTGTTATATTTGGGGGCCCACGAGCGGGCGGACGTCCTCCGCCCATGAGAAAGGGGATGCATGATGGACAGGCACACCCAGCATAGTCCCGCGGAACCCACGTACGGGGTCGTGTGGCCTCTCGGCCGCTCGACGTCGGAGCGGGTTGACCTGAGCCCGCCGATATCCGACCTGAGCGGCAAGACCGTCGGAGAGATGTGGGACTATCTCTTCAAGGGCGACTCCATGTTCACCATCCTGCGGGAGAAGCTCCGGGCGCGCTATCCCGGCATCAAGTTTGTTGACTACAGCGAGTTCGGGAACACGCACGGCCCGAAGGAGCGCGAGGTCGTGGGGAAGCTCCCCGATGCGCTGCGCGAGCACGGCTGCGATATCGTGATTTCAGGCGTCGGCGCCTGAGGGAGCTGCACGCCCGCCGTCGTGCGGGCCAGCATCGTCGCGGAGAAGGCCGGCGTCCGCAGCGTGTCGCTCGTGGCCAGCGGGTTCGTAAAGCAGGCCCGCGCCATCGCCCAGGCGCTCGGCGTCCAGGACCTGGCCATCGCGGAGTACCCGGGCGTTATCATGACGGACAAGGAGGCGGACTTCCAGCGCAAGATTGAGGCCATGGCGGACCAAGTGGTGGAGGGATTGGCCGCCCCCGTCCGGGCCGCGCCCCGCAAGACCGAGCCCGGGCCGCGGGACATCGTCTTCACGGGCACGCTGGACGGGGTGCACGAGTTCTTTCTCAAGAACCTGTGGACGGACGGGCTGCCCGTCGTCCCGCCGACCGTCGAGAGAGTCGAGGAGTTCCTGCGGTTCACCGACCGCTCCCCGGACGATGTCCTAGGGGTCCTGCTGCCGGAGAAGCGCGAGGCGACGGTCTGGAATGTGGCTGTCAACGGCGTAATGGCCGGGTGCCGCCCGGAGTACATGCCCATCCTTATCGCCGCCGTCGAGGCCATCTCGACGCCCGAGTTCCGCATCGAGGATGGCGGCAGCACGCCGGGATGGGAGCCGCTCATCATCCTTAACGGCCCCATTGCGCGGGAGCTGGACTTCAACTCCGGGCAGGGCGCCATGCGCGTGGGCCGACAGGCCAACACGAGCATCGGCCGCTTCCTTCGGCTCTACTGGCGCAACGTGGCCGGACTGCGTATCCCTCCGGGAGCGACGGACAAGGGGACGATCGCCCTCTCGTTCAACGTCGTGCTGGCGGAGAACGAGGAGGCCGTCGCGGAGGCGGGCTGGCAGCCCTTCAGCGTGGACCGCGGCTTCCGCGCCGGCGACAACGTCGTGACGGTGCAGAGCATGGTGTCCATCAGCTCACCCATCTACTGCGGCGGCGACAAGCCGGAGGAGCTGGCGCGGACGCTCGCCGAGGTCTTCGGGCGCGACACATGCGGATATTGGTCGTTCACGGGCATGCGGGACCAGTGGTTCCCGCTCCTGGTCATGAGCCCCAGCATCGCCAAGGCGCTGGCGCGCGGCGGCTGGACCAAGGCGAACCTCCAGCGTTACCTGTACGACAACGCCAAGATACCAGCGGGCATGGCGGAGAGGTATGCGTGGCAGACTGGCCTGACGCACTTCAGCATCAAGCGGCTGGTGGAGGATGGCACGCTGCCGAAGGAGTTCCACGAGTCCGACGACCCGAACAGGCTCGTCCGGGTGTTCATGCATCCCGAGTGGACGGGGATTGTCATAGCTGGAGACCCAGACCGAAACCAGTGCCGCGGCTATGTGAACAACCACAAGCAGGGGCCGCCGGTGAGTCGGAAGGTGGAGCTGCCCGCCCGCTGGACGCAGCTCCTGAAGGAGCGCCGCAAGTAGGAGAGCCCCGGCCCCGTCATTCCGAGCGGAGCGAGGAATCTCCTCGGAAGAGGTCCTTCGCTTCGCTCAGGATGACGGACCCGCTGCGGCGACGCCCTAGCTGGCCACGCGCGTCAGCATGACGTGGTCAGCCTCCATCATCGGCGTGCCGTCGTAGCGCATCAGCGTCTCGTGCCACGTGATGATGTAGTGCCCAGGGCGGCTCTTGGACTCGCGGGCGTCGGCGAGCTTCGCCTTGGCGCGGATGGTGTCGCCGGGCAGAAGCGGCGCGGCGAACTTCACGTTGTTGAACCCCAGAAGGGCCACGGTCCGCAGGCCGTGCTGGCGCAGAAGCGCGGTCATCTCCGGGACCACCAGCCCCACGGTGAGCGCCAGGACGCAGGGCCCTGCCAGGATGCGCTCGCCGAACTCGGTCGTCTTGCCGAACTCACGACTGCTGTGCAGCTCGGAATGCGTCCAGGTCAGGTTCGTCAGGTCGGCCAGCTCGCCTTCGGATATTGTCCGCGACTGGCTGGTCAGCTCGGCTCCGACGGGCAGCTTGACGGTTGTCGCCATGAAGTGAATCCTCCTTGTTGTATGTTTCCCTGTGGGGTGCACCTTATCCCCTGGCCCCCTCTCCTGAAGGAGAGGGGGGAGATACAAAGTGAAGCTGGGAGGACACCTCCCAGACCCTCCGGCGGGATTGCGTCCTGCACCCTGCAGAACTTATGCAAGGGATTCCCGAGCCAGGACGCCAGCGGACAAGGCGCTAGTGTTGGGCAGCGGCGCGGGCGCCCGCCGGCCAGCATGGCGTCGTGTGGGCGTGCATCGAGCGACCGGGCAGGTCGCGGCCAAGCACACGCTCCATCATGCGCGCGCAGTCGAACAGCTTCGGCAGGCTGACGCCGGTCTCCACGCCCGTCTCCGCCAGCATGTTGATGACGTCCTCCGTGGACACGTTGCCCGTGGCGCCCGGCGAGAAGGGACAGCCGCCTATGCCCGCGACGCAGCCGTCGAAGTCGGACACGCCCGCCTGGAGCGCGGCCCAGACGTTCGCCAGCCCCATGCCGCGCGTGTCGTGGAAGTGGGCGCCGAAGCGGGCTTTCGGCAGGGCCTCGCGCAGTCGGGTGAACAGCTCGCGGGACTGGCGCGGGTTCGCGACGCCCGGCGTGTCGCCGAGCGTGATCATGTCCGGCCCCATGGCGTGGACGCGCTTCGCGAGGGCGATGACGCGCTCCGCGGGGACGACGCCGTCTATGGCGCAGCCGAACGCCGTCGAGATGGTCAGGTTGACCGAGAGGCCCGCCTTGTGCGCCGCGTCTATCATGCCGGGCATCTCGGCGACGGACTCGTCCACGCTCTTGTTCACGTTGCTGCGGTTATGCCCCTCGCTGGCGGAGAAGACGAGGTCAACCTCGTCGAGCTTCACGCCCTCCTGCCTGACGGCGATGGCCCGCTCCAGCCCCTTCATGTTCGGCGCGAGGGCGACGTAGGTGACGTTCGGGTTGCGCCTGATGCGGCGGAGGACGTCCGCGCCGTCCTGGAGCTGGGGGACCCACTTAGGGTGCGCGAAGGAGGTGATGGCTATCTTGCGCAGTCCCGTGTCCAGCAGGGCGTTGATGATCTCGACCTTTGTGTCGGTGGGCAGGACGGCCTTCTCGTTCTGGAGGCCGTCCCGCATGCCTTCTTCCTTGAAGGTGACATGTTTGGGCAGGGGCAGGGTCATGGCGAGGCTCCTTTCCGGGTCTGTGCGAGTGCATTCTAGCCTGCGACGCGGCGTCGTGGCAAGGGATGTAAGCTCACCCCCTCGGTCCCCCTCTTCGTCCGATGGAGATGGGGAGGAGATGATACGGATACGGGAGGACACCTCCCGTATCCTCCTGCGGGCCGCTCTACGGCCCTGCACCCTGGGCTTGTTACGGGACTGAGGCCTGTGACACTCTCCGGCGTCCTTCCGCGGAAGGACGCCGGAGAGTGTCACAGGGGCGAGGCAGATAGGGAGGGCTTACCTCACCCTCTCGGTCTCCCTCTCCGCTATGCAGAGAGGGAGAAGGCGGCGGAGAGGGATTTGAATTGTTTTCTTTTTTTGAAGGGGCTTTTCGTATTCGGCGGGGTGCGTTTCCGGTGTTTGTTCCTGTTATGTCTCCTCCGGGGATCATGAACTTCCTGATGTAGGCGCGCTGGACTGTGCGTATGCGTCGTTTAACGGCGGGAGGCAGGCGGCTGTGGCGCGCGGCTTCGAGGATGATGATGTCGCGGATGAAGGGAATGCGCAGGAGGACGCGCATGAGGGTGACGTACCTGGGGGAGTGCGCGCCGTGTTTGAAGGCGTTGAGGTTGCCTCTGGGGGCGCCTCTGGGCCGCGGAGTGCGAGGGGGCATGGGGGACGCTCCTTTCGTGGCGGGGGCACCTGACAGGGCAGACAAGCAGTCTGCCCCTACATCGCGCGGGCAACAGGGCGCTCCGGCAGGGCAGACACGCAGGTCTGCCCCTACGAGCCGATGCGCCGTGTAACACGCATGTTCTGCTGACAGGGTAGCGCGGGAGTTGGGGGCGGGGCAAGGGGCGGGTGGCGGGGTTGGGGTAGGGAGTCAGACGCACACGGAGGTTCACTTGAGGACGGAAATAGTTTCCACGGTCTTGTAGTGCTTTGCGTGGCAGGCTATATTAGCGGACAGAGGTGCGCGGAGGGGGTTAATGGCCGCTTTGAAAAGGATCTCGAATGTTCTAGGTGGCATAGCAATGTGGCTTGTTACCTGGTGGTGGGAAAGCACATCCAACGCCTGGGTGCGCGCGTGGAAAGAACCTGCACGTGGATTGCGGCTGGTCTATTTAGGGACTGGCGTCCTGCTCTCCTGGTACTTGATCCCAGTTGCCTTCAAGGATATGGGCTTCACAGGTGGTGTGTCCTACCTCTTTGCGTTGTTCATGGCGACGTCGAACGCGACGGTCTTCCGGGTTGTGAAAATCGGCCGCGCGGAGTATATACCCCTTGGCGCGATGGCGCCAATCGCAATCTTTGTCGGAGCGGTGGGGTCGGGCGCAATCAGGCCAATGCTGGGAGACGCCAAAGACGCCGCATTAGCAGGGAACCTTGCAGGTGCAGTAATTATCTTGGTAGTGTTCGTCATGTTGACCTTTATGTTCAGGCAGTGGCAGACAGGGAATCCATATGGAGATGCATCTGCAAGGCGATCACGACAGCGGAAGCACCATACAAGGAGACAATGAGGTAACCTTGCAGGGGGGGGCACGCGACATAAGTTCCCGCGCAGATTGGACGCGCGACATAAAATAAAGAGTTCTGTCGAGTTAGGGGAGGGGAGAGCGCGGCGTTATGTCATACTTGGTGTGACAGGACTGCCCGCTCGTGGTGAGCCTGTCGAATCCACGAGCGGGCAGAAAAGGCGTGCCTGCCTCGTGACATTCCGTTGCTAGTCTGGCAGGGTGATTTGCCTTGTGACGGAATGACCCATGCCGCCGGGCAGAAAACAGGAGTGTCCTCCCTGCATTCCGCCCGAAACCGCCAGGATGAAGTTTTCGGGACGCCAGCAGAGCGGAGCCTCCCCGTTGACCTGGAAGTATTCGGCGCCCTCGCCCATGCGGAGGTGCTTGCGCCGCTCGGACAGCCATTCGATGGGGATGCGCGTGTGCTGGAAGAAGTGCTCCTTGAGCTTCTCCCTGGTGAAGCCCGCGTCCATGAGTATTTTAGCGTGGAGGGGATTGAGCAGGACGAAGGCTTCGGATAGCGGGTGGATGTAGTTGTTGGCTGTCACCGCGCGCATGCCAAGCGGCAGGGAGAGTATCAGGTCCTCCCAGCTATGGCTGCTGTCGTGCAGGTTGATGCTTCCGTTGACGCCTATCGCCGTAACCGCGCTGTCCTCGCGGGCGAACCCGCGCTCCACGTGCAGCGGAGGCCACGGGCTTTCCTCTTCGTTCTCGCCTATGCATAGAGTGTATTTGCCGACGAATCCCTGCGTGCACTTGTCCACGTCGCCGGGGACGCCGCCGCCGATGTTCAGCAGCAGCAGTCGGACAGCCCGCCCGATGGTCGCGTTCGCGCGACGTCCCGGACCCATGACTCCCGAGCCGCAGTTGATATCCAGGGCCTTGCGTATGGGCCCGTTGATGACGAACGACGGCGTCATGGGATTGGTCGTGGGCTGGATCGCTTCAAGCTGAAACCGCGGCTCCGTGATGGCTTCGATGGCGGCGATGAGGACGGGCATGTACTCCGGGCGGCACCCCGCCATCACCGCGTTGACCGCAATCTTCTCGATAGTCGCCGCACCGTTCGACGGCGGGATACGGCCAATAAGCTGCCCCGCGTCCCGTCGCGTGTAGGCCACCATGCGTTCAACGCGCTCCTGGATGGGCGGGATGATGGGCAGGCCGTCCGTATAGCCGCGATCATAAAAATGGTCGAAAATCTTCTCGGGGTCGTCGGCGAAGGTCTCGCGCGTGGATATGAACTGCTGTGGCGACATGCTATTCTCCCTCGTGGGCTTGCGGGTCGTTGGTGGATGGGGCTGGTTAGGCGCGGATAGGCTGCGGCACCTTCGTCAGGCCCTTGACGATGTCGCTGGCGCGCTGGCGAATGATCTCTTGAATCTGACTGTCCGGCAGAGGATTCAGGGGATGCGGCAGGGTCACCCGCGGCAACTGCGGGACGCCGCGCCCCTTTGCGGCGGTGGCCGCGAGTATCTCGAAGTCCTTAGTGGTCAACGTCACCGTGGGGACGCCGCGCGCTTCCAGCTCCGCGCTATCGTGGATACACCACGCGGTGCAGGCCCCTCAGTTGCCCATCCCGCAGACGACCGCGTCCGCCCTGCGGGCCAGGTCCTCGATCTCGGCCTTCGGCAGCTTCAGTGAAGCCGTTGTCTTCTTCTCGATGATGTCCGCCACGCCGTACTCGCTCACCAGCAGGCGGCGAAGCTCCTCGGTCGTGACATTCATGCAGTTCCAGCCGTTGTTGATGATGCCGATGGTCTTGCCCTGCAGGCTGTCGAGACGGGGTGCAAGAGTCTTTGTCCTGGCGGCCGTCTCCTCCGCGTAGGGCATAAGGACAACTGCTAGTCGCTCCATCCTTGATTCTCCTTATCAACGCGCGACGGACGAACGATGCGTGTGCGACTCCATAGCCGCCAGAATGTCCTGATAGCTGACGGGCGTCTTCCCGCCGAAAGCGTCCTCCAGACGAAAACCCTTGGCCCACTTGAGTCGCTGGGCAATCGCCTTCGCCATGACCGGTTCCACATGAATGTCCTGCAGCATGCTCGCGCATTCCATCATCTCGTCGGAGCGACGCTCGAGATGAGTGACTCCGGAGATGGGATGCCTGGGGTCGGCGGTCAGCTCGGCCAGGAACTTGGAAATGTTGACCTCCGCGGGGGCGAAGACGTCGCCTTTCAGCGCGTTCGGGTCCAGGCCCGCCTTCCACGCCGCGAGCGCCGCCTCCCACTGGAGCGCCATGATGCCTTTGGTCAGGAGACTTCGTATCAGCTTGGCGCGGGTGGCGTTCCCCGCCGGCCCGGGAATGATCGCCAGGTCCATGCCGTACGGCTCCATGAGCTTCTTGAACGCCGCCGCGGACGTGGAGGCGATGGGCATATGTACTCTTTGACACGATATGGTGACGTGGGGCATTGTCCGCGTGTCGCGGGCGATGATCGCGTCAATGTAGGCCGCGCCGGACGCCTCTATGAGGCGCGCCGCCTCCTCTTTCTGGCTGGGGTGCGACGAGTTCACGTCAACGTAAAACTGGCCCCGACGCGTGCAGCGCGCCGCAGCGCGGGCGACGGACAGGGCATGGACAGGCACGACGACGGAGAACACCACGTCCGAGTCGCGGACCACGGACTCCAGAGAGTCGCGCAGCTCGACTCCCTGCTCTGTCGCGCGCGCCCGGAAAGCGGCGGAGTACGGCGGCTTGTTGTGGGCCCCGCTCGCGAAGGCCAGGACCTGCGACGCTCCCGCGGCCTTGAACCCCCTGCCCATGTTGTAGCCCACTTCGCCAAAGCCGATGAACCCGATCCTGACACCCATGACACCTCTCCGCGCGTTAGTTTTCCAGCCAGATATCCCGCAGGTTGTTCAGGCTGTAGTCCGACGGCCCGGACACCCATCCGTGCACGTTGGGGGCAACCGCCAGAAAGCTGTAAGGCCAGATGATGGGCAAGGCGGTGTAGCTCTCCGTAAGGATGTAGCGCTCCACCTGTTTCAGGGTTTCCTGCCGCTTGGCGACGTCAAGGCTGCGGCGCTGGGTATCCCACATCTCGCTCAGACGGGTGTCGTCATCGTTTCCGACGAAGTCGAGGCGACCGCCGGGGATGAAATAGTCCGTCATGATGATGGGGTCGGGGATGGTCGCGCCCGGGGTGAAGACCATCGCGGCGAATTGGTGGTCGCCGCCTCGTTTCCAGAAGATCGCGTCTTCCTGCACCTCGACGGTGGCGTTGATGCCCAGGTTGCCGAGCTGAGACGCCAGGAACACCGCCGAGTTCTTGGTCAGCCGCTCCCCTCTCGACAGCACGGAGAGGGAGAAGCCATCGGCGTAGCCTGCTTCAGACATGAGCTTCTTGGCTGCGGCGATATCCTTGTCCTTTTGCCCAGAGAAGCCAGGCAGCTTGGCCAGCTCGTCATGGGTCAGGCCCCAGGTGTCAAAGGGAAAGACGCTGCCCCATTTCCCCGCACCCTCGGCGACAACCTTCAGCGCCGCCTGGCGGTCCAGCGCCAGAGAGATCGCCTGACGAACGCGAATATCCTGGAAGGGCTTGTTCCGAAGGTTCCAGAACAGCCAGGGTCCACGGAGAGTGGCGGACCTGAACATCTGCATGTTCGGGACGTCTTTTTTCAGGGCGTCCACTTCCGAGGGGGAAAGCGTGCCGGAGAAACGGCCCGTCATGTGCGCCCGCCCCGTCCGCATCGCCGAAAGGCGCGTCTGCTGGTCCGGGATGATGCGGACGCTGACGCTATCCAGGAGCGGCCTGCCTTTCACATAGTAGTCCGGATTGCGGGCCATCTCGACGCTGACGCTCGGTGTGTAGCTGACGAACTTGAATGGCCCCGTGCCCAGGACGACGTTGCGCATGTCCTTGCCTTCGTCGGCCAGGTGCTTCGGATAGATGGGGCTGAAGTCCATTGCGAGTACCGTGAGTGTTGGGGCGAAGGGGTACTTGAGGGTGAGCATCACCTGGCCGTTATTGCTTTCGACCCGTTGAACGGCGGGGCCCAGGATGGCGCCGATGCTGCTGGGCGTACCTTTGGGCGGGGCCACCAGCCTGTCCAGGCTGTACACGACATCCGCTTCGGTCAGGGGTTTGCCATCGTGCCAGGTGACGCCTTTTCGGATGGTGAACGTGTACTTCGTGCCATCAGCGCTGATACCCCATTTTTCAGCGAGGTCGGGAATGACCTCCTTCCCCGTGCCGGGGTCGAACTGGACGATCTTGGAGTACTCCGGGCCTGCCACGACCTGGATGAGACCGTTTTGCGCGGCGGCGGTGTCGAAGTTGGGCGGGTTCCCGCCCTGGAGGATGACGAGGGTGCCGCCGGAGCGGGGAGCAATCGCGGTGGGCGTGGGCGGCGCGGCGGGTGTCGGCGAGGCCGCGGGGCGCTGCGCCGGCGCTGGTGCAGGGGCGCTTGGACTGGGAGCGGGCGCCGCGGGAGCGCAGGCGCTCGCCGCGACAAGGACGACACCAGCTACCAACGCCAGCAGCCGACTGGATATGTTCCGCTCAGAACGCATATAGAATACCTCCCTCGTCACTCGTGGCTGCCGCGCTCCCGCGCGACGCCGTTTGCAGGCTGCTCTGGGTGGCGCCGAACAAGACCAATGCCTAGCGAAGGCACCCGTGCGCATGTCGCTTGCGCCATATACGTGGCCATTATTGGCGAGCAGATTCTATTCTTGGTTGTTTGTGCTGTCAAGCATCTTTTATTAAGAGTTATACATCGAAAACTTGCATGTGCAACGCGCATGAGCGCCCCTGCACCTGCCCACGGGGGATGAGAAGTCCTCTGCCCCCGCTTCGCGAGGGATATGACATGCGTGCGCAAAACAGGCCCCTGTTTCGCTCCTGCCCGACTCAGACGTCGGCCGGGCCGCCGAGAGGGGCGATTTTGAAGGCGGTCTTAGACCTGACAGTGGCGGCAGTAGTCGGTGACGCGCTGGTGGGCGGTGATCTCGGTGATGGGGTGGCCGCAGCGAGGGCACGGCTGCCCGCCCTTCCGGTGCACCACGAGGAAGTCGCGAATCTCCTGGTCTATCCTGTCGCCGATGCGCTCGGCGACGGTCCTGCTGGCGCGCTCCAGCACGCTCCGCATGGCCGCGTGCAGTCGGCGGGCGTCGTCGTCCGAGAGCTTCGAGCGCGTGCGCCACGGGTGGATGGCCGCCTCGAACAGTATCTCGTCGGCGTAGGCGT